>Ga0193953_1001518_pt1 | contig 10587 bp, 5 predicted proteins | sample BB_4_MG_FD_140325 | JGI IMG/M metagenome (GOLD analysis project Ga0193953, IMG submission 140325) | Microbial mat bacterial communities from the Broadkill River, Lewes, Delaware, United States - BB_4_MG | ecosystem: Environmental > Aquatic > Freshwater > River > Microbial mats | place: USA... | reverse complement strand
TGATAACCATAGGGTTACTCGCTATTTCGGTTTACTTTTCTTATTCTGAATTTATTTATCCAACTTATATAAAAAGAGTCGCACAAGAGATAGATTTTGAATTAAATCGGTCACAAACAATCGAAATTTCGAAAGGAAAAGATCAAAACCCGATACATTCTATCCGATTGCATTTCACAGGAACTTCGACCCAAAACATCGACCTTTTACTCTCGAGTACAGATTCCACACCAATTCATTCGATAAAATTAAAAGGTGGAGATATTGATTATTACTACCAAAATGATTGGTATTCAGACGGTGCCTTCATCACACTAGGAAGTACAGAAAATCAATCCGGAAAGCTCAAACTCGAATACGAATTTTTCGACTAATTATTTTGAGTACATCATATACATGGAATCGATATTAAACATTTTATCTCCCACGTAAGACTTACCCAAATAAAGTAATTCAGAATTCTTTTCAAGTAGATGTAACTCTTGGGCATTGTTCTTTTTCACAGACTCTACGATAACTTTTGCTGGACCATATTCAGGTTTTTTACGATAAGCAGCAAAACCATATTGACTTTTTTCTATGGATAAGTTAGACACCGTCACTTCGGATAAGTCTTTAGATGCTATTGCGATGTAAGCTCCATTCACGTTACAATTCTTCACTGTCAAGTTGGAATTCTCGCCTCCAGAAATTCCTTTATCTCCAGCATTAACGATGTTACAGGCTTCAATTTCGATCTGACTTCCCGAGAAGTCAATACAATCATTCCCGGTATTGCTAAAAGTACATCCATTTACAACTCCAGTACAAAAATCAGCATCGAAACCATCCGAAGTAGTTTCACTTACCGAACAATTTGTCATTCGAAAATCACATTGAATTAAGTTCAATCCATCCTCGCAATGATTCTTTTCAAAGCTACAATGATCCAATGTAACACTTGATTTATAGATAGCTACAGCTCCGGTCAACGACCAAAAATCTTTAGTCAGTGATTTAAAACCTTCAAAACGAGTAAACGTCATTTGAGACTTTGTGTTAGGAGCTATTATTGTGACGCCATTTGCCGATGAATCAGATGAATAAAGATGTATTCTTTCAGTTTTTGTGCCATTGAAACTTACGGGAGAACGCGAAATGATTGCCGCACCGTTCTTCACATCCAATTCCACCCCTTTCTCAATAATAAACCTCGTTCCTGCGGGAATAATTAAATCATCATTCAATACATAACGCCCAGAACTTAACACAAACTCTCCACGTTGATTTTTTGATATAATCTCTGGGATTTGCTCTTGGACAAAACGAATATCTCCAGGTGCATCCCACTTATTTACTTTAACACTAAAAATGCGATCACCACAATTTTCTGCTGTATAAAACACTCTTTTAATTTTTTGATTGAACTTCATTTTCGCTTCAGAAAAATGATCTGAATAACGATTCAAGTTCACACTAGGGCATTTAATAATGGAGTCTTTAATCCCTTTTACTCCAAAACCAATTACAGTGATTTTATTTCGATGATAATTACGCAATCTTACTTGCATTCCTTCATCCCCTTTGCTTATTGTATATGCTTTCAATGCAATCTCAGTATAAAGAAAGTTATCGTCCAGTACCGCATAGTTGACATTATTTTCAATTTCATACGTGGGGTTCTCTTGAAACTTTTCATACTCAATTAATTGTTTTTGAATAGCCACACAATTCCGCTCAAAAAAACCTCTATTTAATTCAACTGAAGGATCTTCAAACTGGAGCATGTTTTCTAGGTTTTCAATTTCGCCATGCAACTCATCAAAAACAGAATTTAAGTATTGTTTTTCACTAAATTTCTTCAAGTACTTAGTGTAAAGATTTTCCAGTTCAGGATTTGATAAAGCCGCTTGAACCAAATTATAGCGCTTTCGTTTACTTCTACCCAATCCTTCAATTAGCACGTCGTATTCCATCAACTCTCGCTCTGTAAAACAATCGTAGGCAATTGGCTCTAATTTGTTCGTTAAAGGATTAATATAAAACCTTTGGTTGTGCCAAATCAATCCATGTTTCCCATTAAGTACATCGCTCAATGCAATGAATTTCGCATAGGATTCCAAATCCATATATTCGTTTAATTCTGGGTCATGTGAACGGTATCGATCCATTTGACTTTGTGCAATTCTAAACAGGTTTTTAAGAACAGGCGATTTATAAGTTCTATTATTTTTAAACACTGAAATATCTGCAGAAAACAAAATGGGAACCGCATAATTTACGCTGTCATCAATATCATATTTATGATGTTCCCAGATTCCACTTTCATCAAATTTCACAATTGGTGCCTCTCTCCTATTTCTGGACTCAAGCAATTGTTTATCAAAATGCTCTTCAAGTGCGTACACGCCTTTTTTCACACCATTTACAATAACTGGAACGAACATATATCGTGTTGTCAAGACCTCTTCTTTTTCAAACAACTTATGAGCAAACCATTCGTTCATAAATGAGCGTGTAGATGGATTTTGAATTGAAAATGATTTTAATCCTTTGTACGCATGGTCTCCTTTAACTTTGATTCTAAACGACCATTTATCAGTTTCTAAGTGATCCGTCCAATCCCCTTTCAACCTCAATTCAACGGGGATTTCTTCGCCATCCATCAAAATTGATGCATTGACATATTCCTTTTGCCCTTTTTGGATCATCCCTTGACTTAAGGCCTCATCTCTAAATTGAGAAATTTGATTAAAAACATCTTCATCCATCTTTAACTCCAGCGCTTCGAAAGAATCATCAGGAACCGTATTATTTGAATAGTACTTGATTGTTACATCATCAAAATAAGCAGACTTTTCATTTGGATTATGCCCGTATAACTGTACTGTTTCACAATCCTTTTCAGCAAGAAAATAAGCCTCAACAAAGCCCCAATCATTCTCGAAGTATTGCACACGTCCAGTTGAAACATACTGACCTTCTTTCGATTGATCCTTAATGACCAAACTTCCTATATTATCAGTAGACATTCTCCAAGCAGAAAAAACAATTACGTCGCCTTTTTTCACATCTTCGAACGTATAAGAAAAACCAAATTCATTTGAGTGATTTAGCTCTGCTGAATATTTCCCACTTCTAGCATGGGTTATAGATTGACTTGCAGAACCTTTCAATTCAGAGTTTCCGGCAACGAAAAACTCACCATCTACCTTTTCAAAATCAGATTGAATTATCAGTTCATTTCCAATTTCAGAAAACTCATCTCCACAAGAAAAAAGTGAAATCATTAATCCAAACAGGACAAAAAACTTAACGAAGGATGTCATTCTCAAATTCATGTAGCAATTTTAATACTTTTAGTCCTATAACGGAATGAAAATAAACGCTAATTTAGATTGAATTTGTAAAATCTATGCTCGACACTCACTTTACCGTAGATCAAATGAACCCGCTCATTATTAGCGCTAGTTTGTTATTTGCCGCGGTATTGACATTTAGAAGGTATGGAAACGTGGCATTGACTCTACTAATTTTAGGAGCGCTTGGCATGGGTTTTTTCGCGGCGAACCTAAATTCTTTCTTAGAAATATGGGACGAACAATTCCATGCTTTAGTAGCGAAAAATATGACTTCCTCACCATTTACCCCCAGGTTATTTCCGGAAGAATTATTAGCATATGATCACACAAACTGGACGAACAATTACATTTGGTTACATAAGCAACCGTTATTTTTGTGGCAAATGGCCCTCAGCATAAAACTCTTTGGTCCCACAGTATTTGCGATACGCATTCCAAGTATAATTCTTCATGCTATACTTCCATTTTTTGTTTATCGTATAGGTAAAATAATTGCCAACAAAGACGTTGGATTTATTGCTGCTTTATTAATAACGGTTTCATATTTCCCGCTAGAATTAATCGCGGGAGAATTCGCAACAGACCACAACGACATTTCATTTTTGTTCTATGTAACAGGGAGTTTTTGGGCTTGGTTTGAATATCAAAGAACCCATCAATTTAAATATTTAATCGCTCTTGGACTATTTGCTGGTGGTGCGGTACTCGTCAAATGGTTGATGGGATTGATAGTTTATGTAGCTTGGACGATAACCAATTTAATTAGCGAACGATTGAATTTCTTTCAAAAGAAAAACATTCTCCCAATGATTCAAGCCGGAAGTATAAGTTTACTTGTGTTCTTGCCTTGGCAAATCTACATTCACATGGCATTTCCTGAAGAAGCAATGCATGAACTTACTTTTAATGGCAAACATTTTTTTGAAGCAATTGAAGGACATACAGGGGCTTTTAGTTTTCATTTTACTGAAGGGATTTCAATTTTGTATGGTGCAGGAGACGCTATTCCTTTTTTAATCTTATTCGGACTAATTCTTCTTATCTATAAATGTCAAGATTTTCATCAACGCTTATTCATTGGGATTTCTGTAGTTTTTGTATACCTATTTTTCAGTCTTGCCGCAACGAAAATGATTGCATTTACAATTATCGTTATGCCGTTCATATATTTAGGTTTAGCGATGTTAATCCATTTGGTTGTAGATAAAATTGCTCAAACTTTTAATCAACCACTGATTTACGCAATAGCGCTTCCTGTTCTCACTTTATTTTTATCCTACTCTGCGCTGAACCTCAATCGTATTGAAAGCAATCATACCAATTTAGAACCTGTAGACAAGCAGTATTGGACGACTAAAACAGCAGAAAAGAAATTCATTCTTACGTTAAACGATGAATTAAACGATGCAGAATATGTCTTATTCAATTGTAACACATCGCCATTTGCCCATATTCCAATAATGTTTTATACAAATCATTTGGCATACTTGAAGATTCCAACACAACAGGACATTGAGCTTGTTAAATCGAAGCAAAAGAAAGTTGCAGTTTTTGAATTGGGGGAACTTCCAGAATACATTAAGCAGGATACGAATATTTATAAAATCAGCGTTGATTCAACGCTGATGAGGAACTATTAGCAAAGCGCCGATTAATTTAATTATTTTTAAACTATGAAATTAAATAGTGTAGCATCTTGGCTTATAGCAACAACCATCATTTTGTTTGCCTTAATCTACGGTCAAACAATAATTCTACCTTTCATTATCGCTATACTGATTTGGTTTGTGGTTAAGAAGACGCGTAATTTATTGGATAAGAATCATATCATTCAAAAATATGTCCCTTCATGGATTAAAACGATATTAGCATCTTTTGTCATCTTCACCGGACTATTTACGGCAGGGCAAGTACTGTCTACAAGCATTCAGAATTTAGGAGAATCCTACGCGCTTTACGCAACGAACATTGAATTAATTTCAGTAAGAATCAATGAATTATTTAAAATTGACTTAAGTAGTGAGTTGAATCACTTTATAGAAAACTTCGATTTTACAAGTCATCTTGAACAATTTTTCAATTCAATTTCAGAGTTATTGAGTAACATGGTGATGATTATTTTTTACGTAACATTCATGTTTATTGAAGAATCGTTAATTGAACATAAGATCAAACTTATTTTCACAAATGAAACACAATTCAACAATGTTCAATCAACTTTGAAAAAAGTAGATAAATCAATGTCGAGTTATATCAGTTTAAAATCGCTCATAAGTTTAATAAGCACTACGCTCAGTTACTTTATTTTATTGGCTGTTGGGATTGAATCACCTTTATTTTGGGCATTTTTAATCTTTATGCTGAACTTTATCCCATCCGTTGGACCAATCATTGGTACACTGTTACCCGCTTTATTCTCATTGATTCAATTTGGAGAATTTGTACCGTTTTTAATCATCTTATTCGGAGTTGGCACTGTTGCAATGTTAATTGGAAGTTTCGTCGAACCACGTCTTATGGGCAACACACTCAACATCAGTCCACTCGTTGCTATACTTTCTTTGGCAATTTGGGGGTCAATTTGGGGAATTGTAGGTATGTTCTTGAGCGTACCAATTACAGTAGCCATGATTATAGTATTTTCTCAATTCCCGTCAACGAGGTCTATTGCGATTCTATTATCCGAGAAAGGTCGCGTTTAGACTATTTTAAACCGAAGTGCTTTTCTGCTTCATCTGCAATGTAACCACCAATAGCTAAAGAAGCTGTTGCTGCAGGAGAAGGTGCATTTAGCACATGAATTGCATTACCATGGTACTCAATTCGGAAGTCATCGCGTGTATCACCATCTTGTCTTAATAAAAGCGCTCGAACTCCTGCTCTACCCGGTTTTAAATCATCCATCGTTAAGGAAGGAATCATACGTTGCAATGTTTTCAAGAACAATTTTTTAGAGAAAGCCCTACGATATTCATTGATTCCAAACTTCATGTTTTTGAAGAACAATTTCCATGTCCCTCCATATGTCAATGCATCCCAAGTATCTCTCAATGAAAAGTCTGTTTTGCCATAACCTTCACGTTTAAACGTAAATACGGCATTTGGTCCACATTCAATCTCACCGTTGGTCATCCGAGTAAAATGAACACCAAGGAATGGGAAGTCAGGATTCGGAACAGGATAAATCAAATTTTTCACTTTATGCATCCCTTGTTCAGTCAACTCATAATAATCTCCTCTAAAACCAACTACCTTCTCTTTCAAATCGACACCATCCTTTTTGGCCAAACGATCCGCCTGAAGTCCCGCACAGAACACCAAGTATTTAGCTTCAAAATTCCCTTTACTTGTTACCACTGTTGAAGTCTCACCGTTTTTCAAAGTTTCTTGAACCTCATGACCTAAATACATTTTACTTTCAGGTTGAATATTCAATGCAAGTTCAGCCATTTTCTCTGTTGCACCTCTAAAATCGATAATACCAGTACATGGAACAAGTAAACCTGCTATCCCTTCAACGTGAGGTTCGTACTCTTTAAGTTCCTCACCAGTTAACTTCTTAAGACCTTCAATTTCATTTTCAAGACCTGTTTTATAGATCTTTTCCATATTAGGCAATTCGCTTTCTTCTGTTGCAACAACAATTTTACCACATACATCATGTGCAATACCATGTTCTTTTGCAAAGGCAACTAATTCGTGACGACCTTGAATACAGTTACGCGCTTTAAGTGAACCCGGCTTGTAATACAACCCAGAATGAATCACACCAGAGTTATGTCCCGTTTGATGATCTGCAAGTTTATCTTCCTTTTCAATCAAAACGATTTTTTGTCCTGGATACTTCTTTTGAAGCTTATAAAAGGTTGCTGCTCCAACAATTCCTCCTCCAATAATTGCGATATCATACGTCATAGTATCTGTATTTTGCCTTAATTTGTCGGTAAAATTAATGATTCATCGCTTTGGAAAACAATAAAACGGAGAAATTATCAATTCCTTTCTATGAGAACCTGAATGGACTTCGGTTTATTGGAGCACTTTCTGTGTTTCTATTTCATGGATTTACATTAGGCAGAGAGATGTGGGGCGATTTTTTTCAATCATCTTTATTCAAAGGGATTTTTAAAATCATGAACAAAGGACATCATGGCGTCGGTCTCTTTTTTGTCCTCAGTGGATTTCTTATCACATCCCTTTTACTCAACGAAGCCAAGCGTAAAGGTCACATCAACGCATTTGGGTTCTTCATGCGGAGACTGCTCCGTATTTGGCCATTATATTTCATTATTGTGTTCTTTGGATTTATTCTATTCCCGATGCTACCAAACGGTTTTGAGACCCAAAATTCATTGCTTCACTACGCGCTGTTCATCTCAAATTTTGAGGAGTTATGGACAGGATGGAGAGATTCTATTAGTTTTTTGACTATTACTTGGTCAGTCAGTATTGAAGAACAATTTTACATGGCATGGGTGGCTCTCATTGCTTTGATTCCTGCCTTTCGAAAAGGAAAACACTACCATTATTATTTCCTGTTACTTATTATAATCAGTGTAATTTTTCGTTTTACCCACGCAGGTGAAGAACGTACAATATACTTCCACACCCTCTCTGTGATAAGTGATTTAGCTATTGGAGGATTACTAAGTGTTGTCACTTCTCAAACGTCCTATTTAGACAAATTGAAATCGCTATCTCGAATAAAAATTATTGTAGTTTACCTTACTGGTGGAGCTCTATTATTGGCTTCCACAAAATTATTTCCTGGTTACCTTGTTAGTTTAGAACGTATATTTATCGGATTGTTCTTTGCCTTTGTAATTTTTGAGCAAATTTATTGTAGAAACTCTTTTTATAAAGCGGATCGAATAAGAGGTTTCTTTAAGCTAGGTGAAATCAGTTATGGATTGTACATGTATCATTGTATTGTCATTTACTTTGTTCAGAGGGTTATTATTCAATACGATTTTCAGGGCTCTATCATTGGCTTCATAGCATTTCTTCTCATATCAGGTTATACCACGATCGCAATTAGTCGACTCAGCTACACATACATTGAAGCGCCAATACTTCGATTAAAAAACCATTTTAGATAAAAAAAGGGCGATCAATGACCGCCCTTTTTTTTTAATGAATTGAATTCATTATTGTTTCACAAACTCCTCCGTATAAACACGCTCATTCGTTACAATCTTGATGATGTAATGTCCTGCAGGTGTATTTGGTAATTCAACCATCGATGTAGCAAAATTAGGTTTTGTATCCATGGCTTGAGCAATGATTCTTCTTCCCATTAAGTCATACACTTCTAATTGTGCTTCATCTCCGATGCTTCCATTTAATTCTACGTGGAAGTTTCCGTTATTAGGATTAGGGAAAACTGAAATCTTATGAGTCATATCCACTTCATTGATTCCTAAAGCATAACCTACAGAAAAGTTAAATTTACTATAGTTACCAAAATCGCGATCCAGAGTTTTAATGATTGGACCACCCACATTTTTAATTCTGAAGGTTCCGTTTGTTTCACCTTCGACTTGGGCAGAATACCAAAAACCAATCCCGTCACTATCAGTATCTACCAGAGTTATACTATAACACCCTGTAGCCAAATCGAATGTATCTTTATAATCAGTAGTATTCGTCAAGGTATTACGTTCGAAAATAATATTTCCGTCTCCATCTTCAAGTCTCCAGTTGTTTTCGTTTGCTTTATTGTTAGTAGTAAACCAAACCAAGAACTGACCAGAAATATAATCCGGCGCTTCAAATTTCGTTGCCACTTCGTTATTGTTTGGATATTCATCCATATCAGGAACACCTTGTACATTCATAACACGGGCTCTAAATGTTTGTTGACCTGAATAATCAGCCCACCAGCTATCATCAGTAATTGGAACTTCAACAACTTCTTTCTCTAAAAACTTCAAGTTCCCAGTCCATTCATAATCGATAAAGTCTCCGTAGCTGATCCAGATTCTGATTCTACAAGAAGTTAAATCCTGCTCACCTGTATTCTGAAGAATTACACGAGGGTTAGAACAGCTTGGATTCCATTTGCTGTAGTATTCCCAGTTATTCGGATTTAAAACATCGATAATTGCAGCATCATGTTGAAAATTCGGAGCAGAATAAGAAATCAAATCCATGGCAACAACATAGTTTCCATTTCCTTGATCTTGGTCATTTACAGGAACATCTTCGATATCATAATCAAACGCAACCGTTGACCCTGGAGAAACGTACGGAGTTAACTCATGATCGTATTCTTTCACTAAATCACCTGGACACCAACCTTCTCTTGCATATGGCCAAGTACCACCTTGCGAAATGTTTGGATTGTCACCACAAGCAGTTTCTTCCCAAATTTCCCAGTTGAAACGTTCAACACCATCAATTGAAATCATATGATCTTTCGAATCCCACTCACAACAGTTTACAGAACCATGATGACCATGACCAGTGAATCTTGTTTTAATTTTAAACATTTCTGACGTATCAGAAAGCACGATATTCGTTGATTGAAGATTGACATCATTATCCAAATTTGCATATGTATAACTCTTATAATCCGACCAAATTGGTTGACGTGCATGCACATCACGTGGAGGAATACCTTCAATAAATGCAAACTTCAAGTCGATTAATTCTTGCGTATTGTGTGCTGCCAAATCAACAACATCTTTCAAATACATTTGATAATCTGTCACATCATAAATCCATGTAAATCCGTTTGGCCCTAAATCGAATTGAATTCCATAAGGTGTAATAAAACGACCTATTTCAACATTGTTAATAATTTCGAAAGGCTCTTCATAATGAGTGATGACTTCATTAGAAATTGTATTTGCTCCAATAAAAGGAGTAGTTGAAACAACAGCATTTGAAGCATCGTAAACAACCTCATCTCCACTTGGCACAGCAACAAAAGCATTTACAATAGCAAAATGTCTATCCACTTGTGCGTATTCAAAAACCACTTCAGGTTCTTTCAATTTCAAATAAGGAATAGTAACATCAGTAACTGCACCTGCAACGGTACCTTGACCAAACCCGATTAATGGTCGATTTGCCTCAACGACACCGGCTACAGGCAAAGAACCAAAGCTGAACATGCCTTGTTCTGAAGGCATCATTAAATAATCATTTTGCGAAAGATCTTGCGCCCACTCTTCATTATCGAAATCGTAATAAACTGCCAAATCTGCCCAATTTGGGTGTGTATTATCTATTTTACTGTTGT
>Ga0193953_1001517_pt1 | contig 10593 bp, 9 predicted proteins | sample BB_4_MG_FD_140325 | JGI IMG/M metagenome (GOLD analysis project Ga0193953, IMG submission 140325) | Microbial mat bacterial communities from the Broadkill River, Lewes, Delaware, United States - BB_4_MG | ecosystem: Environmental > Aquatic > Freshwater > River > Microbial mats | place: USA... | reverse complement strand
TTACCTCAACTTTATCGCCAATGGTGATACCAATTTTTATGCTTTTAAGTTTTGCTACACCATTTTCGATAACAAACACCGAAGGGTTTTTAACAGAGTTAACAATGGCGTTTCGATCTAACAGATATCCCTGGCGTATTTCGCCTTTATTAAAAGATACATTTGCGTACATACCTGCACGAAGCGGATTAGTATCTGAGTTCTCCATTACCACCTCAACATTGTACTTTAACGATTGGTCGGCACTAACAGCAATAGAACTTATTGTACCAGTAAATATTTGGCCTGGATATACATCGGTAGTAATCTCAATTTGTTGTCCGCTGTTAAGTTGCAAAACATCAAACTCCGACACTTTTACATTAAGCTTAAATTTATTTATATCAACTAAATCGTAAACCACACTATTGCGGCGCAAAAACTGTCCCTGATCAACAAAGTCGTTGTTAATAATTCCCGAAATTGGAGCTTCAACATTTGTATTATTTAAATTTTTGCGTGCAGTAATTAGCTTTGCTTTTGCATTATTGTACATTAGTTTAGCATCTTCAAGCTGACGCTCGGTAATAGCATTTCCGCTGGCAAGAGAGTTAAATCGTACTAAATCTTTTTCGGCCTTAGTAAAATTAGCTTCGGCAGTAAGCAGGTTGGCGCTTAAAACTTCGTCGTCAATTTTAACAAGCAGCTCGCCTTTAACAACTTTGTCGCCTTTTTCCTTATACACCTTAACAATTTTACCTTCGGCCTCGGCCACAACATCTATCTGATGAAAAGGCTCAAGCTTACCAGGAACAATAATCTGGTTATTTATATCGTGAATTGATAATTTTGCTGCTACAACAGGAATTGAAGTAGATGTTAATTGCGACAGTTTTGCCTCTTCCTGAATCTCGCTCTTATTAGCTTTTAGTTTCCACACTATTCCAACTATCAATAGAATTACTATTGCAAACGATATTAATTTAGTCTTCATCTGTTTATATTTTAAATTGTTTACCTCCAAAGCACCAAGCGACAAGTTTTTTTACTTTTTAATTCTACTTTGATTCTTTGCAGTGTTCTTTTTATCTCTATTAATTATTATTTCTCTATTACAAAGAGCTGCTTATCTGCTTTGCAATTATTTATTATTTAACAAACTTTTAAGATCGCCTTTGGCCTTAAGTAAATCGAGCTCAGCAATTTTAAAATTAAGCACCTCGTTATTATAACCTGTTTTTGCTTGACGTAAAGCTGTTTCGGCATCTAACAGACTTATTAAAGATGTTGTACCCTCCTGATAAGCCAGTTGAGTTTGCGAATAGACATCCATAGCAAGTTTTCTGTTCTTATCTTGTGCTTTAACCGACTTTAAGCTATTAGCTAATTTGTTTTTAGCATTCAGAAACTCCACATCAACCCAGTTATTTACATCGTTTAAATTAATCTCGCTCTGTCTTAAAGCAATCTTAGCTTTTTGAACCTTCGAACGAGTATTAAATCCTGTAAAAATTGGCACATTAAGTTTAAGTCCAACAAAACTCATCTTGTACCAATCTTTGCTACCATCGAAAAAGTTAAACTCGTTGCGCATTGCCTGATACGAGAACTGTCCGTATGCCGATAACGAAGGCTGATAAGCAGTTTTAGCACCCTTTAATTTAAGAGCTAATATTTTTTGCTGCGTGTTTAATATCTGAATATCGGAGCGGTTGCTATGATTTAAGTTAAAATCTAATGCCAACAAATTGTCGGGAATATCAATAGTGTCGTTAAAGTTTATTTGAAAAGGCTCTTTTGTAGAGATACCCATGTGATATTTAAGAACATTGTTAAGCTGTACAATTGCAGCACTCAAATTATCGACATTAGTCTCTAGATTTGTCTTTGTTACAGTTATCCTATCGAGCTCTACTTTCTTAATAATATCGTTATCGTACTGAAGTTTCGATATTTCTAACAACTTATTAATCATAGTTAAGTTAGACTGTAAAGCCTTCATCTGCTGATTAAGTTGCAACAGATTATAATAAGTAACCGAGACATTGTAAATAACATCTTCTTCTGTTTTTTGCACCAACTGTTCAGACAATTCGCAAGCAACCTTAGCAGCCTTAACCCCAACAAAATACGAACCACTATATAGCAATTGCGACACCGATAAATTGGCATCGGAATTATATTTTGTTCCAGACTGCACCGCCAAAGTCTCACCAGGCTTACCCATAATCTCACCAGGTAATACCATAGTCATATTATCAATATTGTATTTCAGATTTCCTGTTGCACTAATCTGAGGCAACCCTGCCGATAAAGCCTCTTTTTTGGAATAGTTGTAAATATCGACATCCAATTTGGCTTTTTGCAGCTTATTATTATTTATCAAGGCCGAATCGATACAGCTACTCAACGTTACCCCTTGAGCAAACATATAGTTACCGACACCACCCAATGAAAACAATAATAAAATAATCAACACTCGTTTTTTTGTCATCGTAAATTGTATTTAGCTATTTATATTATTTCGTCACAGTACACTTAATACTAATAATTCTGTCAAGACTGTTTTGTTCTGTAATTAAAGAACCTATTAAACATAACTATAGCAGCCTAACAGGCCTTTTTGCCCTATTAGCATTTATTTATTGTATATAAATTGATTTATTTAAGCAGTATATATCTATTTATAGTAGCTTCTCTTCCACTTATTATACAAATTAGGAAGCTCCATAATCATATAATTGAAAAAGTCCATTACCATAAGTAAATTATTGGCAGATTCGCTCTGCTTATTATTCTTTAACTCGTATGCTCTTCTAAACATTTCAGCTATTGAAAACATATTGTTTGTCTCACGCTCTATGTTTTCTAAAGCCTTAAATGGCGACCATTTAAAATAACGTTTTCTATCGCCAGGCAAAGTAGTATACTCAATACGATCGGTACTAACCAAAAAATTTAATGCCGAACTAGTTGCACTTTTGCTGATCTTAAGAATTTCCTTAATCTCATCGAAAGTATATGCATCTTTATCAGAGACTACAAATAGTCCCAATATACGTCCTGGAATAGGTGACATACCTCTACGTTCGTGATAAACACCCATCTCCTCTATTAAATGTAATTGTTCGTTACTAAGCATTGCGTATTATTTAATATTGTGATGGCAAATGTACAAATGTTTTTTAGTTCTGCAAATACAGAACCAAATAATTTTTTAGAAACTTTATTTTTATTTTAATAATACTAAATGCATTAAATAAAAAAACTAGCCACAGCAACAATAATTGAAGTAACAATACCAGCAATGGCAATAGAGAGACCACTCATAGACCCTTCAATCTCGCCTTTTTTTAATGCCTTTGTAGTGCCTAAAGCATGCGATGATGTACCTATTGCTACACCTTTAGCAACTGGATTATTAATACCAAACAATTTAAAAATAACGTCGCAACAGAGCATTCCAATAATTCCAGAAAGTATAATTGCCACAACTGTTATTGATGGTATACCATTTAAACTTTTTGACAGCTCGATGCCTATAGGTGTGGTTATAGAACGTGGAATTATTGACATCTCAAGAGTTTCGCTTAGAAACATAATTTTTGAAAGAGCAATAACTGTTAAAATAGCTGTTAACGAACCCGCAACTATTCCTATTATTATAGCTTTAAAATACTTCTTTACTAACCCTACTTGCTTATAAAGAGGCACAGCAAGCACAACTGTTGATGGTCCTAAGAAGAAAGCTATAAAATCGCCTCCCACTTTATAATCTTTATAATCAATTTTAAGAGAATATATTACTGCTATAATAACAATTGTAGCAATAACAAGAGGGTTAAAAACCTCGTGTTTAAACTTTCTGTTTAACCATAATGCAAGTATCCACGCACAAATAGATAGCGCAATAGAGAAAAAAACATATCCTATCATTCCTTATCTTTTTTGTTTACATATTTCTGAACTGTATACCCCGTAATGGCAGTAACCATAAAACTGGAGATAAAGATTAAGGAGAAAATTTTTAAATAAGAACCCTCTAAATAATGTAACGATGCCATTATGCCAACAGATGCAGGGATAAAGAAAAAAGCAAGGTGCTTTAACACAAAATTAGACACCCCTGTAATATGGCTCAGCTTTATTATCTTAAAATAAAGAAGTGCAAACATTAAAACCATACCTACAACACTGCCAGGAATTGGCAAATGTGTGTATTTAGATATTAGCATACCCACTTCCCAAACAATCATTATTATTGCTATTTCGACAATAATTTTTGATAGCTGTAGAGTAATCTCTTTTGCTTTATTCATTCAGATACTAATTTAAGAATGACGCAAATTTATCTCTTTAAAAATAAAAGATTAGATCACTATAGATAATATTGATTAATGTGTATTATATGTAGGCAGAGCTATAATTAGTAGTAGTAATCGCATTGGTTTCGATTATATATTACTAATTATTATATGTTATTGATGTATTAAAAATTTAATCCTTTGTTATCCACAAATAATTTTATTCTACTCCTCTATATTCATTATTAATAAAGGTCTTTCGAAATAAAAATTACCTTCACTCTTTTTTAAAAGTTGTAGAGGATTATAATTAATTATTTTCTTAAACTCGTGGATAAAGTGCATCTGATCGTAATATCCACAATCACCAATAATATCAAACCAATCAATATCGGGATAATCACCCATAAGTTTACAAGCATTATTAAATCTGATAATTTTTAAATACGCTTTTGGAGAGATCCCAATATGGTTTATAAAAATTCTATGAATAGTTCTTGGATTAATTTTAAATTGTGAAGCTAAGCCATTAATCGAGCAACATCCTTTATCTCTAATAATTGAATCATATAGCTGCAATAAATATTTAGGAGGAGCTTTTTTTTTTGTTCATTCAATCTGTCCATAAAAAACCCATTTAACAATTCAACTTTTTGGTCTATAGAAGAGGTTTCTTCCATTTTATTTAGCAACTCATTTGCATGTCTACCAAAAATTGTTTGAACATCAACCATGGTGTTGGTTAATGAGTTTAAATCTAAACCAAGAAGTTGATAAACACCACTAAACGTAAAAGCTATTGTAACACATTTAAAAGAGCCGCTATTAGCCATTGGTTTATAATATAATGGTTTCTGTAAATCGAAGATTCCAGAGATAAAAGCATCATATTTAAACTCTTTTTTGCCTTCATTAATTAAAAAACAACTTGTATCGTAACATATATGCATCTCTAACTGCGCATTAGAAATCAGCTTTAACTGCACTTTGTTTGTAACATTATTATTTTGAAAAAAAAGATACTTTTTAATAAATGGAACTAAGTCTTTATTGGGCTGTATTGATTCAGATACTATAGCCCCAATATAATCGCTATATAAATTTGGCATGTTTAGTTTTTTCATTGTATTAATAAATTCGGGTTACATATAGAGGGAAAGGCACTTAAAAAAGCCTATAAGAAAATTGTAACATACTGCTAGTATTATCTCAATTACTCGGACTAATTGGAGACAAGAGAAGACAAATAAAGACCTAGCCTCACTGCTATTATTTACACTACATAAAAATGATTTATAGATAAAACACTATTCAAATACTACTATGGCTATCAAGCTTTAAACATCGTAAATAATGCTAAAAAACAAAGCAACATACCAATAATGTGAGTATATAAGGCAAACAAGGTGAGAGACAGAGATAATAATATCCTAGTAAAACGTCATGAGAAGTTAAAAGAAAAATAGGAAGAAATATATACTTACATAAGAAATCGTAAAAATCTTGATTGTACTATCGCTAAAAAAAATGCATTTGCACTAACTAAAAGGCTCATAATAGATTACAGCACAAACAATTTACAATATTTTTCACTCTTTAACTCAGCAGTTACATAAAGCTTTTTTTAAGCAATATATTATTAATAAAAGTTAACCTATATATGTAAAAAACAGTTATTACCTGTTACAAATACAGTATTTACAAATAATGCTAACTTGCCAAATCAAATACATATTATTTAATTACAAGAGTCAATAGTTATCATATTACAATGCATACTTAGTATATTTTTCATTCCTATTATATTCTTTTATTAATTACTACGGGCTACTTGAATTTTCACAACATACCAACTAGTTCACGCAGTCGATATTTTCTATATTTAGTTATTAATAAGTGCCTTTTAAAACCTAAGAGGGGTATTGATCAATCACCATTTACTTTTACCATTTGGACCTGCTCTAATCATAATTATCGATATTTTATACTAACTGTATTAACTTATTATCCAAATTAGTGGGTATTAATGCCCTTTGATAGTAAATTTCGGACACTAACGAAATAATGTTTAAAAGAACTTAAATTTTCAATTACGATTGGTAATCTTAGACCAAAAAAAGGCCACAATACAAAAGTGTATTATGACCGTAATATATAATTTATTTAAACTGGAAATAACAGGCTATTGTATTGGCAAATTATATACACATCCAATACAACTATGACATCGTGGAAAACAAATTAATTAGAGTTGCATTGTTGGTGAAACAACTCCATATATTTCATTCTTAATAGATTTATTATAGCGTCTTTTTATCAGAAACGAGTCTATATTTATAAATACTTCATAAGCATATAAACAAACCTCTTTTCCTAAATACGAAATAGTAGCACCAGAAGAACCACGTATTATATTTGCTGGATATAACCCGCCTTTATAATGGGCTCGAGCCAAATAAATAATTGAACCATTAGATTGTTCCGTTACTTTTAATGCTCCAACAGGCACATTACCACCATAAGCTTCTTCCCATTCTCCTTTAGCTGCTAAAACAAAATAATCTCTAATAATCAATTCTTTCCCACCCCAACCGATACTTAAGCCTTTAGTTGCAGCACTCACTTTACCAAGATAAATTTCATCTTTATAATTAGCTATTGCAGCGTATAAAACAGTACCATCAACCTCGTATCCTGTCTCAACCGCCCCAACAGGGATGTTCCCTCTAGAAGCTGCAAATAAATTAAAACTAATACGATCAGCATTTTGGACATAAGCAAATAATTCTTTCAGATAACACAGTTGGTTATTTGTAGAATATTTAACCACCTTATTAAAACAAAGTTTAATTTTTTTCACATTAAAAATTTCACGAAGCATATCTATTGGTCTGTCAATGTTTATATAAAAATTACGCCTATACTTTAATCACAATAGCAGATTTTCAGTCGTATTTTCATAACTAAAATAGATATTCATCACCCCTTGTTATAGTAAATTTCAGACAGTTATTAAAGGATATTAGTAATACAATTAGTTAAATAAGATCAATAAACCACTTATAAAAAATTCTTAAGCCTTTTACTTGATACTATAACTACACCAACTCTTTTTAACCGAATTCTAATAGAATGTATAACAAGATACAATTAGGATGAGAAAAAAGAATAGTGGCCAAAAACATAATTTTGCAATATTAATTATGCTTACATCACTGGAACCTACTTTAATAATTATGTCATTACGCATAGCACAGTAAGTAACCAAAAGCAATAAGAGATAAGTAATAAAATATAAATATTCTAAAAAGATAATTCCTGAAGCATTTAAACTCTGACGAAGGTGTATATGCTCAAAAATAGCAACAAAGAATAGACCTGAACAACCAATAACTACATTTAATCCATCAGTGTGTCCCCCAATAAAAAGAATTGAATATAACATAAATAGCAGCACCAATAATGGAATCACCTTACAAATCAAGGGATCTCTAAAATCTCGATGAAGCATAATATTGAAATGTAGTTCGGGAAAAAAATGCTTGATATCGTAAATTTCTTTCCCAAAACTTGAATTATATTCTTTCTCTTTAAAAGAAAAGAAGCTTCCTTCAATAATCCAACCTGGTAAATCAATCTCAGCATCGAGCCCTGGTGTAAAAGCAGGATTAATTAAGCTATAAGAAGAAAAATCTGGCACAAGTATTATATCCTTGTCAAAGTTCTTATGCCATAATCTAAGCCACAAATCATTCCTATCTAATGGATAATGGATGTAATTAAATGGTTCGCGAATGCTCACCTCAAAACGCCAACGAAACAGATTAACAACATCTCCATTTTCATTAAAGATTGTTGTGGAATCATCCAATACAATGATGCTTTTCTCTGCATCAGGAAAAATAATACCTCTGCCATCTGTCCAATCCAAAGGATAATTTTGCCAAACATAACCTGTTATATCAGTGCTATGCGAATCTTTGAACTTTATTGTTTGAAGGTATACACCAGTTGGCACTTCTTTAACTATTTCTTTTGTCTTACCTGTAATATCTTCTTTATAACTTGTTAAGTAGTCAACAAGACCATGCTTATCAAGTATCATTGAGAAATTCCAGCGATTTACAATAGACGAGATACTATCTTTTGATTGCTCTTTGTATTTATCAATAATCTTTATCTTCTTGAATTCAATATTTTGTGTTTCTTCATCACTGATATTTATTACAGGATAGTAAACACTAAAAGTAGTGATTACCATAATTTCCAAAATAGAAATAAGTGAGAAAAATGAGACAAAAACCGACAGTTTGTTTCTAAAAAGTTCTGCTTGAAAAATTATTAAATAGAGTAGACATAATAATAATACATAAATAACTAGAGAATAAACAAAGATGTCTTTACGCTTCTGATTTCTATAAATTGGATTTCCGTAAATCTGGTTATCGTTAACAGAAATACCCATATAAAGTGATGAAGTATCAATGTTCTTAATTAACTCCCAACAATATTGTTTAGTTACAGTATTTTGATGATAATATCTATCGTCATTAAAAGCATTACTATAAATATCATTTGATAATTCTATTAAAACATTGTCATTCGATTCAATTGCTACCTCTTTTAAGTTCAAATTTTGATTATAAGGATGTGCAATAAACTCTCCCTCTTTATTTACTATATAAGGGAAGCCTATACGACCAGCACCTGTGTTTTGAAGTATATCATAAATTTCCATTAGGTTATAGCAAGCAGCAATAACTCCAATTATTTCCCCATTAATCTGCAAAGGAAAACTATACATAAATAATTTTCTACCACCAGCTTTACCATAAATAGGTCCAAGCCACTCAGATTTTCTTTGTTTCACTGGGCGCTGATACCAGTCTACGCCTGCATTATCAGAGGTATAATCGTAAATATCAGAAATTTGCAACATAACATACTTACCTTCTTCCCTACGTAAATAGGGTGAATATAAACCTGGGTATTTTATTAAGTAATTTTTTTTAAAAGCTATTGCCAAACCATCTAAATGAATGCATCTCTTTAGAGCATTCTCTTGCTCTTTTAATATTTCATCAATATTTTCTTCCTCTACATTTTCTATAATTAGCAGAGCCAGTGAATCAATATTTGATTGTACATACTGAAATTCCTTCTCTAACTCTTTAACAACAAAATCGGCAAAACTATCAGAATAAACCATCAAATCTTTTTGTGCCATCTGATTTCTAAAAAATGCCGCACTTAAAAATATCAACAGAATAAACCCAAATAGTATACTTATTTTTAATAGAGATTTACCACTTATCTTATTTGTCTTTAGTTTCATTTGATAGTAATTTATATTTCATTTGCCATAGATAATTCGCAATTATAATCATCTCACTATGTGAGAAAAAAGTAATGCTAGATTCATCTTTTATTATAAATTTCTATAATTGAATTACATACTGATTTGAATTAGATATAATATTGAACTAAGCCTTAATATTTACAACGCTCCAAAACCATCTCTAACACTTCCTCTTTTGCAAATTTATAATGATACGAAGATGGATTATAAGCTATACCCATTGTTATAAAACCATTCTTTTGCAAAACCCTTATTGAAGCAAAATTTCTTTTTAACACTCCTGTTATTATTTTTTTTAACTGAAGTGTACTATGGGCGTAATTAATAATTTTATTTACGGCCATGCTTGCAACACCTTTATTCCAGAAATCAACTACAACCCAATAATATAAACCAGATTCCTGTTTGTTTTTATCAACATTATATAGTGCACAAACTCCCGCAAATTGATTGTTAAATTGTATTGCAAAAGCATAACGAATACCTGTTTTTCGTTTTATTATTTCATTCTCTATGTACATATAAGCATCTTCTTTTGAATAAGGAAGAGTAACAGGATAAGTTTCTACAAGTTTCTCGTTATTCAAATGCTTATGTATTGAATCAACATGAGTTCTATCTAAGGGAATTATGGATACTTTATTTTTGATTAGCATCTGTGTTTTATACTGGAATTAACGTAGATGAAGCATTACGGATAGTAAAAAGAAGAGATGTTATTATTTTAAATTGCTGCATTGTTAGCAGGCTCTGCTTGTACAGAGCCTGCGTTGGGTTTACTATCCCGTTAATACAGCATGTAAAAGAACGTTTTAAATTTTAATTTATTGTAAATCAGCTATAATTAACACGTGTCTAAAATGAATTCCGTTCATTGTTTTTTAGTAGGATGAATAGAGGAGATAATAGCAGAACATGTGTTTTGCTATTATCCTTGTTTTGTCCATTCTG
>Ga0193953_1001516_pt1 | contig 10613 bp, 6 predicted proteins | sample BB_4_MG_FD_140325 | JGI IMG/M metagenome (GOLD analysis project Ga0193953, IMG submission 140325) | Microbial mat bacterial communities from the Broadkill River, Lewes, Delaware, United States - BB_4_MG | ecosystem: Environmental > Aquatic > Freshwater > River > Microbial mats | place: USA... | reverse complement strand
CTTTACCAACAAGCTATCCCACATTATCGGACAAGCGGATACTTTCAAAGCGCTCATATGGTCATCATTGGCTGGTGTGATGGTCGCCCTTTTCCTGACCATTATTCAAAAGATATTAACATTAAAGGAAAGCATTGAGGGCTTGGTCAATGGTTTCAAAACCATGTTACACGCCATTCTTATTTTGTCATTAGCCTGGTCCATAGCACTGCTAACCGAACATCTGCACACAGCCGAATTTATTACCAACAGTTTAAAGTCCATTGCCATCCATCCGGCCTTTATCCCGGCTATCACTTTCGTATTTTCGGCTTTCATTGCCTTTAGCACGGGATCAAGCTGGGGAACCATGGCGATCATCTACCCGTTAATACTGCCTGCCACCTGGAAAATTGGCTTAGAATGGGGATGGGATCAGGCCATGATTATGCCTGTTTTCTACAATGTGGTATCCACTGTTCTAGCCGGTTCAGTTCTGGGTGATCATTGCTCCCCCATTTCGGATACCACCATACTCAGTTCCTTGGCCTGTTCCTGTAATCACATCAATCACGTGCGCACACAGCTGCCATATGCATTGATGGTAGGTGGAGTTAGCTTATTAATAGGTACCATACCAACCGCCTTGGGTTGGCCCATTTGGCTCTCCTACCTGGTAGCTATCGGTATATTATATGGCCTGATTCGGGTAATGGGGAAACGCATCAGAGGATAAAAAGAGAGGATCCGAGGATAAATGTAACGCATAGGTATGTTCCCCTTATCTGCTTCTGCTAAATGTACCTGTAATGCCAAGGGATGAACTCTTACCGCGACATGACAATGGATCGAACGATCCATCCGATTCGATCGTTCGGTCCGCTGAGTTAGATCGCACGATCTATTTCGTTGGATCGCACAATCCGATATGCTGACAAAGGAAGGGAAAAGCACAGGTCCCAGTAAGCCTCAGACTATTGAATCAGTAAGATCTTTTATCTGCAGATGTATGCTCACAAAAAAAAGGAGCTCCAACCCGAGCTCCTCATATTCTGCAATTCGTATTTTTTAATTATATCCACACCCTTAATAAATCGATGGAAATCGCTTGGGATCAAACTCAGCCATCATGGCATAAATGGCCTCGTACACATCTTCCGCATTGGGATTACTGAAATAATCACCATCCGTGCCATAGGCAGGTCGGTGATCTTTAGCAGTAACGGTGCGTGGTGCGGCATCTAAATGATAAAACCCTTTCTGCTCTTCCACTACCTTTTGCATCATGAAAGCCGTAGCACCACCTGGCACATCTTCATCAAAAAAGACCACCCGACTGGTTTTCTTAACCGATTCCAGGATGACACCATTCACATCGAACGGTAATAAGGTTTGCACATCAATCAATTCAACTGAAACACCAATTTCCTTCAATTGATTCACAGCATCCTGCGCGATGCGTACGCAAGATCCATAAGTCACTAGGGTCACATCCGTACCTTCAGTGATTAGTTCGGGGACACCCAGCGGCAATCGATATTCACCAATATTCGAGGGTTGTTTTTCACGCAGCCGGTACCCATTCAAGGGCTCAATCACCAAAGCCGGATCATCTCCTTCCAATAAAGTATTGTAAAATCCGGCAGCACGTGTCATATCACGAGGTACACATACATAAACACCCCTTATCGAATTAATAACCATGCTCAGCGGTGAACCAGAATGCCATATGCCTTCCAGACGGTGCCCCCGGGTGCGCACAATCACCGGTGCTTTTTGACCGTTCTTCGTGCGATAACGCGTAGTCGCCAAATCATCACTCATAGTCTGCAAGGCATACAGCAGGTAATCGAAATATTGAATTTCAGCAATGGGACGCAGTCCCCGTAATGCCATACCGATTCCTTTTCCCAGGATGGTGGTTTCACGAATGCCTGTATCACGTACACGCCATTCTCCATATTTCTCCTGCATCCCTTCCATGGTTTGATTCACCCCGCCCAATTGTCCGGTATCTTCACCAAAAGTGACCACCAGGGGATTGTGACTGAAGATGTAATCAAAATTATCGTGCAATATTTCGCGGCCTGGCACTGACGGTGCATCCTCGGCAAATTCAGGATAGACCGGTGTTACATTTCGAGCTGATTGGGCAGACTCACTGTATAAATTGGAACTGTAATTTTCCCACCCTTCTTCGAAATACTTTTTGACCCATTGCTTCAAAGCATCTTTAATGCTTCCCGGTTTCTCACAGGCAGAACAATAATGCCGCAATAACTTTCGGGCGGCACTCAATATTTCTTTCCGGTTCAAGGTCAAAGTGGATTGCAACTGCTTCACCACCTCATCAATTTTTTGCTGTTTAATTTCGTTGCAAACACAAGCTTTGGTAGTAATGATGGCCAACAACTCTTTCCGCTCCTGCTTAAACACATCCATGAATTCCTGATAGGCCTCTTTCTGAGCCGTGCGCACCTCCAATACAGCTTCTTCTTCAATCTGATCCAACTCTTCAGCTGCTACCAAATTGCTTTCTACTAACCATCGGCGCATCTGAGCAATGCCGTCGTATTCTTTCTCCCACTCCAGGCGTTCGGATGATTTGTAACGCTCATGCGACCCACTGGTGGAATGACCTACGGGTTGGGTCAACTCTTCCACATGAAACAGAACCGGCACATGATGTTGCCGGCATAGAGCAATCCCTTTTTCATACATCTGACAGAGGCCGGCATAATCCCACCCTTTGGCATTATATATCAGCATCCCGGTGGTATCCTTACCATTTTTCTCAAATCCTTTTAAGGCCTTACTAATGCTCTCCTTGGCCGTTTGGAACTTTTTAGGCACAGAGATGCCATATCCATCATCCCACACCGAAACTGCCATTGGAATTTGAAGAACCGAGGCCGCATTGAGTGTTTCGAAGAAATGACCTTCCGATGTACTGGCATCGCCGATAGTGCCAAAAGCTACTTCGTTCCCATTATTGCTAAACTGATCATATTGTTTCAGTTCCGGATTATTGCGATACAACTTGGAAGCCATGGCCAGCCCCACAAGGCGTGGCATCTGTCCAGCCGTTGGTGAAATATCGGAGGAAGTACATTTCATGGAAGCCAGCTGTTTCCAATTACCGGCATCATCGATTAGGCGCGTTCCGAAATGATTATTGAATGAGCGGCCCCCATTATCAGGGTTTAATTCCGTACGTGTCTCCCCATAAAGCTGAGCAAAAAACTGCTTGGGTGTGATCATCTCGGCCGCCAACATGAAGGTTTGATCGCGGTAATATCCCGATCGCCAATCACCTTCTTTAAACTGTTTGGCCAGGGCTATTTGAGGTATCTCTTTACCATCCCCAAAAATACCAAACTTGGCCTTCCCACCTAGTACTTCTTTACGAGCCAGTAGGCTCATATTCCGGCTCATCTGAGCGATACGATAATCTTTTAAAACTTCTTTCTTAAAGTCAGAAAAACTGAGTTCATCTCCTTTAATGGGCATATAAATAGATTTTCTAGTTGTTTATTGATTGGTTTATCGATGATACAAAAATAAAAGATTGTGTCATCATTTAGGGCACATGTCAAACGCTTGAATAGACGGCTTTGTTTTATACATTGATATTTTTCATATTTTTGCATCTCATTAAAGGGAAAAACAATGTGGCAGATACTCTTGATTACAATCGTCTTGATGGGCGCTATTTTCGCGCTTTTTTCCATTAAAATACTCCTTCAGAAGAACGGCAAGTTCCCCAATTCTCATGTCGGTGGCAATAAAGCATTGGCTAAAAAAGGAATCTATTGTGCCACGACGCAAGACAAAATGGAACGAAAACGAGTCATTCATGTTCCTCATTTGGATTTGGGGGATGAGTACGAAAGTACGACAACCAGCTGTTAGTTTATTAGACAGTAGTCAGAAGTTAAAAGGCTGAAGTGAGAAGGCAAAAAATACACTGACCTGTATTTAATTCTATTTCTTTCCAGAAAACATTTCTGCAATTTTTCGGTTTATCAATTAGAGACCTTGTAGTCTTTTTCTCTTTTTGATAGATTTAACTGTGTATGGAAAATATTTTAGTGGTTTTAGTAATTGCCGTGGTGATGTTGTCAATAGCATTCGCAGGTATTGGTATACGGTTGTTTTTTAACCGGGCACCCAAAATTTCTTCATGCAGTAGTGCAAACAAAGAAGGTGGGTGTGATTGCACTGCTGATCGTTGCGGTTAAGCAATATTTTAGGGGTTACTACGGAAGGGAGCTCTAATAGCCCCCTTTGCTTTTTTTATTAATGAATTTATGGAAATTTTCAGACATCGTAATTCGATAGCTTTCCTGTTCATCACTGCTGATAAAGTAAGCTTCCAATTCAGGATGCTGCTTTACAATTTCAAGACTCTTTTCCAATCCCAATACCATGAATGCCGTGGCATAAGCATCCGCCGTCATACAATCCGGAGCGATCACAGAGGCTGACAATAATTGATGCTGAACCGGATACCCGGTATACGGACTAATGGTATGGGCATACTTTTTTCCATCCTTGTAATAAAAGTTGCGATAATTCCCGGAAGTCGCCAGAGCCGTATTGGTAATGGAGATGACTTCCTGTAAATCGCGGCTCATCACTTCAGGATCATCCACCGGCTTGTCAATGCCCACCCGCCAATTTGTTTGTTTCTGATTATGCCCTTTAACGCGTAATTCTCCGCCTATCTCTACCATATAGTTGGTGACGCCATTCTGCTCCAATAAGCAGGCAATAACGTCCACCCCATAACCTTTAGCAAGGGCATTCACATTCAAAACAATATCGGCATTTGCTTTTACGACACGATTCCCCTCCAATTTTATTTTATCCATTCCCATATTTAGGCGCAAGCTATCAATGAGGACCTGTGTAATGCTGGCCATATTGGAAAAACCAAATCCCCAGGCATTGGCCAATGGCCCGATGGTCATATCAAAGGCACCTTCTGTGGCTCGAGTCACTTCATCAGCTTTCTGAAAGACTGTTTTAAAAAAGTGATCCACCTCCACCGGCTCATTCCTGTTCACTTTGCTGATAATTGATTGCTTGTTGTAGGTGGACAAGGACAAATCAAACTCATTGAATTTGATTTTTATCTCCTCGTGCAAATCCTCTGAATGATCATATATGAGGTGATAAGTGGTTCCGAAAATAAAACCTTCGTTACGGATAAATTCACGTTTGGAGGGTTGACAACTCACCAAAAGGGAAAGAGCCAATATCAATACTATATTTTTCATCGATGTGCTATTTTTTATCTCAATTAATTACAAAGAACGTGAAAATAGAGCAAAAAAGACTCCTTCTCCAACTACGAAAAACAGCTAATCAATACACTGCTCTATTTCCCGACTATATTTTCACCAAATCCTGCAGTTCACTATTAGACAGATCACCGATCCACTTCTCACCAGCTGATACAGTAAGTTCTGCCAATTGCTTTTTCCCCTGCAACATTTGATTGATTTTCTCTTCGAACGTTCCTTTTGAAATCAAACGATGCACCATCACATTTTTCTGCTGCCCAATGCGAAAAGCTCTATCTGTTGCCTGGGCTTCCACAGCCGGGTTCCACCAAAGATCGTAATGAATCACATGATTCGCAGCTGTTAAATTTAGTCCGGTACCACCAGCTTTTATGGAAAGGATGAATATTTTCACATGCTTTTTAGTCTGAAATTCTTCCACCATGTCATCTCTATTCTGACGCGAAACGCCACCATGTAAAAACAGCGGTTTTGTATCAAAAACATCCGCCAGTATGTGTTCGAGGATTTGCCCCATCTCTTTGTATTGAGTGAAAATCAACACTTTTTCATCATTTTCATAGATCGAGCGAAGCAGTTCCAACAACATTTCTGTTTTCCCTGACAAATCCACCTGATAATCTTCTTTTTTGAGGAAGTGAGACGGATGATTACATATCTGCTTTAAGGCTGTCATCAATTTAAGCACTAATCCTTTTCGCTCAATAGAATTTTCTTCGGTGACATTAAGCGATTCCATCATGGTGTTAACCACATTTTGATACAGGGCTGTTTGCTCTTTGGTTAATTGAATAAAACAGTCGTGCTCAATTTTTTCAGGCAAATCCGAGATAATGGATGTATCAGTTTTTAACCGTCGTAGAATAAATGGTTCGGTTATTTTTTTGAACCTCCCAAGTTGTTGTTCATTGTTATCATTTTCAATAGGTGACGCAAATACTTTCTTGAAGTATTTAGCTGATCCAAGATAACCTTTATTCACAAAATCGAACAGACTCCAGTATTCACTCAATCTGTTTTCAACTGGTGTTCCGCTAATAGCGATCTTCACAGCAGCTTTTAATTTCTTCACGGCCTTGGTCTGTTCTGTTCCCGGATTTTTAATATTCTGCGCTTCGTCAATGGCCAACACTTCCCATTTCACCCTTTGGAATTTTAAGGCATCACTACGCAGCATGCCATAGGACGTGATTATTAAATCACATTCATCCGTTTTAAATTCACGCGATGCCCCGTGATAAATATGGGGAATCAACTCAGGTGCAAAGCGCTCTATTTCTTTCTGCCAGTTGGTGATCAAGGTTGTAGGGACAACAATGAGTGCCTTCTTTTTATCAAAGCGGCCTTCGTGCTTAAACTGCAGCAATAAACTAATGACTTGCAGGGTTTTTCCAAGTCCCATATCGTCGGCGATGATACTTCCAAACCCAACTCTACTGTTGTTATACAACCATTGAAAACCTCGCTCCTGATAGGGACGCATTGTTGCATTTAAGTTTTGAGGAATCACTCTTTGATCACCATGAAGTAGTTCATGAATAAGCTTACGGGCACCAGAAGAGAGGGTTATTTTGGCCTCCTGATATTCTTCTGATAGTGCAGACTGGAGCAGTTCAACTCGTGAAAGATCCTTGTCTTCATCAAGATTGTTAAGGAGGGTCTGTATCTCTTTTTGATCAATCAACACATATTCCCCTTTTATATTTACCACCCCTGACATGTGCTTCACCAGCTCTTTAAATTCAGACACTGGTATCGTTTTATCCCCAATGGATATTTGCCACTCGAACTGAAGCATTTCATCCAGGTTCAGATAGCTTTTTCCGGTGGTCTCAGACACCTTACTATCCAACTTCAATGATGGTTTAGGCCGCGCCAGGCTTTTTAATGAATTGGGCAAGAGCACTCGAACACCCAACAGTTTAACCAAGGGTAAAATGGTTAACAATACATCTGCGAAACGATCAGAATCAAATAAAAGCTGTTCGGTACCTGATGATGAAATCAATGGTTTTATTGCTGAGAAATCGCGCGCTAAACAGGCCAATGATTGAAATACCGATGCTTTGATTTCGTTATGCGCCTGATCTTCGATAAAACTTTTAAGTGTCAACGGTTCTTGTAGCGTATCTTTTCGGTTTTCAACCCACAATTGAAGCTCAAAAGTATTATCAGAGGCATTGTCTTCTATCTTGATCAGGGGGACATACAACTTTTCACCCAGGAAAAATCGCTGGAGATAGTGATGGATAGTTTCCGGGATTTGTTTTTCATTTAGTTTTGTAAATGGCTGAAAGCAATTCTTGAAAAAAAGCTGTTCAATTTTCGCTTCTGTATTCTGAGTTAATTTAAGTGGCGCAGATCCAACTGCTTTCATATAATGTGTTAAAAATTGAGATACAAGTGTAATAGCCTGTTCGCGAGGGGATAAATATTTTGGCTTACTGGCATTGCTTTTCACTTGCACCAAATCATGTGGAATACTTTGCTGAATCTGAATAAGCAACTGATTCACCTCCTCATTTATAAGCGCGGGTATCCATCGTAGAACAATCATTTTTTTCTTCAACTCCAGCAACTGAGGAATAAAAGCGCCGCATTCGGCCAATTTTAAACTTAAGTGATAGGTCTTATACAGCGTTTTTAAACCAATAGAAAGGCGTTGTTCAAATTTTTTTGGTAGTCGTGCCAAAAAGTTAATGAGTGCATCAAAACCATCGTCTGATGCTTCAAATGCTAATGTTTCCTTATCCGAATGAAACATGACTTTATGAAAAAAAGTATCATCACGCACGAACATCTCCACTTTTTCGATCCACTCAAACATTTTTGGTTCAAATTCCACCACATCCTGATTCAGCAATAATTTCGAATGACGGATGACAGCCCGGTAGTTTTTTCGCAAAACCGGCACAAAAGCCTTTTCATAAAACACAGCCTGTGAATCGAGAAGAGATAACAGATTATCCATTTGAGAACTTACCCTGGAGAGATCGAAATGTTCTTCACACTGATTATTCTCACCATTAGATTCAACCGGATGATCCAAAAAGAGTTGATCAAATCGCGGGATATTCATCTCTTCTTCAAAGGTCATTCCGGCATTTGTCAGCTCTTTAAGAATATCCAGACCATGCAATTGAAAAATCAAAAACGGATTCCGATCAATCTCTGCGGAAAGCATGTAAATCACAGAAGCCAAGTGTTTACAAGGGACTGCCCAATCGGGACAGGAGCAACTCATTCCAAAATCAGACCATTTTTTGGGGAAGACAGCTATTTTATGTTTTTGGGCAATTGCATTGAGTTCATCGGGTAATTCACGATTTAGCAAGTGAGAAAGCACTAAAGGGTCCTTTGTAATGGCTTGCATCAACTGATTTCGTTCAGCATCGGTAAACAATGGCAGAATTATTTCGACCTTGTATGGTGTGCGGCGACTTCCCCTAACTTTTGCATGAATACTGTTGCCTGCAGTTATTATTTCAGCTACATATCCTTTACGTGCATAACTTCTTCCCCGAGGTAATCGATTAGAAAAGTCAATTTGTGTTAACGCATTCAAAAAGTGTTCACCCCACCAGGTTTTACCAAATTGCTGAGCCATATTGTTACTATTTAACCAAGCCAAAGAAAATAAAAATCAGGGTTTCATAGCCATATATTACCATTTAACTGCCCCTTTTTTATATCACAGCTAATTCTCTGAGTTCACTTACTGAATCATAAGGTGAGCACCTGAAAGAAATGACCTGATTTTCAATGCCCGCTGTTTTCCGACACCAGAAACGTTTTGTAATTCATCGGCCGTGGCTGAAAGCACCCCTTGAACAGAACCAAAAGAGAGTAGAAGTTTATGTGCCAATTGGGGACCGACAGAAGGAATACCCTGTAGAAAGTATAGGTTTTGTTTAACGATGGTCTTGGGTTTGTATCCTGGACGTATGTGGTTAACCTTTACTTGTATATTATGAGTCGCGATTTGAATAAGTAGGTTAGCGGTCTCTTGCAGACCAGAGGAATAGATCACAGGAATATGCCAGGCCACAGCAATGGATAGAAGCGCACCTCTAATTGATTCCCGGTTTACTTCATGAATGGTTTTATAGGGATTACCTTCAATAATAAGCAGTGGCTGGTAAATGGTCTTCACTATTTTGGCACATTGATTAAATAAGCGTTGTTGTATCAGTGACAATGCAAAATCATCCTTCGTCTTTCGTTCTACAAGGGTTAGATTATTGATCAGGTAATCCCCGCTTTTCATTGTCTTTATAGTAACGTTTGCATTTTTTTCAGCCAATCGTTCCAGAATACCTGAACGCCGCTCCCTATGATCGACAGCAATATGGATTAATTGTTTTTCATTCATGTAATTAAGATACCAAAATCAACAGTTCCATACAAAGGGAGCTAAAATAAAATATGTAGAAGGTGACGGTAGAAATCGTTCTAAAACTTCATTAAGATTTTGCGTGTGAAGCAAAAAAAGCCCCTTCGCAGGGGCTTTTAAAATATATCTATGATCCAAAATCATCAAAGTCAACCATTTCATCCGGCACTCCCAGATCATACAGCATCTTTGTGACTGCATCATTCATCATCGGAGGTCCACATAAGTAGTACTCGATATCTTCTGGTTCTTCATGCTTATTCAGGTACTCATCGTGAATCACCTGGTGAATAAAGCCTGTTGCCCCTTCCCAGTTATCTTCCGGTAGTGGCTCAGACAAGGCAATCGTGAACTTGAAGTTCGGGAACTCTTTCTCGATGGCACGGAAGTGATCTTCGTAGAAAATCTCTTTTTTGGAACGTGCCCCATACCAGAAAGTAGCCTTACGACCAGTTTTCAAGGTGTGGAACAGGTGGAAGATGTGTGAACGCATCGGTGCCATACCAGCACCACCACCAATAAACATCATCTCACGCTCAGTTTCTTTAATAAAGAATTCACCATAAGGACCTGAAACCGTCACTTTATCACCTGGCTTACGCGAGAAGATAAAGGACGAACAAATACCCGGATTTACTTTCTGGAATCCACCGGCTACTCTATCCCATGGTGGGGTGGCAATACGGATGTTCAACATCACAATATTACCTTCCGCGGGGTGGTTAGCCATGGAGTAAGCACGATAAGTTGGCTCCGAATTCTTCATTTGAAGATCGAACATGCCAAATTTCTCCCACTCACCACGGTACTCATCCTCAATGATCATGTCTTTGAAATCCACATCAATCTTAGGTACATCAATCTGGATGTAACCACCCGATTTAAAGTCTAAGATTTCACAGACATGATCATTGAGGATGAGTACCGTGGTG
>Ga0193953_1001515_pt1 | contig 10621 bp, 9 predicted proteins | sample BB_4_MG_FD_140325 | JGI IMG/M metagenome (GOLD analysis project Ga0193953, IMG submission 140325) | Microbial mat bacterial communities from the Broadkill River, Lewes, Delaware, United States - BB_4_MG | ecosystem: Environmental > Aquatic > Freshwater > River > Microbial mats | place: USA... | reverse complement strand
CTCTTGGTGGGAGTATATAGTGGCGGCACACCTAATCTTGCATCGTTAAAGCTAATCCTGGGTGTGGATGAAGAAATATATCTGGCTGTTCATTCCTATGACATGGCCGTTGGTGCAGTCTATCTCTTCTTATTGATGGGAGTGGGGCAGCGCTTATTTCATATATTTTTACCACCTTTTGAAAAATCAGCCTTTCAGGACCACAAGGAGCAGGAAAAAAAGGGGTTTGAACAATTCCGGACTAATAAAAAGCTTATCAAAAAAGTATTGGTGAATGTGGGTTATGCAGCCTGTATTGTAGCAATTAGTGGTTCCATAATGCTAATAGTGCCGGAATCATTACAGATGGTTGTGTTTATCTTCTTGATTACAGGTTTAGGTATTGTCGGTTCTTCATTTGAAAAAATAAATAAGGTAGAAGGATCCTTTGAGGTCGGTATGTATCTCATATTAATTTTTAGTATTGTGGTGGCCTCTAAGGTTGATATTGGTGGATTATCAGCTATCAATCCATTGATATTTGGATACATTACTTTCGTGGTTTTTTGTAGTCTTATTCTTCATATACTTTTTTCGAAGACTAAAAATATTGATGCTGATACAGTGATAATTACTTCAGCTGCTCTCATTTGTAGCCCTCCTTTTGTGCCGGTGGTGGCAGGTTCCTTGAAGAATCGGGAAGTTATATTTCCCGGTTTGACAATTGGATTAATTGGTTACGCACTGGGGAATTACCTGGGGTATTTGATGGCGATATTACTGTCTTTTATGTGATTTTATTCGTTAAAAGAGATAGTTAAGAGAAATGTACAAACCAGAGCTGCCATCTTGCGCATCTATGGCAAAACCATAATCACCCGATAGTACGAAATTTTCGTTCAAAGCCGCTTTTAAACCTGCACCAAAGCTCCAATGAGGTTGGTCATTTTTATTGGTGAAATAATTCGGATAAACCTCTAATGGAACGTCATTTGTCGATATAGAATAATCTTGTGTGATGAAGCCCATATCTATAAAATAGTTAGAAGCCAGGTAAAAATCTTGTTTAAAAAGTTTAGTCCGCCACATCTTCCATCTTAATTCGATATTGCTTAAAATAAAACCATCGCCCACGACCCGATTGCGATTAATCCCTCTCAGTGACTTTGAGCCTCCCAGACCTTGTGAAGTGGCAGACGTTAAAACACTGGATGCAATGTGAGGTAAAAGATAAAATGGAATGTGTCCCGATAATTTATGCTGCCATCCAAGGCGGTATGCAAAAATAAGATGGCGCTTGGGTGTTAATGAAAAGTATTGTCGATGAAAGAGTGTTAAGCGTGTGAAATGTTGATCATGACTGGAAAAAAATGAAGGTGTGTGCGTTAGAAAAAACTCTGTCCAAACGCCTTGTGAGGCATTAACCTGACGATCTCGTGTATCGTAGGATAGGCCGGCCTTTATGTATGTGTGTTGGCCTCCCTCTTTCTCAGTATCTGAAATAATGGACCAATCTACATACTTATCATACAAACCATCTGTTTGTGGCAACTTATCTTCATCATCTTTGCGCTTGTTAAGCCGGTCAACATCAACAGATCCAATTTTGAAATCGAAAAATACCAAACCTCCCATCCATTGAAAGGGTGAGTCCTGGCCGATTGGACCTTTGAAATTTGTTAAAATTCGGAACATTTCCCGGTGGTGCCGATAAAATACACGTGACACATAATGGGGGGATTGCTCTTCTTCCCAGGAGGCATTGTATTGCGCCTGGTAGCCATTAAAACCATAAAAATCCATTGCTAAATCACGAAACCAAGTGATATCAGCTGTTGTTCTTATTTTTCCGGCAATTTTAGGCGAGTCATAGTAAAGTCGTAATAAGGTAGATCCCCCGGTATATTGAGAGGCTTCCATGTACAAGGAGTGTTCGTAGTTTGGATAAGCAGATCCATCGCCATACCAATATAAATTGACTAAGCCCCCGTATTGAAAACCAAGATCGGCATCGAACGAAATGGCCGGGAGCACGCCAAAAGTAAATCCTTCCTTGCGATAAGTTGAATCTTTTTGAGCATAAAGAGACACTGAAATTAACAGTGGCAGGATCAGTAAAGCAAGCCTTTTCATTTAGTATGTAGGTTTGCTTGTAAAGATAATAGGTTCACAGAGAAAGAAAAAGGCCTGACTGGAATATTAGTCAGACCTTAAAACTACTGATATTAAGAGTAAGGGATTTTTTTAATCATTTTTTTCCTGAAGTGACTTGAAGCCTTTCCCAAGAATTTCATGGGTATCCATAATGGTCAGAAATGCATCCGGATCTATTTGGCTTATCATCGCTTCCAGTGTAGATAATTCTCGTCTGGAAATCACGGTGAAAATAATGCGTTTCTGTTCACCACTGTACATGCCTTCACCACTTAAATAGGTGCCTCCCCGGTTAATGCTATTTAAAATACGATCCTTAATTTCATCGTGTTTATCCGATACAATGATGAGTGCGCGTTCGTAATTAATTCCGTCCAGTGTAATGTCAATTACTTTTCCGGTTATGAAAATTACAATCCATGAATACAACGGAATTTTCCAATCCTTGAAAACAATTAAACCAAGAAGAACAATAATTGAATCCACAATGACCAAGAATTGGCCAACTGAAATTTTGGTGTATTTATTACCAATCATGGCAATGATATCCGATCCTCCAGAGGTAGCTTTGGCTTTAAAGATGAGTCCTAAGCCAAATCCGATTATAATACCGCCAAAAATGGAAGATAATAAAAGATCATTTTGCAATCCCAATGGATCCGCTTCACCGATGTAATGGGTCAATCCATCCATGAAGAAGGAGGTAAGTACCATTCCCAGAACCGTTTTAAAACCAAATTTTGGGCCTAATACTTTCATGCCCAAAAGGGTGAGCGGAATGTTTAAGATTAATCCAACAGCTCCAACTCCAATAACCGGGAACAGGTGATGCGTGACAATTCCAATACCATATACACCTCCTGGTACAATGTTATAGGGGTTAATAAACAGGACAAATCCAGCTGCTAAAATAAATGCGCCCAGTACAATGAGCAGGTAATCAAAGACAATGCGTTTGATGTTTTTTCCGTAAATTTGATTGGTCGTTTTCATAGTCCGATTTTAAAGAAGGCGCAAAATTAGATTCTTTTTCTTTATAAAAAAGGAGAAATAACAAAAAGAGCTAAAAAAGTTAAAAAAATAACAAATGTGGATTACTTGTTGTATTTTGCACAGGAAATACAAAATTGCATTTGCAGGTATAATTAGTAGTGTATGAGTAAGATGAAAGTATCAGTAATTCAGCAAGATATAATTTGGGAGAATGCTTCTGAAAATCTTAAAAAATTAGATGTCCTTTTGCAAGAGGTTCCGGCGGATTCAGAGTTGGTGATCTTGCCGGAGATGTTTCATTGTGGATTTACCATGAGTCCTGAAAAAGTAGCCGAGACAGAGCATGGGGAGGTGATGAAGTGGATGGCTGAAAAAGCGGCCTGGATGAATGTTACTTTAATGGGCAGTATCGTTCTTAAAACGAATGAAGGGTATCGTAATCGCTTATGTGCTTTTCAACCAGATGGAAAGGTGATAAGCTATGATAAAAGGCACCTTTTCCGCATGGGAGGCGAGCATAATCATTACATCCAAGGCGAAGAAAGGGTTTCATTTAAAGTCGGTGACATGCGTGTAAAGCCGCTCATATGCTATGATTTGAGATTTCCGGTTTGGAGTCGTAATACTGATGATTACGAGGTGCTTATATACGTCGCAAACTGGCCGGATGCCAGGCGTGAAGTGTGGCAAACATTACTAAAAGCCAGGGCATTGGAAAATCAATGTTACGTCATTGGGGTCAATCGAGTGGGTAAGGACCATGCCAATCAATATGCCGGTGACTCAGTGGTAATTGATGCCCGGGGTACGACTCTACTTGAATTTGATCCTTATCAAGAAGGGGTTGGTACGGTAGAATTGGATTTGGGTGTTTTAAAAGATTTTAGGGAAAAATTCCCGGTATGGCAGGATAGAGATGATTTTACCATTCATTAGTAATCAGTATGATGTAATTTTTCACTATTCATCAGAAAGATTAGACTTTGTCTCAAATTATTATTATTTTGTATTCATATTTAGTGCTTTGGTAGAAATTTAGACTTATTAAATAGATCATGAAAAATTACAAGGTAAAGGTTGAAGATGAAAAAGTTAAATTTTTCAAGGAGCTCTTAAGCAACCTTGATTTTGCGACTTTTGAAGAGCTGGAGGAAACGGTTGAACCGCGTGTTTATCCGGCAGCCAGCTTTGAAATTCGGTCCGGTAAAGGAGAAGCTAAGTCAACCCATCCTGATCAAGCCACTAACCAGGCTGATGAACGTAAAAAATCCGCTCAAAGTCGTGAGGATAGCCTAAAAGATGTGTTGAATAAAATTGAGCAAATGAGAAATCAAGGACGGAAATGATAATTTTCCAATTCATTGAAATGATCTTTTTTAAATTATAACCTGAGTTAATTGCTCAGGTTTTTTGTTATGGTATAGTTATTGCATTTGTTAAATTGAACTAAAAACCATGATCATGAAATCCTATAAATTTCTATTTCTTATAATTGTTTGTGGATTATTCGCTGTTGGAATGTCTGCAACTAATTCATTGATGTTAAGCAATGATTCAGTTCATTCTGTGGTTGATAAGATGCCCCGGTTGAAAGGAGCCAAAAACGACCTGCCTGCTCACTTTACTAAAAATATTCCCTATCCTGCTGAGGCTCGATTACAAGCTCTGGAAGGAGATGTTTGGATTAGGTTTGTGGTGACTGCAGAAGGTACTATTAGAAATGTAGAGATTCAAAAAAGTGTTGATCCAATGTTAGACGATGCAGTGGTATCCTATGTTGAAAAATCAGGTCCATGGAAACCCGGACTTCTGAATAAGCAGGTTGTGAATACACAAATGTCGGTTCCTGTGCAGTTTCGATTATCCGAAAGTGATCGGAAATTTGCAGATCAGCTAAGGGCATTTAATATGTTGGAGGAGCGCCCGTTATTCGTCATTGATAATGTGATCGTAGAAGATTATGCAGCAATATATGATTATAATGTAGAATCAGTGCGGGTTATTAAAGGAAAGAAAGCCCTGGATTTATATGGTGAGCGTGCTAAATATGGTGTTGTAGTGATTAAATCTAAAAGAGGCACACCACCTATTTATTAATTATGCTGTAAAAATATAGTATAAGGGAATCTCACTTTGCACTGCATGGTGATGATTCCCTTTTTTGTTTTAACTGGTATTAGTTCTATTTTAGGTCGCGGAAATTGGTACTTTCAAAAATTTTATCTGCCGAACTGGCAATAAATCCATTGTATAATTCTCCATTGGCTTGAGGGTATCGACGGGCAAATTCATAGTAGCAGGCAGGAATGTGATGTACTTTATCTGAGAAACGAACAGGTATAATATCGGCTAAGGTACTGGACTGTTCCAGATATTGCTGGGGGCTTCCTTTTATTTCACCGCCAGATGTATTTAATTTAAAATTGTTTTCTTTTAAAAATTCATTTACTGCTTCAAGTGAATCAAAATTCTCAAGGTAATTGACGTTAACTGTAAAGTGATTGGCCCTGAAGCCAAAAACATAAAACCAGGCTGCATATTCTGATTCTTTCAATAATTGCTCATAAATATGGTAATCTGGTACTCCCCAAAAATTTCCTTCAAATAATAGATTTGATGATTTGTTTAGATTGGATTGAAGATCTGAATAGACACTATTGATCAATCGTTGAGATGTTTCCGAGAGTTCGTCGGTCATCAATTGGCTAATGAATATTTTGGGGGCAGAAAGATTATTTGGTATTTCATAATGTTTTGCGGTCAGTTTTTTTTCCTTAAAACGATAATTTCCTTTTTCTTTGTATCCGTTTTCAATAAAGGGCTGGGCTAATTTATCAATAGTGATATCCGGAAAGTTCAAAGTGCGGAATGCAATGTGATCATTGATTATTTCTTCACCAGTGTTTTCGAATAGTTGATGAATCTTATTGACCGACGGGTTTAAGTTTCGATATTCGTTAAACAGTTGATTGAATAATTGAAAAGGAATACGCATAGTTTAAATGTTTAAATTGGTTAAAACGAAATTCTGGTTTCAAGTTTCTAATTGAAAGTTGATCACCTAATATGTGTTTCATAACTACTATAAAAACGATGAGTTGAAAGAATTGTTCAAGCCTTTACTTTTAATTTGATAGTGTTAATAAACATGAAAGAAATTAGGGCTTTTTTTTCTGTTTTGTAACATTTTATAAAAATGATAAAAGACATGTGATATATGCGAATTTCACTGTAAATTTGCACTGCAACGTTGAATTATAAACTTTTTACTTTTTTAAAAGAAAATGGAATTCATTGAACAGCTAAAACAGAAGGCTAGAGGTAATAAAAAAAGAATTGTATTGCCTGAAGGTTTGGAAGAGAGAACACTTCGTGCCGCCGACATTATTCTGGAAGAGGATTTTGCCGATGTTATTTTAATTGGTAATCCTGTCAAAGTACAGGAAGAGGCGAGTCGTCTGGAGTTGAAGAGTATCTCCAAAGCTTGCGTGGTTGACCCGGAAAACCATGATAAAATGGAGGCTTATGCCGACATGATGGTGGAAATTCGGAAGAAAAAGGGATTAACCAAAGAGGATGCTTTGTCATTGATCAAAAATCCGTTGTTTTTAGCTGTGATGATGATTAAAGCAGGTGATGCTGATGGAGAGGTGGCTGGAGCAGATAATGCAACAGGTGATGTTTTACGTCCGGCATTTCAATATGTGAAAACAGCACCCGGGATTAGTGTTGTGTCAGGTGCTTTCATCATGATATTGAAAGATAAGAAATTTGGGGATGATGGCATGATGGTATTTGCCGATTGTGCGGTTCATCCAAATCCTACAGCTGAAGAGTTGGCTGAAATTGCGGTGGCTACAGGGCGCACCACTCAGGCCATTGCCGGAATTGAGCCCCGAATTGCCATGTTGAGCTTTTCTACAAAAGGAAGTGCGAAACACGAAATGGTGGATAAAGTAGTAAATGCTACTAAAATGGCGAAAGAGATGGCACCTGATCTGAAAATTGAAGGTGAAATCCAGTCGGATGCAGCTATTATTCCTGAAATCGGGCAGAAAAAAGCGCCTGGAAGCGATATTGCAGGACGTGCGAATGTTCTGGTTTTCCCAACATTGGAAACCGGTAATATTGCCTATAAGCTGGTTCAACGGATGGCGAATGCTGAAGCGATCGGTCCTGTGTTGCAAGGTATGGCAGCTCCAATTAATGACTTGTCACGAGGATGTTCGGTCAGTGATATTGTCAATTTGGTAGCCATTACAGCCAATCAGGCAGGAGGAACATTATAATATAGAGCCGGTTTTTCCGGCTCTTTTGTTTTCTGATCCATCTTAAACAATTGCACCGGATCCTTGAAAACACTTAGGATAATGAAGCAAGTAATCAAAAGAAAGTAATACATTAAAACTAAACATAAATGGCTGAAATTCTTGTAGAACCCATCGAGTCGTATGCGCTGAGTCAAAAGAAGAGGGTGAAAACCTTATTTTCTAAAGTTGGCGTTGTTGGTTGCGGAAAAGAAGGGCAAAATATTGCCCGTATTGCCAGTTGGCATGGCATGGAAGTGGTTTTCATTGAATTAAGTGATGAAAAGATTGACTTTGCCCTTGAGAATATTGGTAAAGAGTTAGACCATCGCATCGAGAGCTGGGGTTTAACGCAAAGTGAAAAAAGGGCAATTATGAGTCGTATCAAAGGTACGACTGACTACAATGATTTAGCAGAATGTGATTTCGTGATTGAAGCCATTCGTTCAGATGAGAAAACAGGTGAACGAAGTATTGATGCGCGTAAGGAAGTATTTAAGAAGCTTGAAGCGGTGATTGATCGTGAGGCCATTATTGCTACCAATGCCACAACTATTGTAATCACGGAATTAGCTTCTGAGTTGAAATTTCGTGACCGTTGTGTGAGTTTGCACTTCTTCGTAACCTCTCCGGAAGCACGTATTATTGAAGTGGTCAAAGGACTGTATACTTCGGAAACGGTGTATGAAAAAGTATGCACGTTTGTAAAGCTGATTAACCGTGATGTTATTCCCGTTGAAGAATCAGCTGGTTTAGTAAGTGTTCGTTTGTATGTAACCCTGTTGAATGAGGCATGTGCTACATTGATGGAAGGGGTAGCATCCATGCAAGATATTGATAAAACAATGGAAGTAGGACTGGGTATGCGCTTAGGTCCTTTCAAATCTGCCGATATAATTGGATTAGAGAAAGTGGTGAAGTGGATGGAGAACTTGCATGAGGAGTTCGGTAATCAAAAATTTGCCCCTTCTCCGTTAATCCGTCGCCTGGTGCGTGCCAAACGCTTTGGTCGTCATGCAGGGGTAGGTTTCTACCGCTATGATCAGGATGGTAATATTCATTCTGAAGATCATGTAGTACGAAAGTTCTAATTTGATCTGAAGAAGATCTTTTTGCCATTTAATAAGGTGCAATTTTGAATTTAATGACTGCACAGTTTTTGTGCATGTCCATTGACATTGAAAAAAGAATAGAAATGAAAATATTAGTACTGAACTGCGGTAGTTCATCTATCAAATATCAATTATTTAACATGGCCAGTGAAGATTGGTCAGTGATGGCAGCGGGTGTTGTTGAAAAAATCGGTTTAAAAGGTTCTTTTCTTAAACATCAGAAAACAGGCAACGAGAAAGTGTTGTTGGAAGGTGAGATTTTAGATCACCAAACCGGTATCGATTATATTGTTGGTGTTTTGGTTAGCGAGCGCCATGGTTGTATTAAAAAACTGGAAGAGATTGATGCTGTCGGACATCGTGTGGTGCATGGTGGAGAAGAGTTTAACTCCAGTGTGTTTATCACCAATGAAGTGATTCGCAAAATGGAAGAATGTATTGAATTGGCACCACTTCACAATCCTCCTAATTTGAAGGGTATTGAAGCTATTAGCCAATTGTTACCAAGTGTACCTCAGGTTGGTGTATTTGATACGGCTTTCCATCAAACAATGCCAAAGAAGGCATATATGTACGCTATTCCATCTTCATTGTATAAGAAATATGGAATTCGCCGTTATGGTTTCCATGGTACCAGCCACCGCTATGTATCAGCCCGTGCCTGTGAGATCTTAGGTGTTGATTACAAAACCCAAAAGATTATCTCTTGTCACTTAGGTAACGGTGCTTCTATTGCCGCTATTAAAAATGGTGAATCGGTGGATACTTCCATGGGTTTTACACCACTTGAGGGATTGGTAATGGGAACACGTGCCGGAGACTTGGATTTGGGTGCAGCGACTTATATTATGGATAAGGAATTGATCGGCACACGTTCGGCCAGTACTTTATTTAACAAGCATAGTGGTATGCTCGGATTAACCGGTATTTCTTCCGATATGCGTGAGATTGAAAGCGCGGCTAAGGAGGGTAATGGCAATGCTCTGTTAGGCCTTGAAATCTATGATTATCGCATAAAAAAGTACATTGGTTCCTATGCTGCAGCAATGGGTGGTGTTGATATTTTGATTTTCACTGGTGGTATTGGTGAGAATGGCGATATGACACGCGCTGGTGTTTGTAAAGACATGGAATTCCTGGGGATTGATTTAGATGAATCATTAAACAAGGGATTGCGTGGTGAAGAAGCGGTTATTAGTAAAGCACAAGCCTCTGTAAAAGTGATGGTAGTGCCTACAAATGAGGAGTTAGTGATTGCAGAGGATACGAAAAGTATCGTGGAAGAACTGTCTAACCGTTAATGGATATAGAGATTTATAATTTATATCGATATGTTTAAAAAGCTCTCAGATCTTCAGGCGCTTATTGAAAAAAATAAGGTTGTGAAGAAGTTAGCCCTGGCTGTATCACAAGATGATCACTCTTTAGATGCAGTCTACAATGCTTATCAAGCCGGGATTATTGAACCGATTTTAATCGGTTCCCGGCCTGAAACTGAAAAGATCATTGAACAGAAGGGATATGATTTCAGTGGTGCAACTTTCATTCATGAAGAGAATGATACAAAAGCAGTGGAATTGGCCGTACGTATGGTGCATGACAATAAAGCTGATATTTTGATGAAAGGTAAAGTAGCGACACCGGTATTGTTGAAAGGGGTATTGAATAAAGAATGGGGATTGCGAACTGGCAGTTTGCTCTCGCATTTCGCTTTATTCGAGGTAGACACCTATCACAAGCTGATAGCTGTTACTGATGTGGCAATGAATATTGCCCCAAACCTGAAGGATAAAATTGGCATTGTCAATAATTCAGTGGGTTACATGAATAAAATGGGCATTCCTAAACCCAAAGTAGCGGTCTTGGGTGCCATTGAGATGGTGAATGAAAGCATGCAAGCAACCTTGGATGCCGCTTTACTATCCAAAATGAATCAGCGCGATCAGATTAAGAACTGTTTAATTGATGGCCCATTGGCTTTTGATAATGCAGTGAGTTTTGAGAGTGCCAGGCACAAAGGAATTCGCAGTGAAGTGGCGGGGGATACAGATTTATTGTTAATGCCTGATATTGAGG
>Ga0193953_1001513_pt1 | contig 10625 bp, 10 predicted proteins | sample BB_4_MG_FD_140325 | JGI IMG/M metagenome (GOLD analysis project Ga0193953, IMG submission 140325) | Microbial mat bacterial communities from the Broadkill River, Lewes, Delaware, United States - BB_4_MG | ecosystem: Environmental > Aquatic > Freshwater > River > Microbial mats | place: USA... | reverse complement strand
CGTGAGGGAGGAGGCTACCTGTGCAAGGAGAGGATGGAGGGGGGGCGTTAAAGGTGCCCGGACCATCGGTGGAGGCAATGGGCACTTGAAGGATCGCAAGAATTGCAACCCTTGTAATATACAGGAGTTAAACCAAAATAAAAAGACCAGTAAAAATGCAAAAACACCGTGCGTCCTGATGACTCACCACTGGCTCGGCAACTGAAAAATAAACCCGGTAAAAAAAAGAATTGCGAGCCTGCTGTTGCTGTTCAAAAAGCCTCTCTGAGACAGCCTTTTCCAGAAAAAGTTTCCTATATCCACCCACTGAGTGGTATAGATATTCCCCGTAAAAAACAACTTCTCTGCCATATGCCTCGATGCATGAGACACAGAGCGATTACCCCCCAAGGCACTTACAAATTCTACACTCGCATGGAGCTTTATTTCACGATGAAACACTCGCATTTCTCAACATTGGGCCGCCTTTCTGCACTATTATTTCTCATCCTGCTTGCCGGCTGTTCAAGTTCCGGCCTCTCTTCCATGACCCCACGCGAACGAACTGTGTTTGAAGAAGCGATGCGACAGAACCTCACCCCTGACGAACTGATCAGCCAAGCTGAAAAAAAACTAAACGAAGCCACCGAAGCCCAGCTTGAATTTTATGCCCCGACGACCTTTAAAACGGCAACAAAGCTTGTGGAAGAAGCCAATGCCAGGCTTGTAAAAAAAGGGGCAAAGCCAGAAGAGGTTCTCCTGATGGCCATCAAAGCGAAACAAGCCATCGCCACGGGGTTTGAAATAAAAGATCAGGTCATGGAGCTTCTTTCCATCTCCCTGGCAGAGAAAAGACGCCTTGATGACATTGATACCCACACCCTCTTTCCCGTGGAATACGAGGCGATCAAAGATCTTCTGAACCAGATGATCTCCCTCATCGAGGCACAAAAGCCCGAAGAGGCCACAGGAATGCAAACTCAATTCACAGAAAAAACCGCAGCCCTTCTCATCAAGGCCTTGGACAAAATTACACTGGATCAGGCCCGAAAGACTCTGGCCGAAGCTCAGAGCAAAGAAGCAAAACGCTATGCCCCTATCACCTTTGAAGCGGCCAACCTGAAACTGAAGCAGGCAGAGACATTTCTTCGCACCTACCCTCGAGACCGGGAAGGAATACAGAAAATCGGAATGGAAACCCTACAGGCCGCACAGCATTCTCTGATGGTGACCCGTGAGGTCAAAATCATCAATGCCATTGAAACCAATGCCATAGAGGGCTTTGTCCTCGCCATCGAGAAACAGATCCGAAATGTCGGAAAATCCCTGGGGCAGCCGGATATCCCCTACGACACCCTCAGGTCCCAGCTGGAGGGATTGGTTGAGTCTGCCGGAACAACAGCGGCAACAGCAGCAAAGGTTCCCGGCCTTGAAAAGACAAAAGAATCCCTCACGTCCGATCTCGACGCGGAAAGAGAGAAAAAAGACGCCCTTGAAGGCAAAGTTTCCGGGCTTGAAGGAACCCTTGCGTCCCTTAAGGCTGACAAGAAAAAGGTAGACGAGTCCGAAGCCAGCCTGAACCAGGAGAATACAGACCTCAAAACCCAAATCGAAACCTTGACCCAAAGTGTAAGTGAAAAGCAGGCGGCAGGAGAAAAACTGAACGAAGAAAAAGCGAGGAATTTAGAGGAGATCACGAAACTCGAGAGCGCAATCACAGAGTTTAAAATAAAATTGGAAGACGCAGAGAATAAACTGGCACAAGCTGAAACGTTGAAAGCCAAAATCCAGACCCTTGAAACGTCAAACAAGGCCTCTGAAGAGAAAATCACCAGCCTCCAATCCGACAAGGAGCGCGGGCTTGATGAAATCTCCAAACTCAAGGTGACGGTAAATGAGTTGAAAGAAACGTTGAACCAGAAAAGTGCTGATTTAAAACAGGCAGAAAACAAGGCAGAGGATGCCGCTCAACTGACCGCGACCACGCCCGGCACATAAAGCATCAAGCGTAACCGGGCACATTGAGGGAAGCCTTCGGGCTTTCAGGGGAGGGCACCTGAAAACCTGAAGGCAGAACCATGTTGCCCTAAGCCGGGTATTTCACGAGTCGGGTGCGCTTACATGCAAGGCATCAGAGCTGCAGATGTAGTGGTTTACCTCAACGTTCTGATAACACAGCAGATGAGTGCGCCCGGATCGCCGTATACATTTTACCCCTGTTGATATCGGGCCACCCGCGTTTTCCGTTCCTCGGTGAAGGCCCACCAGGGAAGCGGCTCGCCGCCCTCCATAAAATGGACCACGGAAATAAAGACATCGATCACACAGGGGTCGTGCCGCATTCCCGTCTTTTCGCACAGCGTTTCGTAGAGTTCATAGGGATCTTTCCCTATCAGCTGCTTCGGATGATCAATACCGGTAATGTGAAGATCCGCCGCCATGGCTTTGCCAATGTTGGGGAGCGCATCGAGCCGCGAGACTGTCTCTCTGTTCGGATTTTTCATCCAACTACCCCTTCTCAGCCGACTCCATCGTATCTGAGGCTTTCCAGATCCGATACCTGATTTCAAAGCCCTTCGGCGCGTAAACAACAATGGGCAGGCGGCTGTTGTACCGGACTTTAAGGGGCTGGCCTGAGACAAAGGCCTCGACCATGGGAGCCCCTTCCGGCGGTGCCATCAAGGTCCCCATGGCCTGGGAAGACCCGGTCACCTCGTAGTAGGTGTAGCCCCATCCTTTCAAGGGGAGCGGCTCAATCACACTGCCGAGCCGCATGATGTTGACCCCGTCGGTCATCATCATCTTCCCTGCAATCAGCTCAACCATAAACCCCTCATCTTCGCCCCGGGCCTTTTCGGGCAGCACAATCACAAAACGCTCCATCCCCTCCATTGCCGGAGGAAATGCCTTCAATTCCGCATGACTCGCACAAGAGGCTGTCCCACCGATGGTGAGCAACCCCATCACCAACAACATCATAACTGTTTTTTTCATCTCTGGTGCACTCCTCTATTTTGGGGTTCATGGACGTCACACTCAAATGCACAGCGTACAAGATATCTTTAAGGGTATCGAGAAAAATGAGCGAAAAAGCAACAAGGGAGCTGGCCTCCGGCGGCGAGGTGAGCCACCTATAAAGCGTATGACTGCTGCGCTTTGCCCCTCGTTCCTCGGGTCAAATCGCAACGGCATTTGATTTGAAATGTAGGTTTAGTAAGGATATTTCATGAGTCGGGTGCGCGTATATGCAAGGCATCGGAGCTGCAGAGATAGGGGGCTGCAATCGAGACGTTTGTGCGGAGCTTTTTTCAAAAAGCGACCCGCCGGAGGCATAGCTGAATAGTTACCTTTTGTTTTCCTTCGTGCGCTTCGTGGTTCATAAGGCTTCCTTTCAATGGAATACCCCTGGCGGCCTCATGCCCCACCTTGAACGCATCGCCCTGCGTCTTGTCGCATGAGGCGCTTTCGCTCACGTTCGAGAAGCTCTTCGCGCTTGCGATACAAATCCGACAACTTTAATGAGCAGTCAATACAAAGAGGATCTCCATTACAATCCTGAACAGCGGGCTCTGAGCAGTGATTACATGGTCTCATAGGTTCCTCGATTTAATTTTGGGTGGTTAGAAGGCGCAGAGTGCGCACCTTCGGTATCATGACACCAATAACAAGGAAAACGCCTGAAACGATCGCTTTACATCACCCGAGACGGGGCATATGACATCCCATGCTTTTCAGCATGATTGAAAAACGCCTCCGGCGACCCTGCCGGGGCCAAATTTTTGAAAAGTTTGACAAACAGGTTTTGCTAACGAAAAACGAAATTCAGATTGATTCACCCCAAGAGGATTCTTTGGGTGCAACACAATGGCTGGACGGCTTACGTATGGTAACACACCATAAAGATTTTGTAGAAGATCACCCCGTCAGCGAATGTGATCAGACCGAGGAACGAGGGCTCGGAGCATTCGCAAACCTGGGGTCCAGGGGCTGAGCCCCTGGCCGCCGGAGGCAGGCTTTTTTTACTGAGGTATTCTGCAAGCTATCGTTTCTCTGCCACTTCAGCCTCATCAAGCGCTTCGGCTCCCTTCCAGGTACGAGACCTGACCTCGTACTCCTTGGGCGCGTAGACCACAATCGGATCGGCGCTGTTGTACGGGACCTTCAGGGAAGGGGCCGAGACAAACCGCTCTTCCTTCAGAGCCCCTTCTGGCGCAGCCATCCGTGTGCTCACCACCTCCGAAGGCCCCGTCACCTCGTAATAGGCACTCTCTTTGCCTTCCAGGGAGCGTGGTTCGATCACACTGGCAAGACGCACCTCGTTGACCCCGTCTGTCAGCATCGTCTTGCCCACGATAATCTCCACCACCATGGCATCTTCGTCTGCTTTCGACTTTTCCGGAAGAAACACAGCAAAGCGTTCAACACCCGCCTTTGCATTAGGGTAGGCCTTCATCTCCATGTCTTTTGACACAAGGGCAAAAAGTCCAAACGTCAACAAGTTAAAGACCGAAAATATCACCAGTATTTTAGTCATCCTTCGTCTCTCTCCTTTGGAATGGACGCCAAGTTCGCGAATGCTCTGTTTTTCTTCAGGACGTCCTTGCTCAATCCACGTTCAACAATGAAAACCCCGATGCGGCATCGGGAAGCCTGGCGCCCCGCTCCCCTTGAAGCTCAATGATCACCACCTCCATGTAGAGCCAGACCACAACCCCATTTCGCGCACACCCGGTGACGGCGTGGCCTTCCCGGCCGCAGGTGATGTGCAGGTGAAGAACAGGCGTCCCCGTTTCATCGGGAAAAAGGGTCCCCACACCAGCCGACTCATGCACCCCGTCAAGAAAATGGGTATTGATGGGCTTGCCGGCGGTAAAATTATCACCGTTCCCCGGGCCAGTGATGAGCTCGCTGTTTGACTCGGCCCCACCCAGGGTGAACACCACGCCACGGGACACCCCCAGCTCCTTTGCAAAGGCTTCAATCTGTTCGTGCAGCACCTCTCCCTGATCCAGGCGAAGGACAAAGGTTCGGCCTGTTCGTGTTTCCATGTATTTCATCGCATCCCTCACTCCTTAGGATTCCTTGCTGAAACAATTCACTCGATTCTATGTGCTTACGGCTCTCAATGGAAGAGTAAAAAGAGAAAAAAAACGATGCCTCCGGCGGCCCTGCCTGGAGCCAAACTTTTGAAAAGTTTGACAAACAGGTTTTAGTCCGTGATTTCCGATATTCCACAAATCAAATGCGGATGTGATTTGGCCCGAGGAACGAGGGTACGGCATATTCGCCACCCCGGGTTGATAAATCTGACCTGTTTCTGTATGGTCTCATCACTCCGCAACCATTCCAACGTATCGATTTATTTTGAGGTTACCATGATCAAGCTGCTCCCTGTCACCTGCAACCTGGACTGTGGCGCCGGGTGCCCCCTGACGGCCCATGTGGAAAACGGCAAACTGGTGCGCATTCAAAACAGCGCCCTGAAACCCGCCCACGCCAGTGCCTGCCCTGTGGGGTTGAACTATACCGAGATGCTTTACTCGCCTGACCGATTGACCTCACCGCTGCTGCGAACCGGGCCCAGGGGCTCCGGTGAATTTAAAGAGATTTCATGGGATGAGGCGCTGGATTATGCGGCGGAGAAGCTAACGGGTCTTAAGGAGACCTACGGCGCAGAGTCCCTGATTCGCCTGGGCGGTTCCGGCTCCTGCCGGGGAGCGCTCCACAACACAGCCTCACTGCCCGAGAGGTTTTTGGGACTCTGGGGGAATTACACAGAGACCAGCGGCAACTACAGCTCCCAGGCCACCAGTTTTTCTGTCCCTTTTGTTCTGGGAACCAACAAGGTCGGGTTTGATCCGGCAACCCTCGAACACTCAAAGATGATCATTCTCTGGGGAGCCAACATCTCTGATGTGCGCTTCGGAAATGAAACAGCCCGGCGAATCTCCGATGCAAAAAAGCGCGGGGCGTCCGTGGTGGTGATCGATCCCAGGAGGTCCCGCTCCGTAAAACACCTCGGCACCGAGTGGGTCCCCGTTTTTCCGGGAGCAGCCACCATCCTCATGGCTGCGATTCTTCATGTGCTGATCACCGAAAACCTCATTGATCTCGACTTTATCACCACCTACAGCATCGGGTTTAAGGAGCTGAAACACTACATTTTGGGAGAGAGCGACGGGGTGCCCAAAACGCCGGCCTGGGCTGAGGAGCGCTGCGGAACACCATCTCAAACCATCACCTCCCTTGCCAGGCGATACGCAGCGGCAGACCCTGTGGCCCTGATTCCCGGCCTCTCCATCCAGAGAACCCTGGGCGGGGAGGATGCGGCACGCATGGCGGTGATCCTTCAGACCGTCACCGGCAATGTCCGCAAAATGGGGGGTTCCAGCGGTGCGTACATGGGGGGAAGGCTTCCAAAGCCCCGGTGCGAAGGGATGGGGGTCGTTGAAACCACCCCCGTCTCTGTTCCTGTCTATCGATTTCCGGATGCCATCCTCGGCGGGAAAAAGGCGGGCTTTCCCTCGGACATCAAGGGCATCTACAGCGTGGGCGGCAACTTCCTCTCCCAGGGCAGTGATATCAATAAAAACATCCGGGCCTTCAATCAGGTGGAATTTTCCATCTGCCACGAGCCCTTCATGACGCCCACGGCCAGCTATTGCGACCTTGTTCTCCCCACAACCCTCTGGCCGGAGCGCGAAGACATCATCACTCCCGCCGGCAATTTTCTGCTCTACTCCCATCAGGCTGTGCCCCCCATCGAAGGGGTGAAAAACGACTACGACATCTTTTGTGGACTTGCGAACAGACTGGGGTTTGGCGAGGCATTTTCCGAAGGGAAGAATGCTAAAGAGTGGCTGGAGACCTTTCTTGCCGACTCAGACATCGACGATGTAAAGGCCTTCAGGGAAACAGGCATATTCTACGGGCCCGATCAAAATCGGGTGGGGCTTTCCGAGTTTATCGACAACAAAGAGGCCAACCCCCTAAACACCCCGTCCGGCCTCATTGAGATCGCGTCCCAGGCATACGCTGACGCAGGCGGCACCTCCCTTCCCCATTGCCAACACGATGCCATCGATGAACAGCACCCCCTGCGCATGATTACCCCCCACCCCCGGTTCCGCATCCACTCCCAGACCGGAGGCCACACCCGCAGCGGAAAAAAAGACAAGGCAACCCTCTGGCTGAATGAGGCCGATGCGAAAAAACGGAACATAACTGACGGAGACTTGGTTGCCATCACCAACGATCGAGGCCGAATTCATGTGGAGGCCTCTGTCTCTGAGGACATCATGGAAGGGGTGGTGTGCCTTCTGGAAGGAGCCTGGCCAGACATCAGGAATGGCGTGGACACAGGGGGCTCACCGAACATGCTGACCTCCACAGAGCCCACCCTGCCCAGCGAGGGCTCCCGAACCCACTCGGTCCGTGTGGAAGTGATGAGGCTGAAGATGCCTCCGGCGGTAAGGTGAGCCACCTTGAAAGCTGGTTGCGAACGCGCTTTGCCCCTCGTTCCTCGGGGCAAAACGCATCCGCCTTTGGTTTTCGTGTAAGTTTGAAATCAAAGACAAATCATGTTTGTCAAACCCAGCCCATTTAATAAGCAAAAGTTTGTACCCCGGCAGGACCGCCGGGGGCTACGTTCATCGTGGTGAGGATTCCGAAAGTCGCACACACAGGCACCTTCGGAAAGGATCAATTCCCCTGATAAAAAGCCCCCACTTTGGCAATGATCTCCTTTTCCGTCAACCTGTCTGAAGGCCTGACGTCTGCGACCTTCACATGCGATCCTTTGGTTCGTTTAATTTCGCCCACCAGTTCACGCTTTGCCTCACCAGGGCCAAAAATAAAGATTTTCTTAGCGTTTGCAGCCTTCGCAATCACCTGCCCGTAAAATCTGTGATACTGCTGCTTCAGCCGTTCATCCGTGCTCTTCTCTTTCAAAATATCCTGAGCCACAGAGGTTCCCCCTGATCTGTTTCCACCGGATGGCCGGTAGTGGCTTTCAGCATTTGACACGAACCGTTCAACCGTTGACTCATCGCCTTTTATCGAAACAAGGATGGCCTCCCTGTGGTCGATCCATACGCCCAGCTTTTTTTTCAACTTGTCCTTTGATGTCGCCATACGCCCCTCCCTTGTCCCGTCACAATATTGCAATGCCTGTTGGCCAACACGTTTCTATGCACACCGGACTCAACCAGTGATTAAGCTCTTGTGGCGGCCAGATGTGATGAGGGTCGATGCAAGGTAAGTCGGGGGAGGTGTGAGGTGAGAAATACTATACAGAAGGTGATATTATGGTATTTTCGGATAATTGAGTCAACCACAGACTCTCACAAAGCCAACAAATCGGAATCTGCTCGGCAGCAAGATGTGCCACCATAAAAGCACGTTACGGATATGCTCTGACCCGGTGGACCCACCACATCCGCAAAACCTGCTTGTCAAACCATCCTAAATAAAAAATACAACTATCTGGTCGCCACAGGGTCGCCCTATCTCCCCTAATACAAAAACGGTATTTTACAAATGCCCTGCAAAACGTTATTGACCTGACTCTTTTACGCCATATGGCCACCATGCGTCGGTGGAATGCTGGCTTTATCTTTTGCAGGATGTAATGCATGAATGACTATTTGATCACAGCTCTTTTCTGGGGCCTCGGTGGCTTTATCAACGGCATCGCCGGATTCGGGGCAGCCCTTATTGCCATGCCTCTGGTGACCCAGTTCATTGATATGACCATTGCCGTACCGGCCGGGACCATCATTGCCCTCTCCATGAACACCCAGACCGGACTCACCTACAGAAAATATGCCGATTGGGATCGGCTCCGGCCCCTGATACTCGGCGCCTTCCCGGGAGCCCTCACAGGCGTGACCCTCATGAAGAAGCTTCCCGGAGACTACCTGAAACTCGGCATGGGCAGCTTTCTCATCACCTACGCCATATGGGGCCTCTTCTTTGAAGGAAAATCCCGTCGCGTGGTCTCCAGACACTGGGGATTCCTTGCCGGCCTCTGCTCGTCTGCCATTGGAACATCCTTTGGCATGGGCGGCCCCCCCACCATCGTCTACACATCCCTCACAGGATGGAAGCGGGATGAGATCAAAGCCGGCATCGGCAGCTTCTTTATGTGCGCCGGTGTCATCATGATCACCGCCCAGGTGTTGAGCGGCCTGCAGAGCTTTGAGTCCGTCACCCTTGCCATGGTCTCTATTCCATCCGCCGTCCTGGGCGGCTGGGGCGGTATCCGGGCCTCGCGGTGTATTGGTGAGTTCTCCTATCGACGCATTTTATTTACCGTTCTTGCCTGCATGGGCGTGATGATTTTGTACAGGGCGGTGATGGCAGTTTTGTAGCGAGCTGAGCGACCCCGAAAGCTTATTAACGTAGCGGTTTACTCCTCGTTCCTCGGATCAAATCGCTACGGCTGTAACCTTGAGCTGTATACCTATGTTTCAAAGCCTAACCTACATGGCCCGCATTAACCCCAAGCACACGTTAAGTTCAAAAACTTACACGTAACAGGCATCAAAAAAAGGGCACGTGATAAATGCATCTGCCCAACCCATTCGGACCGAGCACAACGTGTCCCCTCATTAGGAGAAAACGCTTTAGCATCGCCCGCAAACAGCCGCTGCGGGCGACGCCCGATTCAGGCAAAAATATCGCTTGGTTTGTAAGGGTGTGTCCCTTCAATCACCTCAATGCCGGCCTTGGCCTTGATCTTTTGAATGATGGTCTCACTGTGAGGGCAGTGGTCGGTGATGCAGGGGGCAATGTGCACCTTGGTCGGCGTTTCGTTCATGGGCTTGTTCCACAGGTTCACCTGGGCCAGGCGCGTCACGATGGTGGCTCCGGGGCAGTCACCACAGTTGAGAAGGCCCATCATCTCTGCGTCCTGACCATACCGCTCAAATTCCCCTTCCCGGCGATTGAAACCCACCATGCACCGCGAACAGCCGATACACACATCATCCATGGCCTTTTTGCAACCGACAATCAGAATCTTTTCCATGCATTCCTCCAGTGTTGAGATCGTGAATCTGTTGGCTTACATCCTTATTGATGCACACGATTAATACTTATTCTATATCTACATAGATTTGCAAGGATGCGATGTTTTTGAATATGAGACGTACCGCAATACCGAGAGAACCTCACAGATCTTCAGAAAAGAAGAAATACTCAGCCCCCCCTCCCGGACCTGTTTCACAACCCTGCCGCATCCGCGTGTATCTATGGCCACATTGTTTTTTGGGATGTATCGCCAGGCCGTCCGATACATCATCCTCCATGAGCCCCCAAATGTCTCCACAGCGCACTTTTATTCAAACCCGAAACCCCATTCCCTGCTATAGTCGAATTCCACACGGTTACCAACGGGCGCAGCCCGTCAGAGAATGTGATCAGCCCGAGGAACGAGGGCTGGGAGCATTCGCCAACCTGGGTTCCAAGGGCTCAGCCCTTGGCCGCCGGAGGCACTTTCTTTTCATGCAGTAAGGACCCAAGAACCATGACGTCGCACAGGAACCACCTTCCCCTTCTTATTTTTGCCGTTCTCGGAGTCGTCTGGGGGAGCAACTTTATCTACATGAAAATGGCGGCAGCCCTTATCACGCCCGGGCAGATCG
>Ga0193953_1001510_pt1 | contig 10631 bp, 11 predicted proteins | sample BB_4_MG_FD_140325 | JGI IMG/M metagenome (GOLD analysis project Ga0193953, IMG submission 140325) | Microbial mat bacterial communities from the Broadkill River, Lewes, Delaware, United States - BB_4_MG | ecosystem: Environmental > Aquatic > Freshwater > River > Microbial mats | place: USA... | reverse complement strand
TCGATTTACAAATAAAATATGGGGAGTACAATTTCATCCTGAATTTGATAAAAATGTGATGAATGAGTATATAGTAAATCAAGAAAAATCTTTAAAAAATTTGGATTTTAATATTAATAAATTATTAAATAATATAGAAGAATGTAAAACAAGTCATAAGATTTTATTGAACTTTTTGAATATAGTATAGAAAATAAATTTCTATACTCCTATTTTCTACATACTATCAATGACAACCAGTCCCTGTATAACTCGCGTAAGCTTTGTTTAATTCTACTTTTAATTTGGTCAAATCTAGATCTTGTGCTAAATCTTCTTGCATATCAAGATAAAAAACAGCACCATCTTTACTTATAAGAAAAAGTGCTTTTGTAAGTTTGTTTTCTAAACTTCCAGAAACTATTTTTGTACCATACATATTTCCAAACTCTTCGTCATAATCATAAACAGCATGAAACTTTTTAAGTTGTTTGCTAAATGTCTCTAACTCTTCATACTTTTTATCAAAAATAAAATAACAATGTATAGGAACTTGTATCTCACTCATAAAAGTATCTAACTGTAAAGCTTCTGTTAGAAAAGATTTTGTTAGATCAGGTAAAGAGATTAATAGTGTCATAGATTTATCTGCATGACTTCTTTTAATCTCATATTTTGTATCAGAGATATCTTTTACATCAACATTTTCTGCCATATATCCAACATCTATAAAATCTTCACAAAGTTTAAAAGACTCTCCGTTGTAAGTGATACTAAATTCCATATTTTTTCACCTTGTAGCCTATTTGTCTTAGAGTAATACCAAGTATTTCTGCTGCTTTAGCTTGGTTATTTTCTGATTGTTTCAGTGCTTTTACTAATGCTTCTTTTTCAATATCTTCTAATGTTTTATTTTCTACAGAAATTGCATTAAAATCATCAATAATATTTTCATTTTTAAGTGCTGGCAAAAGTAGTAACATATCTGCTGCACTTATCCCTTTTTCATCGCCCATAAGAACAACACGTTCAAGAGTATTTTCCATCTCTCTAACATTACCTGGCCATGGGTATTTCATCAGTTTTTCCATCGCTTCATCTGTTATAGATACTGGTTTTTTATGATTTCTAATAGCTCTTTCTAAAAAGAAATTTACTAAAAGTTTAATATCATCACCACGTTTTCGTAAAGGTGGTAAATCTATAGGTATCACATTTAGTCTATAATAAAGATCTTCTCTAAACTCTCCATCTTTTACCATTTGCTCTAAATTTCTATTTGTAGCTGCAACAAGTCTTACATTTACTTTTATAGTTTTAGACCCACCTACTCTTTCAAATTCTCTCTCTTGTAAAACTCTCAAGAGTTTTACTTGCGCAGAAGCAGAAATATCACCTATTTCATCTAGAAATAAAGTACCTTTATCTGCTAGTTCAAATCTACCTTTTCGAGTCTCTTTCGCATCAGTAAATGCACCTTTTTCATGACCAAATAATTCACTCTCAAGTAAACTATCAGTTATAGCAGCGCAATTTAATTTTACAAAAGGCTCTTCAGCCCTTTTACTTCTTTTATGAATAGCAGCTGCTACAAGTTCTTTCCCTGTACCAGTTTCTCCACGTACTAATATAGTCACATCACTAGGTGCAATTCTTTCTATAACTCTAAAGACATCTTTCATCTTTTTACTTTCACCAATTATGTCACCGAAATTATGCACTTTTGAATCCCACTCCATTTTATAATATTGTTTTAAGTCTGAGAGTTTTTCTTTTTCATTTTGTACTACAAAGTGTGAGTTCATTGCTTGACCAAACAATCCGCTCATAATAGTTAATATTCTAATTAACTCTTCAAATCCAATCGTAGTAATACGTATAATATTTACTGCAAATACACCTATTACTTCATTTTCAACAATCATAGGAACAGCAATATAAGATATTGTATCAATATTTCTATTTCCTGATTTATTTAAAAACAATATATCATTATGTACATTTTCTATAACAATTGGTTCTTTTACTTTTGCAGCAACCCCTGTAGCACCCTCTCCAAGTCTGTATTCAGAAATAATCTTTTGATGCCTGTTGAAACCCACAGAAGAAAAAACTGATAAAAGTTCATCTTCTAGTTTGTATATTACACAGTTATCTAAATCTAATTCCTGTTTTAATGTCGCTAAGCATTTATCTAACGATGTTTTAATATCGCCTCGTGTATCTGCTATAATATTAGAAACTTCAAACAATACATTCAATTCAATCTTTGTTAGACAATTTTCACATGCTTCATTCATCATACTTCTATTTCCCTTATGTCTATATTATACACTACTTTTGATTCGTTTACTAGATAAATATTGTATACTTTATAATCAATTAGCTATTTATTTTTTTACAAACTTCCTCTTTAGGTAATTTTTTAGGACCAGGTTTGATCCACCATGTCTCACCGTTACTTAATTCAGCTTCTCCACCCCAATTATCATCATCTGTAAATTCTAATTTTTCTATAGTTTCTTCCATATCTTTTTTTGCGAAATAAAAATAAATTTCCCCATTTGCTTCTCGTAACATTACTTTTGCCATTTTATATCCTTTATTTGTGTTTTAAAATTGATAACAAACTATTTAAAATGCTATTATCGTCATACCATACTTTAAAATAATCTTTTTTGCGTTCATTTATAAGTATACTTTTATTGAGACTTTTTTGTGTATCTGGAAAATCTGTTCTAAAATGAGAACCACGACTCTCCTCTCTTTTTAATGCAGCTAAAACTATTGATTCTGAAACCTCAAGAGCATCTCTTAATTCCAAAATTGAAATGAGTTCTACATTGTTATTTCTACCTTTATCCATACAATGTAAAGAAGAAGTTTCTCTTCTCAAATACTTAAGATAGGTAAAGACCTTAGTTAAACCTTTTTCATCACGATCAATTCCTGCTTGTTCAAACATTATTTTTCCTAGTGAAACTCTCATAGCATTAAAATTTTTTGTAGTTTCACTATCAAAAATTCTATCTACTAGTTTTTGATCTTTTACTACTACATTATAGTCTATTGGTAAGTATTCTCTATTTTGAGAATACTTTAATGCTTTTTGTCCTGCTAACTCGCCAAAAACTGCTCCTTCTAAAAGTGAATTTCCACCTAATCTATTTGCACCATGTACCCCAACACAAGAACACTCACCACAAACAAATAAACCTTTTATAGAGGTTTTAGTCATATTTGACTCAATCCCACCCATACTATAATGAGCTACTGGTTTAATAGGAAGTAACTCTTCTGAGATATCAATACCAGCTTGCATATAGGCATTTTTATATAAAGATGGAAGTTTCTCTTCTATGTGTTCTTTTTCTAAATGCCTTAAATCAATATAAACAGATTTTCCATTTTTTATTTGTTGAGAAATTGCTCGACTTACCACATCTCTTGTTTCTAGTTCATCCACAAATCTTTCACCATCATTATTTACAAGGTATCCACCCTCACCACGAGCTGCCTCACTTACTAAATAACTCGTTTTTAAAAAACCTGTTGGATGAAACTGTACAAACTCCATATCTTTTAAATTTAATCCTGCCCGTAAACCAATTGCATGCAAATTACCTACATAATCTTGTGCATTTGTACTATAACCTCTAAAAATTCCAGCATATCCACCACCAGCTAATATTACTGATTTAGCTGGATAAACTACAATAGATGAGTCAAATCTACGTAGAGAAACCACTCCACTAACAGAGTTATTCAATTTTGTAATATTCATTACAAAATTGTTAACAACAAATGTCACACCAACACTTTTGGCTTTTTTAATAAGCACTTGCATAATAGCAGATCCAGTTTTATCTGCAACATAACAGGTTCTTTTACTACTACCCCCACCAAAACTTCTTTGGCTTATAACACCATCTTCATCTTTATCAAAATCAACTCCATAATCTGAAAGTTTATTGATAATAGACGATGCTTGTTTACACATATAAGTTACAGGCTTTTTATCTGCTAAATCAAATGAGCCTCTTAAAGTATCTTTGATATGTTTATTTACTTCTTGAACATTAGTTGAGTCTAATACAGCATTTATACCACCACTAGCCATGGCACTATTTGATTTAAATAAATTTCCTTTAGTGATAACAGCTACTTTGTTATAATCTGTTTTTGCTTCGATTGCAGCCATAAGACCAGCAACTCCAGAGCCGACTACTATAATGTCATAAATCATTATTACAACCTATAAAGTAAATCGTATTTATTTCTTTTTACCGCTCTAATTTTAGAAATTTCACAATTACTTTTTATATTAACAGGTACTTTTGAACCAAATAAACTACTCACTATTCCTGGAGTTGATCTTACAAATTGTAATGCTAACTGTATATCACTATTCAAAGTCATAGTATCATCTAACACAACACCAACTTCAGGTGAAAATGATTTTTTAAAGATATTCATTTGTAAAAATGATGAAGAACTTAGTACTCCAATATTTAATCTATGCGCTGCTTGAAGTAAGGTACACTCTTCATTGTTTACCTTTTGTGTTAACTGTGTATAGATATCTGTTTTTGCCATATTAAATGGTGTTTGAATATATTTAAATCGATGATTCTTTCCAGCAACTTTTTCAGCAATTTTTACAAACTTTTCTAAACTCAACAGCTCTTCATCTAGTTTAACAAAACCATTCCATACTGCAACTCCATAATATTTAAATAGTCCCTCATCTGCTAATTTTTCAAATCTAGTGAAAACTTTTTCTACTTGTTTATAGAACTCTTTTTCACCATATTTTGAAAGTTGCATCTCTGGGTTATGTAGATAGTATATATCTAAGCTTTCTACACCAATTTTTTCTAAACTTTGTCTACAAGACCATTCTAAAAAATCAGGTGTCATACAGTGTTGGTCTAACTCTATATCATCTTTAGTAGCAAGTTTTGCATCTATGATATTGTCATCAATCCAAAAATATGGATTTTCAGGAAAAGGATAATCTAACTGAATAAAACCACCTTTTGAACAGATGATTAACTCTTCTCTTTTAGCTACACCCTCTTCAAACAACTCTTTTAATGCAACTCCTATCTCTCTTTCACTTTGTCCATATCTATAGTTACTTGCTGTATCTATATGATTGATCCCATTTTTTACAGCTTCCTTAACTGCTTCAATATAATGAAATACGTAATTTTCCTCTTTGTATGGCTCTTTATTAAAAGTACCTAACCCAAGTTTAGAAAATATCAAATCATTACTTTGTATGAAAAAATCTTTATAATCAGAGAATTTTTTCGCAAACGCTAGCGTATCTTCTTTTGTAGCAAATTTCATTATTTAAGTCTACTATCATTTTTATATTTTTTATTTGTATATACTATTATTCCAGCTGTGTATGCTGTTAATACTATTGGTAAAACATAAGCTTCCATTTAATATCCTTTTTATGATTAAATATTAATATTTTACATACAAAAACTGTTCCCTTTAGTATTAGTCGTTCATTTTTGTTAAATGATTAACCCCCGTATTGTCTCTTTTAGTTTTATTATGCTATTCTTTTCAAAATAAAATAAGGAATCTTATTATGTATTTAGTTGTAGATGATTCAAAAATGGCTCGAAAAATGGCTGTAAAGAACTTAAGACTTGTTGTGGGAGAAAGCCCAACAATTGTTGAAGCTGTAAATGGCCAAGAGGCAGTAGACCTCTATAAAGAATATAAACCAAAAGTATGTTTCATGGATTTAACTATGCCTGTTATGGATGGATTTGAAGCTATATTACATATATGTAAATTTGATAAAGATGCAAAAATTATAGTTATTAGTGCAGATATACAAGAACTATCTATGCAAAAGTCTAAAGAAAACGGAGCAATAGGTTTTATCAAAAAACCTGTAAATCAAGAGAACTTAACAAGTATGTTAACTACACTAGGATTGATATAATGAAAAGTATAATTGAGTTAAACGAAGATGAAAAAGACTGTTTACAAGAGTTAATGAATATTTCATATGGAGCTGCAACTGCAGCAATTTCTGAAATAATAGGAAAGTTTGCTACTTTAAGTATCCCAAATATTAGTACAATTTCATCAAGCCAATTAAGAGAACATTTAAATACTAAGCTTATTAGTAAATATAAATACTATGTTTCAAATCAACTTATCAACGGCTATCTTGCAGGGGAAAATATTTTTATTATAGATGAACAATCAAGTATAAACCTAGCAAAACAGTTTGATTTAGATGAGGATGAAATCAACGATAATGAGATAAAAGATATTATTTTAGAGATTACAAATATTCTCTCATCTGCAACATCAGGTAAACTTGCATCTTTGATTGATACTAGTATATCTTTTAGTGCACCTCATATCACAAAAATAAATTCCATAGATGAGATAGACAAAAGATTTGAAGGGGAATATAGCCATGTGATTATCATCTCCACAGAATTAAATTTTGAAGAAGAAAATATAAAAGGAGAGTTGATGATATTAACTAAAAATGAATCATCAAAATTCTTACAAAAAGCACTTGAAAATGCTTTAGAAAATCTTTAATAAAGGCTCAAGATGGAATTTAAAGATGAAATAATTTTTAATACAGTTAATAATGGAATTATTATTTTAGATAAAGAGTTAAATATTTTGGCGTGGAATAAATGGCTTGAAATATTTACAAAAATAAAAGAGCAAGATATACTCAATAAAAACTTATGTACAGTATTTCCATACATAAATGAGAAGAAACTTCAACGTAAAGCAAAAACTGTTTTAGTGACAAAGAATCCCTCTTTTTTAAGTTTAAATACAAATAGATTTCTTATAGATATACCTGTAAGTAACATAACAAATACAATTTTTGATTCAATGCAACAAGATATCACTATCCTACCTTATGATATAGAAAAACAATATATATGTATCTATATTTATGATAATACTTTGATGTGTGAAATAAATAAAAAACTCGAACAAGTAAATGCTGAGCTTATAGATATGTCTCATAAAGACCACTTAACACAAGTATACAACAGAAGATTTTTTGCAGAACAATCAAGAAAGATACAATTATATTCACAAAGAAACAACAATACTCCATTTTGTTTAGTAACACTTGATATAGATAAATTTAAAAAAATAAATGATACCTATGGTCATCTTTTTGGAGATGAAGTAATTATAAAAGTTGCTCATATCGTAGAAAGTCAAATAAGAGAAAGTGATATTGTTGCAAGATTTGGTGGTGAGGAGTTTGTGGTATTATTACAAAACTGCGACTTAAAAGGTGCATTTGAAGTAGCCGAAAAAATAAGAAAGTCTATTGAAAACACCTCTATATCATTACACAATAATGAAGATGTACACTGTACAGTTAGTCTAGGCATCGCACAATTTAAAGAGGAAGATAAAGATAATTTAGAAAATACACTCTCACGAGCAGATAAAGCTCTCTATGAAGCTAAAAACAATGGACGAAATAAAACTATAGTATCAAACTAATAGTTCCATTTTCGTCCCCAAATTTGCCATGCCACACGTATATACTTTACTGGTAACAATCCCATCGACACCTGTGTCTGCATATTTTTGAACATTTGTTATATCAATTCCACCAGAAGCTAATATTTTTACATTTTTATAGTTACTTTTTTTATATTCTACTACCTTTGATAGGGTATTTATATCTATTTTATCCATCTGTATTACATCTACTCCATAACTCATCAAATAGATAGCATCTTCAAAAGACTTAGACTCTACAACTATGTTTTTTTCAGGTACATTTATTTTAAACACTCTTATTTGTTCATAAAACTCTTGATCGTCCATATAAACTATTCTGTGGTTATCAAAAAAAACAATTGTTTCACTTAAATTTAATCTATGGGGCATCGCTCCACCTGTAATAATAGCTTTTATACAAAACTTTTTCGACATTGGAAATGTTTTTCGTGTTGTTAATAACTCACATTTTCTATTATTTTTTTGCATAATTTTTTTCATATTGTATGTATAGGTCGACATTTTACAGCTATATTCTAGTAAAACTTGTGCTGATCTCCATGCTTTATGGACATCATTATAATCACCACTAAACCGTAATAAAACATCTCCTTTAGAAGCGTGCTCTTTTGAAGACACATAATAGTCGACAAAGCAGCCTAAAAGAGTAACTATTCGACATGCTTCTTCCATACAAGAAACAAGCACATCTTCTCTAGTTACTATCTCTAAACTAGCTTTTCTATTTTCTATTTTTTGTAGATGCGTAGTTAAATCCATATAAGGAAGATCCTCATTTATATATTGTTCTAACTCATTGTTTGTAAAATGTATCACTAGGTATTCCTTACTTTTTTATATTTTTTTGATTATAGGGGTAAATGCTTTTGTGCTCACACTTACACTTTGACCTATCTCTAAACTTTTTGTTTCCTCATCACTTACTACAACTTCAACTAATTGTTGCCCTATAGATACTATAGCTATATTTATCACATCAACTTTTACGATATCGAGTAACTCACCTTCAAAAGAAAATTTTTGACTTCCTCTTGTTTTGAGTAAAACATCTTTTGGTGTTCCATCATTGGTTATCTCTCCTAGATGTAACACTACCACTCTTTGTGCTAACCTATATATCTCACTTGGATCATGACTCACCATAATTGTAGTAGTTCCAAACTCTTTATGAAGTGACAAAATTTCATTTTGCAATTTAGTTCTCATAGCAGGATCAAGAGCAGAAAGTGGCTCATCCATCAATAATAGTTTTGGTTTATTCATCATAGCACGACATAAACTTACGCGCTGTTTTTGCCCACCACTTAAACTATTTGGCATTCTATCTTTTAGCTCAACTAGTTCTGTCATCTCCAAAAGTTTATCTGCTAACTCTTTATCTTTTTGCACATATAATAAGTTCTCAACGACACTCATATTAGGAAAAAGTGCATAGTCTTGGAATACAAAACCTATTTTTCTTTTTTGTGAAGCTAAAGATTTTTTACCATTTAACCAAAGTTCATCCCCTACTTTGATAGTACCACTAGCCTCTTCAAGTCCTGCAAGTATTCGTAAAAGTGTAGTTTTGCCACTTCCACTTTGTCCTGCTAAAGCTAAAAAATCACCCTGCTTAATATCTAAATCTACATTTAAATCCATCTGTCCATTTGAGCCATGAAGTTTTTTAGTTATATTAATCTTTATCATACTATTCTCCAAATACTATTTTATATTATTTTCTTTTGTTTTTTGTACAATACCTTTAATCATATTATTAAAAACAAAATAGTGTAAAGGTATCATACTATACCAATACAATCTCCCCCAAACACCTTTAGGATAAAAATAAGCAGACTGTATAAGTGTATTTTTTTCTATTTTAAACTCTAACCAAGCAGTACCGGGTACTTTCATTTGAGCTAAGAGTAAAACTCTCTCATTTTCTTCTATATCAACCACTTTCCAAAAATCTAAACTATCCCCTACTCTTAAATCATTTTGAGCTCGTCGTCCTCTTTGTAGTCCAACACCTCCTATGATTTTATCGATCAATCCTCGTATCTCCCATAAAAAATCGAATGCAAACCAACCATTTTTACCACCAATACATGTAAAAGTATCAAATACATCTTTAGCTTCTAAATCTGTAATATCAACTGTTTTTCTATCAACAAAAATAGCATCTGATATCTCTTTATCGTGATCTTTATCCCAATTCACTCCCCAGTTATCACTCCATCTACTTAATACTTGATTATTTTTAATCTCAGTAATAGCAGTATTTACACTTTGTTCAAAAGTGATAGGTTTGATATTTGGAAAATATTTTTTTGCATTGTCATTTTGAATAGTTACTTCTGACTTAAGCCCTTCTATGAGTGCTTTAGCCACGATAAAAGGTACAGGTGTAAATAGATTTAACCAATATGAGGATAAACTTATCGTTAAAAAAGGTACTGGTATCAAAAGCCTTTTTAAACCTAAAATCTTTCCAGTTTTTATCATCATGTCTCTATAACTTAACTCTTCACTTCCTATATCAACGATGAGATTTTCTTTTGTTTCTAAAGTAATCGAATCATACAAATAATCAAGTACATTTGCAACAGCAATTGGCTGAGCTTTTGTATATACCCATTTTGGTGTTGTCATGATAGGGAGTTTTTCAGTAAGATTTCTAATAATTTCAAAACTTGTACTTCCAGAGCCTATAATCACCCCAGCTCTTATCCATATCGTTTGTACAGATGATGAAGAACTCAATACTTCTCCAGTTTCGATACGACTTAAAAGATGCTCACTAGTAAGGTCATTTTTAACGCCAAGTCCTCCTAGATATATCACTCGTTTCACACCACACTCTTGCGCAACATCTATGAAGTTTTGTGCAGATATTTTGTCTAAATCTTTATAGTTTTCTTTATTTAAAGAGTGTATCATATAAAAAGCAGTATCGACATCTTTTAAAGCAAGTCGAAGTTGATCTTTATCAAAAGTATCACCCTCTACTACTTCTATATCTCTTAACACTTCTTTTGAAAGTGTGTTTTTATTTCTTACAAATAGTTTGAGTTCTATATTCTTATCTTGTAGAAGTTTATGTTTGAGTCGTCTAC
>Ga0193953_1001509_pt1 | contig 10635 bp, 6 predicted proteins | sample BB_4_MG_FD_140325 | JGI IMG/M metagenome (GOLD analysis project Ga0193953, IMG submission 140325) | Microbial mat bacterial communities from the Broadkill River, Lewes, Delaware, United States - BB_4_MG | ecosystem: Environmental > Aquatic > Freshwater > River > Microbial mats | place: USA... | reverse complement strand
TTCCATGACTGTACTCTTAAATTCACGACTGAGTGACATCGTTATTACCCTTATTGTTAATAATGTTTAATTATATTGATTTTACACTTGCAAAAATAGTGACCGTTTTATCAAGCTGTAAAAATTATTTCTATCTCTCAGGCTGCTTACACAATAAACTCACTCTATACAATAAATAATACCGTATAAAAAAAGCCAATTTTCACTATAATAGTTAATTAATTTACTATTTGTTATTTTTAACACTATGAAATAAATAGTTAAATAGATTTAAATTGTTTTATATATGCTAAAAAAGGTTATTTATAAAAAATACTAAAAAATCATTTACTTTTATAACTAGGGTGGTTATACTTCTCCCCAGTACTTTTTCAGTCATTGAAGTACATGAAATCCGCGTAGTAATCCCAAGACTACAGGTCATACTCCTCCTCCTTAGAGTGGCTTAGCGCGATAGAAATATCGCGCTAGTTTTTAATTTATCTCCCAATTTTTCATATATAAATCATCTAATTAGTTTTTATATTTATATTAATATGCTTATTTCGCATTAATAATTATTATCGTTAATAATATACTATATATTCCTAATATGAGCTTAACTTTCCCTCTTTCCACTTTTCATCATAAGTATCTGATTAATATGCAAAAGCATTATTATGCTAATGCAATAAAAGAATTCTGCTAATGCAAGCAAAGCATTCTACTGATCGAAACATAGAAAAATGCTGAACAATACCTAAGACTACTTCTTAGATTACTTCTTTAGATTACAACTACTACAAAAGAGGCAACTGTGGTGTGAATAGAGATAAAGAGGATTAAAAGAAGGGTGTTGTATTTTTTAATGAGTAAAAGAGGGGATATCGGAAATAAGTGGGCTATGGAAAAACTGATGCTTTAAGTCAAAATAGAAACGTGGGTGTCACTAGAGAGGCAAATAATAAAAATAAGAATAAGTTGGAAGATGGTTTAGAATTGGGAAAAAAATTACACTTTCAATCAAAGTAAATTTCTTTTATGATAGACGGCTATTAAGTATTTTAATAAAAAGGATTGAAATATTTAGAAGGGATATAAATAAAAACGCCCTACACGAATAGGGCGGTTTTGCTTGTATTTGTATTTTAACCAACATCACTATTCTGAAAGAAATTAAGAAACTCGACGAATAGAGATGCCAAACATAGAGAAATATAAGATACAAAAACAATTAATCGATTAAGATTCGATTATACGTTTTTTTGAGATGGCAATCAAACCTCTCAATGTTTAAAGTATAGAATAAATCTAAAAATAAACAATTTTCTTGTATTTCTCCTTATGGAGAATCACATGTCTACGACCTCTTGTATCAACCACCCTCAACAAGAATCTATCTTAGTTTTGCATGACTGGCAGCTTGATTTTTGTCACCATGACCAAGTCGCCGCAGGACTGATGTCCTTATTTGAATATTGGCATAATGTTAAAATAAAGATACAAAACAAGAAGCCTAAAAACCAACATAAACATTTGGATTTATTGCAATTTCATACTGAACATGGCTTGATTGATAAACTGCTATATATTACTAAAACCCCCGCTTGTATTCGTCGTGCTATCACTTTTTTAAAGCAGAAAAAAATTATCACGGTGCATAAAAATCCAAACGAACGTTATGCTTTTGATCGGACGCGTCACTTCCTATTTCATCCTGAAGTGGCAAATAATTGGTTAAAAAAACGTTATGAAAAAATAAATTCAATATCTGAGCCTGAAAAACCAATTGAGCCAAAAATGGGTACAAATCAGCCTACTAAAACGGCACCTGTTGTTGCTACAGCTGTCATTTCTTCCCCAAAAAAACCGCCTATTGTGGAAAAAAAGACAGGGGATATCATTTTTGACTTTGCTTTAAAAGATTTCTCTCTCTCTGAACAAACCCATGTTTATAAAATACTCAATGATTTAAATGATAACTCTCTGCAACAAGCGGTTGTAGATGAGTGTAATCAGGCATTATCAATGGGAAAAGTGCACAACGTACTTGCCTACCTTGCTGCCTTAGTTAAACGGGCAAATCAGGGCTTGTTCTCCTCTACTGCCCGACTTGCTCAGCAACGTGAGCTTAAAACACCGCTGACACCTGCCACATTATCCCCGCCTCAAGCTAAAAAACCCCATGAGTTATTCCCTGCTTATCCTGATTGGCAGGCGAAACAGGAACAAATAAAAGCATTGTTTAAACTCTCTGATTATATGAGTTTTGTATTATCTGTACGTGCTTACCATAGTGATAAGATACTCTTTCTGCGCTGTATTAATGTGCATTCTAAAAATTTCCTAGAGAAAAATCTTTCTAACATAAATCAGTTATTCGATTTAGAGATTAAAATTTATCTGGGATAGGATTTTCAGCTTTGAATGTCGGGTTTCCTAGCTCTCGCTGAGCTATATCAGTCTGGCAAACAGTAGATGATACTTGACTGATTATATTGTTTTTGTTCTGATGGGGGATTACTAAGGAGTGACCCTATGAGCGAAGATGAGTTAGAACAATCAGAAAATCCTGCATTAATACAGTTACAATCATTAGGTTGGCAGTATGTAGAGGGCAAATTATTAAGCCCCAAATCTGGCGAACGGGGTTCTCATGGCGATGTGGTATTAATAAAACGCTTAAATGCTGCAATTAAACGTATTAATCCGTGGATTAGCGAAGATAATTTAAACAAAGTATCACGCGATCTTGTACGCTTAAACTGTACAAGCTTGATGGAATATAATCAGAAAATTTATAATAAATTAACGCAGTATCAATCAGTTGAACAAGATTTAGGCAAAGGGCGTAAAGGGCAAACAGTTAAAATTATTGATTTTGATAAGATAGAAAATAATGAATTTTTATGTGTCAATCAATTTGAAATAGACGGGGCTGAATCTATTCGACCTGATATTATCTGTTTTGTGAACGGTTTACCGCTGGCTGTAATAGAATGTAAATCTCCTTATAAAAAAACCTCCTCTAGCCCTATTGCTGAGGCAGTTGATCAATTACGCCGTTATGCAAACCTGCGTAAAGAAAATACAAATAATGCAGATGAAGGGGCAGAGAAGCTATTTTGGTATAACCAGTTGATGGTAGCAAGCAGTCGTGATCATGCAAAAGTAGGCACTATCAGTGCGGATATGCGTTATTACAGTGACTGGAAAGATGCCTATCCGCTCACTGATGCTGATTTATCAGGTGAGCACACTACTGCACAACAGCGTTTATTAGCAGGCATGTTTGAGGTCTCGCGCTTTCTTGATATGCTGCAAAATTTCACCTTATTTGAAACAGAAAATAAAAAAACAGTTAAAAAAATAGCCCGTTATCAGCAGTTTAGAGCAGTAAATAAAATTATTGCTCACCTCAAACAAGGACAAAGCCGCGAAGAAAAATCGGGTGTGATCTGGCATACTCAAGGCTCAGGTAAATCCTTGACTATGGTGATGCTAGCGATGAAAATTCGTCGTGATGCCGAATTAAAAAAATATAAACTCGTGTTTGTCACTGACCGTACACAGTTGGATAGCCAACTTTCTGCCACCTTTAAACGCGTACAAAAAGAAACTGTGTATAAAGCCAATTCAGTACGTGAGTTAAAAACCCTATTGGCAAAAGATGCCTCTGATCTCATTACTGCTATGGTGCAAAAATTCCAAGATATTGAACAAGAGGAGGGTTTTAGTGATTTAAATACCAGTGAAAAAATTATTGTGTTAGCTGATGAAGCCCACCGTACTCACTTTGGGGGCTTAGCACTGACCTTAAATACTGCCTTACCTAATGCGCCTAAAATTGGTTTTACAGGCACGCCTTTGACCAAAGAAAATAAAATGGAAAAGGCATTTGGTGACTATATTGATAAATATAAAATTAATGAAGCGGTGGCAGATGGGGCAACGGTATCAATTTTATATGAAGGGCGAGCGGTTAATACTGAGTTATCAGAAGATGATTTAGAAGAATCATTTGAATACTACTTTTCTGATCGCAGTAGAGAAGAAAAAAATGAGATTAAACGGCAATATGGCATTGAAAAGGCGGTACTAGAAGCCCCCAATCGGGTTCAAACCGTCTGTGAAGATTTACTGATACATTACCAAGAACGTATACAAAAAGATGGCTTTAAGGCGATGATTGTCACAGGCAGCCGTCACGCTGCGGTATTGTATAAACAAACCTTAGATAAACTCGGTGCGCCGCCGTCAGCGGTGATTATTTCAGGTGATCATAATGATCCGCCAGAACTGAAACACTATACTGATAAAGCCGCTCAAAAAACCGCCATTGAAAACTTTAAAGCCCCCCTAAAAGAAAATGATTTAAGCTTTTTAATTGTTAAAGATATGCTTTTAACAGGCTTTGATGCGCCGATTGCGCAAGTGATGTATATCGATAGAAAATTGCAAGGGCATACCTTAATGCAAGCAATCGCAAGGGTAAATCGTACCGCTAAAGGGAAAGAATGTGGTTTTATTGTTGATTATTATGGCTTATCTCAATATCTAATTGATGCTTTGCGCATTTTCAGTGATGATGATATTGAAGGCAGTTATCACGCTTTAGCTGATGAAGTGCATAAACTAGATGCTTTACGTACTGCGGCAATGGCATATTTTAAAGAGCTTGATACAAACAATATTGATGACTGTATTTTTATCTTAAAAGACGAAGCGATACGTGGGCAATTTATGCAGACCTATAAGCAATTTGCCAAACAAATGAATATTGTTTTACCCAATAAAGCAGCGGCACCGTTTAAAAAAGATTTGCTCTTTTTAGGTAAAGTATTTCATGGGGCAAAAAATCGTTATCGTGAGCACACTTTTCTTTTAGATGATGCAGGGGCAAAAGTACGCGAGTTGGTGGATGAGTATATTATCAGTACAGGTGTGGATCCTAAAATCCCGCCCACGGATTTATTGGCGGATAATTTTAAAGAACAATTAGGCAAAATTAACTCCCAACGAGCGCAAGCATCAGAAATTGAAAATGCTATTGAGCACCATATTACGATTAAACTGGATGAACACCCCGAGTATTACAAATCACTGAGTTTAAAACTACGTGAAATTATTGAGAAAACCGCAGACAGTTGGGAAAACCAAGTTGATGCACTGTTAGCATTGCGGGAAGAGATGGAAACCCAACGCCAGCAAACAGCACAAGATTTGGGATTATCTGAGCTAGAACATGCTTTTTATAGCATTTTAAAAGCAGAAATTGACAAGATTGAAGTGGTTGTGACTGAGGAAAAGGTTAAAGCGCTTACCAAGTTCTTAGTAGAAGAATTAGAAAAAGTCACAAAAATTGTTGATTTCTTTATGAAAGAGGATGAAATAAAAGGAGTGAAAAGAACAATAAAGCGTACCCTTAGAGAGCAACAGTTAAAGGACAACGTATTTATTGAAACGATTAAAGAGCGTTTTATAGAGCTAGCAAAGCACCGATTAAAAGACAATGAAGCTCAACCCTATTAATAAGCTGGAAATAGCGGGCATTGTGGTGCAGATACGCCGCACGGCTCGCAGAAAATCGGCGACTATAAAAATCAGTGCTGATCAGGTGGTGGCGATTGTACCGCAACACTTAGCGGATACCCGTATCATACAATTAATTCATGATAAACAAAGCTGGATCAGTGAAAAAATTCAGCTACACACCAGACAGCAAGCCGCACAGCAGCAAGCAAAATTAAAACAAGATACTTTTAGCTATTTAGGACGGCGTTATCGTTGGCAAATCGTGCAAGCTGAGTATAGCGAGGTAAAATTATCACAAGGCTGTTTTAAAATCAGCTTACCTGTATTAAGCACTGAGGAAGAAAACCTTCTAAACGCTAAAATATTATTAACCGCTTGGTACCAGCAGCGGGCAAAAACAGTACTAGAGAAAACCACACAGGACTACGCCAGCTTGCTAGGGGTATCCTATCAATCAATTAAAATGAAAGCGTATAAACGCCGCTGGGGCAGCTGCTCGTCACGCGGTGAGATTAGTTTTAATTGGGTTTTAATTCTTGCCCCCCGTAGAATCCTTAATTACGTGGTCGTGCATGAATTATGTCACTTAGTTCACCCTAATCACTCGCCCAAGTTCTGGCAACTCGTCGCCCAGACTATGCCTGATTTTGCTGAGTGTAAAACATGGTTAAAAATAAATGGGCATCAATTAGAGGTATAGCTATCACTTTATCTCCTTACCTAATCAATATATTGCCGATGACTTGTAGGTCGGGTAGACGAAGGAAACCCGATATTCAAAAAATTAAATCACCACACAACATGATGAAAAATAATGCATTACAAAGTAGAGCATTGTAATAAGGGAAAATTATCTAAATATAAAGCGAAGATCATTTAGTTTAGCTTTATAATAGATTTTTTATTTACTAACAGAAGATTTTTACCCCTGTGACACAATTAACTTTACAAGAATTAGAATCCTTTTTGTGGGAAACGGCGGACATTTTACGTGGCAGCATGGATGCCAGTGAATTCAAAGATTATATTTTTGGCATGATGTTTTTAAAACGCATGTCAGATGCCTTTGATGAAGAACGTGAAAAGGTGATTGCTCATTATGTAGACAGTGGTGAAACGACTGCCTCAGCAGAAGAGATTGCAGAAGATGAAGATGAGTATGGCACCACTTTCTTTATTCCTGAAACAGCTCGCTGGGCACATATTAAAGATTTAAAACATGATATTGGTGCACAACTGAATGCCGCCTCAGAAAGGATTGAAGCCCATAATAAAGCCTTAACAGGTGTGTTAGTCAGTATTGATTTTAATATTAAAAATAAACTTTCTGATGCTAAATTGCGTGATTTGATTTCTCATTTTAGTCAACATCGTTTACGTAATAGTGATTTTGAACGCCCTGATTTATTGGGAACTGCCTATGAATATTTAATTAAAATGTTCGCTGATTCAGCAGGTAAAAAAGGCGGGGAGTTTTATACGCCAAATGAAGTGGTGCGGCTGTTAGTGGCGTTATTAAAACCTCATGCAGGTATGCGCATTTATGATCCGACCGCAGGATCAGGTGGGATGTTGGTACAAACACGTAATTACCTCACAGCACAAGGTGAAAATGCCGCTGATTTGTCATTATTTGGGCAAGAAATGAATCTAAATACCTGGGCAATTTGTCGCATGAATATGTTTTTACATGGGGTATTTAATGCGGATATTATTCAGGGGGACACCTTACGTGATCCAAAACATCAAAACAATGGGCAGTTAATGCGTTTTGATCGCGTGATTGCTAACCCACCATTTAGTTTAAAAAAATGGGGTAAAGATGTCTGTGATGAAGATGGTTTTAATCGTTTTCCTTATGGCACACCGCCAAAAGATGCGGGTGATTTAGCCTTTGTACAGCATATGATTGCCAGTGTGAATGAGAAAGGTATGGCAGGGATTGTGATGCCACACGGGGTATTATTCCGTGGCTCTAGTGAAAAAGCGATTCGTCAAGGCATGTTAGAGGATGATTTATTAGAGGCGGTTGTTGGGCTGCCTTCTGCTTTATTTTATGGCACAGGAATCCCCACTTGTTTATTGATTATCAATAAAGACAAACCTGCCGAACGTAAAAATAAAGTAGTGTTTATTAATGCTGAATTAGAATTTGAAGAAGGTAAAAATCAGAACAAATTACGTCAACAGGATATTGATAAAATTGTTGATAGCTTTGAAAAATACCAAGATATCAAGCGTTACGCGAAAGTGGTCGAGGTTGAGGAAATCAAAGAGAATGATTTCAACCTTAATATTCGTCGTTATGCCGATACCTCCCCCCCGCCTGAGATTTTTGATGTACGGGCGATTTTACATGGTGGGATTCCTGTGCGTGAAGTAACAGATGAGTACATTGAAGAGGCCATTTTAAAAGGTTTTGATATGACTTGTGTATTTGATAAAAAAGATGATGAATATTATCGCTTTAAAGAAGAGATCAGCAGCAAGGAATTGATCCGTGATTTTGCAGGCGAAGACACGGATGCAAAAGTGATCGAGCAGCTAGAACGCTGGTGGGATAAGTACCGTGTTTCTTTAGCGGAGTTAGATCAGCAAGTTGTTGAGGCAGAACAAGTGATGAATGGGCATTTAAAAGAATTAGGGTATATGTAAAGAGCCAATATCACACCACCTCAGTACCTTGCTGAGGTGAAAAACCACCATATTTTGATGTTGGGCGTGTGGGGTTTCCTGCGTCTACCCAATCTACGTAAGCTCGTGATCTCATTCACTCCACAATCATCAATTGTAGTGACGTTGCACGCAACGTCCTCGTGATCTCATTCATCCCACAACCATTAATTTTGTCTCGTTCCTCATGCGCCTGCATGGGAATGCTTTCTTGGACGCTCCGCGTCCTCCCCTCTAAGTTAACACCTTGGTAACTTTAAGCAAGATGACGCAGAGCGTCAGGGACGGGATTCCAGCGCGGAGCGCGAGGAACCAGATAATCCTTAACTTAATGGCAGTGGTTAGGACACGTGGGAACGAGGTAATATTTGGGTACGGTGGTTTTTTGTTGGGTTTCCTGTGTCTACCCAAGCGAGGTATAACAACTGTTATTTATCATGAAATCATTAATTCATGATTTCATGAATTTTCCATTTTTGTAATACATTCTGTAACTTATCTACTTGTGCTTGATGTTTTGCGTTATTTTTTATTAGCTTTTGAATATTCATCAACTTCCAACGGATAGCAGGCAAATCGGCTGCTTTTGGGTGATCAAATAAATGCCACTTTGGTTCCCCTTGTTTAAAGGAGATTAAAAAATCATGATCACGGGGGGTAAAATGTACCTGTAAGGCGTTGATCATTTGTTCTCTAGTTACTTCTAATTCACTTAACTCAATCGGTTCATTTGTCATACCTTTAAATTCAGTATCAAAGCTATCCTCTAAAGGTTTCCAGCGGGGAGCCATCACCTCAGCAATAGGGCGTGGATGACTTAACACATAAGTTAAAAATCCTACAAAAATCTCCCTAGAAATCCCTTCCTTATCTAACAGCATACGCACATCAAATAAATCACGCGGATGTTGTCTATCCATCGCCGCACATAACTTGCCCCCATACAAATCAGGCAAACTAACAACAGGCATCTCAGCATAACCAAATTCCTCCTCCACCGCCTCACTCACAGGCAATTGCTCAGGATCATGTAAAGTCCCACGGGCAACAGGAGACACCTCAATTTTAATCATTGCCGCCTCCCCTGTGACCACAATACGTAACTCATCCTTTTTATTATCTTGCAATACAGCGGTTATTTTAGGCTGGCTATTAATCCGTTCAGCAATACGACGTAAAGCGGCTAAGCTATTGATTAATGCCTGCTCTCTTGGCTCCAATACCAAATAAGTTAAATCAATATCTACCGATAAACGCGGGAACTCACGCACAAATAAATTAATGGCAGTCCCCCCTTTTAATGCAAAAACAGGTTCTTCGCAAATAATCGGCAACATTTTGATTAATAAAGTCACTTGTCGGTAATAAATGGAATGTTTATCCATGATATTCTTTTTTTAATGCAAAGCTAGCAGGAACCGTAATACGATATTTTTTATCATATACGCCATGTGGCACAACTTGCCGCTTACCTGAACCAAGGGTGATTTGTGAGATATTAAGCCGCTGGAACCATTGGTGATGATAATAATTAGCCAAATAAAGAAAAATACGATTTGTTTGTACTGCATGGCTGCGGTTTAATAAGGATTGTACTTTACGTGGGCTGAGGTTAACTAAACCTTGAAAAATATCTGCAACATATTCAAATCTAAGTGGTTTATTGATGGCATCCACCACTTCATACGCCGCCAGCTCTGGGCAGCTTGCCGTCAGTGTCACCCCGTTCACACTCACCTCTGTAAAATCTTTTTCAATCAGTTCTGTGAGTTTATGATTGCCTGAATACTGCCATTTTTGATCAGCAAACTCTCGAAACCATTTAGGCAAGTTTTGCTTTTTCTTTACGCCCACCCAGACCACATTATTATGCAATGACAAGTAATGACTCAATCCATGTTGGTGTAAACTGCTTAAACCCGCAAGGTGAGCGGGAAAATTTAACTGATTGGGCAGGGCATAAAGTGCAGCGACCCAATCAGGTTGACGCGCTTCATTAATAAAAGGACGATAATAAACCCCTGTCGCCCATTTTTTTAACCAACCACTTGCCACATATTTTTGTGTCAAAGAGTGACTAATCCCATGTTGTGTTAACCACGGTTGCAAAATCAGCATCCCTTGAGAGCTGTGATTAACCAACCAGTTTATTTTAGATGTCATTATTATACTTTAGGTATTAATATAGCAATTATATTAAACTTTATACCAATGATGTCAAGATACAGTTTTAAAAAATCATGAATTCTTGAAATCAATATTTAATGATTTTTATAGGGGGGCAATAGCGCAGCGTGTGGAACCAGATAAACGAGGGCAACCCTACCTTTTAAATCATCACCCCATATAAATTTTAATCTCTTTATCAATTAAACTGGTGATTTTGTCCTTGTTAGTTTTCATAAAGTTGTAGGCGTACACATTCGGGCAGCGTAAGAATATGGCTTG
>Ga0193953_1001508_pt1 | contig 10645 bp, 8 predicted proteins | sample BB_4_MG_FD_140325 | JGI IMG/M metagenome (GOLD analysis project Ga0193953, IMG submission 140325) | Microbial mat bacterial communities from the Broadkill River, Lewes, Delaware, United States - BB_4_MG | ecosystem: Environmental > Aquatic > Freshwater > River > Microbial mats | place: USA... | reverse complement strand
GCTTTGATATTGGGTAGTGCAATTTCAATATATCTGTTACAAGACAAAAGTAGTTCAAAGCAGTTTGAGGCGTTAATGATTCAGGAGGATCAAATGGATGGAGATCAAACATCTTTGTTGTTGGCCGATGGTGAAAATGTGAATGTTGATGGAGTACACTCTACTATTGCAGTGGCTGAAGATGGAAGTTCTATACAATTAGAGACAAAAGCTAAGAATACGCAATCAATTGATAAAAGCAGTCAATTGAATAAGTTAGTGGTACCCTATGGAAGAACAGCGAATCTGACATTAGCTGATGGTACCAAAGTATGGTTAAATGCCGGAAGTCGATTGGTTTTTCCATTGGCATTTGAGAGCAAGACCCGAGAGGTATTCTTAGAAGGGGAAGCTTTTTTTGATGTCAGGCATAATGAAGATAAGCCTTTTAAGGTATTGACTCAGGATATGAAGTTTACTGTTTTAGGAACATCCTTTAATATCAATGCTTATACCGATAATAGTAAAACAGAGGCCGTTTTGGTCAATGGTTCGCTTCGGGTTGAAAATAAACTGACCTTTAGTAAAAAGCAGGTGACATTAAAGCCTGGCCAAAAAAGTGCTTACAGTGCCAGCGCCAAGCACATGCAGGTGGCAAATGTGGATCCGAGTTACTATACGGCCTGGAAGGAAGGGTATTTGATGATGCGTAAAAGTAGTATCACGGCTGTGGTAAAGCGATTACAGCGATATTATCACCAGGAGGTGAAAATTTCAGAAGAAGTACTAAGAAAAGATCATAAGATTACTGGAAAATTAGTTCTCACCCAGAATAAAGAACAAGCATTTGCTGCCTTGTGTGAGATAACTGATATGAAATATTTTGTTCAAAATGATACCATCTTGTTGATAGATAGGAATTAAATGAAACGGGGCATGTTCTGCCAAACATCCCCCGCTAATGCTATAGTGTAATTAAATAAATTAAAACATTTCAAATTTATGAAAAAAATTGGGAAATGGAGTTCCTTTATGTTAAAAGGAACCAGAAACACTGTGAAGTCGATTGCTCTCGGCTTGATGTTTCTGGGGCTTTTTTCAACAGCAACATTCGCTGCTCAAGGAATGAAAGGTAAAAGGGTGAATCTGAAGCTGAATAATGTAACGCTTTCAGAAGTTCTAAGCCAGGTGGAATCACAAAGTGATTTCGTATTTGTGTACAACGAATCACAAATAGACCCGGCTCAATTAGTGTCGGTTGATGCTAAAAATGAATCAGTAGAAGAGGTATTGAAAACGGTTTTAGGAGATGTTTCTTTTAAAGTGTATGAAAATCAAATCATCATTAAAAAGGAATATAACACCGAAGCGTTAGCTACCAAAACAGAAACGGCTAGTACTTTACTAGTTCAACAAAATACCGTTAAAGTTTCTGGTACCATTGTGGATAACTCGGGTTATGGAATCCCGGGTGTAAATGTTTCTGTGAAAGGAGCCACTACCGGTACCATCACTAATTTTGATGGTAAATATGAATTGGAAGTTTCGGGAGATGCCATTTTGGTATATTCTTTCATTGGTTTTGAAACACAGGAGATCGCTTTGGCGGGAAGGACAACTGTTGATGTCACCATGCAGGAGGAAGTAATGTCAATGGATGAGGTAGTTGTAACTGCTTTGGGTATCAAACGTGAGAAAAAAGCATTGGGATACTCTGTTGCCGAAGTTGGAGACGAAGCGTTCGAAACGGCGAAGTCATCAAATGCCATGTCTGCTCTTTCAGGACGCCTTTCAGGAGTTCAGGTAAGCTCAACTGCTCAAGGTGCTGGTGGTTCTACTTCTGTAATTATCCGTGGTAATGCCATTGCTGATGGTTCCAACGAGCCTTTGTATGTGGTTGATGGTGTGCCTATCTCAAATACACAATTCTCAAATGGTGATAGTAAAGATCATGGTGGTATTGACTCTGGTAATGGTATGTCAGGTATTGCTGCTGATGATATTGAAAATATCTCTGTATTGAAAGGAGCTTCAGCTACTGCGCTCTATGGATCGCGTGCGATTAATGGTGTTGTAATGATTACAACCAAATCAGGTAAAGGTGCAGAAGGTACTACTATCGATTTTGCATCTACCACAACTATTGATCAGGCGCGTATTTATACTGACTGGCAAAATGTTTATGGTCAGGGTACTTATGGTGATATGCCTACTAATGAGCAAGAATCAACCAGCAATTTAGGAATGTGGGGAGCACGCTACAAGGATAATGTTACATATACTGACTATAGGGGGAATAGACGATCATATAAATACTATGATAATGAAAATAGCTTCTATGATTTAGGTGTTACCTTGAGTAATAGCGTTGCTATTAATCATAATGCTGAGAATTCAACTTTACGTATGTCATTCAGTAACTTGGATAACTCAGGAATGGTACCAAACACGAATTATGATCGTAATATAATCACTCTGAATGGAACTACTAAAGCATGGGATGGAAAGTTGGAAATGACTGGTAAATTGTCATATATCAACGAAGAGTCAAATAATCAAATGATTGGTGCAAGTCCATTTGCAGTTAGCTTGGTAGGTGTACCAAATAACGTGCCTCTTTCAGACCTGAAAGACTATAAGGATGCAGAAACTGGATTACCAATTGGTTTCGGAACCCGCGAAAGCAATCTTTACTGGAACCTGAATGAAATTAAGCACCAGTACAATAAGGAACGTGTGATCAGTATGGGACAGGTTAAGTACAACTTTAACGATAACCTGAATGCAATGGTGCGTTATGGAAATGACTTAACAATGTTTAAGAATCAGTCTTTATGGCCAATTGGAACACCTTATTATGACAAGGGGCGCGTAATGCATGGAAATTCACGTGATACAGAAACCAATGTTGATGGTTTAATGTCCTTCAACAAAGATTTCCAAGACTGGGGTATGACCATTAATGGCGGTGCTGCTACGATGATTAAAGAATATGATAATGTTACCAATTTTGAGATGGATTTTGCTGACCCGAGCATGCAAAAGCCCAGTTTTGGATCTCAGCGCACCATTGAAGCAGGTTATTATAAGAAAAAAATAAACTCTGTATTTGGTACAGCACAATTCCGTTATGGATCGTATCTTTATTTGGATTTCTCTGCTCGTAATGACTGGTCATCTACTTTACCTAGCCCCCATTCTTACTTTTATCCATCGGTTAGTTCATCCTTCGTATTCAGCGAGCTTTTTGAGTTGCCATCTTGGTTTACATTTGGTAAAATGCGTGCTTCATGGGCTGAAGTTGGTTCAGACACAGATCCTTACATGCTAATGTTAAACTACAAGATCAGTCCTGATAAACTTCCTGGAAATGGTGGTCAAGCAACCAGTGGCCAGATTGACGGGGGTACAATTCCTAATAAGGATCTGAAGCCTTCCATGAATGAATCAATTGAATTTGGCGTAGACTTGAAATTCTTTAACAATCGTTTGGGGATAGATGCGGCCTGGTATCGCTCAAAAGCTAATAACCAGATTGTAAGAGTAAATACGTCAGCTACATCAGGATACAGAAATGCTATTATTAATGCAGGTGCTATTCAAAACTCAGGGGTTGAAATTAGTTTGTACGCTGATCCGATTCGCACAACAAATTTTACATGGACAACTCGTTTGAATTATGCATATAATAAAAATGAAGTTATAAGCTTAACAGAAGGAGTGGATCAATTGAATCTGTTCGATACTAAAAGTGTGACGATTGTAGCGCGCCCAGATGAGCCTTATGGTCAGATTATGGGGTACAAGTACAAAAGAACAGAGGATGGTAAGATTGAGTTAGATGCAAACATGAGACCAAAGCGTTCGGTTAAAACACAAGTGTTAGGAAATGCTTATCATAAAACCATGTTGGGTTGGATTAACTCATTTACTTATAAAAACTGGAGAGCTACTTTAGTGTTAGATGGTAAGTTTGGGGGAGACGTTTACTCTTATACCGAAGCCAGCGCATACTCAAATGGTAAGCACAAAGCCACTCTTCAACGTGACCGGTATACTGAAGGTGAATTATGGTATCCGACTGAATTAGAAGGGTTAGGTACAACATCGACACCTGATGAACTGTTTGGTAGCATTGCCTCAATTCATGAGCAATTTATTTATGATGCATCGTATTTAGCTGTTCAGGAAATCAATTTAGCGTATACTTTCCCGACAAACATGTTTGAAAACATTAGTTTTATGAGAGGAGCTTCGATAGGCGTATTTGCCAGAAACCTGGGATACGTTTGGAAAGCTACAGACAATATTGATCCGCAGGCTGTTTTTTCTATTTCTAATGGTGGTGCCGGTGTTGAAAGAGGAAGTTTATCATTACCTCGCAACTATGGTGTAAACTTGAATATAAAATTCTAATACAATGAAATACAATATAATATCAATACTCCTTGTCGTACTGACGCTATTTAATACCGCATGTACCGATGACTTTGAGGATATTAATAAAGATCCTTATAAAACAACAGACATTACGCCAGGTTATTTGCTTACGCGTTCATGGATGCGCTATAACGGTTCCCCACATGAGGAGCATCGGGGTAGTATGATTATGGCTGGGCCTATTGCCGGATTGTTTCACACCCCATACCTTGCCGGACAGGGATTTGTCGTAGACAATGACGATAGAAACTCAGCCAAAATAGTGGAAATGTATGTTGACGCAATTCGTAATAGTATACATTTAAAAGAGCTTTTGTCAAAAGACAATAAAGTTGAGAATGAAGCTAAAATAGCCATCACAAATATTACTTTACAGTTTGCATTTCAGCGTGTAACTGATTTACATGGTGATGTACCTTATACAGATGCAGGTTTAGGTTTTCACACCGGGGAGTTTTATCCAGAGTATGACTCGCAGGAGGATATTTACAAAAAGGGTGTAGAATTATTGAAAACTTCCAGAGATCTGTTAATGACATCAAGTGCTGAGCCATTTGCTCCAAACGAAGATGTTATTTTTGGTGGACTGGAAAATGAAGATGTGCGCAAGAAAGCCTGGGCCAAGCTGGCGAACTCTTTAATTTTGCGTATGGGTATGCGCGGTGTAAATGGGGACCTGAAATGGGCTCAAGTTACTGTTGAGGAAGCTGCTGTGAATGCCGCAGGTTTAATTACCAGTAATGACAAAACTGATGCTGCGTTATTGCCAACTGGTGAAGTAGGTGGCGATTGGGGAATGATCATCAATAGTGGAGCCAGTATTCTTAGCGGATCCGGAGGTTATGTTTTTGTTGGTGAAGAGTGGTTACGTCAGGCTCAGCAGAAGAGAGATCCACGTATTTTTTATGTAGCAGCTCATGCTGAAAAAGTAGGTAGTTCTTTTGTGCCTTGGACAGGACATGAAGAGTTTGATGCGTTTGCTGAAGCGGCTCGTCCAGGTGAACCATTCAAGCCTGTTACATTTAATCCGATGAAAGGTGGAGCTACTGAGATGTTCTCCTTACGTGGATTGATGGTGACTATTGATAAAGATGGTAACAAAGTAAAAGTGGGTGGTAACTGGATGTACCAATCGAGCAAGTCAGTGCGCTACAATCAGTTTCATACGATGACAATTGTTAACCCGGAAACGCTTGGTAATCGTGAAGCACCAATCTTTGTTTTTGGTGGTGATGAGACGTATTATATTTTAGCTGAAGCTGCATTGCGTAATTGGAATGTACCTAATGATGTTAACACAAACCTTAAAAAGGCGTTAGAATTAACATTTGAGAAATATCCTAAATACTTTGCAGGTGCATCTGTAAATGAGTACATGGCTAAGCAGTCGGCTACCGAAGGGATAGAGTTGAATTACGATGCCATGGCTACTGAGTATATCAATACTATTTTATCAGGTACAATCAACGATCAGCTTATTTGGAGAGAGCGTTGGAAATCATGTATGACTGCTCAAGGAGGTTATGAGGCTTTTGCAATTTGGAACAGGACAAACGTAGAACTCCAACCCGGTTATGCTTCAACCAGAATACCTTTTCCGGGGAAAGAAAAGATGGACGTACCTGTTTATGATCCTGCTGATGTTGCAGAGGATAAATTAGTGTTGGGACAACCTGTACCAACGACTAAGTTTAGTGCTGAACCATTCCATAATGGGGGTGATACTGAAGGATGGAAACCTCGTCGTATTAACTACCCGAATGCTGAGACTTCTAACAATAAAGAGAATGTAGAAGCTGCCATTCAGAGTCAGATTCAAAAGCATGGCCAACTAGGTACTGGTGCAAGCTTTATAACTACTTATCAGTGGTATTCTAAGAAAGTGAACTAAGCATAGCTTACTTAGAATAATTAAAGAAGGTGTCCGAACTTTTGTAAGGGTATTCATTGAGTAAGATCCAGGTAATAAAGATCTGACTCAATGAAGACTTACTTTCGGATACCTTCTTTTGTTATAATCTGTTGTGTTTAGGATTAGTTATAGTCCAGATTTTTCCTTGTTATATTTATCTGTTTTTTAATAAAAGAAGATTAATTAAGAAAGACATTAAAGGATAGTATAGGGTATTGAGATTCGGGCATATTCAGATTCGTATTGGTTATTGAATTAATAGAATAGAAACTAAACGTTAATCAAATATGAAGAAATTATTATTCATTTTAGGACTGAACTTACTTGCCACATTTGCTTTTTCTCAATGGGAGGGAAAAGAATATGTGGTAGAGGACGATGCTGAAGTTTTACGAAAACTGGATGATTGGCAAGATCTTAAATTAGGATTTTTTGTGCATTGGGGCGCTTATTCGGTTGAGGGGCTCTGTGAATCATGGCCTGTGGTTTCTGAGGATGTGGATTGGTTAACGCCACATGCTGACATTAAAAAATTCAGGGATCATTATTTTAATGAATTACCCAAAATGTTTAATCCAACCAAGTTCAATCCTAATCAATGGGCAGATCTGGCCGAAGATATGGGCGCCAAATATTTTGTTTTCACTACCAAACACCACGATGGTTTTACCATGTGGGACACGAAACACTCCGACTATAAAATTACCAATCCAAAGTATCCTTATGCTAACTCAAAGTATGCCGATGTAACAGAGGTATTGTTTGAGGCTATGAGGGCAAAAGATATGATGATTGGGGCTTATATTTCGAAACCTGATTGGCATCACCCAAATTACTGGTCGCCTTCTTTTGATACGCCGGGGCGTAATGTGAATTATAAAACTGAGCGCCATCCGGATTGGTGGAAGAAATACACTGACTTCTTCTACAATCAGGTTAACGAGTTGATGACAGGTTATGGCAATATTGATATTTTATGGTTAGATGGATCCTGGGCCGATAAAGAAAATTTAGGCCAAGATATGAAGATGGACGAAGTGGGTAAGATGTGCCGCGAGAAGCAGCCCGGAATCCTGGTGGTTGACCGCTGGGTTGGTGGTCGATGGGAGAACTATCGTACACCTGAACAACATATTCCATCTGAGTCAAACCCAATTCCATGGGAGACCTGTATGACCGTTAACTGCTGTTTTTCATACCGTTTTGAAGATAGCTCCGAAACAAGAGTGAAATCGGGCAGGGTGCTAACTCACAAATTTGTTGACATTGTTGCTAAAGGTGGTAACCTCTTGCTTAACCTTGGTGCTTCACCTGAAGGGTGGTTTAATAAAGAAGAGGTTGATGCGGTGCGTGAAATGGGCCAATGGATCAAAATCAATGGTAAAGCTATTTACGAAACAAGAGCTGTTGCACCTTTCGCCGAAGCGAATGTTCGTTATACCAAAAGCAAAGATGGTAAAACCATCTTTGCCGTTGTCCTACTGGAAGATGGTGAAAATCCTGGCAGAGCAATGCTTCCGGGATGTTTGGTTGCAAAAAATACAGTTATTAAAGATGTGGCCACAGGAAAGGAAGTTAATTACAGTTGTGAAGGAAATTCAACTTTAGTGGATATGCCAAAGAAAAAAGGAACTGCACAATTTGCTGTGGCCTTGGAAATTTCGCATGTTGATAAAATGGCAGGTAAGATTTGTGGTAAATCTCAAGATGCTCAAGACGCAGAAAACAGAAACTTATAATTGGGGAAGTTGAAAAAAACTTTACTTTTCAATAATATTAAGGGGATGTCCAAAATTAGGGCATCTTCCTTTTTTTGTTTTAAAAGGTAAATGGAAGGGATCCCGGTTTCCGGAGCCCTTCCATTGTAATGTAAAATCAATGCGACAAAGCAAAACACACAAAAGAATTTCTTTGCATTGTATCCTCCTTTATTTTTGGTATTCATTCAATAGGAATGGTAACTACTATCACAATCCCACCCCAAAACCAATACTAAATATTGGTTCCCAGGCTGAATAAGGTGAATTTTTGTGTTGTAACACATCAAATACTACCCGAAAGGAAATAAAGCTTTTAGCGGAAAGCTTTTGACGATAACCTCCACCCAGGTAAAAGAAGGGTACAAAATTTCGGCTCTTCGCACTAAGGTGATAATGTTCCATACTTAACCCTGCAAATTCAGCATGTGCAAATAATTTGGGTGCGAAATTGTATTGCGAAAATAATCTGCCCCCAAATTGATTGTACGTTTTGGGTTGTGAGTACTGCTTATCTTTCGTGTATTGGTATTCAATCCCCAGTCCGGCATATACTTTGTCACTGAAACGGGCACCAATCATTGGACTGATCATCACATTGGTGTAAGTACCAAATGTAGCCCCAAATTGTCCACCCGTGTATAGCTTTTCTTTAAGAGGTTTTTCGTCAGAAGTGTTCTGAGCACTTAATAGGATGATGAACAATAAGAAAATAGTGGTTAAGGTAATTTTTTTCATTTTAATTTAGGTTGTAATTAGATGCATCCGCAGACAAAGTCCTCTGCCAGACTTTTAAGAAGTTCTTGCTCTGCTGTTCTCTCTTTGTCAGAGTCTTTGCAGTTGTCGCACACGGGGAGGTTTACCCGGGTGTTAATCGAAAAGGTAGTACCAATAACAGGATTTTCACAGGAGAAACAAACGTTATTTATGTTTTTTTGATTATCTTTTGGCATACCTTTTGAATTAATGGTTTATAACGGTGACAAAATTAGAATCAAATAGTTATGAAAGCAATTATTAGAACACTTTTTGTGATAGTTGTGATATCAAGTATAAGTTTCACGCTATCAGCGCAAGAAAAGAAGAGTAAAAAAGAAATCAAACAAGAGAAATTTGATGAGACATTTGAGTTGATCAACAAAGGTGATTTCAAGTTTGAAGCAAAACGGGCATTCCCGCAAGGTGGACGATCTATCGACCTGACGACTAATTACGGATTCATTTCTGTTAAGCAGGATGCTGCCGAAGGCGACTTACCATATTTTGGTCGGGCATATACGGCCTCATATGGTGGCGATGGCGGTATCAAATTTGATGGCGAGATGTTAGATAAAAAAATCGAAGTAAATGAGAAGAAGCACAGAGTCATTTTATCTTTTGAAGTACGCGACAAAGATACTTATAAAGTGACGATGGATATTGGTTATAATGGCAATACCTCGGTGAGCATAACCAGTAATAATCGAAGTCACATCAGTTATCAGGGGGAAATCAAAAAGATTGAAAAAGAGGAGTAATATTTCTTGGAATATATAGCAAAGAGGGTGGCCAAATAATGGTCACCCTCTTTTTGTTTTTTTATAATTTGATGTGGCTTAATACCCAAAAGTATAGCGGGCACTAAACGCAATACCAAAATAGAAATCATTGTAAGCAGTTCCAATTGGAATTTGCGGGCGGGAATCCACACTTAACTGAAGGGGGATTTCATCAAAATTGTATTCGACACCACCCTGAGCTCCCAGTCCTAGATAAAATCCATCATCCTTTGTCGTATCATAACTGCTTTTATAACTCCAGGAGCCAATGGAAGCGGCCGGTCCCACATACCAGTTAAAGCCACCTTCGATATTAAAGAGCCAGTGGTATGCTCCTGACATGCTAAAACCAGTATAGTTGCTGTGTGACGTTAATCCAAGGTCTAATTCCAGACGGTTCACATCAGACAAGCCCATTTGATAAGTGAACTCTGCACCGAATGCATTTCCGCCTCCAAACCTGGCACCAATGGCATGGTCATGCGTCTGCGCCATAGCACTCATACTGAAAATTCCTACCATAACGGCTAAAATGTACTTCTTCATAATAAGTAGAGTTTTAATTGAATTGCAAAGATAAAATTTTTAGAAATGAAAACCCGCCTCTCCAACAATTGTTCATGGGGTGATTTGTTCATATACTATTGTTTATGGCGAAATGTCAGTTTTTGCCTATGTGATTTTAAATTTTTTGCGATAAAAAAAAGTAAAGTTTCTGTCTGAGTCCGCGCTGTAGTTATTATTTTTGCAGCTTGGTTTAATCCGAAAGGTTTCTGGAAAATGGCAAAGCAAGAGATAGGAGAATACATCACGGAGTTCATTGATTTTTATACAATGGATGCTGTGAAACAAAAGGGTAAGAAGTTGTATCGTGATGGAAGGGTGACTTTGCAGTTGTATCGGAAAGACCTGGATACCTGGATTTTTTCAGTGAAGGGCTCCAAAATGTATAAGTTACACATCCGGAATTTAAATAACCGCCATGTGGATACCTCGTGCAGCTGCCCGTTTACCGGTGG
>Ga0193953_1001507_pt1 | contig 10646 bp, 7 predicted proteins | sample BB_4_MG_FD_140325 | JGI IMG/M metagenome (GOLD analysis project Ga0193953, IMG submission 140325) | Microbial mat bacterial communities from the Broadkill River, Lewes, Delaware, United States - BB_4_MG | ecosystem: Environmental > Aquatic > Freshwater > River > Microbial mats | place: USA... | reverse complement strand
GGCGTAGATTTAATTAAAACAGGCGTTTCAACGTCTAAAAAATCTTGAGAATCTAAGAATTTTCTAGTTTCTAATGAAACCTTATTTCTCAATCTCAACTTTTCTTGAACAGGATTTCGGCGTAAATCTAAATAACGGTATTTAGCGCGTAATTCTTCTCCACCATCTGTATCATCTTCAATTGTAAACGGGGGTGTTTTTGATCCATTTAACACTTCTAAAGAAGTCACTTTAATCTCCACTTCACCCGTTGGAATATTTTTATTCTTGCTAGATCTTTCGATTACTTCCCCTTCCACTTTAATTACGAACTCTCGTCCCAATCTACGTGCTTGTTCCGTCAATTCTTTCGCATCATCTAGATTAAATGCCAATTGAGTAATTCCGTAACGGTCTCTTAAATCTAAGAAAGTCATACCTCCAAGGTCTCTTGATTTTTGAACCCAACCCGAAAGTGTAACTATTGAACCGATATGTGAAGGGCGTAATTCGCCGCAAGTATGTGATCTATACATGATATGTGTTTATTCGTCGGCGAAGGTAAGGATTACCAATCTTCGCGATTATCTTTTTATTGTTAAGCCTTTCGTTATAAAGGAATGTTTCCGTGTTTCTTTTTCGGTAAAGTTTCCGCCTTATTTTCTAACATTTTAAAACCGGCAATTACTTTTGCTCTTGTTTCTTCTGGAAGAATAACATCGTCTACAATGCCACGTTCTGCCGCTCTATAAGGATTAGCAAACATTTCAGCGTATTCAGCTTCTTTCTCTAACCATTTTTCTTCTGGGTTCTCCGCTGCCGCGATTTCGCGTTTGAAAATAATTTCAGCTGCTCCTTTCGCTCCCATTACCGCAATTTCGGCAGTTGGCCATGCAAAGTTTAAATCTGCTCCGATACTTTTCGAATTCATTACATCAAATGCTCCACCATAGGCTTTACGTGTAATTACCGTAATTCTTGGTACTGTTGCTTCTGCAAAAGCATAAAGTAACTTCGCACCATGCGTTATAATCCCCCTCCATTCTTGATCAGTACCAGGTAAGAATCCAGGAACATCTTCAAAAACCAATAAGGGAATATTGAATGCATCACAAAAACGAACAAAACGAGCACCTTTTCTAGAAGAATCGATGTCTAAAACACCCGCCATTGAAGCTGGTTGATTTGCAACCACCCCAACTGTTCTACCTTCCACACGAGCAAAACCAACAACGATATTTTTCGCGAAGTCCTCATGAACTTCTCTAAAACTATTATCATCAATTACTGCATCGACAACCTTGCGTATATCATACGGAAGCGTGTTGTTTTCAGGAAGTATATTTTTAATTGTTTCTAATTTCGATTTATTGAATTCAAATGATGTTGGACTTGGCGCCAACTCATTCGCGTTCTGAGGCATAAATGTGATTAAATCCCTAACTTGTTGTAAAGCTTCAATGTCATTTCCAGCTGTAAAATGATTCACCCCAGATTTTTCAGCATGCGCTTTCGCCCCCCCTAAATCTTCAGAAGTAACCTCCTCATGCGTTACTGTTTTTACAACGTTAGGACCTGTTACGAACATGTAAGAAGTATCTTCCACCATGATGGTAAAATCGGTCAATGCTGGAGAGTACACTGCCCCTCCTGCACAAGGCCCCATAATCACACTAATCTGTGGTATCACTCCAGATGCTCTTGTATTTCTAAAGAAGATATCTGCATAGCCTGCCAATGAAACAACGCCTTCTTGAATACGTGCCCCTCCCGAATCGTTTAATCCAATTAAAGGCGCACCATTCTGCATTGCCAAATCCATAATGCGACAAATTTTAGCCGCATGTGTTTCAGAAAGCGATCCACCAAGTACCGTGAAATCTTGTGAAAAGACATAAATCAATCTACCGTGGATTGTTCCGAAACCTGTTACAACACCATCTCCTGGTATTTTACTTTTCTCTAATCCAAAGGACGTTGAACGGTGCTCAACAAATTGACCAATCTCATTGAAAGACCCTTCATCCAACAAGGCAATAACACGTTCACGTGCAGTTAACTTTCCTTGAGAATGCTGACGTTCAATACGTGCTTCACCACCACCTAATTTGGAAGCTTCCCTTCTATCCTTTAAATCTTGATTTCTATCCATGTCTCTTGATTTTATTCAATCACCCGAAGGCAAGGAACAAAGATAATTTTATTCTGAAACTATTTGAAGCAGTTGGTCATTGAAATTTAAGCCAATTTAAGACTTTGTCTAACTGACAGTTATTTGATACATTTACTCAAAATAAACCCTATGAAAAACATTTCTAAAATTAGTTTACTCGCCTTTGCAGCACTTGCCATTGTTTTATCTTCTTGTTCTAAATATGAGGAAGGAAACGTTTCTTTGGCAAGTAAGAAATCACGTTTAGTTAACCACTGGAAGACTAAAAAGATTACAGCAGATGGTTACGATATCACTGGATTAAACATCATTACCGAAGTTGAAATATTTGATAACAACAAAATAGATGTCTATTCTGGTTCAACAGTCAATCATGGCGCTTGGGTATTTAACCCTGGAAAAACAGCTGTTTTAGTTACGAACAATGATGGCTCATTAACAAATTATGAAATCGTGATGCTACAAAAAGATGAATTGAAGGTACGAACTACAAATGATGATGGTGTAGTCTTTTTACATCACTATATAACGTATTAAAAAATACTACTTTTAAAAAGTTAGGGGGTGATTGATTAAATTGCCCCTTTTGCTTTTAATTCTAAATACTTATTGATGGTATTTACGGATAACTCCTCAGGCAAGGTAAGCACAGTTTGAATGCCATTTTTATTCAGTTCCTGTGCAATTCTTGACTTCACTGAAATCATTCTTTCCGCTACAGTAGCCTGATATACTTCCTTTATGTTAGTAGCAGGAGTATATGCTAATTCTTGAAGTTCACTGTTTTGAAAGAAAACAACAACCAATACATGTTTTTGATTCAATTTTCTCAACATAGGAATCGCCCTTCTCATTGAAAACTCCGTTTCAAAATTGGTAAACAAAACCAACAAAGATCTTGATTTCACGGTTCTTCTTACCGATTGATATAGCAAATCATAGCTTGACTCTTTATATTGAGTTTTTTGATTATACAGAGCCTCTTGAATTCTACGCATTTGACTTCCCGAGCGTTCAGCTGGAAGCATTGTTCCAATTTTATCGGAATAAGTAATCAACCCAGCTTTATCTCCTTTCTTCAATGCGATGTTTGAAAAAACCAACGATGCATTGATTGAATAATCCAACATTGTAAGTCCATCAAAATCCATTTGCATGTTCCGGCTTTTGTCGATGATGCAATACACACTTTGCGACTTTTCTTCTTGATATTGATTTACCATCAATTCATTTCTTCTAGATGTTGCCTTCCAGTTAATTGACTTTATTTCATCTCCTTGAACATAGTTCTTAATCTGTTCGAACTCACTGTTATTGCCGAGGCGACGAATTTTTTTAATTCCAGAGCTTGTTTTTTGCTGTTGAAATACGAGCAACTCATATTTCTTCATTTGTAAAACGGAAGGGTAAACGTGTACTTCTTCTTCTAAATTGATGTCAATTCGACGTGAAACGAGGAAAAACATGGATCGTATTACAATGAAAACATCTCCAAAATTATAAACACCTCTTCTTTTTGGTGTGAACGCGTATTTAAAATCACGTGTTCCATTTGGGCCTAACACACCTGAATATACAGTTGATCTGTCCTGCATTTCAACAGGATAACCTTCTATCATCGTAAAATTGATTGGTTGTAGACTTGTATTTACAATGGTTAAGGTCACCGGGTTTTCATCTCCAAGATTTAAGCGATTATTCACCTTTCTAGATACGTTCAACGGTGTTTTATTGGTAAAAACGATAAAAGCATCAATAAACGTGAGTCCAAAAAGTGAAGCGAGAACAACATTGGCAACAAACTCCATTGAGGGCATTGAATACGCCATCACATAAAGTAAAATCACCACTACGAATAGCGCGAAAAACCACTTTGTTAGATATATATTATTGAAAAACTTCAAATTACCTTGGAACTTCTAATGTTTTAATAATCTCTTGAACTACATCCTCTGGACTTACCCCTTCCATTTCAGCCTCAGGTGTCATGATAATACGGTGATTAAGAACATGAACTGCTACAAACTGAATGTCTTCTGGCGTTACAAAGTCGCGCCCTCTAATCGCAGCAATTGCTTTTGCTGATTTAATGATTGAAAGTGATGCTCTTGGAGAACCTCCTAGATAAATTTTACCATGATTACGTGTTTTATGCGTAATAGCAGCAATGTATTTAATCAAGTTATCTTCAACGATAACCTTACTCACAGCAGCTTGAATCTTTGCAATTTCGTCAGCGCTGAATACTGCAACAATTTCATCTAAACTTGGCGATTTAATTTCATTTTTATATCGATGTAAAATCTCCTCCTCCTCGTGTAATTCAGGGTAATCCAACTTGATTTTAAATAAAAACCTATCTAATTGCGCCTCAGGCAGATTGTAGGTCCCTTCTTGTTCAATTGGGTTTTGTGTTGCGATTACCAGGAATGGAAATGACATTGGGTATTTCTTTCCGTCATAAGTAATTTGACGCTCTTCCATTACCTCAAACAATGCTGCCTGCGTTTTTGCTGGGGCACGATTGATTTCATCAATCAAAACAATGTTTGAAAAAATAGGTCCTTGCCTAAATGTAAATGTTGCATCCTTTGCGTTAAAAACAGACGTTCCTATTACATCTGACGGCATCATGTCAGGTGTAAACTGAATTCGAGAAAAGTCGACATTCAATGATTTCGAAAGCACCTTTGCCGAAAGTGTTTTTGCAACTCCCGGTGCACCTTCCAAAAGGATATGGCCGTTGGAAAAAACCCCTGTCAATAATAAATCGACCATTTGTGCTTGACCAATAACGTATTTTCCCAGTTCGGATCTAACATCGCTCACTTTTTGAGAAATCCATAAAAGCTCCTTGTTTTCTCGTTCGAATCCAAACCCCGCAGAAGGAGTAGAGGATGTGTTAAGCTCTGTTGGCTCAGAAACCTCATCGTTGATAGGTTCTGAACTTGTTGGCGCTTCATCTTTCGGCATGTATGAATCATGGCTTTTTTCCTCGTTTCCTGAAGCACCTTCTGGCGTGTTGTTTATTTCATCGTTTATCATAGTTCTAGGTTATGAAATTTAGAGATAAATCGTTTAAATTGTTCCTGATCAAAACGACTTAAATCCCAATAATTAATAATCAATTCTTTATTATTTCTAAAGACTAAAATTACACCACGATTTTTCATGCTCGTAGAAATTAAATCGTCTTTGCTGTATATCGTTTTTCTTCCTAAAGAAGAATAATGTGTGATGGAAGTAGGATTAACAATTAAATACGGCTTCGACATTCGGATTACACCTAATGTAAACAGTACAATACCAATTGGCCAAAATACAATTCCAATACCAATTGAACTCATTAAATAATACACACCTAAAATCACCAAAAAGATGCCTCCTAAAATAAAGAGTGCAGGCAAGAGCAAACTTCTTCTATACACAAATTCCTTTTCCGCTACTTTTGCTGAAATTTTATCTGAAATTATACCCACTTTACCATAAAAGGTGTGAATTCGTTTTAACATGTCTGAAACATATTGTTCTGAAACTGAAAAAGCTTCTTTTGTTTCTAAATCAGCCATTAGCGCTACAATCTCTGCTTTAGAATGATTGCTTTTCTCAGCCAGTATCTCCAATGCTCGATCTCCTTCTCTTCTTGAGAGGTCTACAAAGAAATGTTTGCTCACTGTAGCATAGAAATTCTTCCTTTGAACTTGGAGTAGTCCGTATGGATTACGTTTAGCAAAATAAATGGATGTTATTGTTTCCGTAAAGGCCAATGTCATGTTCTTTTTCGGTTGAATAAACGGAACAATTGGGCGTTTACGTTTCGACCTGAAAATTACGAATAAAATTACGCCAAGGATTGACAGAAATAAGGCAGTAAGCAACGTTGGATTTTCAAAAATAATTCGAAGATAACTATCGTCGCGTTTACCATCTGCACCGTTATCTTCATCAGTATCCTCATTTCCATAATTATCAGAAAGACGCCCCAATTCTAGCAAGTAAATTGATCTATCCTTATCTAAATGATTCAATGCATATTCGGCATATTTAAATCCATGTAATCGTTTCAATTGATAGTTATAGAACATGGTTGGAGTAGTATGTAAAAAGATAGAACCATTACCATGTTGTATTTCAATAAAATTACTCATCTCCATGAATGAGGATAAGCTTTTATGTGGATGTTTCGTCTCTATTTCACCAAATGCTTTCCATTCTGTCGCAATCGTATCGTTTTGAAACAGGTTAATCATACGATATTTTGTTTTTCCTGCAAACACATTAACTGAGGCTGCATAGTCAAACTCAACACTATACTTTTTAAAAAGTTTTGGAATAATGTTATCAGTTAGTCCATTATAAGACATAAACAAATCTGAACCCTTTTCTACTTCTTTCAGCACAGTATCTATTTCGGCACTTTTCAAACCAAAATTGTTCCCTACAAACATGAACGTTTTCTTCTTCTTTGTCGCTTGGATTAGCGTATCAAATTGTATCCAATCTGTTACAGGGACTACACTTTCATTTGTGTCAATGTGCGCTCCAGCAAGCGATGTAAACAAATACAAACCAAGTGGTTTTTTGTCAAATACTTGAAAGCGTTTACTCCAATTAGATGAAACATAAGTTTTGCGCTGACTAGCACTCACGCTCTCTCCTCCGCGCAACATCCACACGACAAACACCATGAGCACAATGACCCCAGCAACCAAACCTATTTTCGTTTGTTTATTCATTTACGGGATCAAGTGATTTATAATAATCTTCTAGTGTAGGTTTCAACAATTCAAAGATCTCTCTATCAATATTGTAATCACCATACCACACCAAATCATAAATGCGAACACATTCATTGAACCTTTGAGCATTTGGACGTTTATGCATTTCAATCACATAGTGATAATTCGTTTTTTCCTTGCGCCAGGTTACCCATGATTTTCGAATCAACTCTTTTAGGATAAACGTAAAATAGATTCGAACGCACTCACGATAATCTTCCTTAAGTATCGCTTCATCTAGGCGTTTTTCTAATTCTGTTTTTGTGATTACCTCTGGGTTCCAATCGTTTTCAACGTCGACTACAATTTTAGTATTTGAAGGCTTCTTGTTTTTCATGATTAGATAAACCACGACCAGAAGCGCGGCAAAAATCAAGATAAATAAAAGCACCTTCCAAACAACCGGTGGAATTGTAGGTGCATCCAAATCAAGATCTAAATCAGGTACATCAATATCTGGCGCATCGACGTCTGGTAATTCAATTGGATCTGGACGTTCTACTTTTGGATCAAATGGCAAAGTTCCATCGCTTCCTCCACGATCAAAACCTTGATAACGCTTTTGCCTATCCTTTTGAATTTGTTGAGGACTATATTGTATTCCTTGATTATAATTCGAACCTGAACCAGAATTACTGTTCGTAGAAATATAATCTTCTTCATTCATATTGGCAGGATACGAGCCATACCAATCATCTGGGCCTTTATAGTTCTCTCCTTTTCTATATTCTAAATACTCTTTTTCCTGCTCCCATATTGCCGCTTTATCCTGTCCAAATGCAAGCAACGGAAAACAAATCAAAACGATATGGAACAAGTATTTAATCAAAATCGACTGGTGTTTCTTTAATTCTACTTCGCTTCCCGAACTTCTTGAACGCCTCTTTTAAACCAATCGCTTCTGTTTTTTCTCGCTCAGAGAAAAACCCAAATGACATTGTTATGATTACAAGAGGAAGAATTCCTAGCATAAATGCGATATAAACCAATTGCCTAAAACCATTGCTCCAAACCATATAATCTTCAGTAAAAATCTGTGCAACACGTTTAACGAACCTCGTTACCATATCAAGTAAGTCCGGAACAAGTGGTTCATTTCTCCATCCATCATGCATACTAAAAATAAACGCAATTGGTTGTAAAAAAAGTGCCGTTATTAGCAGTAATACGAGGATTAACAATAGGCTTTTACCATAATGTTGTTTGCTATATTTAAATCCTTGTTTAAACTTTTTCCCAAAAGTACCTTCTCCTAAACCAAAAGAAGCTCCGATGAGATAAAAGAATGGAATTAAAAAGGTTGCAAACAACAGTAAATACCACGGTAATACCAATACAATCAGCATCAAAGCTAAATTCCCAACCCAAATTCCTATAAAATGCTGTTTGGTATAATTAAAGAAAGATTTCCATGAAAATGATTCTCCAATGGTTCGAACACTCCAAAAAACAGAACTAAAAATAAGCGTAAAAATGATTGTCCACATTCCAAATACAATGTAATCTTGCATGTTTCGGAATCCATATCCAATCATAAACTCTAATTGAGCTGACCAATCATACCAGTATTCTGTTTTCTGTAGGTTATAATGATTGACATCCTGTAAAACGACCAATGTTGCTATAATCGGAAACACAACTAGTAAGTTTATACGCATAAATTTTCCAAACTGTGTACGATATAAACTGAAGGAATCTGAAATCACTTCGCCTACACTCCTAATCTTGGCAAAATTAAACTTCCCGCGTTTAGTAAAATTCCCAACCTCTTCTCGATCAACTAAATGTGGATATTTGCGTGCGACATATACAGGGTAGAACACATAGAAAAATAAGATGATTCCAAAAGAAACTAGAATTAACATCCATTTTGACCAATTTGGTAAATCTTGGTAATTTGCCGTAACAAAACTCTCTAAAAATCCTGCTGCAATAATAAATGGCACTAGACTCATCATTATTTTTAACCCCCTTTTTGTTGAAAGTTGGAGAGATTGAAGACGTGTATAACTTCTCGGAAAAAGTAAACCATTCCCCGCTGTTATTCCCGCACCAGCAGCTAAAACAATAGCGGATATTTCAAATGCTCCATGAATCCAAATACCTAAAAAGCTAGTAACTAATAGTCCTTTGGCATGAAAGAAATACTGAAACGCCCCCAGCATAACTCCGTTGTAAAACATAAGCATGTGGGTACCAACAGTAAAGAAAAAACCAACGAAAAAGGTTAAAAATGCCACCTTCATATTATTGGTAGTGATATTAACGAACATCGCCATTTGATCATCTGTTTCGTAGACTCTCAAAGGATTTCCATCCTGAATGTTTTGGAGTGTCATATCCACGTAACCATCACCCATAACAACTCTTGGAAAATCTGGATCTATATAAGTGGTTACCACCCCAATTGCCGTATAGACTAAAAACGCGATTAAAGCGAATAATAAATTTTTTCGTGAGCGATAAATCTCAAGTGGCAATGAAACTTGCCATACTGTGATTAACTTCTTTATCGATTCTCCCTTTTGTTTGTGAACCCCTGTATATACTTTTTGAGCTAACTGATTCAGATAAACCCGAACTGTTCTTCGATTGTAGAAGGTTTGAGCGTAACTTAAATCATCCGTTATGTCCATGTATAAGTCACTGAGTTCTTCCGGGTCGTTAGATTTCGACTCATAGAGTTTTTCAAAGCGATTCCACTTTTCTTTATTCTGATCTATAAACGAAGTTTCTTTCAATCGACTAGTGATATTATTCGGAAGTAGTAAATATAATTATCCAAAGTGAATAAACCTTGAAGTCGATCAATTATCGTAGTTTTATAGTCTAATACACTCACAACATGCTACATAGAATCACCCTTTTCACTTCATTTATTGCGCTTTCTTTCAGTGTTTTTACTCAAATGACTCCAACTTTAAATGATATTTGGATTGACATGCGAGATGGAGAGTTGCTACAAGCGGATGTTTACATTCCATCAGGAGTTGATTCTGCGGAAGTAATTCTCATTCAAACACCTTATAATAAAAACACTTTTGAATGGTCTTTACCAATGGGTGTTGGAATGAATTTGGACAGTCAACCGTTTATTTGGGTTATTGTAGACTGGAGAGGCTTTTATGGTTCGAATGGAGCTGATTTATCAAACTTTGAACGAGGAGAAGATGGATACGATATTTGTGAATGGATTTCAGAACAAACCTGGCATAAAGATCGCATCGGGACATGGGGGCCATCAGCATTGGGTGGAGTTCAGTACAGTACTGCTCGAGAACAACACCCCAATCATACATGCGCTGTTCCATTAGTTGCACATCCTCAACAAAATTACAATGCCTATTTTACTGGTGGTGTTTTGGAAGAGGCTCGTTTATACCAATTAGATGCATTGGGTTATGGGTTGTCGCCTGTTATTTTAGCAAACCCTTACTACAGTGCTGTTTGGACGTTTTCTGAAAATTCAACATGGTATCCAGAAGATATTATCATTCCTACTCTGCAAATAGGAGGCTGGTACGACCACAACATTGATATTATGATTGATTGGTACGAAGCAACGAGAACATATGCTGCCTCACCTGTACAAGGTCAGCAATGGCTCTTAGTCGGCCCGTGGGTCCATGGAGGAACAGGAGCGGCATTCGTTGGAAGTTCAATTCAAGGTGAATTAACCTATCCAAACGCGGCTTTGGTCTCAAATACAATGGCAT
>Ga0193953_1001505_pt1 | contig 10658 bp, 6 predicted proteins | sample BB_4_MG_FD_140325 | JGI IMG/M metagenome (GOLD analysis project Ga0193953, IMG submission 140325) | Microbial mat bacterial communities from the Broadkill River, Lewes, Delaware, United States - BB_4_MG | ecosystem: Environmental > Aquatic > Freshwater > River > Microbial mats | place: USA... | reverse complement strand
CCCTCCACTATGCCCTGATCTACAGGGTGTACATTACGTCGATGGCGTAAAAGAAGGCTAAAGGCTAAAGGCTAAAGGCTAAAGGCTCGGGTAGCGTTTCACAAAGGGCGCGTCAACGGGAATTTCATACACCCATTCCCTTGCGTCCAGCGGCCAAGGGCTGATCACATTCGCTGACGGGCTGCGCCCGTGGTATCTCGAACGGCGACTCTCTATTCCGTCTTCCCCGGAAACCTTAATAAATTGTGAACGATGTATTGAGGGTATCTCTGAAGGCGGAGTCGCTCCTCTCATCCAGTTTAAAAGCCGCACGGAAGTGCGGCGCTCTTAAATTGGCACGAGCGAAGCGACTACATTGAACGAAGAACAAAGAACCAAGCACGAAGAACGTTTTCCGCCCTTTCCCTTGGCCTTTTGCCCTTTTTTTATTTGTCAGAGCGAAGCGCATACATTGAACGAAGAACCAGGAACCAAGCACGAAGAACGTTTTTTTGCCCTTCCGCCCCTGCCTTTCGCCCATTTTTCACCTGTCAGAGCGAAGCGAATGCATTGAACGAAGAACCAGGAACCAAGCACGAAGAACGTTTTTTGCCCTTCCGCCCTCCCCCTATCTCCTATGACCTATAACCTGTTTTTTCATTGCCCCCCATCCCCCAAAACAGGTAGAAAGAACATTCGGCTTGATCCGGTAGTTCATGAACGATCCGGATTGGATGACGGCCTTAACCCCATGGCATGGACGACAGATTTGACCCAGTTCCCGACACGACAGATGGATACCCCCGAGTGGGCGGACCTTGCCCTCAAGGAGATGCTCCGCTTCTGCAACGACTACGAGACCCACTTTCTCGAAGAAGAGACCAAGCCCCGCCAGGTCGGCGCTCCGTTCTTTTTTCACAACCCTTCAGCAGACACCGGAGTCCTTCTCATCCACGGATTCATGGCCGCTCCCGAAGAGGTCCGGGAATGGGCAGAGGCCCTCTACGCCAAAGGCTACACCGTCTACGCCCCGAGGCTGGCCGGCCACGGAACCTCGGCAGGGGACCTCGCCGGGCGAACGTACAGCGAATGGATGGACTCCGTGGACCGCGGCCATGCCATCCTCAAAGGGTGCTGCAAAAAAATCGTGGTGGCCGGATTTTCCACCGGAGCAGGACTGGCCCTTGCCCAGGCCCTCTTCAAGCCCGATGCCTTCGATGCCGTCATCTCGGTAAGCGCCCCCCTGAAGTTCAAGAGCCTCTCCGTCTGCGCAGTAGAAGCCGTCAACGACTGGAACCGCCTCTGCCACACCCTTCGGCTAAGATTCCTCACCAAAGAGTTCGTCACAAACCACGCCGACAACCCCCATATCAACTACCTGAGAAGCCCCATCGCAGGCCTCGTCCAGGTGAAAGCCCTCATGAAACAGGTGTGGAAGGCCCTCCCCACCCTTGCCATCCCCGCCCTCATCGTTCAGGGCAAAGGCGACCCCAAGGTCAGCGACAGAAGCGGCAAAAAAATCTTCACCCGCATCGCCCACGACAACAAAGCCTACCGGGAGATCCCCTTCCATCTCCACGGCATCGTCCGTGGCCCAATCGCCCTCGACCTCTTCGCCGAAGTGGATGAATTCTTGAAAGCCTTGCCTCCAGGTTCGCGAATGCTCCCGCCCCTCGTTCCTCGGGGCGATCACATTCGCTGACGGGCTGCGCCCGTGGAAAATGTTCTTCGTGCTTGGTTCTTAGTTCTTGGTTCGAGGAGTCGTTGCACTCCATCAGTTATGAAAAAAACCATGAGCTGGTTGCTGAGGTCGCACCTCTTCATGAATTCCAAACATTAATGGCTTCAGAGGGTCTGGAGCCTCTCTAATTAAGCCTATTGCGACTATCGTATATGTTCGAAACATTGCAGCGAAAAAAGGCGAATCAAATTTCAAAAAGCGACCCGTCGACACTCCGTGTTAAAGCCTCTTCCAATAGAATCACAAAACCATACCTGCAACTCTCCAAAACCCGTGACGACATATAAACAATCCCCAGCCATAAGGTTTGCAGGTGCCTCCACCTGCCCGCCGGAGGCTTGCTTTTGCCCTTCGCCTGCTTCCAACAGATGAACCGCGTCCCTGCCTATTCACCATTCACTACTCACCATTCACCATTCACCATTCACTATTCACTATTCACCCTTTCGCCATTCGCCCTTATTTACCTGATATGAGCGAAGCGAATTCCCTGAACGAAGAACCAGGAACCAAGCACCAAGAACGTTCCCCCGCCATTAACTTCTCTTTTTACCTCTGTAATTTCAACCCGTTCCATGATTTAATAGAAAGATTACAAACACCAACCAAGGAGGCTTCATGAAACGCATCCTTCCGGTTCTCTTCCTGATCCTGCTCTTAAGTCAGACAGCCTTGGCCCAACAGCCCTTTCCCGAAGACACCATCAAGACCGATCAGGGGGACCTGGTCATCACCTTTATCGGGCACGGGAGCCTTGTCTTCACCTTCCAGGACATGACCATTCATGTTGATCCATACAGCCGACTTGCGGACTATACCTCCCTGCCGAAGGCACATTTAATCTTCCTGACACACCATCACCGTGACCACCTCGACCTCCCAGCCTTAAACGAGGTGCGCACCCCCAACACCATGGTGATCATGACGGAGACCTGCGCCGAAAAAGTCACAGGCGGCCTTGTCATGAAAAACGGGGAGAAACTCATTGTCAACGGAATCACCGTTGAGGCCGTGCCTGCCTATAACCTGGTGCATCATCGGGACAATGGGGAGCTCTTTCACCCCAAGGGCATCGGCAGCGGGTATATTCTCACCATCGCCGACAAACGCATTTATATTGCTGGCGACACCGAGAACACACCTGAAATGAAGACCCTTAAAAACATCGATATCGCCTTTCTCCCCATGAACCTGCCCTACACCATGACCCCTGAAATGGTAGCCGATGCCGCCCGTGCCTTTCAGCCAAAAATCCTCTACCCCTACCACTACGGTGAGACCGACCCCAAAGAGATCGCCCTTCTCCTGCAAAGCGCCCCCGTAGAGGTCCGAGTACGGCCCATGAAGTAAAGCTGGGGATGATCCCCTGCACCCCATATGGCACGCGGTTCGCCCGAAGGGTGCGATTGTTCGATACGCTGTCTCAAGTTCAAACCAACCCCTTTTGGCTTTCACCCGCTTTTCTCCGGTAAAGCGAAGCGACTCAAACACCATTCACCACGGACTGCTCACTATTCACTGTCCATTACTCATCCTTTTGCCTTTTCTATTCACACCCCCAACCATTTTGTGTTTAACTATGGTTTTGTTTTTGCCCCGAATTCCGCAGGATCCGGTCATTTAATTATCTCGAGGTTTCCATGGGTATCGCAACGGACATCAGCCTTCTCGTCGTCGCCGCGTTTTTCTGCGGCCTTCTTATGCAGCGTATCGGCCAGCCGCTGATTCTCGGCTACATCCTTGCAGGGGTTGCTCTGGGACCTCACACCGGTGGCATCACCGTGGGAGACGTCCATGACATCGAGCTCCTCGCCGAAATAGGTGTGGCCCTGCTCCTCTTTGCCCTGGGTTTAGAGTTCTCCATCAAAGACCTGAAACCCGTAAAAAAAGTGGCCCTCATCGGCACCCCCATCCAGATGGGATTAACCATCGCCATGGGGTACGGAATCGGCACCCTCCTGGGCTGGGAATGGCGGGATGCCCTCTGGCTGGGAGCCCTCATCTCCCTGTCCAGTACCATGGTCATCTTAAAGACCCTGATGAATCAGGGGTGGTTGGGTACCCTGTCCAGCAAAGTGATGGTGGGCATGCTCATCATTCAGGACCTGGCCGTGGTGCCCCTCATGATCATCCTGCCCCAGCTCAACAACCCCGCCATGGGGATGCAGACCCTGGGGGTGGCGGCTATCAAAGCGGCCGTTTTTCTCTTTGCCATGATTTTCCTGGGCACCCGGCTCCTGCCGAAGCTGATGGAGCACATCGCCAAACTCGGCTCGCGGGAGCTTTTCCTCCTGGCCATCACCGCCATTGGCTTAGGCATCGGCTACATCACCTACATCGTGGGGCTCTCATTTGCCTTCGGCGCCTTTGTCGCCGGCATGGTCCTGAGCGAATCGGATTACGGCCATCAGGCCTTAAGCGACATCATTCCCCTGCGGGACCTCTTCGGCCTTCTCTTCTTTGCCTCGGTGGGCATGCTTCTGGACCCGGGATTTCTTGTGGACCATATCGGTCAGGTGCTGATACTCGTGACCCTGGTGAGCCTGGGCAAGGGACTCATCTTCGGCGGGATTGCCCGACTTTTCAACTACGGCAATGTGGTTCCCCTGGCCGTGGGGCTCGGCCTTTTTCAGGTGGGTGAATTCTCCTTTGTTCTTGCACGTGTGGGCGTCGCAACGGAATCCATCAGCCACGAGCTCTACTCCCTGGTCCTCACCACGGCAGTGGTCACCATGGTGCTGACCCCCCTCGTCTCCGCCCAGACAACCCGCCTCTACGCCCTTCGCAAACGCTGGTTCCGCCATGAACCACTTGAAACCATCAACGTCCCGGAAGAGGGATTCCGAAACCACGTGGTCATTGCAGGGGGCGGGCGCGTGGGACGCCATATTGCCGGTGTCCTCCAACGCCTTGGGCTACCCTTCATCATCATCGAACTGGATCAGAGGCGTGTGGAACAGGCTCGCCAAAACAACATGCCCGTCGTCTACGGCGATGCCAGCCATGAAATCGTCCTTGAGGCAGCCGATATCCTCACGGCCCGGCTCCTTCTCATCACCATCCCCAGCGTGGTGGAGGCACAATCCATCGTCACCCACGCACGGAAAATGGCCGAGGAGATAGCCATCATCACGCGGGCCTCCGGTATGGAGTCCATCGCTATTTTCCGGGATGAGGGGGTCTCCGAAGTGGTCCTCCCCGAGTTCGAAGCCGGGCAGGAGATGACGCGAAAAGCACTTCTTCACCTGCGCATTCCACCCACGGAGATCCAACACCAGACAGAAACCCTCCGCCAGGAGACGTTCGCCCCCATATTGGGAGGCGACAATCACTACAACACCCTCAGCCAGCTCCGGGGAGCCGAACAGCAGTTCGACCTGGAGTGGGTCCGGCTTGAACCATCATGCGACCTCATCGGCTCCAGCCTGGGCGAATCGCAAATACGCACCAAAACCGGTGTGTCGGTGGTGGGGGTCCTCCGAAGCGATCAGCTGATCCCGAACCCCGATATCCACCTGCGCTTCCAAGAATGCGACCTCGTGGCCATTATCGGCACAGACTCGGCCCGAGGCCTCTTTCAGGCCCTGGCGGTCACCAACACGCCAACTGGATAACTGACGATGAAATGTCCCAAATGCGATCACGAGCAAAGCTCAGAGATTGAATGCGAAGCATGCGGCATCATTTTCGAGAAGTACCTTCGGATGCTGGAGCTGTTCGACCACCCCATCCACACCATCTCAGACCGGGCCCCCTCGCTGATTTCAAGGTTCCGGCCTCCAAGATGGCTCAACATCGCTGTCAGCCTGACCCTTGTCTGGGCAATCCTCAATTATGGGTTTCGCCTCGGCACGGCCACAGAGACCCCGGAAGCCCACTCCGTGGCACACTCAACGCAGCCTTCCCGGTCCGGTATGTCGAAACAACTCTACGATATCAAAAAGCCCGGCAACGCCATCGAGTCCAGCCAGCTTGCCACGGTGTTCATCGAAACCCCCTGGGGGTCAGGCTCGGGGTTCTTCATTGACACCTCCTGCCGTGTCATCACCAACAAGCACCTCCTCACCATTGAAGAGGATGAGGTCACCAGCCTGCGCCGGAAAGTTCAGGAATTGGAGCAGGTCATTTCAGGCAATGACCGGGATACCGGAGAGCAGAAGCAAAACAGCAGCACCCCTGCCGTACAATACGCACAGCTGAAGAGGCGCCTGACAGCTATTGAAGAGAACAGGTACAACCCCACCTACACAGTCACACTCTTTGACGACACCGCCTACACCGTCACCGACGCCATCTTCAGCGAAACCCACGACCTGGCCCTCCTCCGGTTGAATAAGCAAGGGTGCCCCTGCCTCAAACCCGGAACATCCGAGGGGCTGAGCACCGGCCAGCCGGTCTTCACCATCGGCACCCCCTCAGGCCTCTCACACACCGTCACCTCCGGCATCATCTCAGGCAGGCGAACCCACGAGGAGCACACCTACATCCAGATCGACGCCCCCATCAACCCCGGCAACAGCGGTGGTCCCCTCATCGACCATAAGGGCCGCGTGGTGGGCATCAACACCATGACTCCCGAAGACGCCGAGGGCATCGGCTTTGCCATTCCCATTGAGGTGGCGATGAGTGAGTTTCAGGATCGTTTAACTGCCGCGGCGGAGCACGGCGCGCCCAAAAAACACCACCGCCAAGAGGGTGACGTTAGATAGGGTCCATCAAACGTGAACCCCGTTGAGCCTTGACACCGGTGGAGGCATCACACGTTCCTGGGCGCGCCGCGCTCCGTCGCGGCTTTTTTGCTGGAGGCCAAAGGTTGGAACGGTTGGAGACACAGGACTCACCTGTTCTTTGTGAAAGCCTTCGCGACGACTCTCAACCCGAGGAACGAGGGGCGAGAGTTGTCGCAACCCGCTTTCAAGGTGGCACACCTTGCCGCCGGAGGCTTGCTTTTCCCAAGGACTGTAACCAAAAAGGCTTCCATCCCCGAGATCTTTTCAATTCCAGGCAGATGTGTCATAGTACCCCACTCGATAATTGGATTCATTTTTTCCAGACACGTCTGACGGGTTTCATATTTCACACACCTCACGCCGCGCTAACGAACCGCGCACTCCCACGAAATATACCCCCGACGGCACCACCCAAACCTGAGGAGTCTGCTTTGGGAACCCATGTCATTGAAGAGGCAAAACAGTGCCTCCTGTGTAAAAAACCCCGCTGTTCAAAGGGATGCCCCGTATCCACCCCCATCCGCGACATGATCGAGCTCTTTCAGGGCGGCGAGATGATGGAAGCGGGCCGCCTGCTTTTTGAAAACAACCCTCTGTCCGTGGTCTGTTCCCTTATCTGCCCCCACGAAAAATTCTGCGAAGGCCACTGCGTCCTCGGGGCCAAAAAAAAACCCGTGGCCATCAGCACCATCGAGCAGTATATCTCCTCCTATTTTCTTACCCGCCACACCCTGAAAGCAGCCGAAGAGAAAGACGACCGCGTGGCCGTCATCGGCTCCGGCCCGGCAGGTCTTACCGTAGCCATTATCATGGCCCTCAAGGGCTACAGGGTCACCATCTTTGAGTCCGCAGAGCGCACCGGCGGCATCCTGCGTTACGGCATTCCCGAATACCGCCTGCCCAAAAGGGTCCTGGATCGCTTGGACGACCTCCTGGCCGAGCTTCACGTCAAGGTGCGCCCCAACATGCTCATCGGACCGGTCATCACCCTTTCCGACCTTAAGCGCGACGGCTATAAAGCCATTTTCATCGGCACCGGCGTCTGGAAACCGCGCCCCCTGCGCATTCAGGGCGAAAGCCTCGGCCATGTCCACTACGCCATCAACTACCTCAAAAACCCGGACGTCTACCGCCTGGGCAAGCGCGTGGCCATCATCGGCGCCGGCAACGTCGCCATGGACGTGGCCCGGACCGCCCTACGAAAAGGAGCCGAAGAGGTCACCATCGTCTACCGGCGAAGCGAAGACGAGATGCCCGCCACACCCTTTGAATACGACTACGCCAAAGTGGAAGGGGTGCAGTTCGCCTTTCAGACCAGCCCCGTCGCCATCACAGACGACGGCCTTATGGTGGAATCCACCATCAGAGAAATGGATGATGACGGCAACGCCACCTACCGCCCCGATCCCGAAACGCTCACCCTCTTTCCTGCCGATGCCGTTATGATCGCCGCCAGCCAGACCCCACAGGCCAACATCGTGGCCACCGCCACCGGCCTCGAAGTGGCCAAAGGCGGCCTCGTCATCACCGACGACTGCGGCAGGACAACCATCGAAGGCGTCTTCGCCTCCGGCGATGTCGTCACCGGCGCCAAAACCGTGGTGGAAGCCGTGGCCTTCTCCAAACGGGCGACAGCAGCCATGGAAAACTATATGAAAGGGAAGTAAACGCAGCCTCCGGCGGCGAGGGTGGCGAAGCCACTTAGGATAAAACACCTTGAAATCGGGTTACCATCGCGCTTTACCCTTCGTTCCTCAGGGCAAATCGCGATGGTATTCATGGCATGCGACAGCGGCATCCAAAGCCGGCGAAGTCGTTTTCCTCGTCCCCAGGCTCGGCCTACATGCTTGAGATTACCCCTACCTGTGCCCCCCCCACGATTCGCGACACAGACAGTCAAGACAGAGCCTGGGAATGAGTCACAATCACCCTCTTTACCTGTATGTCAAACCCAGCATTAAGATCAGGAAAAAGTTTGGCCCGCGGCAGGACCGCCGGAGGCACCTTTGAGGTGACCAGTTACTTAAAGTGCTCTCACGGGCAACGCCCGTCAGCGAATGTGATCGACCCGAGGAACGAGGGTCGGGAGCATTCGCAACCTGGGGTCCAGGGGCTCAGCCCCTGGCCGCCGGAGGCTCGTTTTTCCAAGGCTGGTGTTATTTTAGTCGAGAATCAAACGAAAAACTGAAAGGTCCTTCAATGGGGCAATGGGAAAACTGAGGGTGTGAAGGATTCACAAGGAAGGTGTGTTCAATGGGGTTGAGAGCGCTGGGAACTTTCAGGGCAAGGGTCTCACCGGCTGCCAACCAGGCATCCCCGATCTCTCGGGTTGCGGTGGGTGCGGGGTAACGGTCCCAGCCGGAAGGGAGTGCCTCTCTATGGAATGCGTGAAAAGAGGTGTCCGGAACCTCAAGGGAAAAATAGACATAGTGCATTGCAAGCATCGACTCATCGATATGCACAAGAATTTCAAGCATGGCAAGGGAGAGGGTCTCCGCCGTGTACACAACGGGAATCCCCCCGCTGTTCCACCTTCCGGGGTACAATCTGGCCCCGTACCCGCTGAACGCATCGCCGGCATCCTTACCATGACGCCGCGTGGTAATACGGTAGAGAGTTGTCAACTGAACACCCCGTGCTCAAGGCGTCCAATCAGGCTCATCACCTCCCTGGCTCCAGGCTCCGTGTCGGCGTAATCCAGGGGAGACGTTCCACCCAGGGCCCGGGAAGGCTTCATTAGCCATGCTGCCGCAGCCGCAGCGTCCCCCTCCATCAAGTCAATGGCACGCTCAACAACCATCCCGAGCCGTAGGATCCGTTCCGATTCGTCCACATGAAAACGCATCTCCCGCTTGCGGCGCGTCAGGGTCCGCTGGTTTATGTTGGCCACTTCCGCAAGCTTTTTCTGTGGAATCCCCACGGCCTTCCACAACGATTCAAAGGCGCTGTAGGGAAGCCCTGCTTTCAGGGCGGCGATCACCGCATCCAAATCCCCGGCTTCCAGGCCAAGGGTCTGACACCCATAACTATACCGATCGTCTGCAAACATATGCCCTCCAGAGTAGATATATGTCTATTCTACAGTCGCCATATGTCTGCGTCAAGCTGGAACAACCCGTCAACACAGAATAAAACATGGAGAATTCAAACCATAAACAGTGTCGATGCACACACATGGATCCCCGGTCATCCGGCCCCTCGAAGGCCAAGGTGCCAACTTAAAACCAGGCAACTCACAGGGTCTCGCATACCTGACAGCCGGGGAAGGCTGCATAGACAATCACCTCAGGTAACCCACGGGCGAAGCCCGTCAGCAAATGTGAAGAGCCCGAGGAACGAGGGCTCAAAGCATTTGCGAACCCGCTTTCAAGGTGGCTCACCTTGCCCCCAGCTCCCGTTCGCACCAGGCCACCACATTATGAAAGGGTTCGGTCTCCAGGGCGGCAAAGCCCTGTTCTTTCCGGGTGCGGGCAAGGGATGGCGAGGGGATGCCGCAGAGGAATTTGGCGATGAGGCGCGGGTCTCTGTTGGCAAGTTTCGAGACAAACGAGCCAGCCACGTCGTGGAGCCGCAAGGTGGAGAGCTCTTTCACGGCAGGGGCCGGTGGAAGAGGCCGGTGGGTTCCCCGGCAGGCCGAGCAGACACCGCACCCGGAGGGGAGGGGTTCCCCAAAATAGGTGGAGAGGGCCTGGGCGAGGCAGGCGTTGCGGTCGGCCAGATCGAGGATGCTGTGGATCCGGCCCACTTCGGTGCTCTCTTTTCGGCTGAAGAGGTCATAAAGTTTCTCGGTCAGGGCCGTAACATCGATGTTCGGCTGAAGGATCTCAAAGACATCCACGGCCCGCCCCTGCTTCAGGGTGATCATCCCCTGCTCCTCGAACCATGTAAGGGCAGTCAGGATCCGGTCACGGGGTGAGCCGGTCTTTTCACAGATGGCCTGCATGTCCGGATAGCTCCACACCTTCTTGTCCGCACTTTCGCTGATAATGGTATCAACAAAAGCCCTTCGCTCCCCTTGAAAGGAACTTGAAAGGGCCTCTTTGGGGCGTTCATATTTAAAGGCGTAGTTTTCAAAGAAAACCCTTAAGGGCTTGATTACACCGGAGAGCTCCAAATACACAAGAAGAGTCTTTAAGGGCAGGGGTCGCATGTCCAAAAGCTTTGAGAGCTCATACTGCCGCACCTCCCACTGGCGATCCGGATGCGAT
>Ga0193953_1001504_pt1 | contig 10660 bp, 4 predicted proteins | sample BB_4_MG_FD_140325 | JGI IMG/M metagenome (GOLD analysis project Ga0193953, IMG submission 140325) | Microbial mat bacterial communities from the Broadkill River, Lewes, Delaware, United States - BB_4_MG | ecosystem: Environmental > Aquatic > Freshwater > River > Microbial mats | place: USA... | reverse complement strand
CCCGAGAAAACCGCCTCCGGAAGACTTTTCCTCCACCGCGGGCTTGCCTGCGCCGCCGGAAGACTTGAAAAAGGCCCCCTTCATGGTGAAACCGGGCCGGGAGACGTTAAAGGTCTTCCAGCCGTTGCCGTAAAACTCTTTGAAGATGGCATCCCCACCACGAAACCCGAAATCCTTGGCCAGCTCTTCAAAAATGGCGTGAATGTCCGTGCCGCGAAAGATGTCCTGGTCGGTGTAATCCTGCCGGAAGCGGTTGGTGGCACCGGATCCGAAGGAGCTCCGCATGGCGTCGTAGTTGCGCCTCTTCTCCGGGTCGGAGAGGACAGCATAGGCTTCGTTGACGGCCTTCATCTTCTCGGCGGCTTCGGGGTTGTTCCGGTTACGGTCGGGATGGTGGATAAGGGCGAGCTTTCGATAGGCATCGCGGACGGTGGTCGCATCGGCGTCTTTGGGGACGTCCAGGGTGGCGTAATAATCAGTCTGTTCCATGAACCTCTTGTCACGATTGTCTTATTGGGAGATGCGTTCTTCCACTTCCGTATACTCGGGAAGCATCTTCTCTTCAATGATATGCCCCTCAATCTGCTTGAGGCTCTCATCCGTCACCAGCACCTTGCCCTCTTCGTTAATGACGGTGTTGTTCTCCAGGATAATCAGGCCGGTTTTCTCCATCACCCGGTTGCGGTAGTTCCACCGCTGCTCCATCTGGTACTTCTGAAGCTTGAACTTCCAAAAGAGCCAGAAGAGAAGGAAAATCAGGGTCCCCGCCACAAGGGCGCCAAGGCCGATGAAAAGGTAGTAGGCGGTGCGTTCGCCCACATGGCCGATGGTGGCCAGGATCACGTCGAGCTTGTAAAGCACCACCGATCCCAGTCCAAGGGTGAAAATACCTGCCAGGGCTGGAAGCTGCTGAATCACGGAGACAAAGCTCTGGAAGGTACGCCCGAGATTCTTGCGGCCGCCCTCTTCGTCGGAATCGTCCGTGTCCTCATCACCCAGCCTCTCCGGCGCATTGCCGAACAGGTAGAAATTGAACCCGATGACCACAAGACCGATGAGAAAAACCATCACCAGAGGGGCGATAAAAGAGACGAAGAAGTATTGTTTCCAAGGAAAAGGGCCACTTTCGGGGCCTATGGAACCAATGAAATGCGCCACAAAGATGACGAATTCAATACCCGAAAGAAGAATAAAGAAGGTATTGAAATACTCTTTTATTTCTTCCGCATCAAAGAGTGAGGCCACCCCAATGCGGTTTCTGTTTTCTGATTCCATGTAAAAAAACCCCGTGATTCTAAGCGCCAATTATGATGCGTTCGTAAAAAGTCGACGTTGCAAGCGCCTGGCAAATCTTCACGACCTCATAAAATTCCAAGCCTTGCATGATACTGAAACGACCTTCACTTGTCAAACCGGAGGAGCAAGTGGCTGTGGGTATCATCGCCCGGTTTCAGGTGGTTAGGAAGGGGCGTGTCGACTGAGAAGATAGGGTCATAACTGGTAAAGTATACCACGGGTGCCCGGACAAGGCCCGTTTTTTTCATCGTTCTACGTTTCGAATAACAACGAACTACCCATTTGAATCATACGGGCTCCATGCATACATACATCCGTCATTAAAGGCTTTTCACAACCATATTTAATGTGGCGTTGCTCCGATGCCAAACAAAAAAACGAACGTTTGAAATCAACATCACCGTCCACAAAGTCTTGCGGAGCTTGTGGAAACGTCCACCCACTCCTCAGCTCTCGAGTCGGGCGCAGCCCGAGCTAACCGCCATTGCGATTTGCCCCGAGGAACGAGGGGCGAAGCGCAATGGCAACCCGCTTTCGAGGTGTTTTCGCTAGAGTGGCTTCGCCACCCTCGCCGCCGGAGGCATGCTTTTTTATGGCCTTTTTCAGTTGGCCAGCTTCTTCAATCCGTCCACATGGAGCATGTCGGCCAGGAAGGGCGCTGTGTGGCCCTTGCCGGAGGCTGCCACCATTTCCGGAGAGCCTTCCACCACCACGCTGCCGCCGCCTTCGCCGCCGTCGGGTCCCATGTCCACAATCCAGTCGGCGCTTTTGATCACGTCGAGGTTGTGCTCGATGACCACAACGGTGTTGCCCCCTTCGGTAAGGCGCTGAAGCACCTCCAGAAGTTTTCTCACGTCCTCGAAATGGAGGCCGGTGGTGGGCTCATCCAGAATGTAGAGGGTCCTGCCGGTGCTTCGCTTGGAGAGCTCCCGGGCCAGCTTGATACGCTGGGCCTCGCCCCCCGAAAGGGTGGTGGCTGCCTGGCCCAGCTTGATGTAGCTGAGGCCCACATCCAGCAGGGTGTCGAGAACGGTGGTAATCTTGGGGTGGTGCTGAAAAAGGTCCCGGGCCTGTCTCACAGAGAGGTCCAGAACGTCACTGATGGAATGGCCGTTGTACTTGATCTCCAGGGTGGCTTCGTTAAAGCGCTTGCCCCGGCAGCTCTCGCAGGGGACGTAGACGTCCGCCAGAAAGTGCATCTCCACCTTGAGAAAGCCGTCACCGCTGCAGGTCTCGCAGCGCCCGCCCTTGACGTTGAAGGAGTAACGACCCTTTTTGTACCCACGGGCCTGGGACTCGGGCAGCATGGCAAAAAGATCCCGGATGTGATCGAACACCTTGGTGTAGGTGGCCGGATTGCTGCGCGGGGTGCGGCCGATGGGCCGCTGATCGATGTTGATCACCTTGTCGAGGTGCTCAAGGCCTTCGATCTTCTTATGGCGGCCCACCTGCATGGTTCCCCCGTTGAGACGACGGGAAAGGGCCGGGTAGAGGATCTGGTTGATAAGGGTCGATTTCCCTGCCCCCGAGACACCGGTCACCGCCACAAAGAGGCCGATGGGGATCGCCACGTCGTCCCCTTTGAGGTTGTTTTCTACTGCGCCTTTCACCACCACCTTGGGGTGCCCCTTCTTTTTGGCCACGCGCCGCTTCTCCGGTACCTCAATGGCCTTGCGGCCCGCGAGGAAATCACCGGTAATGGAGTTTTTCTGGGTCATCAGGGACGAGGGCGTCCCCTCCGCCACCACCTGCCCGCCAAGGTGGCCGGCACCGGGGCCCATGTCCACCACCCAATCGGCGCATTCGATGGTCTCCTGATCGTGCTCCACAACAATAAGGCTGTTGCCGATGTCCCTCAGGTGACAGAGGGTCTTTAACAATTTGACGTTGTCCCGCTGATGAAGGCCGATGGAGGGTTCATCAAGAATGTAGAGAACCCCGGTTAGCTCTGAGCCCACCTGGGAGGCGAGACGGATCCGCTGAGACTCCCCACCGGAGAGGGTGGGGCCGCTGCGATCCAGGGTGAGGTAATCGAGCCCGACGTTCACCAGAAAACCGAGGCGGTCCCCGATCTCCTTGATCAGCTCTTCGGCGATCACCTTCCGGTTGCCGGAAAGATCCAGCTTCTGAATGAAGTCATGGGCCTGGGTAATGGTCATGGAGGTGACGTCGATGATGGAGATCCCATCCACGAGGATATGAAGAACCTCGGGCTTGAGCCGTCGTCCTTCACAGCTTCGGCACTGCTTGGAGCTCATGAAGGAGGCGTACCACTTCTTACGCCGCTCGGAGTGGCTCTGGTGATAGCGTCGCATCATCTCATGCACCAGCCCCTCAAAGGAGGTGGTCACCTCTCCTTTCACGGACTTGGAGTTCCAGTCCACCACCAGGGTGCGGCCGTTGGAGCCAAAAAGGACGATCTCCTTCATCCAGGCGTCCATCTTCTCCCAGGGAGTATCAAAATCGATGCCCCACTGCTCCTCCATGGCGACCAGCTGGCTCGCGCCCCAACCGCCGGAGCCGAGGTCCTCTTCTTTAAGAAAATAGTTCTTCCAGGGCACCACGGCCCCCTGACGAATGGTGAGGGAGGGGTCAGGGACAATCTTCTCTTCGTCCATGACGAGGTGGGTGCCGATGCCGTTGCACTCGGAGCACATGCCCAAAGGTGAGTTGAAGGAGAAGAGCGATGGCTCGGGCTCGGGGTAGGCGATACCACAGCAGGAGCGTGCTTCACTCATGCGGATGTCTTCTCGGCCCACCACGTGGATGATGATCTCACCGCTGCCGCTCTTCAAGGCCGTCTCCACGGAATCGGTGAGGCGCTTTCGGAACTCCTCTCCCTTCTTGATGGAGAGGCGATCCACCACCACCTCGATGTTGTGTTTCTTGTTCTTGGCCAGCCCCTGGACGTCCTCCAGCTCATGGACCACGCCGTCGATGCGAACCCGGCCGAAGCCATCGTTGCGCAGGCTCTCAAAAAGATCCTTGTGCTCCCCTTTTCGGTTCTCCACCCGAGGCGCCAGGATCAGAATTTTCGTGGTCGGTGGCAACTCCAGGATCTGGTGCACCATGGACTCGGCATCGCCGCGCCCCACCTTGCTGCCGCACTTGATGCAGTGCTGGTCCCCCACCCGTGCAAACAGCACGCGCAGGTAGTCGTAAATCTCCGTGATGGTGCCCACCGTGGAGCGCGGGTTCTTGCTCGCCGCCTTCTGCTCGATGGCAATGGTGGGAGAAAGCCCGCGGATGGTCTCGTACTTGGGCTTCTCCATCTGGCCGATGAACTGACGTGCGTAAGCGGAAAGGGACTCCACATACCGCCGCTGGCCCTCGGCATAAATTGTGTCAAAAGCAAGACTCGACTTGCCCGATCCGGAAACCCCGGTCACCACCACCAGCTTCTTCTTGGGGATGGCTATGTCTATGTTTTTCAGGTTGTGCTCCCGCGCGCCCTTCACAAGCACCGCGTCCAGCTCCACACCCTTGTTATCCTTCATCTCGTCCATCGTTCGTCACCACCTTCCAACATCGTATATCGAACAGCGAAAAAGCGTGCCTCCGGCGGCGAGGTGAGCCACCTCGAAAGCATATTGCCACTGCGATTTGGCCCTCGTTCCTCGGGTCAAATCGCAGCGGCCTTACATTCAGGCCGTATTAGCACTGATATGTTCAAAACCAAAAAAGGGGTTTCAAGATGCGCAACGCATCCTGAAACCCCTACAATGTGGTACCTGAACTCCGGGTTGTCAAGGCCGAGCCTTTAGCAAAAAGATGCCGAATTCTTTGGGTGTTGTGGATACCGCACTCAGCGCCTCTCCCGGCCATGATAATTATCCGTACCTATACAGGCAATGCACCTTATTTTGTGTAAACAAAGGTATTCACTCTGCCAATATGGTGCACGAACTCACCCGTCGCGGTATATTGCATTGCCCTGTATAATTACCCCTGTTGGAAACGCATACCGGTTCTCACACATGGATCCCCGGTCTCTCGGCTCTTCAAAGGGTGATATGCATTCAGCAAACATGCCACACAGGGGCCTTCACATACCAAGCAGCCGGGGAAGACGACTAAAAACAGTCGTGACGCCCACCCGCCAAGCATACGTCCTTTCAGGCAATATGAAGAAACGAACAGCACCGCTGACAATAATGACGCATGATGCATTCCCTCTGCCTTCACGCGAATGCGAACGCGACAGACGTCAAGTTATTGCGTCCGAATCGGATAGCCTTGGCTCATCTTCACATGAACGATGAAAACGGCATCTCCTGCGGAGGCGGTTGCCCCACGTCACCCTTCGCGCGAATGCCCCGAAAAAGTCGACATCACGACACCCTTCACGCATTCGCCATAGGGTTCCAAGGTGCCCCCACCTTGCCGCCGGAGGCAGGCTTTTGCCCTCCCCCTAAAAGTATTTCACCTCCGGGTGGAAACAGACGATGGCGGCGGTGGAGCTGGTGGGGTAGAAACCGCCGGCATCCGTAAGAATGGCGCCCAGGCTTTCTCCGCCGAGGAGGTTGTAGATCTGGCGGTTGGCTTCGAGTTTCACGCCGGGGTAACCGGGGCTGAAGCGCTTGCCGTGGCCATTGGAAAACCCGGCCATCTCTTTGACCCGCTCGTTGAGGCAGGCGGCGAAGTCTTCGGCCACGCGGTCTGCCACGCCCTGAAGGAGGTGAGCAGAGGCGGACTCGTTCTCATTCTGGAAGGCATCCACCTGCTTGGCGGAGGCAAGGCCTGCCGTTGCCATCTGAAACCCAACCACATCGGTCACCCCATCGGAGACGGGGCGGAAGTAGCGGGCGAGGCTCACCTGCTTTCCGTTGAGGGGCATCACCGGCATGGGAATGCGGCAAAGTTCCACATCATGGGCATCCGGATCGTAGACAACGAGGTCGTCGCCATCGCTGTTGCAGGGGTAGAGGGCCACGCGTCCTTTGGGGACCACCCAACCGTTTTCACCGGCATCTTTCAGCCAGGTGTCGATCTCGGCATTGGCCTCTTCGTCGGAGAGCCCTCGCTCCAGGCGCTTCATTCGGCTGCCTTCCCGCCAGTTGAGAGCCAGGAGAGACTTCCGGTTCAGGGGAATATCCTCCACCTTGGGAGAGAAAGTCATGGTTCCGTGGCAGATGGAGTCGGTGAGTCCGTCAAAACAGATGTCCAGAACGGGAAGGTCTTCCGGGTTCACCGCTGGTTTTCCGCTGATGGCGGCCTTCAGAGCTTTGCCATTGGAAGCAATAAAAGCAGCCCGCTTCTCTCCGCAGAGGTTCTCCATGACGTTGACGCAGGTCATGGATGAATCGCAGTAGAAGACGTCCGATCGCATGGTCTCGGGGTTTTCGTCCCCGGCCATGGCCACCGAGGCGGCGTGCTTCATGTTCACCGGAGCCCCCCCGATAAGCAGGGGTATATCCAGATGTTCCGCCTTGGCCATGGCCGCAACGGTAATCATGTGACCTGCGGTCTGCACAAGCAGAGAGCTCATGCCGATGGCATCGGCGTTCTCTCGTTTGGCCGTCTCGATAAAATCGGCCAGGGGAACCTGAACACCCAGATCAATGACGCGGTAGCCATAGTTCTCAAGTAGGGTCCGGGTGAGGTCTTTTCCGATGCTGTGAACATCCTGGAAGACGGTGCCCAGAACAAGGGTCCCCTTGTAGTTCACCGCGCCCCCTTCGGAGGTGCCGAGAACCGCTTCGATATAGTTCATCACCTGCTTCATGACATCTGCAGACTTCAGCAGATGGGGCAGAGAGACCTCGCCACGGGCAAAGCGTGCCCCCAGCTCCTCCATGGCCGCCATGAGGTGACCGGAGATAAAATCGATGGGCTCGATGGTTTTCAGCGCCTCAGCCGCCTGAAGCACCACAGCGTCCTTGTAGGCAAACTCAGCGCCGCGAACTTCAAGGGTTCCGGGCCGTGCCTCTCGGACGCCGTCCTTGATGCGCTCGCACACCGCTTCATCGGCAGCCAGATCGTCGTAGTTCTTCTTCTTTACCTTGCGCAGGCCGCTCTTGGCTTCGGCCACCTCCTCCAGCTCGGCAAAGGCGTCCATGTCCCGCCTGAGAATAATGGAAAGGGCCATCTCGTAATCTTTTTTATCGATGCTCTCCACGGGCACGTAGTGGTTGGGGTTGACGATGGCGGCGTCAAGGCCCAGCTTGCGCCCCTCATCCAGGAAGACCGAGGTGAGCACCATGCGCATGTAAGGCTTCTTCGCCAATCCGTTGGTGAGGTTACTCACGCCGATGGTGGTCTTCACTCCCGGTGCCAGAGCCTTGATCTTCGGAATGGAGCCCAGGGATTCCATGGCGAAGTTCAACCCCTCCTCGGACTCAGACCCGATGGGAAAGGCGTTGATGTCCACGAAGAGCTGACGGGGAGCGATGCCGTACGTGCCGCACACATCCACCATGGACTTGGCGATGCGCACCTTTTCATCCGATTTCTGAGCTGGGCCGGTGTCATCGGCACAGAGACCGATGTACAAAGGAGAATGAAAGGCAGTGGTCTTCAGGATCTCCTCCGCCTTGCTGATGCCCCCATCCACGCTCTCCATGGAGATGGAGTTGATCAGGGGGCGTCCCGGATACGCTTTCACCGCCTCGGCCAACGCCTCGGGGTCAAAGGAATCAAGGCTCATGACACCCTTGAAATCACCGGTCATGGCCTGGATCACCTGGGGCAGAACCTCTGAGGTTTCAACCACGTTGGAGTCCATGCAGACATCAAGCACCGAGGTGCCCAGGTCTTCGATCTGCTCACGCACCACTTCGGCCAGGGCATCCACGTCCATGGGGCCGTCGCTCTCAACAGCATCCCGGACCTTCTTGGAACCACGCACGTTGAGACGCTCACCGATACGAAGGAATTCACCATCTTCGATGACCACGCTCTCCTGGGGACCGGAAAGGCGCAAGAAACCGTCCGGCGTGCGGCGGGCCGGCGCCACACCTTTCAGTCGCTCAGAGACTGCCCGAATATGATCCGGGCTGGTGCCGCAGCACCCGCCCACCATGTTCACCCCATAGGTGGTGACAAATTTTTCCAGCTGATCGGCAAAATCCTTGGGGGACAGCTTGTAGACCGTGCGACCGAACTCAGACTCTGGCATCCCCGCGTTGGGCAGAATGGAAATGGGGATTTCCTGGGTCTCGGCAAGCTTCTTCACCGTGGGCTCCATGAGATCCGGCCCGATGGAACAGTTGATGCCGAACACATCCACACCGCAGGCAGAAAGGGTGGTGGAGGCCGCCACAATCTCGGTGTTGAAAATCTGCATACGGGAGAACTCGTTCACCGTCACCTGGGACATGACGGGCAAACGAACACCCTTGGCGTCCATGGCCTTCATGGCCCCGCTGATGGCCGCTTTCAACTCCAGGATGTCCTGCTGGGTTTCAAAAAGGAGAATATCCACCCCGCCGTCGATGAGGGCTGTCACCTGATGAATAAAGTTCTCTTCGATAAGTTCCCAGGTGCCCCGCTTCAAATCGGCATCCGTGGGCGACAGCACGTAGTTGGAAGGCCCGATGGAGCCCACCACGTACAGAGGACGGCCGTCATAATCGGCGTCGGCCTTGTGGGCATCCACCGCTCGACGCGCCACAACAGCCGCCGCCAGGTTCATCTCCCGGGCCATCTCGTGGGCGGAAAGGGAGGAGAGATCCACGCCCTCAGGCACCCCCCTGAATGCAGAGGTATCCAGATCAGCAAAATCATACTCCTCGAGCCGCAACGCGCTGGCACCGAAGGTGTTGGTCTCAATGGCGTGGGACCCGGCCCGCAGATACTGCAGGTGAATCTCCATTAAATCATCAGGCCTTGAAAAGCTGAGCAGGTCGCTCAACATCAGGTAGGTCTCCCCACCGAAATCCGCAGGCGTCAACCCAAGCTGCTGAATCATGGTCCCCATGGCCCCGTCCAGCAACACCACATTGTCCTTCACATAACTTAAAAAATCTTCGTACATCGTCATTACGTCACACACCTTCACAGTTAATTCGTATCTAAAAAGCGAGCCTCCGGCGGGCAGGGGGTAACCCCCTGCACCCCTGGTTCGCGAATGCTCTTGGCCCTCGTTCCTCAGGCCATTCACATTCGCTGACGGGCTACGCCCGTGGAGGAAACTGATTTTCTAACGTATGCCCTGGAGCACTCTATTAGGTGAGTATCCACAGCATATCGAAGCTTGTAAAACCGTTTGCCCAATCCTCAATGCTGGAGGCGGGCGCAGCCCGCGGCGAACGCCATTGCGATTTGACCCGAGGAACGAGGGGCGAAGCGCGATGGCAACCAGCTTTCGAGGTGGCTCACCTCGCCGCCGGAGGCAGGCTTTTTCAAGCCCCATCCTCCCACACCGCGCAGCCCTGGACGGCTCTGAATCGTTCGCCTCGTAAGGGAGGGAGGGTTTCCAGGGAGGTGATCCGGAAACCGGCTTGTTCCATCATGGACTCCAGATCGGTGGCGGAGAAGCCGAGGTGGAGGTGCCCCAGTTTTTCCGTGACCCAGGCCTCGTCGTGGGGCAGGAGTTCCATAAGGATAAGGCGTCCGCCGGGTTTCAGGAGCCTTGCCGCCACCTTAAGTCCGGTCACCGGGTCGGGCAGGTGGTGGAGGGTCTGGGAGAGGACCGCGACATCGCAGCAGCTGTCCGGGAGATCGAGGGTCGTCATGTCCCCTTCGATGAAGCGAACGTTGGCAAGACCTACCCGTTCTGCGTGGGCACGGGCTGCGGAGAGGGCCTGACTGCTGATGTCCACGCCGACGACCTCATCACAGGCCCGGGCAAGTTCCGCTGCGAGGATGCCGCTGCCGCAGCCAAGGTCCACGGCCCGTTCCATGGGTGGCAAGAGGGTCATGAGCATGCGGGACCAGGCGTGCCAGGATTCTCCCGGGGCGAGGAGTCGTTCGTGGAGGCCAGGAGCTGCGCCTTCCCGTTTTTCAAGGATTTCGGCAAGGCGCACCAGGTCGTGACGGCTGTCCTCGGCTGTGCGGACCCTTTCCATTAGCAGGGCCCAGAGTGGGCGGCCTTCCTCCGGTACTTCGCTCTCTTCCGAGAGACGATAGAAGGTTTTCAACCCTTCACGCCGTTCCCGAACCAACCCGGCTTTTTTAAGGGTCCCCACCTGCTTGGAGATTCCGGACTGAGCCAGGCCGAGAATTGTCGTCAGCTCCGTCACGTTCAGGGGGGTCTCCGAAAGAAGCCGCAGCACACGGAGCCGTGTCTCGTCTGCGACAATCCTCAGGAGGGATGCCATCTCTTTCATCTGCTCGCTCCACCAAAGATTATAATCACCGCATTGGAATACAGTGATATATCGTTTTATGTCAATGATTTTTCTTGGGAGATGGGGGTGGGTGT
>Ga0193953_1001503_pt1 | contig 10666 bp, 5 predicted proteins | sample BB_4_MG_FD_140325 | JGI IMG/M metagenome (GOLD analysis project Ga0193953, IMG submission 140325) | Microbial mat bacterial communities from the Broadkill River, Lewes, Delaware, United States - BB_4_MG | ecosystem: Environmental > Aquatic > Freshwater > River > Microbial mats | place: USA... | reverse complement strand
GCCCCCTTGGTAAACAGCTCGGAGCCGTCTCCCAGAGCGGCCTTCTGGAGGCGATGCACGATATAGCGTTGGGTCTCTTCCAGAGAGAGCGGTCGCAGGCGGCAGGAGAGAGAAATGCGCTGGGCAAGCTGGCGGAGTTCGTACCTCTCCAGCATGGCCCCCAGCTCCGGCTGGCCGCAGAGAACGGTCTGGAGCAACTTGGTGCGGGTGGTCTCAAGGTTGGAGAGGAGGCGAAGCTCCTCCAGCACCTCGATGGAGAGGTTCTGGGCCTCGTCTATCACAAGGAGGGCCCGTTTCCCCGCTTCGCGGTTTTCAATGAGAAAACGCTGAAGGGACGCTGTCAGGTCCGACCGGCTGGTGGACGACGCATCGGTGCCGAAATCGCGGTTGATGGACTGCAGAAGCTCCACGGCGTTCAAAGTGGGATTGAAAATACACGCCACCGCCACGGACTCGTCCAACCCCTCAAGGAAGGTGCGCAAAAGCGTGGTCTTGCCCGTCCCCACTTCCCCGGTGATCTCCACAAAGCCCTCACCGCTCTCAAGGGCATAGGTCAGATGCCCCAACGCCTCCTGATGACAACGCGACGGATAAAGATATGCCGGCGTCGGCACCAGCTGGAAGGGCCTCTCCTTTAAATGGAAATGTCGTCGGTACATGTTGGCCTTGTATGTTGATTGAGAGGAAAAGCTAAAAACGTTGCCTCCGGCGGGCAGGGGATAAATCCCCTGCACCCCAGGTTCGCAAATGCTCCGAACCCTCGTTCCTCGGGTACGTCACATCTGCTGACGGGCTACGCCCGTGAATAACCGAAGAGGTTATCCAAGCTCCTTCATGCAGCCCGAAGGGCACTTCATGCTCTTCATGGTTTTTAATAAAAGGCTAAGCCATAACGTCGGGTGCATTTATGCACCATGCTGGCCGAACGCCACTCTCAATGCCCCAAAACCTCAGAAAACCATCACACCGTCGCTTCGATGCACGTCTTCATTCTGGTGCATGGAATGCACCCTACGGGGGTGTCACGTCCCAACCACCGTCATGTGAACAAGAAAGCGGCATCAATCGTCACTGCTGGAATCCCTAAAAGCGTTGCCTCCGGCGGCGAGGAGTGCCACCTCGAAAGCAGGATGCGAATGCTCCACCCCTCGTTCCTCGGGTTGTCACATTCTCTGACGGGCTACGCCCGTGAACAACGCCTTAAATTTTTAAACGTTCTTCCTGCAGCCCGAAGGGCGCTTCGTGGTCTTCGTGGTTTTTCACGTAAAGAGCCATAAGTGCATCCGGGGAAGACGATACATTCCCTTTCGCCATTACCCGACACCACGGGACAAACCGTAGGGTGCATTTATGCACCATGCTTGCCGAACGCCACTCTCAATGCCCCCAATGATTCAGACAACCACCACACGGTCGCTTCGATGCACGTCATCATTCTGGTGCATGGAATGCACCCTACGGGGATGTCACATCCCAACCGGCGGCATGTGAACAAGGAGGCGACATCAACAAAACACGCGAAATTAGGTTCCAAAGCTGTAATGAGGCATGACGAAAATAGCCGCGCCGGAGCACGGCGCACCCGACAGCCCCTCAAAATCAAAAACCTGTTTATCAAACTTTTCAAAAGTTTGGCCCCCGGCAGGGCCGCCGGAGGCTCTTTTTCTCCCTACTGATACAGCTTACGGAAATCGCGGTTGGTGCGGATGTATTTACGCCTGAGTTTCGGTTTTTCGATTTTGCCGGTGGGGTTTCGCGGCACCTCGCCAAAGAAGATCTTTCTCGGGCGTTTGTAGCGGGGGAGGTTCTCGCAGAACGCCTCCAGGGCTTCACGGGTCATGGAGCGCCCCTCCTTGACCATCACCACAGCGGCCACGACTTCGCCGAGGCGGTGGTCGGGGTAGCCGATGATGCCCACGTCCTGGACATCGGGGTGGGTGATGATGTGGTGTTCGATCTCCACGGGGAAGATGTTTTCACCGCCGGAGATGATGAGGTCCTTTTTGCGATCCACCAGCCAGATAAAGCCGTCTTTGTCTTTTCGGGCCATGTCCCCGGTGCGGAGCCAGCCGTCCACGATGCATTTGGCTGTCTCTTCGGGGTTTTTGTAGTACTCGGTCATAACGCCGGGGCCTTTGACCACAAGCTCACCGGTTTCACCGCCGGGCAGTACATTCATGTTGCCTGCCACCACCTCTGCTTCCCATCCGTGACCGGGGAGCCCGATGGCGCCGACCTTGTGCTCATTTTGGGTGCCGAGGTGAACGCAGCCGGGACCGGAACTTTCGGTGAGGCCGTAGTTGGTATCGTAGTCGTGGTGCGGAAAGAGTTTCTTCCACTCATCGATGAGGGACGGGGGCACGGGCTGGGCACCGATGTGCATGAGCCGCCAGGAGTCGAGATCGTAGTCGGTGAGAACCACATCCCCGTTTTCGATGGCGATAAGGATATCATGAGCCCAGGGCACCAGCAGCCAGACGATGGACACCTGCTCTTCGGAGGCGACACGAAGGATGTATTCGGGCTTCACCCCTTTTAAGATAACGGTTTTCGCCCCCACCTTGAAGTTGCCGAACCAGTGCATCTTGGCGCCGGTGTGGTAGAGGGGGGGGATGCAGAGGAAGTTGTCGAGGTGGGTCTGGCCGTGGTGGGCATTTTCCACATCGCAGGCAAAGGCAAGGTTCCGGTGGGTAAGGCGCACGGCCTTGGGGGTCCCGGTGGTGCCGGAGGTAAAGTAGAGGGCAGCGGTGTCGTCCTTACCCAGGTCAACGGCAGCAAACGGGGTGGTCTCCCCGTCCAGGAGGCTTCCCAGGTGCATGGCCCATTCCGGGCAGCACCGCTGGGGGCCGTCGAAAATCCAATGCTTCACCGTGTTCGAAAGGGTCCCACGCGCCTCTTCCAGCCGACCGATGAACTCCTCTCCGAAAATAAACACCTCGGCTTCGGAGACGTCGGTGCAAAGAGTGATCTTCTCGGCATCAAATCGAAAGTTGAGGGGCACCACCCAAGCGCCGGTGCGAAGGATGCCAAAATAGATGGGGAGCCACTCCAGAGAGTTGCTCATGAGCTGAACCACACGGTTCCCTTTGCTCACCCCGAGGCCCTGTAGAACTGCGGCCAATTCCGTTGCGTAGGTATCGAAACGGGACCAGGTAATTTCCCGCCGAAGGTTCTTTTCAGGTTCGCGTTCAATGAGAGACGTTTCGCACCCGTAAAGGGACGCGTTTTCGGCCAGTATATCCGTAATCAACATAAGGAAACCCTGTGAAAAAAATACCGCATAATAGTCAAAGCAACGGGACCCGCGTCACGCTGTCCCGGAAAATGGCATAAGGAGCATATTTCATAACACAGCCCCTTCAGAACCTCTACCCCTGATCGCGCGGAGACAAAGAGCCCGCAAAGCGATATGCCACCATTTGTGATCCGACGCCATTCCAAGGCCTTGAAAGGGTGACCGGCATCGCCTTTCAACGGACGAAAAAGCCACCCGGAGGCTGCGGTGCGTCGTCTTGCCGGAAGCCTTGCCCAGGACACCTTTCTCTTCTATAATAAAGATGTTAACCATACCAAAGGGGCCATCCCACCCTTCCGCGGAGATACCTTCCGACTCAAGTTTCCACTTGTCCCTTCAGCCCCAAACCCCGAAAATCCCACGGGAGACCTCCATGGGTCACAACCATCAACGCCTTCCATCCACATCTCTTTACGTCGCACTGGGGGGAATCCTTGCCTTCCCGGAGGCAGCTTTTGCCGCTTCCGGTGCCATGCCATCCTTTACCATGGTTTGGGGTGTTATCGCCTTTGTGGGACTGCTTCTCCTCTTTGGATGGAACCGCCACCTGACAAAGCGCCTTGCCTTCCTGCAAAAGATAAACACCAACCTGAAGCACACCATGGAAGAGAACACGGAAAAAAAACGACGCTACATGAAACAGATCACCTCGGTGATCAACGCGGTGCCCAGTCCCGTTTTTTACAAGGATCGCAACGGAATTTACCTCGGATGCAACGACGCCTTTGCCCGCATGATCCTGGGCATCTCTCCCGGGGAGATTATCGGCAAAGCCATCAGCGACATGCCGGAAAAGATACCGCACGACCTGGCGAAAACGTATCAGGCCAAGGATCAGGAGCTCATAGACAATCCGGGGACGCAGTTTTATGAAGCCCAGGTCCAGTGCGCGGATGGTGAGCAGCGTGAGTTCTTTTTCAGCAAAGCCACCATGACGACCCCAAGCGGGGACGTGGATGGCATCGTCGGGGTCATGCTCGACATCACCCTTCGAAAAAAAGCGGAGCAGGAGCTCATAGAGAGCCGGGAGCGGTTTCGCTGCCTGCAGGAAGCTTCCTTCGGCGGTGTGGTCATCCATGAGCGAGGTCGCATCATCGATTGCAACAAAACCCTGGCCGACATCACAGGCTACACCCGTGAAGAGCTGGTGGGCATGGACAGCATGACGCTCATCAGCCCCGAATACCGGACCCAGGTCATGGGCCGTATCCTCTCCGGTGTTGAAACGCCCTGCGATGCCGCCGGCCTTCATAAGGACGGCACCACCTTCCCCATAGAGATCAAAGCACGCATCATGCCCATACACGGGCGCATGGCCCGCGTGGCAGAGCTGCGCGACATCACCAACCGGAAAAAAACGGAGGAGGAGCTGAAATCCTTGATTCAAAAGCTTGACGAAACCAACAGAAAACTAAAAGACCTCTCCCTCATCGACACCCTTACAGGCACCTACGCCCGGGACCATGCCGTCTCCCTGCTCTACAAGGAGCTAAAAAAAGCCAAGCGTAACAACCATCCTGTCACCATCATGCTGTCGGACATCGACGGATTCAAGCGAATGAATACCGAGCATGGCCATCCCTTCGGAGACCACGTTCTCCAGCGGATCAGCCGGTGCATCATAAAATGTATGCGGGAAGTGGATCTTGTGGGCCGGTTCGGGGGGGATGAATTCCTGATGGTCCTCCCTGACACCGACCTCGGCACAGGAAGGGAGGTTGCCGAGCGCATCCGGCACACTGTGGAAGAGTTGTCATGGAAGGAAAAAGGGTTCACCACCACCCTCTGTATCGGGGTGGCAGCGTATCGCCCAGCAGAGGACAACGATCCCCTCAAAGAGGCCGACCGCTGCCTGTCCAGGGCACGGACAAGGGGAATCAATCAAATTGAGTCATAGCCAGGGTTCGCGAATGCTCCAACCTTGCGCCTCCCGCGGCCCTGCCGGGGGCCAAACTTTTGAAAAGTTTGACAAACAGGCTCATTCAAATTGTTCCGGATTTAAGTTGAATCAAAAACGGATGCGTTCAAGGTAGCACACCTTGCCGCCGGAGGCCGCTTTCTGGAACTGATCAAATCACATCCGCCACTGATTCAGGAGAATCACGTATCAAACGATGGCGCAATGCACACATGGATCCCCGGTCACTCTATGTGCCTGACGCGTCGAACAACGACCCGTGGCGCTTGTCCAACAGGAGCGGCTGATCGAACAGCCGGGGAAGACGACACAGATGAAGGTCATTGTTAACCCCGCGGGCGAAGCCCGTCTGCGAATGTGATGAGCCCGAGGAACGAGGGTTCAGAGCATTCGCTATCCGCTTTCAAGGTGGCTCACCTTTTAAACCGACCCCACCGACGACGCTCCCTGACAAAGGGCGAGTCAACCTCCTCTTCAGCCCACCGCACCATGTTTCGAATCATGCCCTGAAACACGAAGGCATGAAACGGCAACACGGCAAGCCAGTACAGACGGCCCATGAACCCGGACGGGTAAAAAATGGCGGTCTGATGAATCGCCACCCTGCCTTTGTTCGTCTTCACCTCAAACTCCAGCCACGCCTTTCCCGGCAGCTTCATCTCGGAGATGAGCCTTAACAGCTGCTTCTCTTCAAATCGTTCCACCCGCCAGAAATCGAGGTGATCCCCATTTCGGAGGTCTCGCCTGAGGGGCCTGCCGCGACGCACCCCCACGCCACCCACCATCAGGTCAAAAGCGCCCCGTATCTGCCACAGAAAATTAAAGGCGTACCAGCCGTTGCGGCCACCGATGCGGGCAATGGAGGAGAAGGCCCTTCCAGGCGTCGCGTTGACCCGGCGTTTCCTCTGGTCGATATACCGGGTTCCCATCCATGCTGTCTCCGGCCCCGGGGGCTTGCCCCCTGCCGACGACACCGCGTCGGTCCACCGACTTTCGGCAAAGGCCCGCTCTTCGTTCATCAGGGCCCTTTGAATCGCCTCCCGTGCGCTCATGGGCTCCACGGTAAAAAGCTCCCGTGCGGACGGGTCCTTTACCACCGTCTTGTTTTTCACCCCCTCTATCAGCTTTCGCCCCACCCGTGCGTAGAGGGGGGTCACCAGGCCAAGCCAGAGACTGCTGACAGCCGGGGTCAGAATCGGCACCGGAATCATGAGGCGGGTAAAGCCCCGGGCCTTTGCGTAGGCCTCCATCAAATCCTGATACGAGAGTGCCTCGGATCCCCCAATCTCAACAATCCGGCTTTCGGGAAGGGGCAACGCCGCTGCTTCGGTGAGGTAGCGGATCACGTCTTCAATGCCGATGGGCTGAGCCAGCACCTTGACCCATTTGGGCAGGAGCATCACGGGAAGTCGTTCGGTAAGCGCCCGTACCAGTTCAAAGGAGAGGCTGCCGGACCCGATGATAATGGAGGCTCGAAACTCCAGCGTGGGGACCGTGGATTGCCTTAAAATCCGCCCCACCTCCTGGCGACTTTTAAGGTGGGAGGAAAGAGTCTCCCCCTCCCCCAGCCCGCCAAGGTAGATGATTTTTTGCACCCCAGCCTGCTCTGAAGCCCTGACAAAATTTTCCGCCGCCTTTCGGTCCATCTCCTCAAACCCGCCGCTGGCTCCCATGGAGTGGATAAGATAAAAGGCCGTATGAACCCCTTCAAGGGACCGGGAAAGAGACTCCAGATCAAAGACATCCCCCTTTATCACCTCGGTGCCTTCGGCCGTTCGATGCTTGAGAAACGCTGCACGCCGGGCCATGCACCGCACGCGAAGCCCTTCGCCTTCAAGGACACGAAGCAACCGGGCCCCTACATACCCTGTGGCCCCAGTGAGCAAGATCAATGGGCGTTCATCCATGGTTCACTCCTTAAGTTTGAACCCCGGGTTCGCAAATGTTGCCCCCGTGGGGTCCCGACGGTCATTATTTTGTAACTATTCAGCTCTCCTAAAAATGCCTCCGGCGGCAAGGTGTGCCACCTTGAAAGCAGATTGCGGATGCGCTTTGCCCCTCGTTCCTCGGGGCAAAGCGCATCCGCCTTTAAAACTGAAATCGTTCACAGGACAATGTTTTTCAGCCCGGATATTTCACGAGTTGAGTGCATCCATATTCAAGGCATCAGAGCTGAAGATGTAGTTGTTTACCTCAATGCTCTGATAACGCGGAAGATGGATGCACTCGGCTCGTCCGAAGGGAGAGAAAAGCGAACAGGAAACCGTGAATTACATTTTGCATTTTTGAAATATTTTAACTTATCACTGTAACTATCAGTGATAACAACCCATTGCTTTGATCTGATTGTTTTCTCATGAAATATCCGGGTTAGGTCAGGCAAACGTTTAGCCCACGGCAGGGCCATCGGAGGTAACTTTAAGCGGTTTTCCTCCGGTGGCAAGGGGGGCAAAGCCACATTAGGCAAAACACCTTGTAGCGGGTTCGCGTATGTCCCCAGGCTTCGTGCAGTCCGAAGGGCACGTCGTGTTCATCTCGGTTTATACACGGGCATGTAGCCATGGATGGCGGCGATAACAAATCTACCCCCGATCACCCCCACCGTTTATTCCCATTATACATGACCTCGCCCCATCGGAAAGACGTTTTGTCTCAAATAGTTGTCGCTTTCTGGACAAAAATGAAAAAGGCGTGATAGGTTATTTTTAATTTCATTGATGATCAGGTAATCGCTCACAATCAACACGGTCGGTTCGATCACCGCATCATTCACAGCACATGTTCCCATGGATGACGACTCTGTTTTCTTCAACGACAAGGAGGCACGATGTTTGACACCCTCTTCTCTCCGATCTCCATCAACACCCTGACACTGAAAAATCGCATTGCGTACCCGTCCCTTGGCCTCCTTTATAGCTGGGACCGGAAGTTAAACGATCGGTACCTGAACTACTTCACGGAAATCGCCCGAGGGGGGGCAGGGGTCGTCACAGTAGGACCTGTGGGAATTGATTTCGTCGGGTCGGGCCTTGCGGTCCTTGGCCTCGACACTGACGAGGCCATCCCCGAGTTTAAACGGGTCACCGATGCCATCAGAGCCGAGGGTGCCTCCCCCTGGATCCAACTTTTTCACGCTGGTGCCTACTCCCACCCCATCCTTCTCAACGGTGAGACGGCCATGGCGCCTTCGGCCATCTACTCCAACTACTCCAAATCCACCCCCCGGGAGATGACCACAGAGGACATCCAAGGCGTCCAGAAGGCCTTTGCAGATACGGCCGAAAGAGCTGTGGCAGCGGGATTTGACGGCGTGGAGATCATCGGGTCTGCCGGGTACCTGATCACCCAGTTCCTCTCCCCGAAAACCAACCAAAGGGAAGACGACTACGGCGGAAGCCTTAAAAACCGCCTGCGATTCCCCTGCGAAGTGATCAAAGCGTGCAGACAAGCGGTGGGGGAGGCCTTCCCCCTGTCCATCCGAATGGCCGGAAACGACTTCGTCCCGGAGAGCAACACCGATGCGGAGACGCCTGTCATCGCCCAGGCCTATGAAAAAAGCGGGGTAGACCTCATCAATGTCACCGGCGGATGGCATGAATCCAGGGTCCCCCAGCTTCCCATGGACCTGCCCCGCACCGGCTATGCCTACCTTGCCGCCAACATCCGAAAGGCTACGTCCATCCCCGTCATGGCCTCCAATCGCATCACCACCCCCATGGATGCCGAACGGCTTTTGAATGACGGGTACTGCGACATGGTCAACCTGGGGAGGGTGCTCATCGCAGACCCCTTCTGGCCCGCCAAGGCCAAAGAGGGCCGGGTGGATGAAATACGCCCCTGCGTGGCCTGTTCCCAAGGGTGCACCGATGAGGTTTTCACCGGCAACCCCGTCACCTGCATCGGCAACCCCAGGGCCGGGTTTGAGGCAGAACGGGTGATTAAACCCGCAGCCTCGCCCAGAAAGGTGATGGTTGCAGGCGCAGGCCCCGCAGGCATGGAGGCGGCTGTCACGGCAGCCCAGATGGGCCACACGGTCCACCTATTCGAAACCCGGGACGCCATCGGAGGCCAGATCGGCATCGCCGCGGCCCCGCCCCACAAGGGTGAACTCCTGGAATACCACCGGTACTACCGGGCGATGATGAAGCGACACGGCGTTGCCCTATCCCTCTCCACCCCCGTCACCCCCGAGCTGATCAGCAAGGAACAACCCGATCACATTATCGTGGCCGAAGGGGCGGCTCCGGCCCTTCCCCCCATCCCCGGCGCAGACGCCGAAGGCATCCTCTCCTCCTGGGATCTCCTGAAAAAAGACCGCCCCCTGGGCAAACGGGTGGCCATCATCGGCGGTGGCGCCGTGGGCCTCGAAACCGCCATGCACATTGCGGTCAAAGGGACCCTCTCCCCTGACATGTTCCACTTTCTCTCCGCCCATGAAGCCGAACCCCCGGAGAAGCTGAAAGACCGCCTCTTCACCGGCAACCACGAGGTCACCGTCTTTGAGATGGCCCCCCGCGCCGGAGGAGACCTCGGCCGCTCCACCCGGTGGATCATGATGGCCAACCTGAAACGTTACGGGGTGAAGCTGGTGACCGATGCCACAGTGACCAAGCTCTCAGCCAAAAAAGTCACCTGGAGCCAAGGAGAGAATCATCAGGATAAGTTCTTTGACACCGTGATCCTTGCCACCGGCTCCAAATCGGTGACAGCCCTTTCGTCCCGGCTGCCCGACCTCGGCGTCCCCTTCACCGTCATCGGCGATGGGCTGGCCCCCGGAAAACTGAACCACGCGATTCACGGCGGTTTCCTCGCAGCACTCCAGCTGGAGAGCGAGGCTTGAGTAAAACATAAAAAACAATGCCTTCTATGGTCAAAGTGACTCCAAAGAACTGGCCTCCGGCAGCAAGGTGGGGGCACCTTGAAACCCTATGGCGAATGCGTGGAGGTCGTCGTGTTGCAATCACTGTTGAGGCATTCGCACGGAGGGTAAGGTATTGCGATCGTTCTCGAGAAGAGACCTGTTTCATTTTTTTTGCGTAATGACAGCTTCCTGATTTCGTCTTCCCCGGCTATCCGGGTGGCCGAAGTGTCCGGAAAGCCTTTATGGTATGTTCCATGGTCGTGTTGGCAAATCGATTGACCGGGGATCCATGTTTGCAAGATGACACCGGTTGAAGCTCCTAATTGAAGGTTGACTTTCACCGAAATAAATCCGGCAGCAAGGTGAGCCACCTTGAAAGCTGGTTGCCGCAGAGCTTTAACCTTCGTTCCTCAGGTTAAAGCTCTGCGGCATTTTTTTGGTGTGAGCCCTGGTCAACCCGGAGAGTACCGAAACGCACACATGGATTCCCGGTCACACGCCCTACGAGGGCCAAAGCGCCCCTTTGAATGCAAAACGGCACAAGAAATTCCATTGGAATGCCACGGGCGTAGCCCGTCAGCAAATGTGACGT
>Ga0193953_1001500_pt1 | contig 10692 bp, 7 predicted proteins | sample BB_4_MG_FD_140325 | JGI IMG/M metagenome (GOLD analysis project Ga0193953, IMG submission 140325) | Microbial mat bacterial communities from the Broadkill River, Lewes, Delaware, United States - BB_4_MG | ecosystem: Environmental > Aquatic > Freshwater > River > Microbial mats | place: USA... | reverse complement strand
GGCGGACGTTTTATTAATGATTCCATGGGTGGATACGTAGCCAAAACATTGGTGAAAAAGATGATTTCCGATGGCAATAAAATCAATGGTGCCCGCGTACTGATCATGGGAGCCACCTTTAAAGAAAACGTAAGCGACATCCGTAACTCAAAAGTGGCTGATGTCTACAACGAGTTGAAATCATTCAGCATTGATGTGGATGTGGCCGACCCGCATGCTTCATCTGAAGAGCTGCTGCACGAATACGGATACGGTTTATCCGAAATCAGTGGCAAATACAATGGGGTGATTGTTGCTGTCAACCATGAGGAATATGCCAAACTTGGCGAAGACTACTTCAAATCCATCCTGGTTGACAATGGCGTATTTGTAGATGTGAAAGGCGCCTATCGCGACAAGATAAAAGACTTGACTTATTGGAGTTTGTAAACTGAACCGACATAAAACGGTGGGATACTCATTTTTTTACGAAATTCATCATCGGACGATACGATTGGTGATTATTGGAGCAGATTTAAGTATCCTACGGTACGATTGTTGAAAAGTCGAACAAAAACCGGTATCCTACGGTACGATCGTGCATTTTTTACCGAAAAGCCCATTCAAAGATATAGTAAGTCGTTTTTTATGGAAAAAGTGGAATCTGACAATCAGATTCCACTTTTTTTATGCCGGAAGGCCAATCTACATTTTTGATAGTCCAACTTTTCAAAAGAAGGCTAATCTATCCAGTGATACCAATCAAAATACCCTGCTTGACAATAAAACAGCCAAAGCGTCTTCATTTATTCAATAACTGAAACACATCACCTGAAATCAATCCCTCATACTTCGCACACTCCTCCGTCATTTTCTGATCATCGTAAGCTTGGGCCAAAATATAAAAAGCCAGGTTTTTATTCATCTCACCGATAGTATCAAGTCCCTTTTTATTAACAAGTTGCTTGATCGCCTTTTTCGAACGCCCCATCCAAACTTCATTGAGCAATAAATACAACTCCATTTGTTCAATGCCCTCTTCAGCTATATGGGGATCCTTTTTAAGGATGTGCTTAAAACATCGGTCCGATTCCTGCTTGAGGTATTTTTTAAAGGGCTGATCAGCCCCCGAGAGATTCTGCTGCAACAACAACCCGGCTTTCAGATAATCCTTTTCGTCAGGTGCTTCCTGTTTAATCAAATGAAGCTCTTCATACACAGTACCCACTTCGGCCGGAAGGTGGTTCATCTCCTTAAGGAGGCTATTGGTGGTTAAAGAGCTCGTAATTTTATGAACAACCTGACCGTAGCAGTCTATAAAATACACTGCCGGAATACCAGTCACTCCATATGAAAGGGCTAAATTGCGGTTTTGATCCACATCTATCTTCAAGGGAATGAAACCTTGCATTGCCTTCTGAACTGCCGGATCACTCCACACCTCACTATCGAGCTTTTTACAAGGGCCGCACCAATGGGCCCAAAAATCAACCATGATGAGTTTATTATTAGCCTGCGCCAATTGTTTGGCTTTTTCAGGTGAAGTGCACCAATTTTGCGCCGATAACGACACGGACAAACCTGCCCAAAACAATAGAAAAAGACTTAGTTTTATCATTGATCAATTATTTAAGAAATTAAGAAATGCTTATCGTTAAGTATGCAAATCTTACCCATTGCTTATTTGATTTCGAATAACGGTAAAAATCTATACTTTCACTCCCACATGTCCCCCCACACCGCTTATCAACAAAAACAATCCCAATAGAATAATCAGTATTAAACAAAGGAAGGGAATATCTGATCCAGGAATAACCTCCATACTTTTTCGCTCGGTTATTCGCTCGACTCTTTACTTGATTAGGAAACCTTCTCCTCTTTTCAATCCTCTTTAGATCCCAGATCGATAGTGATAAACTATCATTCATATTAATCATAAAGTCAATATCTTCATTGGATAGTCCAGTATCGGTAGGTTCGGCAAATTTATCAATATCACAACTCTCTCCATTTAGATAGTCCAAATTTAAATATTTGGACCATTCTATTTTCAGAATTTTCCTACCAAAAATAACATCACCATTCGTGCCCCTGATGCTCTGATGCAGGACTTCATTCATAAATTCATATAACGTAGTGTTATATTTCGTATCTTGACCATTAACAAAAATGGAGCAAAACAATAATATAAATCCACTAATTACACCCCTTACCTTTTGCATGATAATCATTTATTGCTTCTGTACTTAATATACTTTTTTGATATTTTTTATCCAGGTCGTTATATTCATTGGTTTCAGAGAGTCCTCCCCAAGCCATTCTTCTAGGTACTCATAATCGACATAGGTACCATCTCTACAGCACCATTCTTGGAGATTTTTCGCAATAATATTCACCAACTGTTATAAAAAAACCAGACATGATGAATGTCTGGCTTGGAATTTTACTTGACTGTAATATAAATGTTCTACTCAATGCACATTTATTCATTATTTAAAATATCAATATACTTCCTTTCATTAAGAAATTCCGTAAGAACCCAATAATCCTTAGTTGCATCTTTCCCTAAAGAAAGAAGAGATTTTATTCTCATGACATAAAACGTACTGTAATATGGATTTCTTTTTATTAATTGATTAATTATAGGTAATGCTTTTTTGTAATTCTTTTCTGAATAATATTTATTTACCGTTGCTACTAATTTTTCATCAGACTTTATTTTTTTATCAATATATATTTTCAATTGGATACACCCTATTATAAAATCTGGCTGACCTTGATAGTCAATAAAATATTTACTTCCAGCATAACTAAATTCAATATTTATTACACAGTAAAGCGTATTAATCGAATCGTTCTTTTCCCATTTATGTTTCGTTAATTGAACAACTCGATTAAACTCATTATCGCAACTCTTACCAAGTGAATTTATCATTAATGTCTTATACTCTTTGTTATATTGATCAATAATTATTACTCCAATCATTGTCCCATAACTCATATCCTTTGTATATTGAAGGTTTAGTCCAAAAAATTTATTAAGAGCATCTTCACCTCCTATAAATTTAGCTTGACTATCTCTAAAACAATTAATATTAATGTCGCTTAACACTTGGCTATAAGCATTAAGTGAAAAAAATAATATTGAAACAAGTATCAGTGTTCTCATATGTATAAATTGCTATTAATTTTAATTCTGACAAAGTTTTATTCTCATTCGTAATTTACCTCTGGTATTGGATTGTGTAGCGATTTACAGCTAAAGTTCGTTTATATATATCTTTCTCTTTTCCTTAAACTAACCTTCAGCTCATATAAAGTCATCCTTGATTTTGCTGTGGATCTCAATCATTTATTACTCTAAATTTTCCCCATTATTTAAATATTTAGCATAAATAATACTATCACGCCTTTTTATTAAGGTGTGATAGTTAGATGATTACATCTATTGTTACAGTAAGCAATAAGAGATTCCAGTATCATATAAGTTACTGAAATATTAAACTAAAAAACTTGGGTTATGACGAGATAGTTCTACTTATGAATGATGTTATTAATCATGGTGAACAAATGCATTTCCATCTTTTACATTCTAATAAAAGAATATCTTTATCATCTTTTAAAGTTTCAGTACCTTTATACAAATAACAAATAACAGTTTCAGCTATCTCACTAAAAATTTTTCCTGTTTTATCTTCTAACACCTCTTCAAGTTTAACTTTCCTATACTCATTAAATTTCTGGCTTGTAATTAGAGTATCGGTCTTGACAGTATCATCTAATTTTAAAGTTGGCAGGAACATCACATTTACATAATCATCATTTACTCCCCCAATATATATGTATTCGAAACGGAAATTATATCGTTTAACGTCTTTAATTGGTTTGTGATTTTTATCATATGTAACCATGCAGTCAAAAATAGCAGGATCACATATAATCACAACCGTATCTCGTTCAGGTAAGTCATTATATGTCTGTGCTTTTACATTTACCCCTATGGTAATTAGTAAAATTACTATTGAAAATTTCATAATTCTGAATTATAACTCTGAACATTCTAATATTGGTCGAAGGTAATCAAACATTTGTCGTTGAAATAAATACGCTTCATATTCAGTGGTTGTTTTAAAATTTGTAAAAACGTCTGTCCCTTTCAGCCCTCCCCAGCTTAAGGTATATAAGTAAGTTTCTAAATCAATCCACCCATCTACATCTTTAACATGATTTAAAAATTGCGATTCCCAGTTCGTACCTTGGGTAAATTGTAATAAACCTTGCACTATGTAATCACGATATTCGTTAGCCATATAATTGTGTTGTGAACTATTTGCATCTGGCTGATCTCCAAAAGCATTATCGTACATTTCCCAAAGACTGCTAAATTCAATTTCTTCATCTGTTAATAATTCTTCTCTTATGCCAGGAGTATCCCAAATTTTAGCATACATGTGGGCATGAAATGCTTCATGCAGAATTGTTCTTGCTAACTCAATTGGATTAGAAGTAAGTCGATCAACATCTATAATTATTTCCATTAATAATGGTCCATTATAATCTTCAGGACTCATATTGTTTGGAAGTCTAATCCCACACCTACCATTAACAGGTATGTCGTCAATTTTATAAGTTAAATTAACCCTACTTGCATCCAATTCAAATGACCCAATTAATTTGTTTAGAATGGAAGCCTCGCCTGTATTAAATAGCCTATCTCTTATGCATTCCGCTTCAGTATTTATAAACGAGGGATCATCTGCAACTGGTGGTGCGGACTCCGGCGCAGTATTGGAACCTCCTCCCGAAGGGTTGCTATCAACCGGGCCACCAAGGCCACCAGGCGTACCAAGGTTACCAAAACCACCGGTACTGCTGCCACCATCGGGTTCACCTGCGGCGGATTCCGGTAATATTTCCTCACATTCTACACGGGCAGAATATAATTTTCCGCCAACATATACCTCCATGTAATAACAACGTGAAGCCCCGGCAGCTTTCAATCCGTTCAAGGGTTGATCAGCAGCCAGGTATCCGGCCCTTCCACCTGGCAAATAATTACTGGCCCCAAACACACTAAAATCAGCCAGAATAAAATAGTCCACTACTTTATTTAAAGTTAACTGGGGGGCTTGATTATTTAGAAAAGCATCAAAGTGGTCGCGCACCAGCAAGTAACCACACAACACACCATCTTTTTCAACGGCTACAATCAGTGCCTCCACTTCATTGGCCCCATCTTTATAAACCGGTACTTGCAAAACCGTTCCATCAGTTGTTTTATACCACCAGCCGTTCTGCCAGTCGGGATAACCATAACGCTGAACAAAATCGCCTACAAAATCAGAGGTGTCGTTATACAACTTTATGCCGGCGATTACTTCATCGTAAAACACATCGCGCTCACTAACATTACCACTTTTAAGCGGACTAACTGTGGCATTAAAAAAACGATCTACCACGGCGGCATCCGTTTTCTTTGCAGGCATCGGTTGGTCACTCTCACTCTCCCGGTTACATCCCAAAAACAGGAAGGCCATAACGACTCCCAACAAACATAGTTTCTTCATAAATTCTCAATTAATAACATAATTCACACATTAATTGCAGAAAGAAGAAAACGTAACACGTATAAGTGGATTATTTTTTATGATATATATCATTCTCGACCAATAGAATCTGATATTACACCCTTAATGATTTAGGATGTTGGTTGGATAGCATTAGCAAATCATTACTCAATAACAGTCAGCTCAACCCTTCCATGGGATAAGTGGCGCTAATATCTGTCACTATTCTCCTACAATCGCCCCCCACTCAACACACAACTCCGCTTCTCCTCCACCACTTTTCCGGATGGATAAAAACATCGCACCCACACCACGTAGATACCCGGCATGAGTTGTTGACGATCCTCACCCAAGCCATCCCAGGTATAAATTGATTGTGCAGCCATCAATTGATTATTGACCAGGTAGCATACTTCCTGCCCGGTAGAATTAAATATTCGAATGGAAACCATTCCATCGGCCTCCCTATTATTCATCCGGATGGTTAATAAATCATCATTCCCATCACCATTAGGGGAAAAAAGCTCCGGCTCTAACAAAAAGTTTTCTTCCTTGTTGTTGGCAATTAGGGTTTGGGAGTTCAGATAAGTTGGAGTGGCATAGCCCACAGAAGAAGCTGCTGAATGCCAATTGTGCAAATCATCACTTGGCAGATCTGATGAAAGCCGTTCCAAGGAAACGCCTTCTTTATCTTTTAAGAGATCAAAGTGCATTTGCTCACGATAATTAAAATAATCAATGAGATCCCCGGATTGATTTGTTAGGATCACTTCACCTTCATCATCCGGCAAAGAAGGAAAGTTATCAACAGAAAACATTGAATAAGGAGATTCACATTTATAAGCAGCCTCTAAAATCAAGCTATCCGGCGTCAGCACCAAATAATCACCTGGAAAAAACAGTCGGTTTTGATCCGAAAATGAAAAAATTTGTATCACCTGCTTGTCTTCATCCCATTTGGCAAATGCTAACTGTGAAATAGTGATAATCTTTGAAGATCGATTATACAGCTCCACAAAATCCACTTCATCAGGACGGGGATTAAACAGGACTTCATTAATGATTACATCGTTTTTAGCCACAGTCTCTGAAGCACCAAACCGTATAGGATTATCCAGCCGAATTGGATGCGCTGCCTGATCAATCAAATCACAGGTTTTAAGATGATGAATCTGCCCTGGCATGAGTTTCTCATCAAACTGTACTTTCAGATATTTAAGAAAAAAGGTATCAATTTGGCAAATTTGCCACCCCGGCACATCTTCACTAAAACCCAAATCCTCATTTTCACCTTTAAGATCCATGGCTTCGGAAAAATAGATTTCCAAAATGGAATCATTGGTCAATGTCACATATTGAATCCATGGCGCTTCTTCATCAACAAATTGGGAGGCCATTGAATTTTCGCCGCCAGGTGTCCCACCTGATAAATGAGTCGACCAAGCCCAATTCTCAACCGATCCGGATAAATGATTAACATCTATGCGCTCAGCACTCCAGCCACCTTCTTGCTTAAAAGGTTCACCAATTACCTGGTCCCTATCATAGTCTAAGGCATCGATTATGAATCCCCGTTCATCCCACAGTACAACTTTCGATTTTTCATTGGTCAAAGCAGGCCATCTATCCACGCACAAGACAGATTGATAAGCATTCCATTCATCAGCATAGGTGTCTGGCACCAGTGTTAAATATTCGCGGGTAGCCACCGAAAAATCAGGCAGCACATTTTTTTTATCATTCACCTGAAGGCTCCAGCCCGATAAGTCCAAGTCATATTCAGTCCGATTATATAGTTCCAGAAACTCACTCTCCGGTAATCCCATTGATGGCATTGGATCAGCAAGTAATTCGGCTATTACAACATCAAAGCGTTTGGGATGATAATACCACAACGTTTCAGTGACTGTCCGGATGGTATCGCCCCTCTCATCACAAACACCTATTATGGATATAGTAAAAGTTTCAGCCTCTGCAAATGGCTTGCTCAACTGCAAAGCATACATTGTCGACTCATCATCTTCATTGGGGATAATGACATACGAATGGGTACCCGGATGAATATTAACACGGGCATCCTCCCAAGCCATAAGCGGAATGGCTTTATTAAATGAAACATTCATCGTTGAATCATTTTCCAAATGGATACTATCAATACGAATCCGTTCATAGGAAAATACGAAGCTGGTATCTTTCATCTCATTTTCTGCCAAATCGCACAATCCGGATACCTTAATAATTTCATCTGCGACATCGTCCAAACCCGGTTTAAAAAGAAGATCCACAGTCATACTATCGGTTTGAACAGATACTTCAGCAGGCTGACGACTGAGCTTACGCAATTGAAATTGGGAAGTATCCACCTTATTAACAGATATTTTCTCATTAAATAGTACCTGAAGACGACTCCCATTTACTAAAGCAAAATCAGCTACCTGAGGTCTATCCCGATCCACATAAGCTTCGCCGGTGACATTGATATCATCGAAGAAAAATTTTTCACAACGTGTGGATGTGTACTTACAATACAGCCCGAAATAGTTAGAAGTAAACCCCAGTGAAGATTCCACTTGGCCTTCGGGAATCCAACCTCCTCCTTCATTCACCTCTAATTGCCAGGTATCCAGGTTGCGACTGACACGAATGGTTAAAGCAACGAATGAGAGCGCGACCCTTCCATCCAAACCATCAATCATTTTTTCCTTCTTACCACCATCAATTTTATAGAGGCAAACATCATCGGCCTTATTACCAACTTCCACAAAAATGCCATTTGTTATTTGTGATGGCTGTGCGGCATCTGCAATCAGATAGATACGACACAGATTACTGGAAGAGGGATTAAATCCCATTTTCAAATTGATCTCCCAGGACGCATTATCAACTACCGGGCAGGGGGTAAATAGAAAAGCCTCTCCTTTTTCGGCCGGTGCGTGTAGTTGAAGCCATTTTACACTGTTAACAATAAACCAACCTGTGGATCCTTGCCAGGCCGGATTGTTAAAAATATCATCATCGGTGAAAGATTCGTTAAATTGCGCTACAGTATTGAGTGGCAGCAAAATTAAAAGCAGAAAAAAGCGGTTCATAGGCCAAACGATTATTACAATTATTCCTATTTTTGCATTAATATGTAAGTACAACACAAACCACCACCAACATTTAATTTACAAAAATTGAATGTTAATCGAAAAAGTATTAACCATTATAAATGCAATTCCTCTGACCAATAACAAAGAAATATCCTTGAAGACTTTGGATTAGATGAATAGCATGTGACCAAATTAAAAAGAGAAACGCATGAAAGTAGCAATCGTTGGTGCCAGTGGCGCTGTGGGGCAAGAGTTCCTGAAAGTATTGGAAGAACGGAATTTTCCGTTAGATGAATTAGTTTTATTTGGCTCATCACGAAGTGCCGGTAAAACCTATACTTTTCGGGGGAAAGAGTTAATGGTAAAAGAGCTTCAACACAACGATGACTTTAAAGGTATTGACATTGCTTTAACATCGGCCGGTGGTGGTACATCCAAAGATTATGCTGAAACCATTACCAAACATGGCGCCATCATGATTGATAATTCCAGTGCATTCCGCATGGACGAAGATGTACCTTTGGTAGTACCTGAAGTCAATGCTGAAGATTGTAAAAATGCACCCCGGAATATCATTGCCAATCCCAATTGTACCACCATTCAATTGGTTGTTGCATTAAAACCCATTGAAGACATTTCACACATTACCCAGGTACGCGTTTCCACTTACCAGGCAGCCAGTGGAGCTGGTGCCAGCGGCATGGAAGAATTGGAGTTGCAGACGCGTCAGATTGCCAATGAAGAGCAACCGACCGTTTCAGCTTTTAAACACCAACTGGCTTCCAACCTGATTCCTCATGTGGATGTATTCACCGACAATGATTACACCAAAGAGGAAATGAAGATGTTTCATGAGTCGCAGAAAATTATGCACAGTGACATTCGTGTAAGTGCTACCTGCGTTAGGGTGCCTGTGTTAAGAGCCCATTCGGAGGCGGTATGGGTAGAAACCGAACACCCCATTATGCCGGACCAGGCTAAAAAAGCATTTGCCGAAGCAGAGGGCGTTGTATTAATGGACCAACCAGCTAAAGATGAATACCCGATGCCTCTCTTTTTGGCAGGTCATGACGAAGTATTCGTTGGTCGCGTGAGAGCCGATCTGGCCAATCCCAATGGCTTATCCTTTTGGTGCGTGTCGGATCAAATTAAAAAAGGGGCTGCATTGAATGCCGTTCAGATAGCTGAATACATGATCAAAGAAGGCCTTGTAAAATAACACACCATGACAGATCTGCTTTATAAAAGCAACATTAGTCAGATGCTGAAAAAATACTGAGACACTAAAAAAGGGAGCTATTGAGCTCCCTTTTTTAGTCTATAATTTCGTCTTCACTATAACTATCGTAGAGATAGTCATTAAACGGGAAACGTTGTGCATGAATTTTCTTCACTTCATCGTAAGCCTTTTTCTTAAATTCAATGAAGTTCACTTTATTCTTTGCTGAGATGAAAACACATTTATCTTGTTGTCCCATCCAAGTCTGTTTCATTTCCTCCAATGAAAAATTAGCCTTGGTCTTAGGTGTCAGATCATCCTCATCTTTGGGTATGTAGGAGTAGGCATCCACTTTATTAAAGACAAGAATGCTGGGTTTTTCCCGTTTATCGATTTCCGCCAATGTACGATTCACCACATCTATCTGTTGCTCAAAACCGGGATGTGACACATCCACCACATGCATCAATACATCTGCTTCGCGTACCTCATCCAAGGTTGATTTAAACGATTCCACCAGGTGATGGGGTAATTTACGAATGAATCCCACCGTGTCGGCCAACAGGAAAGGTATGTTTTCAATCACCACTTTCCGTACCGTCGTATCCAGGGTAGCAAACAATTTATTCTCGGCAAATACTTCTGATTTACTTAACACATTCATCAAGGTACTTTTACCTACGTTGGTATACCCCACGAGTGCCACCCGAACCAGCTTCCCGCGATTCTGACGCTGGGTCATCATCTGCCGGTCAATTTTTTTCAACTCCACTTTGAGCTTGGCAATCTTATCCCGGATGATCCGACGATCCGTCTCAATCTCCTTCTCTCCCGG
>Ga0193953_1001499_pt1 | contig 10713 bp, 7 predicted proteins | sample BB_4_MG_FD_140325 | JGI IMG/M metagenome (GOLD analysis project Ga0193953, IMG submission 140325) | Microbial mat bacterial communities from the Broadkill River, Lewes, Delaware, United States - BB_4_MG | ecosystem: Environmental > Aquatic > Freshwater > River > Microbial mats | place: USA... | reverse complement strand
TACCGTTAAGGTTACTGTGTTTTCACCAACTGAAGTACAATCAAAAGTTGTTGTGTCTAAAACTATAGATTCAATACCGCAATTATCTGAAGAACCATTGTTGATATCATCTACAGTAATACTTGCAGTTCCCGTTTCATCTAATTGCAAAGTGATATTTTGTGTATTAACAGTGGGAGCAATAGTATCTTCAACAGTTACAGTTGCTATACAACTATCAAAAAGACCCTGATTATCTGTTACCGTTAGAGTAACTATATTGGAACCAATATCTGCACAGGTAAAAGCAGCCTTATCTATAGATAGTGAAAATTCTCCTTCAACATCACTTGATCCTCCATCAATATCAGATGCTGAAAGAATAATACCACCATTTATGTCCAATTGTACTGTAATATTTTTACAAACTGCCGTTGGTGGTGTATTAAATATTTCTAAAGGTTGCTGAACACCTTGAATAATTGTACCGTTAAGATTTATAGATGAAAGCTGTAAGGTTTGACCAATACTAAAACTTGCACTGTAATTTGTATTAGAAATGTCTCCTCCTGTAACTACAATAGCTTTTTGCCCGTAGCTTGTTGAGAAAACCATAAATAGGATTAAACTAATATAAAAATTTTTCATATTGAAAAAATGGTTTTAAAATGAATATGGTAATAGATAATAAAAAGGTTAATACTATATTAATTAACCAAATTAACGGTTATAAAATTATTACCTGTTTTTACAAATGTTATAGATTCATTTTTCTCAAGAACAGCACTACCTCCAGGAATACGAAATGACACTCCAACAAATGTTAAAGTACTTGCGCTAGAATTTATAAACGTTATAACTTGTCCCTCAATACCACCTTGTAAAGACTGAACAAAAGAATTACTGGTTGGATTCAAAATAATAATACTTTTATTATCTAAATTAATATTAAAAAAAAGACTTTGAGTATCCAATGCAATAGGTTTTAGTATATGTCCACTTAAAAGCAAGTTCTTAGCAGCTATATCATTAGCTATTAAATTACCATCAACGCCCAAAGCTACCGTAGGGCTTATATTTCCAATAGCAATATCTCCATTGGATGCTATTGTCATTTGATTTTGATTTTTTATTTTAAATACAACATCACCATTTGAATCGGAATCATTGTCTGCTCCAATAGTTGTGCTTCCTGTATTAGAGGTGCTTGCAGATCCCGAAGGAATATTCGTCAACCCAGAAATATCACCCACAAAACTTAATGCCTTAACTGTATTTAAAACTTCAAGTTTAGTAGAAGGAGTTTCTATATTTATACCAATATTACCGTTTTCTAAAATATTAAATGCCTCAGATGGTGCTCCTGCCATAATTTTAAAATTAGAGTTGCTCGAGGCAGGAACTGTTACATAATTAACAATGCTAAAATAATTCTCACCTAAGTCAACTTTATCATTAATTTCTATACGCCAGTCTGCTGTTGGAAAAGATGCAGAATAACTAGTATCAAAAAAATTTATACTTGGCGTAGAAGATGCCAGAACAAAATTATTAGTATCAAAATTATAGGATGGAAACATACTTTCACCAATACCTAATTTTGAGAGTATGTTTACATCACTACGGCGGAACACAATATCTTTATCTGGACCTGAATTTAATAGGGTTAAAGTTCCTGAATTATTACCAAAATAAAAATCATTAAGTGCAGGAACTCCAATATTATAATATTTCAAAGCACCTATTTCAGTTAAATAAGAGGTAGTAGTTTCATATAGAATCCCTCCCTCAACATGAAGCACTGCTGAACTATTTTCTAAATTTACATTTGTACCTATTCCAACATTTCCATTTTGATAAAACACATTATTGTTAATTTTAGACCATAAAATTTCGAACGCAGTTCCCGTCGTCGTTCCAAATCCTGGAAACAATCTTTCTGTGTTTACATCTACTGCAGTTTTTAAAATATCTAAATCTAAATTATTTGATAGCGTTAAAAACCCTAATAATTCTATTTGACCAGCTGTTATCGTAACTGGTTTGTTTGTTAAAGAGTTGTAATCTGCAGTTAGTGCCATAGAAGATTTTAATGTGCTCGTTACCAATGGAACAGTATTTAATTCTTTTGTACTTTCTAAGGTATAATTAGTACCTCCAAGCGGATCAATTCCTACACGAACAAAGTATGAATCGTCTGACCAATTTATGTTGGTTAGCGTTCCAATTGCAGTAACACCTCCTCCAATTTTAACACTTATTACGCCAAGAGCATTGGTGGCAGTATTATGTGTTTCTTCAAACACAACTGTTCCTGTATTTGTAGCTTTTAGAATCTGAAATTTTATTCCAATAGCACTATCCGATAATAATTTTCCAGATGCATCTCTAATTAGCATTTGATAATTTATTTTATCTGTTCCTTGTGCATTACTATTAACCATAATTAATAGTAAACAACTTAATATTAGTATAGACTGTTTCATAAAATAAATTATTTGCTAAGACTTATACAATACCATACTGAACCTGTATATAAAAAAGTAGCACTTTCATTTATATCTAAATCAATATTTGCATCATTTGGCAATAAAACGGTTGCATTATGTGCTATCGTTTTTAAACCAGTTCCACTATTAAAAATAGTTAATTGTTGTCCGGTTAAACCGGCTGTAAAACCGTCAATTGTTTGAGCAATTGTATTAGAAATATTAACAACTGTTTTATTGGAAACATCTATGACAATATTTGGAGATACATTATCACTGTTTTCAAGAACTGTGTAACTTATAGTAGCAATACTCAGGTTACCATTAGCTGTTATATTTTCAACAATAGCATTCCCAATAACTTCAAGTTTCTCAGTAGGAGTATTTGTACCGATTCCAACATTACCGTTATTCGTAATTACCATTTTTGTAGTGTTTTGAGTTTGAAAAGAAATCTCACCAACGTTGTCTGTATCTATATCAGCTGCAATAATTGTATCATCTATATTAGACAAACCACCAGTACCACCAGTTATTCCAGTAAGCCCCGATCCATCACCAACAAAATTTTGAGCTTTAATTGTTCCATTAACTTCTAAAGATGCAGAAGGATTAGCCGTTCCAATACCTACATTTCCATTACTAGCAATGTAAAATGCATCATTAGGTGCACCGGCAAGAATATTAAATGGTCTTGTTGTGTTTGTTACATCTAGAATTGCAAAATGAGATTCACCACCATTAAATGATTCATTTATTTCTATTTGCCAATCATTAAATGGCATTGTTCCCGATGGGTCATCACTATCGTCAAATAAAATACGAAGGTTATTTTCTTTTAATTTAAAGGTATCAAACCCAAAATCTTCACCATTAACAGCATCCGTACCTAAACCTAAACTACCATCTATAATCACATCGGTACTTGTTGTATTAGCTCCTGAACTGCTACCTAAGGGAGTTGAGTAAGCCACATAAGACCAGTCACTACCTCCTAAAGTAACATTATTCCCTAAGTTATTAATAAAATGAAATTTACCATCTCCATCTGTGCTATCATAATACAGCATTCCTGGTTCTGTTAGTGCAGCAGGTATTCCACTATATTTTATTCCACCTCCAACTAGTAGTTTTGCGCCTCCAAAAACCGAGTTGGTTGGCACTCCAATACCAACATTTCCTGTTGTATAAAATGCGTCATTATTCGATTTTGTCCAAATAAAATTATCACCTTCTAGCACAGTTCCTGGTACCGTTCCAAACCCTGGAAAATCAGTTTTTGCTGTATTTGTAGCTACATCTGAACTTAATTGATCGAGATTTATTGGAGTGGAAACGCTCAATAATCCAAGTTTAGCACTCTGATCTTGCGTTATAGTTATTGGTAAATTTGATAACGAAAGATAATCTGCTGTTTCCGCCAATTGAGCTACATTACTATATAACGCGTAAGGTACACTCCCAATTTCTTCAACAGTTTCTAAGGTGTAGTTTGTTCCGCCAGATAGGTCTGTTTCTGTTTTAATAAAATACATAGCAGAAGCCCAATTGATATTTGTAAAATCTCCTGAAACTACAGTTCCTTCTCCAATCTGGATTGTTGCAAGTCCGTTTATATTAGTTAATGCTGTTTGTGTTTCAACAAAAACAGGAGTTCCGGTAGAGGATCCTGATAGTACGCTTATACGCATTCCTATTGTTTGATTTGTTACTAATAAATTTGATTCATTTCTAACAACAACTTGATAGGTTAAAGATTCATTAATCTGGGCATTTGATATTCCAGCAATAATTAAAACACAAAAAAGGGTAAAGATTTTTTTCATTTTTTTAGCTTATTAATTTTTAGAGATTTTTAAATTTATGATTTAAAAATTAGATGCTAAAAGTATAAAATTTTTATGAGAATCTTTAGATTTTGATTTTTTTGAGGCTAAATAAGTAATTTATTTTATAAAAAAGTAAAATATATTCAAAAATACCCTACATAAATTAAAATATAAACAAAGTAATAACATAACTATCAAAGTCAACATTATTTATTTTTAATTTATAAAAAATAATGGATAAAAAAATACCTAAACCTCTCTCCTTAAGACTTCTAAAGGTGGGCTCTTTAAAACACTTCTAATATTTATTAACCCAGCTAATAAAACCAATACTGTGATTCCTGGTAGAAAAACTACAAAAGGAATTAGCGATGGAATAAAAGGTTCTTTAAATAATAAAGTTGCTAATAATTGGCTACTTAAAAGCGATAATAAAATACCAACCAAGCTTCCTAACATTCCTAAATAAACATATTCTAGTGCTGTAATACGCAGTATTTGTTTGCTTTTTGCGCCCAACGTTCTTAACAATACACTTTCTTTAATTCGCTGGTATTTACTGTTTCTAACTGAACCTATTAAGACAATAATTCCCGTTAGTATGCTAAAAAAAGCCATAAAATTAATAATCCAAGAGATTTTATTTAAAATATCTTCAATAATTGTGTAAACCTGTCGTAAATCTAATACTGAAATATTTGGGAATTTTTGCACTAAATCACGTTGTAAATCGGCAGAAACCGCTTCATTTGGCACATTGGTTGTTAATACATTAAATTGTGGCGCATTTTCTAAAACACCTGTAGGAAAAACCACCGAAAAATTAAGCTGCATACGTCCCCAATCTACTTTTCGGACACTACCGATAATAGTTTCCATTAAAACACCTTGTATATTAAATACTACCTTATCTCCTGTTGCTAAATCAGCATCTCTGGCAATGTTATCTGAAATAGAAATAAGTATAGGTGCGCCTTGAGGTGTGTTGCCGGTCCAAGTTCCTTCTGTTAGTTCTTCTGAAGCTAATAATGAATCGCGATATGTAACTCTAAACTCGTGGTTTAAAATCCACCTATTCGTAGTTGAAGTAGTATCTTTACGAATATCGTTTACCAATCGCTCTTTAATTTTATGCATGCGCATGGTAACTATAGGAATATTATCTATTACCTCCAATCCCTTTGGAAGCAACGTATTTACAACTGCTTCTTTTTGATTGGTTTGTACATCCATTAAAATAATATTGGCATTTTCAGAATTATTTTCTATTGCTGTTTTTGCCAAAAGAATATCTTTTGTAAAATATAAAGTGCTTATTAAAAAAGTACCTAAACCAATAGCTAAAATAAGTACCATGGTCTGGTTATTAGGACGAAATAAATTAAGTAAACTTTGACGTTCTGTAAAACCCCAATTAGTTGGAAAATACTTTTTAATTAATTTCATAAAAAGGCTTGAAATTCCTGCCATAATAGAGAAAGCAACTAAAATACCAACTGTAAATAATAGTCCGAACAATGCATTTTTTAACAGCCAAAACGAAAACAAAAATACAAATAGTAAAATTGCAGCCAACGTTAACAATCGTGCTTTTCTTGGTTTTACTAAATTTTCATCTGTTCCACGCAAAACTTCCAAAGGAGAAACATACCAAGTGCCTAATAATGGTAATAATGCAAATAATACAGACATTAAAACTCCCAATGTTACTCCCATTATTAATGGTTGTGCTGTAATAGATATTTCTATATCAAAAGGTAAAAATCCTTTTAGAATATATGGAAAAGCATATTGCAAACCTGTACCAATAGCAGCTCCTATAACACCACCAATCAATCCAATTCCAACAATTTGAATTAGGTAAATTAAAAAAGTTTGCTTTCTTGAAGCTCCAATACATTTTAGAACTGCCACATTTTTTAATTTTTCTTTTATATAAATATGAACAGAACTTGCAATTCCAACACATCCCAAGAGAAGTGCAATAAATGCTGCTAAATTTAAAAATCTACTTACATTTTCATACCTTCTACCTAAGCGCTCACTGGTGCTTGTATGTGTATCTAAATCGGCATTTTCATCATCTAAAATAGGATCTATTTTTTTATCTAATAACTCCAAATCTAGTGTGGGCGGTGCTACAAAAAAGTATTGGTATTCTTTTCTACTTCCTAATTGTAATAATTCTGTTGCTTCAATAAAACGAAATGGAATTAACACAGGTGGTGCAACTGAAGTTGAAATAGCTGTACTTCCAGGAACAGATTTTAATGCTCCAATTATTGGAAATGTAAGTTTTCCTAATTTAATAGAATCGCCAGGATTTAAATTATATTGTAACATTAATGTAGCATCCACTAATGCTCCACCCAATTCTTGATATTGTTTTGCAGCATTCACAGGCTCGGTATCTAATTCTCCGTAGAATGGAAAATCACCTTCAATGGCACGCACTTTTACTAATTTTGTTCCTTCATTTTTTGGAAATGCCGCCATAGAAACGAAATTAACTTCTGAAGCTGCTACATTAAGCGAATCAATAATTCCTTGTACTTTTTTAGATGGAAGCTGTCTGCTATCGATAATAAAATCGGCACCCATTAAAGCTTTCGACTGACTTTTAATATTCTGTTTTAAATTTTCACTAAATAGCTGAATTGAAACTACTGCAGCAATCCCCAAGATAATTGATGCCATAAAAAGCATTAATCTAGAAATACTTGCTTTTCCATCGCGCCACGCCATTTTAAATAGCCATTGTACAGAAGCTTTTGAAGGAAAATTTCGCATTAAACTACAGTTGTTTTTTCGTTCGACATTATTTTACCACCTTTTAATCGTAAAATTTGTTGTGTTCTATTGGCTAATTCTAAATCGTGGGTTATTATTACCAAAGTCGTTCCAGCTTCTTTATTTAATTCAAAAAGCAATTGTATTACCTTTTCACCCGTTTCTTCATCTAAATTTCCAGTGGGTTCATCAGCAAATAAAATTGATGGTTTGTTAGAAAATGCTCTTGCTAATGCAACACGTTGTTGTTCTCCTCCAGATAATTGAGACGGATAATGATGAAAACGATCTGCCAATCCAACTTTTTCTAATAATTCCATACCAACCTTAGCTGCATTTTTATAACCTTGTAGCTCTAATGGCACAATTACATTTTCTAATGCAGTAAGAGTTGGTAACAATTGAAAATTCTGAAAAATAAAACCAACTTCTTTATTGCGTAATTGTGCACGTTCATCTTCGTCTAGTTCTTTTAAATTGCTTCCGCACAATTCAATATTTCCTGCACTTGGGTGATCTAAACCTGCACATAATCCTAGTAAAGTAGTTTTGCCACTTCCTGAAGGACCAACAATAGAAAATATACTTCCCTGTTCAACTTCAAAAGAAATATCACTTAAAACTGTGAGTTTTTTTGAACCACTAATGTATGTTTTCTCTAATTCGTGAATCTTTAATATCTTTGTCATAGTATTTATCTAATTAATATGCTATCAAAAAATGCAAAAACGGAAAAATAAACATTTGATTTTTAATTTAAGTATTAGTAGCATCCACTTTTTCTTAAAGTTTTGTTATTTTTTAGTTTTTACCTTACTACTTTCCTGTGGATCAGATGCTTCTAAAAAAGAAAAAATAAACGAAGTAGCACCAATTGAAACTAAAGAAGTTAGCGAAGATAGTGCCACTTCAAAAACCATTTTAATTTTTGGCGATAGTTTAACAGCAGGTTATGGATTAGAAGATACAAATGATGCTTTCCCTGCGCTAATTCAAACAAAAATAGATGCACTCTCGCTAGATTATACTGTTATTAATTCTGGAGTAAGCGGCGAAACAACTGCTGGCGGAAAAAGTAGAATTAACTGGGTTTTGAATCAAAAAATAGATGTTTTTATATTAGAATTAGGAGCAAATGATGGTTTACGAGGTGTTCCGTTATCTGAAACTAAAGAAAATTTACAGGCAATAATTGATGCCGTTCTTAAAAAAAATACTACAACCAAAATTATAATAGCTGGTATGCAATTACCTCCAAATATGGGACAAAATTATATTTCTGAATTTAAAACTATTTTTCCTGAATTGGCAACAAAAAACAAACTCGATTTAATTCCATTTTTATTAAAAGATGTTGGTGGTGTTCCTGAATTAAACCAAGCAGATGGAATTCACCCAACAGTTGATGGTCATAAAATATTGGCAAAAAATGTTTGGGAGGTTTTAGAACCTTTAATTAATTTATAAAACTCGTATATTAAATCTCATTCAAGCCTTTTTCTAACAACTGTTGAAGTAATTTAGTTTCTTCAATACCAATTGAGAGCCTAATAACACCAGGCAATGGATATTTTTCGCCCCAAACTGGTTCTACAGGCAATAAAATAGTGTCTGCCTCACCTAATGTTGGAACCAAAGGAATATGATTGCTTAGAGCCTCAATAAATGTATTGCATTTTTCTCTTTTATCTTCATTAGAAACTCCTTTAATATCAAATGTAATAACACCTCCAAAACCTTTATTTTTAAATAAATTATCAGCTTCTTTATGTGTTGGATGTGACACTAATCCTGGATATAATACACTTTCAATTTTTGGATGATTTTCTAAATAATTTGCTATAATTAATGCGTTTTTACAGTGTTGCTTAAAGCGCAGGTTAAAACTTTTTAGTTGTGTTCCTAAACGATACGCATCATCTGGACTTAAAAAATGTCCTGCCCACTTTCTATACTCAATAGCTTCTTTCATTAATTCTATATCATTGCCACAAATTACTCCAGCAGTTATATTACCGTGCCCACTTAGGTATTTTGTTGCAGAATGAATTACTAAATCAGCTCCATCGGCAAGCGGTTTCCATAAAAATGGAGTTCCAAAAGTGTTATCAACAATAATTTTTGTTTTATATTTTTTAGCAAGAGCTATAATTTTATTAACATCGGCTACTATTAGCATTGGGTTTGATACCGCTTCAAAATATAAAAATTCAGGTTTTATTTCTTTAAGTATTTTTTCTAATTTGATATAATCATAGCTTCCATCATCGGCATAAAATCTATGAATTTCTAAATCTCTTCTTTTTATTAAAACGGAATCTATAAAGGAATTGGTTCCTCCATAAATTTCATGAAAAAATAACCAAGGTCTCGTTTTTGCACCTTTCTGAAAAACGGAAACTGCAACATCAATAGCTGCCATACCAGTTTCAACTAACAAAGCCCAATTAGACTCTTCTAGCTTCATTAATTGCTTTTCTACCTGTACAACTGTAGGGTTTCGGTATCGAGAATAAATATAATTTTCTGGTTCATGTGGATGCTCTAATTCATTTGAAAATGCTTCTTTTGTTAATGTTGAATTTTTCAAATTAAAGCCTGCTTCTCTATATAATGGTGTATGTGATGCGTTTACATTTTTGATTTTCATGCGGTAACTTTTTTTAAAGATTTAAATTCTTTACAATCCGTATTGTTTTTAATTAATCATTTTTTTATAGTTATTTGAACTAAACTTACTAACACACCGTGAGATTTTTCACAGCAGATTTAAGGTAAAATTTTCTTTTGCACGTTCAACATAAGCAACCCCTTTAATACAAGGTTTTTCTAATGCTATTAAATTTTCTGAATATGAAAAGACGCTCTTAACCAAATTCTTTTCGGTTTTCAACCTCAAAACCACAAACAATGTAACGCCTTGTAATACAAGTAGTTGCAACTACCTTAACGCGTTATAATCTATAAATTCCAAACTGACCAATTAAGTAGTTAAAATTAATACTTTTAAAATTTATAGCTTTAAGTTTATTAAATTATTTTGATTAATTTATTATCGTATTCAAATTAATAACAAGCTAAAAAACTGCTATAATAAAATATACCTACAACAATCAAAAAATAAAAGAAGATACACTCTGGTAATTTACATAAAAACTATAGAGAAAATTTAGGCAAATTGTGAAGATTTTATGACATCTTAGAAAACCCAGCCATACCTTTCATAAATTAAAGCTATGAACCTTTCTTTTAACATAGTAGCAATTTCCTTTAAAATATTTTTAGGATAAAGATAACACCTTACTTTACTATAATTATAAGATAAATGCTCTATATCTATAGCTCTTTTTAACTTTAATATTTTAAGCTGTGTGTCTATTTCTTCAAAAGAATTGTAAGTTTTTTGTATCATAATTTATCAAAATAGTGTGTAGAAAAAAACTTAATTATTGGTTTATTTATACGTTTGCGAAGTAGGTAAAACAGCAATGCTAAAAATATAAAAAATACACCTACAAGTGCAAAACCATACCAAATATTATGCAACAATTGTCCAATGGCATAAGATGCGCCAACAGACAATACAAACAAGGCTAATAACAGCATAGACCCAACTAATAATACCT
>Ga0193953_1001497_pt1 | contig 10724 bp, 9 predicted proteins | sample BB_4_MG_FD_140325 | JGI IMG/M metagenome (GOLD analysis project Ga0193953, IMG submission 140325) | Microbial mat bacterial communities from the Broadkill River, Lewes, Delaware, United States - BB_4_MG | ecosystem: Environmental > Aquatic > Freshwater > River > Microbial mats | place: USA... | reverse complement strand
GTATAGTTATAAGTTTTCATGCAAAATAGTATCGCAAATAGATGTTTTTTACACATAAATGAATGATGTATACTCAAAACTAGTGTATTTTAGTAACACTATTATAAATAATGTAATAAAAAACAAAAAAATTCTAACCAATCTACTCACGCTATTTTCAAGCTATAAACAATTTATATACTTCTTCTATCGAAAATCACAGCACTTATAAAGGGATTGTGATTATTCAAAAATTTAAAATTTAAGGATATAAAATGGCATATACAAAACCACAGTACAAAGCACAATTTGAGAACTTCATCGGTGGAGAATGGGTAGCACCACAAAGTGGAGAATACTTTGATAATATCTCACCAGTAGATGGAGAAGTTCTTACGAGAATTCCAAGATCAAACGAAGCAGATGTAGACTCTGCTGTTGCAGCTGGATTAAAAGCTTTTGAAACATTTAAGCACTCTTCAGTAATCGAAAGAAGTACTTTATTAAATAAAATTGCAGATGCAATCGAAGCTAAACTAGAAGATATAGCTGTAGCAGAGACTTTAGATAATGGTAAAACTATCAGAGAAACACTAAACGCTGATGTGCCTTTAGTTGTAGATCATTTTAGATATTTTGCATCAGTAATCAGAGGTGAGTCAGGTGATGTATCTGATTTGGATGAAAATACTATTTCACAAGAGGTACATGAGCCTTTAGGTGTAGTTGCACAAATTATTCCATGGAACTTCCCATTACTAATGGCAGCATGGAAAATAGCTCCTGCTATTGCTGCAGGAAACACAGTGGTAATGAAACCTGCATCTGCTACTCCAATGTCAATTTTACTTATGATGGAAGCTATTCAAGAAGTTGTACCTAAGGGTATAATTAATATTATCAATGGTGCAGGTGGAAAAATCGGTAAACATCTATCTACTCATCCAGATATCAAAAAAGTTGGATTTACAGGTGAAACGACAACTGGTCAAATGATTATGCAATATGCAACAGAAAATATCATTCCATCTACATTAGAACTTGGTGGTAAATCTCCAAATATTTTTATGGAATCAATCATGGATGCAGATGATGAATTTTTTGATAAAGCTATAGAGGGTCTTGTACTATTTGCATTTAATTCTGGTGAGGTTTGTACTTGTCCGTCAAGAGCACTTATCCAAGAATCAATTTATGAACCATTTATGAAAAGATGTTTAGAAAGAATTAAAGCAATTTCTCAAGAAAATCCTCTAGACCCTGCAAATAAAATGGGAGCTCAATGTTCTTTAAACCAAAAAGAAAAAATCTTAGAATATATCAAAATAGGTAAAGAAGAAGGTGCTGAGTGTCTAATCGGTGGTGAATCTTATGAAAATGAAAAATATCCAAATGGATTCTACATTAAACCTACAATCTTTAAAGGTCATAACAAGATGAGAATATTCCAAGAAGAGATTTTTGGACCAGTTCTTGCAGTTACTACATTTAAAACTGAAGAGGAAGCATTAGAGATTGCAAATGATACAATTTATGGTTTAGGTTCAGGTATCTGGTCAAGAGATGCTCACCAATTACATAAATTTTCAAGAGGAATCCAAGCTGGTAGAGTATGGGTAAATTGTTACCATTTATATCCATCTCATGCATCATTTGGTGGATACAAAAAATCAGGAATCGGAAGAGAAACTCATATGATGATGTTAAACTCTTATAGACATACAAAAAATATCCTTACTTCATATAGTAAGGATGCATTAGGTTTCTTTTAATAATTAGTCATAAAGTATAGAAAAAAGGTATAGATTCATTTCTATACCTTTTTTTATAAAAAATTATTTTAATTATATTATTAACAAATTGTCTTTATTTTAGGTTTTTATAATAGTTATTAACTTATATTTATATAAATAGTTATACAATATGTAATGAAAAATTTATTATTACTTATATTATTGGTATCATCTTTATATTCCCAAGAAAATAAGAAGATTGTGTTACAACTCAGCTGGTTACACCAATTTCAATTTGCTGGTTATTATATTGCCAAAGAAAAAGGTTACTATAAAGATTATAATATAGATTTAGAGATTAAGGAATTTAATTTTGATATTGATATCTCTAAAGTTCTTCAAAACAAAACTGCCGACTTTGCTATTGGTCGTTCTTCTTTACTAATAGAGAAATCAAACGGTGATGATGTAGTAGCTTTATTTGCTACATTTCAAAACTCACCTTTGATGTTACTTGTTAGAGAAGATAGTAATATTAAAACAATTGCCGATTTAAAAAATAAAAAAGTTATGATTACACCTGATGCAAAAGATTCAGCATCTATTATAGCGATGCTTAATTCTCAAAAGATAAGTTTGGATGATATTAACATAATTAAACATTCATTTAATCTTGATGATTTAATAAATAAAAAAGTTGATGCGATGGCTTCTTATGTATCAAATGAACCAATACGATTAGAAGATCAAGGGATAAAATATAAAGTATTTCACCCAAAAGACTATGGATTTGAACTTTATAGCGATATTTTATTTACATCATCTCAGTTTATGAAAAATAACCCTCAACTAACACAAGACTTTTATGATGCGACAGAAAAAGGCTGGGAATACGCTTTCAATAATATAGGAAAAACAGCTCAAATTATATACGAAAAATATAATTCACAAAATAAATCATTGGTTCACTTAGTTGCAGAAGGTGAGGCATTAAAAAAACTTGTTTTTCACAAGAATAGTAATAATATTGGATGTCTAGATAAAAATAAATTACAAAGAATTACAGATATTTATAAAATAATGGGATTGATTAATAAAGATATAAATTTAGATGGGTTTGTATATGATTATAATAAACATGATTCATTTAATCTCCATTTTACACACAATGAAACATGGATATATTCTCTGTTTGCAATTATTATGTTACTTATGATGTTTGGAGCTATGTTTTACTTTATTATTACAAGAAAATGGTTAATCACAAAAGAGCAACTAAAAAGAGAAATATTAGTTAAAACAAATAAATTAAATAAACAAACATATACTGATTATTTGACAAAAGCAAAAAATAAAAAAGCTTATGCAGAAAAAATAGAAGAACATCTCTCTTTGTATAAAAGATATAAAACAACTTTCTCTATGATTTTATTTGATATTGATAATTTTAAATATATTAATGATACTTATGGACATACACTTGGTGATACTATTTTAAAAGATTTAGTCAAAATAGTCAAAAAAACAATTCGTCAAAATGACCATCTATTTAGAGTTGGAGGAGAAGAATTTGTAATCATTTTTGCAAATACCAAGCTTGATGAAGCAAAAATTGTAAGTGAACATATAAGAAAAAACATTGAAGAAAATTTAAGTAACTTGAAAAATGAAACAATCACTGTTAGTATTGGACTTTGTGAAGTTGCTGATGATGATAATGATAATGCGATTTATACAAGAGCTGATAAACTCATGTATAAATCAAAAGAAAATGGTAAAAATAAAATTACCTATTAAATTTTAACCACATATCTACCTACGGCTTTACCATCTAATAATGATTGATAAGCTTCAGGTAAATCTTCTAATAAAATTTCATTTGTTATTTCAGTTAAAGAATCTATACTAAACTCGTTTGCAAGTTTATTCCATACAGCAAGTTTTTTATCTATCTTACACTCAACAGAATCAATACCAATAAGTCTTGCACCTCTTAAAATAAATGGGAATACATTTGTATTTAACGCAAATGATGAAGTCAATCCACAACAAGTAGCAACACCATCATATTTTAGTACTTTTAATGATTCTGCTAAAATATTTCCACCAACTGTATCCACTACTCCTGCGAATCTTTCTCTACCCATTGGTTTTTTATTTTCGATATCAAAGTCTTTTCTTAAAATAACCTCTTTAGCTCCAAGCTCTTTTAAAAATGGAATTTTATCTTCTTTTCCACTAATAGCAACTACTTCAAATCCTAATTTGCTCAATATTGATACAGCAATAGAACCTACTCCACCTGTAGCTCCTGTTACTAGTATTTCACCAGATTCAGGTGTGATACCATTATTAAGTAGCTCATTTACACTTAAACCTGCTGTTAAACCAGCTGTTCCATAAGTCATAATCTCTTTATCTGTTATATTTGATGGTTTTTTTACAACCCATGAAGATGGAACTTTCACAAATGACTGATGTCCACCATCACTATTCATACCCATATCATAACCAGTAACTAATACCTCATCACCTTTTTTAAAGTCTTCACTATTACTCTCTTCAATAATTCCTGCAACATCAATACCAGTTACATGTGGGAAATTTCTAGTAACACCTGGATTACCTACTGAACTTAGTGCATCTTTAAAGTTTAAACTTGAATATGATGCTTTAATCAATACTTCATTTGCTCCAATAGTTGGAATTTCAATTTGTTCTATTCCTGAAACAAATGTAGCCTCTTGCGTCTTATTTACTACGAATGCTTTATTTGACATTGTATTCTCCTTTAATTTTTTATATCCTAATCTTATAATAAACTTGTTATAATGTCAAGAACATACGAAAAGTATATGTACTTACTAAAAAGATACTATGGAGAATTAAATGCCAAAAGATGAAACAAAAAACAGAATAAAATGTAATATTGAAGTTGCTATGGAAGCAATAGATGGAAAATGGAAAATACTTATACTATGGTATTTAAGAGATGAAAAGAAAAGATTTAATGAATTACAAAAATCTATTTATGGAATAACACAAAAAATGCTTATTCAAAAATTACGGGATTTAGAAGAAGATGGGATCGTACATAGAGAGGTTTACCCTGTAGTTCCACCAAAAGTAGAATACTCTTTGACCCAATATGGACAAACATTAAAACCAATACTAAAACAACTTTATTATTGGGGAGAAGAGCACAATAAAAGAAAACAATAATCATTACGATTTGTTTTCTTTCTATTATTATATAGAGTTTGTTTTAACAAGAAGGAACATTTCCACTGTCTAAAGCATAATTATAAAGAAACTCATACACATGAGGAATATAAGATTCTTTTAATGGCTTAGCATTTGGACAAAGAGTTTTAATCTCTCCATTTAATGTTCCATCTTCATATATCTTCTTCCATTGTGCTTGAGTGTGTTTAGATGCCATAACTGCACCATTAAATCCACAATCTTTTTTCAATTTTTTAATGATTATTTTTTGACCTTTTTTTACATCTGCATTTAAATTTGTACTAACAAATAACAGCGCTACAGCAATCATCATAACTTTATATATTTTTATCATTTTATTTCCTTTATTTTATATTTTTAATCTAATGGTTCATTTACTTCAATAGTACATTTGTTTGATTTATCACAAGCAATATTTGCATCAAAATAAAAAGCTTTTGATACATCAAGTTTTGCATCTTTTAATTTTTGCCATGCTTCAAGTGCTCTTGCTCCACTTGCACAATAAAATACACTTATTTTATTTTTTGATAATTGAGCTTGTAATTTTTTTGCTGTTAATTTTTCTGCATAGATATTTATAGCATTAGCTACATGAGCTACTTTATAATCTTCAGGTGGAGTAACATCAATAATTTTAATATTTGAAGGTACTTTATTGCTTAAAATTAATTTTTTGAACCATTCTCCATCTACAGTTCCTTCATCAGAGCCGAGTTTTATACCGTTTACCACAGTAGTTGTTTTTTTTACTTCTGTTTTGTCAGATTTTTTAGCAACACTACCCGTAGTAGATAATCCATCTTTTTTCCACTGTGGTACACCTCCCGCATATACAAGAATATCTTTATATCCTAAAGATAATAACTTCTTAGCAACTTTGTGTGATTTATCACAATCATATCCTCCACAAAATGTGATTATTTTCATATTTTTATCTATGGGAAATTTTCCTAATAGTTGTTCCATATCTGTATCTGGTATAGATATAGCACCTGGAATTGTAGCTTGAAGATATTTTTTATATGGTCTTGCATCGATTAAAACTGCATTATTCTTTTTTTGTACAGATTTAACAATAGGAGTTCCTACTTCACTATAAAATTTCTTTTTCCACTCAGGTTCACCTGCTTGATAAAGTTTTATATTTGTAAAACCTTTTTTCTGCAACATACTTGCTACCTTTGGACTTTTACCACACTTCCAACCTCCACAAAAAACAATTACTTCTTTATTTTTATCGATCTTTTCAATTTGTACATAATATTTATCAAACTCTGTATCAGGGATATTCAAAGAACTAGGAATAGTCCCTTTTAAATATTTTGTATTTGGTCTAGCATCTATTAATAACGCTTTTGCACCTTTTCTTGTACCTTTACCAATCATCTTTTTTGTATACTTATAATCAACAACTTCAAGGTTAAACTTTTTAATCAGTTTTTGAACTTTTGGGCTTGGTGCAGTTAAAGTTTCATCTTCTTTCGCTTCTGATGCATTTGCATTAAACATTAATCCTAATACAAACAACGCTGTTACTATACTTTTGATTTTCATTTTTTGTCCTTTTGTAAATTTGTTTTAAATACGACCACTTAACATACCATATTGTGTCATTGGTTTTAAAATATAGGCTTTCAACAACCACCAAATATATCTCTCTTTTGTTGGATCAAGAGGAAAAGAAGGTGTTGGTTTCATTGTATAATCAAACTCTGCCATCATAACTGTTCCGATACTAGTAATGATTGGGCAAACTGTATATCCATCATATTTGGCTTCTAATTTTTCACCTTCAATTGCAGAGATTAAATTATCACATAAAACTTTATATTGTTTTCTTACACTTCCACCTGTTTTACCAATAGGAACAGCAGCAATATCACCTATAGAAAATATATTTTTATATGAAACATGTTGTAATGTTTCTTTATCTACAGGTATCCAACCTTTTCCTGAACCAATTTTTGATTTTCCTATTTCATCAGGTGCTTTTGCAGGAGGTGCAATATGTAAAAAGTCATAAGGAATTAGTACATTTTTATGCTTTTTAATCATATCAAACTCTTCTAAATCTGCATCATACTCACCTTTTTCTTCCCAATGATTATCAAAAATTGCAACCTTATTTTTCAAATCTACTTCTATTAAATTATGATTGAAGTTCCATTTAAAATCTCGTTTTTTAAATTGCTCAATTATTGCATCTTCATACTCTTTAACACCAAATAACTTATCCGCATTTGGATAAAAACTCATTGTGGTATTTTTTTTGGCTTCAATGCCAGCTTCTTCTAATCTGGAATTCATAAGATACATGATTTTTTTTGGCGCTCCACCACATTTAATAGCAGTATGAGGATGAGTAAATACAGCATTTACTTTTTGTCCATTTTTTGCTTTTTCGATGGTTTTTTGCATGTTTGTCCATGTTTGTACAGCACTGTCTACATTATATATCGTTGAAGCTCCACTATCTTTTAAAGTCTCTTGTAGTTTTTGTGAATCACCAAGTGTGTAGTTATCTCCAATTGCCTCTAAACCTTTTATTTTCGTAAAATCAAAAACTAAACCTGCAGCAACTACCAGAAAATCATAAGAGATTATTTTTCCTGTTGATGTTGTTAATCTATCATTATCAGGATCAAACTCTGTAGCTTTTTCCCAAATCATCTCTACCCCATCTGGAATAAAGTGATTTGTATCATACATTACATCATCTTTTGAATATATACCACCACCAATAAAAGTATTACCTGGTTGATATGATACTGATTTTTGGTTTGGTTCTATAACAGTAATATGAGCATTTGATAACATATTTGAAAGTCTTGATGCGGTTGAAATACCAGCAAGTCCACCTCCTACTATGACTATCTTAACTTCTACATTACTCATTGCTTTTAGTTCCATTGATGCTTGAGCATGTGTTGTGCCAAAAAGTGTTGCACTTGAAGTAAGCCCTAAAAGTTTAAGAGCATCTCTTCTTGATAAATTTTGTTTCGCTAATTCTTTATCAAAAATTTTTAAATTTCTTTTGATCTCATTATTCATATTTTTTTCCATAAGTTATAATATTTACTAATAATTGAGTGTTTTAATCTCTATTAAAATTATAGAGTATTATGTATAAATTATGTATAAATCAATTAACTATATTAAAGAAAATTTATTTAGTAAGAATTTCTTACATTTAAGCTATACTAGCTAGTAAATCTAAATAAAGGAGAAATGATGGCAAAAGGGAAAGATGTTCAAAAGTCTGTTAAAACAGCATCTACAAAAACATTAAAAGAAAAAAGAGCTGAAAAAAAAGCAAAAAAAGCTGGAAAATAAAATGTCACATTAGATAATTCTTTTAACTACTAAAAGATTATCTTATTTTTTGCGTGTTTTTTCTTAATTCACTTCTTTTTTAAAGGCTCAGGCTTTCCGAAATAATACCCTTGTGCATAATCTACACCAAGTGCATTAACTTTTTCAAAAACACTTTTTGAGTATACAAATTCTGCTATAGTTTTTATCCCAAATTTCTTTGCAAAATCTACTATAGTTTCTGTTATCATCTCTGATTCATTGTTTGTATCAATATTTTTAATCATTGATGCATCAATTTTAATATAGTCTACCTTTAACTTCATTAGATATTCGAAGTTAGAATACCCTGTTCCAAAATCATCGATAGATATTTGACATCCAAATTTTTTAATGTCAACTATAAACTCCATTACATTTTCAAAGTTCTCTATCCCTTCGGATTCTATTATCTCAAAAACTATTCTAGAACCAATATTTGTTTCTATTAATTTTTCTTTTAAAAGTTCTACAATTTCTGGATTTAAAATATCATCAACTGATAAATTTAAAGATACTTTATGTGTAGAGTGAAAAAAAGCATCAAAAGTTTTTTTGATAACTATTTTTGTTAATTCATGATAAAGTTTATTTTTTTTAGCTAAATCTAAAAAATACATAGGAGAGATATATTCACCATTTTCATCTACCATTCGAATAAGAGATTCATATTTCATGATTTTTTCTGTTTTACAGTCAACTATAGGCTGAAATAAAGAAACAATTCTATCTTCTTTTATTGCATCTTTAATTTTTCTAGCCCATTGTAAATTTTGTTCATATTGATGCTCTACTTGCATAGATTGATTATAAACAAGATAATTAACTTTTCTTTTTTTCGCTTGCTTAAGTGCTATATCTGAATTAGTCAGAAGCAATGTACTTCCATGTGCAATACCAGCAGTACAATTTAAAAAGATATTACTTTTTCCATTATCTACATCAAATTTTTCTTTTGCAATGGAAGAAATCAATACTTGTATATATTTTTCAAAATATTCTATCTCGTCATTATTTGAAAATAATAATCCATATTCATCTGAGTGCAGTTTAAAAAGTATAGCATTGTCTACTAACTGAGTTTTTAAAAACTCTGCTAACTCCATTAGTATATTGTCACCTTCATTGTGACCATAAAGATCATTTAATTCTTGAAATTTATCTATATTAATTATCATTAAAACTTTATTTTCTCTTTTTTCAAGTATCTCAATAAGCCGTCTTCTATTTGGTAGTTTAGTCAGATGATCATTAAAAAATTGGAACTCAATTGAATCTAACATCTTGTTAAAGACTTCTTGCATAGAACTAATCTCTTCAACATCATCAATAAGATCAATTCTTTTTGTAATATCATTACTTTGTGATATACCATTAATATTTTTTACAAAATTTTTAATTGGTTTTAAAAGATATTTATCAAACTCAATAAAAAGTATTAAAAACAATATAACAGTAAATATAATAAAAAAGTATATAAAAAAGTTTATCATCTCATTTAAAGATACTTTTAAATCAACAACTGGATATAAAATATTTATCACCCCTAATACATCATCTACTTTTGCACTCACATGACACTTTAAACAGTTTTCTTTTGCAATAATGGGATAGTAATAATCTATGTTTTCATTATCTAATATGTTAAGCACTTCATTATTTTTTAGTGCTGTTTGTACACTTATATCAGATTCTCTTACTTCTTTATCTCTTGGAATATCATCATAATCTTTTACTACAACTTCAGAACGGTAAACACTAATTTTAAGATCTTTATTTACTTTATTTAATCTATGCACAATATTTTCTAACTCTTCTTTATTCCAACCTTTTTCCATGGCAGAATATAAAGATTCAAAAACAAGCTGACTTGTTTGTTTTGCATCTGATTTTGAAAGTTTTTTTATTGATTCTGATTTAAGATATTCACCATATAAATAGGCAAAGGTAAGTGTTACAATAAGAGTGATACTCATTATTTTAGCAGTTATTTTAGTGTATGAATTTTTTTTATTTACTGATTTCAAATATATTCCGTTTAAAAGTTATAATTAGTTTTTTTTCTTCAGTAATATAACACAATTTTACTTAGTTGAAGTTAGGAAGATAGTACAATATATCATACACTTAACACTTATTCATTTTTAACTTGGTACCAAATTAATTTTTGGTGGTTAAAATATATATGGTATATAAAAAACGAGGACAATTTCTAAATGATGTTGTGTTCTAAAATGGTACATAATTGGCGCAGTTTTGGAACAATGATTTTTTATATTCTTTATAAAGATAGTATTTAAGGGGATTTAATTGATGTGGCTCCGGCACCTGGGGAGTCTTAAATATAAATAAAAAACTATAAACACCCATAAAAAGGGACTTTCTAATAAAATAAATTTATCTCAAATTGGT
>Ga0193953_1001496_pt1 | contig 10734 bp, 8 predicted proteins | sample BB_4_MG_FD_140325 | JGI IMG/M metagenome (GOLD analysis project Ga0193953, IMG submission 140325) | Microbial mat bacterial communities from the Broadkill River, Lewes, Delaware, United States - BB_4_MG | ecosystem: Environmental > Aquatic > Freshwater > River > Microbial mats | place: USA... | reverse complement strand
TGTTTTTTATTAATGTAGCACCATTAATATACTGATTATTAATGGATTAATAAAATATATCGTGCTTCTTTTTACTTGATTTTCAATCTTTTAATACACTTGGGAAACATCAGTTATATAATAGGTGTTCCTTTATATACAGTAGACATTTCTATTGGGACTAGTTGTCCGCTATAAGTAACTTTTCTGGAAGTGTTTCCGGATATAGTGGCAGTAGCTATTTGTCCACTGGCATTACAATTCATCCGGATATCAAATGAGCCAATAGCTGATGAGGTATAGATCTGAAGATAGTAAGTACCCTTCTTCTCGTTTTTCTTTACTTCGTATTTAGTCACCCGCGCTCTTACCGAAACACCCCCAACCCCATTAGCTCCAAGGCCAGAGTTAGAGCCTAATTGGATAAACGCTTCATCTCCCTCTAAAGCAACAAAGTTAAGGGTGCTATTCACGGGTACGGAAGAGCCTCTTTTGTTAGATAGCGAATTTGCTTCCAGTACCCATTTTTGACTGTCTATACCAACAGCTAAAGCAGCTGTGAGAGTTTTCTCAAATTCTTTCTGTTCTTGTTTTTTTATTTCTCTTCTTTCTTTTCGCGTCAGTTTGGCCTTTTCTTCTTGTGCGAAAAGAACCATAGTAATGCTAAGTAGCAGCGTAAATAACAATGTTCTTTTCATGATGGTTATTTTTAAGTTAAACTTGGTTCGTATAAAATCAAATCTTGTGCCAAAAAATCAATCCCATTTGATACGGTACCCAACATGCCATTCGATAAAATCTGCAACTGAAAAGTTATGGGCTCTCACCAAAACGCCAGCATACAGATCACTTTTAAAATGATATTTTACACCAAATTTTTGATATAGGATAGGATCCGGATCATCTATTTTTTTTCTGAATACATAAGCTCCCAGGTACGAAGCTACAGACAATTGATCCACGCAAAACTCATAGGTGCCAAATACACCCATCGACATCTTTTCACCGAAACTGACAGCCGGGACCTTTTCTATTTTACCATCATTAATGTCAATTTGTGCATCGATAGATTCGTCATAAGTCAGGTCTATTCCACCACCAAATTTATTTTTCCAGGTCGTTTGTTTCAAATAAGCAGCAGATATATTAACAACGGTGTATGTGACATCTTGGTATTTATCATCTAATCCTTCATTTTCATTCACATCATATACAATTTGACGGCCACTAAGACCGAGATTGAATGAAAGTTCGTGATGTTGTTTATAGGGATCAACTATTTTACGCACTAAAAGAGGGCGGTCTTTGAGATTGTATTTCAACTCAACAAAGGGCGATACCAAATTAATACCACTGTTTGGCTTTTTTGTTCCTCCATTAGAGAAGTGGGTGAATCCAAATCCTGCATTTAAATCCCAGCGCTTTCCCAATTGATATTGGTAATATATGCTGGCGTCTATATAAACTGTTCGATAGGAGCCAATAGCTACATTAAACGGATTTTCATAAGTGTCATAGGGTTCCCAGTTATAGGTGAGTCCAAACCCAAGTTTGTATCCCAAAGAGCTGCGTTGCCAACGTTTTACTGGAAGACCTAAAAAACCATATAAGGCCATCGGGTGACCGAGTTCGTCAATATTAAAAAAGTTAGCTGTATAAAAACCAACTCCGAAAAAAGGAAAGTTAAAAACGTGTTCCCACTCCTTACTGCCATCTGTCTGTCTTCCATATTGAAGAGCCAGCGATTGATAATAATCTATAGGTTTTCCGGCTTTATTATCTCCTTCCAAAAATGCATTGGTTTGGAGAACGGTTCCTGCTTGATATTTAATCGACAAAAACTTGTATTTAGACTTTTTTTGTGCCGAATCTTTTTTTGTTGCAGAATACAATTCAGGTGACTGGCCAATAACAGAAATGGTTAATAACGCCAGCAAGCATGCAAAATAAATCCTCTTCATTATAGTTAAGTTAAGATATTAAGCGAAGGTAAGTATTTTTAATCTTTTGTAACATACAGCTACAGTAATTGTTCTGATTGGGTTTGGTGATTTTTAAAGTAAACATTTTACTGAAATTAGGCGTAGTAGAAAAAATGGAATCGTATTTGTATCGTTGGATAAGAAATGGTCTATGAGAGGAAAAATTACGTTTCATATTAGTATGTGGATAGCCTTGCTTCAAGCTTTCAATTTAAATGCTCAGGTGAACAGGAACGAGAAGCTTTACCAATTGGGTTGGGATAATGATGTGCTCATGATGACCGATTATTATTATACCCAGGGAATGGGGCTGTTTATGTACCATCCCGTATTTCAAATGAATCCGGCCAATCTTGTTTTATTGAAACCTTCCGGTTATGATCAGGTTATTTATGGTTTTTCTGTAGATCAACGTACGTATACACCGCGAGATATCAAAAGCTATGCGATCCAATTCAATGATCGGCCTTATGCTGGGGTATTGGTGTTTACATCGAAATCGATAGCTGCTAATCAAAATCAGGGATTAATGTTGAGGAGTGAATTGGATATTGGAGTGATGGGGCCGGCTTCAGGTGCCGGAACAGTTCAGTATAAATACCATGAGGGGACAAATAACGCCTTGCCACAAGGGTGGGGATACCAGCATTATAATTGGCCGGTTTTTAACTACAATCTAACTGCCCATCAGCGTTTGGGGGATTGGGAAAAGGTTGAGATTTATGGAAAAGGACAATTGCGCCTAGGTACTTTGCATGATGATGCGACATTTGGTATGTTAATTCGTACAGGGTTCATGAATAATTACATCGAAACATTGGGGTTACCCATTGCTGGTAAAGATCAGGATTGGCAGTTGTTTGTCAATGTTGAGCCCACCTTAACTGTGGTAGGTTATAATGCGACATTACAAGGCGGTTGGCATCGTAACCCGAAACTACACTATGTTTCATATAGTGATATGAATAAGATTGTAGCCCGGGTGAGTTCCGGGTTTGGACTTAATTATAAATTTATTGGCTTGAATTTTAATGTTATCTGGAATTCATCCGAATTTAAAAAAGGGGTAAACCACTGGTATACCTCTACCAGACTATATTTCGTGTTCTAAATATCTGTCTGATTGTTGGTCAGAAATAGCAACTGATAATCTTTTCTGTTAGGATATCAAACCAGGCGATTAAACGGCTAATATAGCGAAATACTGCACCAAAGCAGTACACGTAAAATTTCAGACGTTTAAACTAGAGGTAATTATAGAAGTTACATTCGTTTTATCAACTGTTATTTTTTGATGACAAATGAAGGAACATTTATGCCGGAAAGGGCGTACATGTATTGATCTTTCTTTACTTTAAAAAGAAGCGTGATGAAAAGGATATGTGTGTGGATGGTAAGCTTTTTTATTTCTGTATTTTTTTTTCAGGTGGAAGTGTACGCAATATCAGCATTTCCTTATCCCCAAAAGATTAGTCAACCAGATGGTACTTCTTTGATTATTATATTGCATGGGGATGAATGGTTTCATTGGATTACGACGGTAGATGGTTATCGAATTGTTCGAAATCAGGGAGGGATTTTTGAATATGCCGGTTTATTGAAATCAGGTGAAGCAGTTCCCTCTGGAGTTAGGGTGTCAAAAAAGAATGAGCGCTCACAAGAGGAGCATGATTACCTCAGAAGAATTGGCAAAAATCTGGGTGTTTCATCAGCTATGATAGCAAAGAAAAGGTTACAAAAGAATCCTTCAAACAGATTAAAAAGTGCATCTTCAGCAAATGTACGTTTTCCCCCATTAGGAATACGTAAGAATTTGCTGATACTAGCAAATTTTAGTGATACCCAAAATACATATACCCAAGCTGATTTCAGTAGTTTGATGAATCAGGAGAACTATAATGGTACTGGCAGTTTTCGTGATTTTTTTCTGGAGAATTCCGATGGCTTATTAGATATTACAACTACCGTTAGCATTTGGGTTACCCTTCCTAATACACATGATTATTATGGGCCGGAGTCGAAATGGGGGGAATTTGCCTATGATGCAGTTCAGGCCGCTTTTTTAGCAGGTGTGGATTTTTCAGAGTTTGATAATGACGCAGATGGCGAGGTGGATGGAGTGGCTATAGTGCATCAAGGCCCAGGGCAAGAGGTGACTTCAAATACAACTGATATCTGGTCACATTCATGGCGTTTAGCTGCTGCCGGATATTCAGTGCAGGAACGTACTTTTAATGATGTGGTTGTTAATAGTTATACGGCACAGCCAGAGCAATATGGTTCGGGTGGTAATATGACGACGATTGGTGTGATTTGTCACGAATTTGGTCATAACCTGGGTGCTCCTGATTACTATGATGTAGACTATGTGTCTAATGGCGCTTATCGTGGAACCGGAAATTGGGATTTAATGGCTGGGGGTTCTTACAATGGAAATCCAAGTGGATCTCAGCCTGCCCATGTAAATGCCTATGAGAAAAATGTGTTGGGGTGGAATATCATGCAGACGATCTCTTCTCCTCAAAATGTTGTTTTAGAGTCTTCTCTTTCTGCTGGTCAGGTATTGCGGATCAATACAACCACAGAAGGTGAATTCTTTTTATTGGAGAACAAACAACTCGCAGGTTTTGATGCTTATTTGCCAGGAGAAGGACTTTTAATATACCATGTTGACGAAAATCATATCAACGCCAATCGTGCCAGTAATACTATAAATATAGGGGAACACCAGGGGTTGTATCCCAAGGCTGCAGGGGGAATTATTAATAGTGCATCCTGTACGTTTCCCGGTACTACCGGATTGAATATGTTTACAGATGCAACAGATCCCAATGCATTGAATTGGGCTGGTAATACAACAAATCAATCAATCACTGGAATTAGCTTGGAAGGGAGCAATGTGCAATTTGACTTTATGGCGCTTCAAGACGGGGCACCTAAAAGTTTGAATTTGGGTTTGATCAGTCATGATCAGATAAGTGTTAATTGGGTACTTTCGGATGAAGCATATCCGGTTGTTCTGGCTTTTTCAACAACTGATGTTTTTGGGATACCAGAAAATGGAACAACTTATCAGCAGGGCGATCCAATTCCCGGCGGCGGGACAGTGTTGTATACGGGTGATGGTCAAACCGATTTTCAACATGTGGATTTAGATGAGAAGACATCATATTATTATCGACTTTGGTCGGATAGAGGATTTGATTACAGTGCCGGAATTGGAAAAAATTTATTCACCCTTGCAGCACCTGTCGATGTGTTTCCTTGGGAGGATGGTTTTGAATCAGGTTTGGAGAATTGGACTCAAACGATCATCTCTGGTTCGCCTCTATACTGGTTAACTCATAACGGAGGACAAGGTGCCTCCGAAATAATACCAGCTGCAGCATATAGTGGAAATAATAATGCGCTCCTTTATGATTCTGATTATGGAAAATCTACTCGTTTGGTATCACCGGAATTTATTCCTGAATCAGGTGAAAACTACCGATTTCAGTTTAAACATGCGCAAGCTGTTTGGCTGGGAGATCAGGATGAGATGAAGGTTTTATACAAAGAGAAAGGTGATGTCTTGTGGTCGGAGTTAGCCAGATATACAACATCAATCACTGATTGGCAGGAGGAAATTTTTGAATTGAACCCTAACTCGATATTTCAGATTGCCTTTGAAGGAGTTGCTAATTATGGTCACGGAATTGTAATTGATGATGTGTTAATTGAAAAGATAATTCCTCAATATTCAGTAACCATAATTGTGACGGATGGTGTAGATCCCATTTCAGGAGCTTGGGTTACATTTAATGGAATGCAGCTTCAGTCAAATGAACAGGGAAATGCTGTATTTAATGAAATTCCTTTGGGAGTTGCCTACGATTATAGAGTGGACATGACAGGATATGAGATAATTGTTGGTCAGGTGGATGTCAATGATGATGTTCAAGTGGAGGTGGTACTTAGTTTAAGTACATCTTTCACAACAAACACATTGTCTGGTATTCGGGTTTATCCCAATCCATCCAATGGAATATTTACCATATCACAAGGATCAAATTGGGCGGTAACTCAATTTGAAGTTTTTAATATTTCAGGGGTTAAAGTGCAGCGTGGCGTTTTAGCAAAATCTTCGGAGCATCTAAATTTGACCCTATTGCCTGAAGGTGTGTATATATTACGATTAGTCTCGAAAAATACTGAACGATTAATGAAACTGGTTATAAAAAAGTAATTGTAATAACCCTGTTGGTGTCTTAGCTGCAAAGTATATCTTTGTGCAATGGAATTTACTTCTGAACAAATCTTACACCAGGACGAGTACCTGGTAGTTGTTAATAAGCCGGTGGAGCTGCCGGTACATAAAAATGAGTTTATGCCTGCTGATGCTGATTACCTGACAAAATTGGTAGGTAACTTAATTGGAGCATCTGTTTATCCGGTGCATCGGCTTGATGCTAAAACTTCAGGTGTGATAGTGCTTGCCTTATCACGTGACATTGCGAATCAGTTAGCCATTCAATTCGAACAACGTCAGGTAGAGAAAAAATACCTTGCTATAGTAAAAGGAGAACCTGAGGCTGATGGTGCATTTGATACCCCTGTTGTAATAAAAAAGAAAAAAAAGCGTCAAAATGCGTTAACTCGTTTCAAGAAGTTAAGTCATATCGCAATAGATATTAGGTATAAGGATAAGGAAGTGAGCGCGATTAGTTTAATGGAAGCTACACCGGAAACAGGCCGCTGGCATCAAATTCGCCAACACTTTTCAAGCCAGCGGTTTGATATTCTTGGTGATACCCAACATGGCGATTGGACTCTTAACCGTATCATGACGGATAAAACAGAATATAAACGTCTGTTTCTGCATGCCCGGTCATTAACAATTACCCATCCGGTAACGAATGAGAAGTTAACCATAGATACAGGAATTCCATCTGACTTTGAGGATGTGCTTCAAAAAATGGATGGAATGAATTGTCAATGGGTGGTTGATGAATGAAAAAGGAGTGTTTCAGGTTTCTTGGTGAAACCTGAAACTTTTAGTATGTATAACACTTAAGATCGGCGTATCGCTTTTGTACGCAGGGGCGGGCGGTATTGATCAAAACCATTCCCATAAACAGCCATAACATTCCCAACCGATATAAATGCATCGGGATCAACTTCTTTGATAATTTGAAGAATGTGATGTGATTCTGATTTTCGCGATATCATCATAAGATACTCTCGCGGTGTTTTTGAATAATAACCTCTGCCACTGATAATAGTAAGACCCCGGTTGATTTCTGATGATATCTTTTGGGCAACTTCATCGGATTTATCCGACATAACCATTATTTGCACTGATTGACGGGATCCTGTAAGCAATAAATCCGCCACATAGGACATAACACCCATCACAACATAGCCATACACAACTGTTTCCAGCGACCCGAATAAAATGTATGAAGAGCCAATTATCAGGATGTCGCAAAACATCATCACTTTCCCCGGACTGATATTGCGGTAGCGATTCACCAACATCGCAATGATCTCTGTTCCTCCGGTACTGGCACGTTGAGAAAAGAGTATGCCAATACTGGCACCAGATAATCCTCCGCCAATAATAGCAGCCATAAATTTCTCCTTCACAATGGGTTCCGTAATGTAATAGGGAAGGATACTTACCAACAATGAAAGGACGACTAGTGAGTAGATGGTTTTAATGCCAAAACTCTTACCAAGTATTTTTATGGCGATGGCAATGAGTATGGCATTTAATACTAGATTGGTTGGTCCAACGGGTAAATCGGTGGCAAAAAATACTAGTGATGACAAACCCATTAAGCCACCTCCTACAATATTGGAGGGGATGATAAAACCTACCCATCCAATTGAGCTAACCACCAATGCTAAAGTGATGATGGCATAACTCTCCATTTCCTGAATAACTTTTGACGATGTCATGGTCATTTATTAAATGAGTTAAATTAATTGTATTAAAGCAAAAAAGGTGCCTGACAGATCAGGCACCTTTTTTTATTAAAGTAATGATCTTTTTAATTAAACATTTTCTTGAAACAACGTTTGCGTTTATGTTGGATATGGTCAAACGATTTCCACATTTGAATAGCTACATGGTTATCTTCAAGCATCCCGGTTGTTTCAACAAACTTAATCCCATCCTCTTTGGCTGTTTGCCACAATTCATTCATTAACAGTGCGGACACTCCTAATTTTTGCAATTCAGGTTTTACGCCGGTCAGCATCAAGTCCATTTCTTTTGGTTTTTTCAATGCACGCATAATATGCCACCAGCCCAAAGGAAATAATTTCCCGCCGGCTTTTTGCATGGCTTTTGATAATGAGGGAAGTGCTACCAAAAAGCCTGCCATCTCATCATTTTTATCCAGGATAACTTTTACATACCTGGGATTAAGCATTGGAAAGAATTTTTTTATATAAAAATCGATTAAGCTCTGAGGTAAAGGGAAGGTGCCGAAAAGTTGAGAAAAAGCCTGGTTAAATAAGCTGAATACCTTTTGTTTATATGGCTCGAGCTCTTTTGTCGATGTAAAGTTTTGTGGTTGCAGTCCATAGCGACGCTTGATCATGTCCGCTACTTTATAGGATTTTTCAGGCAAAGCATCCGGAAAGGTAATGCGAAATTCCAACCAGTCAATTTCTTTTTCATAACCGTTTTGCTCAAAAAACTTTTGGTAGTAATCCCAGTGGTAATCAGAAGCGACGGATGGCAACCAATCATGCCCTTCGATTAATAAGCCCTGATGATCAAGGTTAGAAAAGCCTAATGGCCCATGGATACCTTCCATGCCCTCAGCTTTTATCCACTCTTCAACTGTTTGTATAAGTTTTTGAGCGACAGTATTATCATCAATAAACTCCGGACGGGTAAAACGACCCAGTTTTTGATTGTTTTTTTCAATCCATAAACGGTTGATGATTCCACCAATACGACCAACGCATTCATTGTCCTTATAAGCCACCCATAATTTTACTTTACTGAAATCATAAGCCGGATTCTTTTCCGCTATGAGGGCATTTCGCTCTTCTGAAAGGATAGGCGGTACCCAATTTCTGTTTTTTTTATAGAGTTTATAAGGCAGTTTTGTGAAGTCGTTAAGTGTTTGTGAATCCTTAACTTCTTTAATAGTAATGCTCATCTCAATCGTATATGGTTTCAATTGGCGAAGATAGTACTTTTATTACATTTTTTCTTTAATAAAAATGATTGTGGCGAGAAGTTGTTTTATTCCCCATTTTAATAAAGCTTAACCAGAAAAAACGGAATTTTATAAGATTATTAGATACAAATATTATGTAGGATGGTTTTGAAAAGAATTAGTATGACTCACGATAAACACATAGCTACATGATTGTTTTTTATAATGAATTTTAACTATTATTGTCTTTTCATTGGGCATCGAACATACAAAATTGACAATCTCTATTTATGCAGATATTGGTTGATAATAAGTTATTAGATGAATTGCATCGAGGGGAGGAAAGTGTATACAGTGATGTGTTTCATCAGTTGCAGCCTGCGCTGGTTAATTATGCCATGCAGTACATTATCGATTGCGATCTGAGTAAAGAAATTGTTCAGGAAGCTTTTCTAAAATTGTGGGAGAGTAGAAAAAGCGTAACAGTGGGCACTAACCTAACCGCTTACCTCTACAAAGTAGTGCGAAACCTTAGCTTAAACTATTTGAGGCACATGAAAGTGCGCAATGAATTTGTAGAGACGCAATCTCGCTTAGTCTCTGATTATGCCTTGAATTATGAAGCTTTAAAAGATAAAAGTGCAGAACGGCTGTTGGAGGCTGAGATTATGGAACGATTACAAGAGGCAGTTAGTAAAATGCCGCCTCAATGTAGGAATGTTTTTTCATTAAGTCGTTTTGAGGGGAAAACCTATAAAGAGATCGCTCAAGAGTTAGGTATTGCTGAAAAGACAGTCGAAAATCAGATAAATAAAGCACTGAAAATTACACGTGCCGAGCTACAGGAGTTTTTACCAATCACTTTAGTTATTTATCCATTTTTGTGTCAATAATCTTGTTGTAGTATCTACGTGTGTATTTGCTCACAGAACAATCTATGTGAAATTTTGATATTTTACCGAACGAGCATGTGATTGATAATTAGCGTAATAGATTGGTTGTTTAAAAAATGTAAAATAAGCTAAATTTTTTATGGGGGGTAAAGTACTTTGAAGTGATATAACTATTGAAGACGAATTATGGAGCAATGTGAAGTGAATAAGGAAGCGATCATAAAATACTTGGCTAATCAGTTGTCTGTTGAAGAAAGAGATGACTTTAGAGGGGCTTTGAATAATGATGCTCAATTGAAAAAGGAGTTCATTCTTCAAAAAAACCTTTGGTCTCTAACGCATTCCATCGAACAGATCGGGAAGGATCGTGAGAACTCGGAGTTCAATCGATTCTTATTTCAGTTAGATCGAAAAAAGGAGGAGGCAAAGTCGAAGCATCGGTTAATAAAGCGTTTTCGCATTTATAAAGCGACCGCTATTATTGCAATGGCAATTATGATAGGAAGTGTTGGCTTATTGATGCACCAAACAAATAAAAGTGAAGTACAAGAAGTTTTTTATACAGAATCATATGTACCCAAAGGTGAGAAATCAGAGTTGGTTTTACCAGATGGTACACACCTTATGATTAATGCAGATACACGTGTAAAGGTACCTTCTAACTTTTCTAAAGCCAATAGGCGATTATGGATTGAAGGTGAGGTGTTTTTTACAGTGACCAGT
>Ga0193953_1001492_pt1 | contig 10751 bp, 13 predicted proteins | sample BB_4_MG_FD_140325 | JGI IMG/M metagenome (GOLD analysis project Ga0193953, IMG submission 140325) | Microbial mat bacterial communities from the Broadkill River, Lewes, Delaware, United States - BB_4_MG | ecosystem: Environmental > Aquatic > Freshwater > River > Microbial mats | place: USA... | reverse complement strand
GAAGCTGGAGCAGATGTAAAAACTATAGTTATACCTACTAAAACACATATTCTTGATGAGATCAAGTGTGATAATGTAGTAGTAGGTGACTTTGAAGATACAGAAAATGCATTAGAAGATGCAGATCTTTTAATAACTAATTTTCATGGGGAAAGAATAGCTCATAAACATGATAAAGCTCTTATACTAAGAGGCTTTCCAAACTACGAAATTGTAGGTAACCAAATGATAAATGATACACTTTATGAAGGCTCATGTTACCTACTTTTTGAATGTGCAAATACTATAAATGCCCACAAGGGACACTAATGAAATATGAAACTTCAAAACATCTACTACATTTAGATGAAATGGATGCTCACCATAAAGAGTTTGTAGATATATATAACAGTATTTGTAAGGATGATGAAGAAGCTTACAAAAATGTAATGATAAAGATTTTAGAACAAACAAAAGTACATTTTTGTCATGAAGAGGAGTTGATGCAAAAGCACAATTATCCTAGAATAAAAGAGCATTCAGATGAGCATAAAAAAGTGCTCCATGAGATGCAATATTTCATAGATAAAGCTCATACAGTTTTTGGAAAAAATATGCTTAAGTCTTACTACAATGAAGCACTCCCAAATTGGTTTGATTCACACCTATTAAGTATGGATAGTGACCTTGCAAGTTTTTTGAAAAAGTAGCATAACTTCAATGGAACACTATATGTAAGTGTATTAACAAATAACACATGGAGAATGATGATGAGCTCAACTATACAGGTAACTTCAAAAAACACAACAAGTGGTAGTATAAGAGTAGCTTTTGCTACAAATGACAATGAAAATGTTGATGCGCACTTTGGTAGTGCAAAGCAGTTTAATATTTATGATATTACTAAAGATGGTTTTGAAATATCAACTATCGTAAAAATAGAAGACAAAGATACAGATAAAACTGTAGAGTTATTAGCAGGAAATGATATATGTTACTTTGTTAACATTGGTCCAACGGCTGCAGCTAAGATCATTAACAAAGGAATCTTCCCTATAAAATATAAAGAAGTTATCTCTATCGATTCTGAGCTAAATAAACTTGTAGAGATGTTAAATGATAATCCACCTCCATTTATCAAAAAAATCATAGAAAAGAAGGCTGCGTAATGAGTTTATTTATAGATACTTTAATAGGACAAGTTAGAGCTTTAGATCAGTTCGGTACATGGGCAAATAGAGAAGATAAAGATATATTAATAGAAAAATATGTAAAAAGTAAAGAAGATTTAAAAAATATCCCTGTTATTGCAGATATTGATGAGATGCAGATTCAGGATATTAGGCTTGTATATCAAGCAATTGCATTGGCATTTGAGAAAGAAACAGGTGTTATGTGTTCAGTTGTAATGGAGATGAGTCACGAAGGTTTTGGTCGTGCTGTTGTAATAGCAGACAAAATAGTAATTGTAAATAAATTTTTTAAAGATGCACATAGATTTTCATTTCGTACATATGAAGATTTAGTAAAAGAGGGTGATAAACTTCTTAAAAATGCACTTGAAATTTATGAAGAATATAAAAAATAACTAGGAGGTAGATATGAGTAAGATAGGAGTTTTTGTAGGAACAGCTGGTGGAACAAGTATGAAAATAGCAGATGCATTGGTGGATGCATTTGGTATTGACGAAGACGATGTAATAAACATGGAAGAAGATTTTGATGATGTAGAAGATCAACTTTTAGAATACGATGTTTTATTTTTAGGAAGTTCAACTTGGGGTCAAGGTGATCTACACTTTAGCTGGGTTGATCCAGTTTTAGAGATTGAAGATGAAGAGTTTGATTTTTCAGGAAAAACTGTTGCATTTTTTGGAGCAGGGGACTGTAAAAAACATGGTGAACATTTTTGTTCAGCTCTTGGTAAGCTTCATAATACTTTTACGGGTGCAGGTGCTAAAGCGATAGGTTTTATACCAAAAGATGATTATACGTATGAATTTTCTTTAGCTGAAATGGATGATAAATTATGTGGTTTAGCAATAGATGAACATAATGAATCTGAAAAAACTGATGAGAGAATAGAAAAATGGATAAGTATATTAAAATCAGAATTAGGAGACTAAAATGTATTTGGTAATGGCAGTAGTTAATACTTATAACTTACGAAATATTTTAGAAGATTTATTTGCTAACAATATTGAAGGTATTACAGTGAGTGATGTAATTGGAAAAGGTTCATTTGGTTTAAATGAAGCTGATAACCAACCAACTGACCTTGTTGCTAAAGTGAAACTTGAAGTAGTAGTGTCTGATGTTAAGCACAGAGAAGTGGTTATGGAGTGTATTAGAAGTAATGCACATGATCTTGGTCGTGGAGCTGGAAAAATGTGGTGGCTTGAAGTTGGCGGAGTTGAGAGAATTCGTACAGGTGAAAAAGACGCTGAAGCTCTAACAACACAGATAAATAAGAAAATAAGAAACGTTTCATCTGCTATCACTACGCAGATGGATACACCTTGTAGTTAAAGGAATGATTTATGAATACTGAAACGAAGTCATTAGAGGAGTTCTACGAACTAACTGATGCAGAAGATTATTTTGATTTTTTCGATTTAGAATATGATGCAAGTCTTGTTAACGTTAAAAGATTTCATATACTAAAAGAGTATGGAGCACTTATAAAAACAGGTATGTTTAACCTTAAAGATGATGAGGAAAGACTACTTGACTTTTTAAAGTATTCTCTTTTAAAAGTTTATGGTGAATTTGCTAACGGTTATGCACCTAGTGCAGCAGATGTTTGGAACATGTTTGAAGACGGAAAATTGAGTGGTTGTATGAGCTGTACGCCACAACCTGGTAACAGTTGTGGATGCTGATATGAAATTTGATCCAAATGTTAAGTTACATGACAGTGTGACTGCTAGTCGTTCAGGAAAAGATGAAGAAGAACCAAAGTACAAAGTTGGTCAAAAAGTAAAACTTTTGTCTGATATTGTAAATGATGGTACTTACCCACATGCTAAAATAGGTACATTGATGATGCCAAAGGGCAGTATTGGATACATAAAACATATGGGTGAGTTTTTACAAGTGATCAGAGTTTATGAGGTACACTTTTTTGGTACTGAGATGGAGGTTGAGATCATCGGCTGTCGTGAACATGAGTTAGAGTCTATGGAAGATGACTATGTTGATGAAGATGAACTTGAACGTGAAGCTATGAAAGCTCATAGAGAAAAAATGAGTAAAAAAGATAAATAGCAATCTAAATAATAAGGAGAAAAGATGGCAAAAGTAATTTTTATAGGGTTTGATAAAGCAAAAGATGGGCTTTATCATGCAGCTATAGGTGAACCAATTGTAAGATTGGCAAAAGATAATGGTATACCTATCAATTTTGAGTGTCAAGATGGTGAATGTGCTAGTTGTTTAATCAGCTATCAAAACATTGAAGATGCAGAACCTACAAACTATATCGAAGATAAAGAATTAGAAAAACTAATTGAGATGGGTGTTTTAAAAGGTAAAGATGCAGAGCATTGTCAACAGTTCACTATTAGTCCAAAAGTTAGACTTGCATGTCAAACATTGGTTAAGGGTGATGTAATTATAAAACCATTTTTACAGTAGATAGTTACTTAACAAAATAGTTTTAGTGTTTGGAAAAAAATAGTATAGATAAAACTTGATTTTATCAACTTTAAATTTAAGGAGAAAATATAATGACAACAAGAGTAGAGATCGTAAATGACTTTTTAGCAATCAACGTTAAAGAAGGTAGTACAATTCAAGACATCGTAGAAGCAAGTGGTTCAGCACTTCCTTTTGGTTGTCGTGATGGTGAATGTGGTACATGTGTAGTTGAAGTTGAAGCAGGAATGGAATTTTTAAGTGATAAAACTGATAAAGAAGTTAAAGTACTTAAAGAAGTTTGTTCTGGAACTTGTACTCCAAACTCACGTCTTTCATGTCAAATGAAAATTGCTAAGCCAAACGGTCTAGTAAGATTAAAATACTAATCACTTAACTGCATAAAATATATACAATAATTGTTCTCAAACTTCTACTTGTTTGAGTACAATTTTGTATGTCAACATCATTTAATTTAAATACAGCCCAAAAACAGGGTTTACAATTATCACTAAGGTTATGGTTGCCACTACTTCAAGCACCACTTCAGGACCTAGAAACAATTTTTAAAGATCATAGTTTTGATAACCCATTTTTAGAGTATAAATCTTCTTTTGAATCAAACTATTCAAGTGGTGGATTTATTGAAGAGATCAACTTGCATGAAGATTCTTTATATGATGTGGTTGCAAACCAGATAGAAGCACCTCTTTTCCCAACGCCAAACTCTCAAAAAGTAGCGCATGAGATACTTTCAAATATTAACAGTGAAGGCTATTTTGATGGAGATATTGAGAGTATTGCAATTAATTGTGAAACTACAAATGAGTTCGTAGAGAGTATCAGGCAAAGGTTCTCTTATCTTGATCCTGCTGGGATTGGGGCTATTGATCTAACCGAATCATTTATTTTTCAGTTATCACAAGTTACATTGGATGAAGAATTAAATCTATTTACTCAAAAGCTTATAAATAATCTAAAAAGCATTGACAAATACCATAAACACCATAGGTTTGAAGAAGCTGCAGAATTGATTCATAGGTTTAAATCACCTCCTGCTGTTGATTTTCAAGAGGAAAACTCATATATAGTTCCAGATTTTTTTGTTGAAGTTGATGATGATATAAAAGTAACTATGAACAGTAGTTACTATCCTGATATTACGATCAAAGATCCATTTAAAAGTAAGAATGATGAGCTAAAAGATAAACTAAAAGAAGCAAGAGATCTTGTTAATTTATTAGAGTTAAGAAAATCAACTCTATACAAACTTGTACTTTTAATTGTAGAAAGGCAAATGGGCTTTTTTATAGGTAGTGAGTTAAAACCAATGACTATGGCTCAAATAGCTGAAGATATAGGTTTTGAGGAATCAACTATAAGTAGAGCTGTGTCAAATAAGTATATAAAATGTGATAGGGGAATATACTCTTTAAAATCATTTTTTACAAATGCAGTATCAAAAAACCTATCATCATCTGAGATAAAAAACTATATACAAAACCTTATAGAAAATGAAGATCATAATGAACCTTTAACTGATCAAGATTTAGTAGACAAAGTGATGACAAGATACAACATGAAAATGGTAAGAAGGACAATAACTAAATATAGAAAACTTCTTGATATTCCATCATCTAAAGAGAGAAAAAAAATATACAAGGTAAGGGATTAAAACTTAAAATCTTATTTTTATGCAAAGATTTGATATAAAGTTTGACATATTAACTGTTTTTTATTACATTAGGAGCACAAGCTTATAAGGAGATAATGGATGAGTATACCTAAAGAAACAGTTGAAGAAGTAAAATCTGTTGCATATGATTGGCAGAAAAGAATACAGGTTTCGCGCAAGGGAAAAGAGCAAGATTTTCATGAAATGATGCTCAAAATGTTGAAGAATCCCGTAAATAAAATTTTTCTAATTGAATTACTTGACCAAAGTTTTCGCTCACAAGATCCTGATAGAGTCGCGGATCAACTAGACCATATATTTGACAAATATAAAAATACAGATTTTTTCTCACAGTTTGAACAGGTGCTTATATGGTTATTTCGTGATGTTGGTATATATTTAACATCTATCTCTATTCCAATGTTTATAAAGTATCTTAGAAATGACATAAGCTCTATTGTGATCAAAGGCGAAGATCCTATTCTATCAAAGCATTTAAAAGCAAGAAAAGAAGAAGGTACTCGTGTAAACATAAATGTAATCGGTGAGATAGTTTTAAGTGAAGAGGAAGCTAATAGAAGAGCTGAAAAGTATATAAAATTATTAGAAAATCCAGATATAGATTATCTATCTATTAAAATATCAAACTTATTTTCTCAAATTATTCCACATGCACATGAGTATAATGTTGAACGTATCTCTTTACTACTAGAGAAAATCTATAGAGCTGCTATGAAAAATACTTACAAAGATAAAGATTCAAGTGAGAACTATAAATTTGTAAATCTTGATATGGAAGAGTATAGGGACGTTGAAACTACAATAGATGCATTTAAAAGTGTTTTAGACAAAGATGAATTTAAAAATTTAAAGGCAGGTATTGTTATTCAGACATATCTTCCAGATGCAATTATATACATAAAAGAACTCTATGAATGGGCTAAAAAAAGGGTCGATAATGGAGGTGCTCCTATTAAGATCCGTATAGTTAAGGGTGCAAATCAGGAGATGGAACTAACAGAAGCTTCTTTACGTGGTTGGCCAAGTGTTACATACGCTTCAAAAGCTGAATCAGATGCAAACTTTAAAGTGGCTATGGATTTTTTGCTTGATCCAGATGTAGCACCATATGTAAACACTGGTGTAGCGTCACATAACCTTTTTGACCATGCACTAGCTATGCTTTTAGCAAAAGAGAGAAATGTAGAGCAGTATGTCACAGCAGAGATGCTTGAGGGTATGAGTGAAGCTGCTTACGAAGTTTTGAAAGAACAAGGCTTGGATGTGATCCTTTATGCTCCAACAGCTACAAAAGAGACTTTTACCAATGCTATAGCATACTTAGTTAGAAGATTTGATGAGAATACAGCAGAGCAGAACTTTTTAAGGCATAGTTTTGGTCTAGAAGTTGATACTCCACAATGGAATACACTTGTAAAAAGTTATGATGATGCAATAGAGTTAATGCCTACAATTCATCAGAAACCATACAGATTACAAGATAGAAATTTAGAGGTTGAAAAACAAAGTGTTGAACTTGAACATTACCATTTTGAGAATGAACCAGATACTGATTTTGTTTTAAGAACAAACAGAAAATGGGCTGAAAAAATAAGAGATAAATGGAAAAATATAAGTGAAATTGGTGGTTTTAATGCTTATCCTGTTGTGAGTGGAAAAATTATACATGCTGATGAGCATATAGATGTAATTGATAAAAGTCAATATCATGAGAATAAAATAGCGGGTCATTTTGTAGAAGCTACTCCTGAAGATATGAAGATAGCTATTGCAACTGCTAAGGAAGACCCAGATGGTTGGAGAAAGTTAACTGTAAAACAAAGACAAGAGATTTTAATGGATGTTGCTCATGAGATTAGAGTTTCTAGAGATGATTTAATAGGTATTGCAGCAGCTGAAGTTGGTAAAGTATTTACAGAAACTGATGTAGAGGTAAGTGAGGCTATAGACTTTGCTAACTTTTATCCATATAGTATGTCTAAACTATCAGGTTTAACTGGTGTTGAAGTAACAGGGAAGGGTGTTGGTTTAGTTATAAGCCCTTGGAACTTTCCTATAGCTATACCAGTTGGAGGAATAGCTGCTTCGCTTGCTGCTGGAAACACAGTAATATTAAAACCTGCAGAGGATTCAACACTTTGTGGTTATAGACTTTGTCAATGTTTTTGGGATGCTGGTGTTAGTAAAAATACGCTTCAATTTATACCAGGACGGGGGTCTTTAGTTGGTAAACATATGATTCCTAGTAAAGATATAGATTTTACTATATTTACAGGTGGCGAAAAAACTGCATACAATATAATCAAGTCTCGTCCAGATATTCAACTAAGTGCGGAAACTGGTGGTAAAGATGCTACAATAGTCACGGCATTAGCTGATCGTGATCAAGCTTTAAAAAATGTAATAGTATCGGCTTTTCATAACTCTGGACAAAAATGTTCTGCGACATCTTTATTAGTTTTAGAAAAAGAGGTTTATGAAGATGAGAGTTTTAAAAATGCATTAAAAGAAGCTGTTGAGTCACTTGAAACTGGCTCAGTATGGGACTTTAAAAACCGTATAGGTACACTAAGTAATCTTCCAGCAGGTGAGCTTAAAAAATCCCTTACATATCTTGATGAGGATGAAGAGTGGCTGGTAAGACCTACATATGCAGATGAAGGTAACCCATATATGTTAAAACCATCAGTAAGATGGGGAACAAAAAAGGGTGATTTCTGTCATATGAATGAACTGTTTGGTCCAGTTTTAAGTGTAATATGTGCAGATGATCTTGATGATGCTATAGATATTGTCAACTCTACAGGTTATGGTCTAACTTCTGGTATAGAAACACTTGATAAAAGGGAACAAGATTATTGGAGAGAAAAAATTATAGCAGGTAATCTTTACATAAATCGTGGAACTACGGGCGCAATAGTTATTCGTCAGCCTTTTGGTGGTATGAGAAAGTCAGCTATAGGTAGTGGTAAAAAAGCTGGTGGATTCAACTATGTTAGTCAGTTTGTAAACATCTCTTACAAAGAGACAAATCTTTATGAGTCTTGTTCAAACCGTTTTATAGATCAGATGAGAATTTTACTTACTCGTGACACTGTGTTTAACGAAGAATGTGAAGCAGCTTTAAGACATATATGTCATTTTGCTCACTGGCATGAAGTGGAGTTTTTAAAAGAACATGACTATGCTCATATTAGAGGTGAAAGTAATATTATTCGTTATCTTCCTGTTAAAAGTGTACTTTTAAGAATAGAAGATAAAGATGAACTTGATGAGATATTAACAACAATAATGGCGATTAAAATGGTAGGAGCTAATTTACATATATCTATACCTAAAAAATCTAAAAAAGCTGAACACATTTGGTTAGAATCTAAAAAAGATTCTTTTATTGGTAAAGATGACAGTTTTAGCCGTGATGATGAAGTTGAACTTATAGCTAAAATACCAACTGTACAAAGAGTTAGGTTTTTACACCCGGATAATGTTACTCAAAACATATATGAATCTATAGCTGATAAAGCTATATACATAGCAAGTGATAACTTTGTATCACATGGTAGATTAGAGCTAATGCATTACTTTATTGAGCAAAGCATATCAAACTCTTATCATAGATATGGTAATTTAGGTATACAAGGTTTAATTGTAGAAGAATTTTAAAAATAATTAGGAGAAAAAATTGAAAAGAATAGTATTTAAGGTTGGTAGTTCTGTATTGACAAATACGACAGATATTGCAAAAGACAGGATGTTGAATCTAGTAGGACTAATAGCAGAAGCTAGAAAAAAATATGAGGTGATCTTAGTTTCATCTGGTGCTGTTGCTGCAGGTTATACTGCTGTACAGCTAAATAAAAGCATACCTACAAGTAAAAAAGTTTTAGCATCTCTTGGTCAACCAATACTTATGAGTTCATATAAGACTTTGTTTGATATATATGACGTAACAATATCTCAAATACTTTTAACAGAGGAAGATTTTGATTCAAGAGTTCATACAAAAATTGTTCAAGACATAATTGATAGAACTTTCAAAAACGATATCTTACCTATTGTAAACGAGAATGACATATCAACTACACCAGAACAGCTTTTTGGAGACAATGATCAACTCTCAGCTCACGTAGCACACTATACAAATGCTGATATGCTTGTAATACTTAGTGATATAGATGGTTATTATGACTCTAATCCAAAGGATAATCCAAATGCTAAGATTAGAAAAACTGTTAATGAAATATCTGATGTAGAACTTGAACAAGAACATACACCTAATTCTCAATTTGCAACTGGTGGAATCATAACTAAACTCAAGGCTGCTAAGTATATGATGGATAACGATAGAGAGATGTTTTTATGTAATGGTTATGATCTAACAGCAGCTAGAGAATATTTGATGGAAGGTGTACATAATAAAGGTACACTATTTACTAAAAAATAGATCATGAAATTTATATTTAAAGTTTTTATATTACAACTTTTAGTTTTTAGTTTCTCATATGCTGAGGAAAAAAAAGAACCTTTAAAGCATAGTGAAACTGAGATACTTGATAGACCTTTGGTCGAGAGATATATTCTAGATGAATTAAAAGATCTACGTACTAGTCAACTTAAGTTAAAAGAGGAAGTTACAAGGCAAATCACATCAAGTGAACTTAGTATCACTGATAGAGCTTTGGCTTATACGACAGATACTATTGGTAATATATTTTATATAATCGCAGTAGTGAGTTCACTGCTTTTACTCGTTGGTCTTAAGTCATTTAAAGATATAAAAGAGAGTAGTGAGCTTATACTTGAGACAAAAATATTGGAGTTAACTCAAAACTATGAAAATAGACTATCCGATATTGAGAAAAAAGCTAAACACAGATTTGAGTTGATTACCCATACTCAAGAGCAGTTTGAAAAGTCTGAGAAGGTTAGCTCCCTTTGGAAAAGAGCTGAGATAGAAGAAGATCTGCAAGAGAAGCTAAATCTTTATGATGAGATCCTAAAGATCTCTCCACAAGATGTTGAAACACTTGTATATAAAGCAGATACCCTTTTAGACCTTGATGAAACAAGATGGGCGTTAAGTCTTTGTAACCAAGCTATTAAACAAGATAGTGAGTACGCTTTCTCACACTGGCAAAGAGCTTGTGCAAATGCAAAGCTAAGAAATGTTGATTCTGCGTTAGATGATATAAAAACTGCCCTGGAATTAAACCCAAGATTACAAGATGAACTTAAAAACGAAGGCTCTTTTAAAATACTATATAAAAATGAAGAGTTTAAGAAACTTCTTCCTTAGTTTAGTTCTGTATATTAGAGTTTTTAAGACTAGATATATATTCAGCTAGAATATGTATCTCATATTTTAAACAGTTTTTTTTCTTTAATATTATCTTGTTGAGTGACTTTAGTATATTTTGATGTTAAATTACTATTTTGACAT
>Ga0193953_1001491_pt1 | contig 10760 bp, 10 predicted proteins | sample BB_4_MG_FD_140325 | JGI IMG/M metagenome (GOLD analysis project Ga0193953, IMG submission 140325) | Microbial mat bacterial communities from the Broadkill River, Lewes, Delaware, United States - BB_4_MG | ecosystem: Environmental > Aquatic > Freshwater > River > Microbial mats | place: USA... | reverse complement strand
TTGATGGCGAAAAAATTACATCTTTACACGTAATTTGTATGACTTGTATTTTATTAGGAGTTTACCTGATAAACAAGAAAATGTAGATTTATTCCGAATCAATTCTAAGTGTAAATCTCACGGTTGATTCTACAAAATTGCCATTGGATTTAGCTGCAGTCCAATTTTCTCCTTGCTCTATTAATAACTTAACTCTATTTATAAGACTTTTATCTGTAGTACCTTTTACTTTAATTTTTTCAATTCTACCACTCGAACTTAAATGGAATGAAATTTTCAGCTTCACTCTCTTATTGATGATTTCGGTATTCTTTATTTCAGCAATTAATAATTTCTTATACTCTTTTAAGTTTTTGGAAACAGAAGGCTTGGCTTTGTTCCAGGATCTTCCCGACTCTTCCATTTTCACTTCGGTAGCCGAACCTGTTACAAATTTTTCTTTTTTAGTTCCATAAGCTGTCACCACAACCTCATTCATAGACACATTGTCCTGTTCCAAAACAACCAAAAGAGAATCTGCTATATCCATTTCTTTAGGCTTTAAACCGATAAAGGATGCAGTCAATTTATAGTTTGGATTTGTATCCGTTAAACTCATCTCAAATTTTCCATCAATATCAGTAAGAACTCCCTGATTTGTTCCTTTTACAACAATACTTGCACCTGGTAATGGCATATTTTCTTCATCAAGTACTATTCCCTTAATTTGACGAATTCCAGAACTTTTAGACAAACTCGCAATTCCTCTTATTTGAATAGAATCATCTCTTTTATTCACTACAAGTCCCGCTACCTTACCAGACAATTCCTTTTCAACTGGCTCAGCTTTTAAGTTCGAATCACTCACCGTCTCCGATTCTCGTTGCACTTTAGCAATTAAGAATTTCGCCTTCGTAATACTTTCAACTTTTACCAATTCAACATCTTCCTGTCTATCTTCCTCTAACATTACAGGCATCTCCTCAGAGATATCCGAATCATCTCTAACATATTCTGATTCCGGTATTTCCTCGATATTATCATCAGATCCTTGCTTTTTTATAATCTGCTTTTCTAAAGTATCCGAATAAACTTTAGTTTTTAGAACAAGATTTTCTTCCTCCTTTATTTCCTGACTTACAAGCTCATCCAATGGAGGATTTTGATTGATATAGAATAGAACTAAGCTTAATCCAAGCAATACAATTATACTCGCAGCATAAGGAAGCCAGATTGCAATCCGTCTCTTTTTTGACTTTATTCTAGATTGTAATCCCAAATTTAGTTCCTGTAAATCTATTTCAAGTTGATGTTCTTCCAATTTCGATAATCCATCATAAGCCTCGCTTTCAAAATCATCCTGCATCATCGATTTCTCAAAATCATGAGCTTCCTTATTCGGCATTTTATTACCGAAATAGTCTAAAAATCGATGATATGTAGTATTTTTCTTAAGCTTCATTTTGTTTTTCAAATTGTTCCAAACAAATTTTCAAATTTCTTTTTCCGTTTTGTATATAGCTTTTTACTTTGTTTATCGGCAAATTTAATGTTTCCGAAATCTCCTTGTAACACTTCTCTTCGTAATAAAAAGATAGGATACATTTCTGTTGTTGTTCTTTTAGTCGATCAATACATTTTTTTAAACTTTCTTCCAGTTTTAAATCGGGACTTTCATCAATAGGATGCAAAACTTCCTCCGATTCCATATCTTGAATAAGTAAAAATTTGTCTGATTGAGTTTTACGACTCTTTTGTTTGCGAATTTCCATCAAACAAAAATTCTTACAAACCACAAATAACCAACTCTTAAAATTCTTAATCTCAAATTTAGGTATTTCAGTAATAAGATGTTCAAAAATCACATTCACAGCATCTTTTGCTCTTTCTCTATCCTTCAGATATTTTAAGCATACACCATAAACCAGGTGCATATAACGAGAATAAAGCACACCCAAATTTTCCAAATCACCGGAAGTAATAAAACTATCCAGCAACTCATGATCTTTATATTTTTTTTGATTTTTTTGGGACCAGAACATGTACTCTTTGAGCGTAATTATCAAATTAAATCTTAATGCTAGTTAACCATTTCTAAAAAAAGATGAAAATATTTTATGGAATTAATTCTTCCCTCGCATCCTAGTGATAAAAGCAAAACAATTTTATCATTAAAATAAAAGCTATGAGAACAAAAGCATTATTAATCAGTCTTATTGGAATATTTATTTCATTTTCCTTATCAGCAAAAAGCATTAAAGGTACGGTAACAGGCGAAGATAAACTTGCAATACCAGGAGTAAGCATTGTTATTAAAGGAACATCAATAGGGGCATCAACAAATTTTGATGGTGAGTATTTAATAGAAGCCTCGAAAGGAGATATTCTAGTGTATTCATTTGTTGGCATGGTCACAGTAGAAATTAAAGTGGAAGATCAAACTGTAATAGATGTAGTCCTAAAATCAGACGCTGTTAGTGTTGATGAAGTCATAGTTTGTGGATATTCTTCACAATCTTTAAGCGGACGGGTTGCTGGAATATTTAAACGAAAAAATAAAGGAAGGCATGTTAAATATGACATGATGGAATGTGAAGAATCCAATATATATTTTAATCTGGATCATAACACTGAAGGCTACTCTACAATAAGAGAAAATAGATACAGAGATGCAATAAAAAGTCCTGTTTCCACATTTTCAATTGATGTTGATGCGGCTTCGTACAGCAATGTTCGCCGTTTTTTAACCGATGGTCGCACTCCACCTCTTGACGCCGTTCGAATTGAAGAAATGATCAACTATTTTAATTACGAATACGATCAACCTACTGGCAAACACCCATTTGCTATTCACAACGAAATATCGGAATGTCCATGGAACAATGATAATTTACTATTGCATATTGGCTTACAAGGCAAAAAAATTGAGACAGAAGAACTACCGGCTTCTAACCTAGTATTTCTGCTAGATGTTTCGGGTTCCATGGATTCTCCAAATAAACTCCCATTGCTAAAAAAAGCATTTAAACTTTTGGTAAATCAGCTTCGTCCTGAAGATAAAGTTGCCATTGTAGTTTATGCTGGAAATTCCGGTTTGATTCTTCCATCAACAAAAGGAAGTAATAAGGAAAAAATTCTTAACTCCTTAAATAGATTGAATGCTGGAGGTTCAACTGCTGGAGCAGCAGGACTAAAGCAAGCCTATAAAGTTGCTCGTGAGAATTTTATAGATGGCGGCAACAACAGAATCATTTTGGCTACCGATGGTGATTTTAATGTTGGTATATCGAGCAATGCCGAAATGGAACGATTAATTGAGAAGGAGAGAAATAATGGTGTTTTTATTTCTGTTTTAGGTTTTGGAATGGGAAATTACAAAGATGATAAAATGGAAATTATTGCAGATAAAGGAAATGGCAATTACTCCTACATCGATAATATTCTGGAAGCGAAAAAAGTTTTGGTCAACGAATTTGGAGGAACACTTTTTACCATTGCCAAGGATGTAAAAATCCAAATTGAATTCAATCCTGCACTTGTAGCCAAATATCGATTAATCGGATACGAGAACAGAATGCTTAATAAGGAAGATTTTGATGATGACAAAAAAGATGCAGGAGAATTGGGCTCTGGTCATACGGTTACAGCCTTATATGAAATTAAACTAAACCAAAGAAAAAATAAAAAAGTTCAGGATTTAAAATATCAGAACACTACATTAAATTCCAATGCTTTAAACAAGAATGAAATTGCTACGGTAAAATTCAGATACAAAAAACCTGATGAGAATAAAAGCCAATTATTAATTAAAGAAATACCGATGCAAGTAATCGATTCTGATTATTTATCAAACAATTATAAGTTCTCAGCCGCTGTTGCCGGATTTGGGATGCTCTTAAGAGAATCGGAGCACAAAGGAAAATGCAACTATAAAATGCTAATTAATTTGGCTCAAAATTCAAAAGGTGAAGATACTGAGGGATACAGAAGTGAATTTATACGATTGATGAAACTTGCCAAACACCTTTAAAGATATAGCCAGGCATATATAAAATGTGTCTGGCTTCTATTTTTATGAATTTAGTTAATTGCACAATTATTTTTTAAATTTGCGCAATCAAACTAAATTCAATTCATTACAATGTTCTTAAAAAAATTAGATCCGCATTTATTGGAAGCACTTGAAGAAGCTGGCTTCGAATCTCCTAAAAAAGTTCAGAAATCGAGTATCTCTAAAATAAAAAGTGGAGCCGATTTAATTGTAAGAGCTGATGATAAAAGTGGTAGATCAAGTACAATTGTAATTAGTGTAATTCAACAACTTAAATCTGAATTTGAAGATGTTCCAAGAGCTATTATTGTTGTTGCTACCAGAGAAAAAGCCATTGAAATGAAAGAGCAATTTCTCCTACTAGGCAAAAATACCGACTTACGTGTTTTTAGCGAAGGGGATGCTGGTAATTTACTTGATCTTCGTGATAAGGTTTACGCTGGTTCGGATGTGGTTATCGCCACAGCTAAAAAATTTAATGAACTTTATTGTAACAGTGGAATCAACCTTAACAGCTTAAAAATGTTTATTGTTGATGATGCAGAACAAATTATGAGAGATCAAATTTTATCGGAAATCAACCGACTGGCTCCATACATTCCAAAATCTCAGAGAATTGTCTTTTGTAATAGAATAACGAAGCAAATGGAAGATTTTAGTGAAGAATACATGAATTTCCCACCAATACTTGATATTGAAGAGTAAGTAAAAACATAAAAGCCTCCGAATACTCGGAGGCTTATCATTCCCAAATTTATTATTACTTCAAGTAAGCTTTAAACATCCAATTCATTTTCTCTAAATAAGAAACATAGGCTGGCAGTATATCTAGTGTTCCTTCATCATCATTCTCATTAGCACTTGCTATAACATCTTTAACTTTTAGCACAATTGTATTGTGAGCTTCAATTACCTGCTCTACCATCTCATTTCCAGAACAATTTGAATTGGCTTCCGCAATACTTGAAATTGCAACATAGTCAGAAAAATTACCCAGTGGATGCCCATCTAATGTTAAGATTCTCTCAGCAATTTCATCTACTTTATCGCTGGCATCATTATACAACTCCTCAAATTTAGTGTGCAATTCGAAGAAGGAATTTCCACGTACATTCCAATGAAAATTTCTCAAGTTCTGATAATACAATTGATAATTTGCTAATAAGATCTGTAATTGTTCAATTTCTCTCTCTTTTGCTGTTAACTCTAAAGTTTCCTGATTGCTTTTAACGTTCTTCATGATATTTGTTTTTTATAAATGATTTGTTTCTTATTTCTGTTACAAATATCCATAGGTTCACATTATCTTTTCTTATGCACTTATAACATTTACTTATAATGATTTTTTGGCACTATAGTTGATTACGCAAAAACACAAAAATGAAATGGAAAACTTAATACAAAAGAATAAAGTTGAAATTCTATTGTATTAATAATTTTTATAGTTTAGAGTTGAAATAATTATCTACTATTTTATTAATAATCAAATCACAAAAAAATGAAAAAGTTTGTTTTATTACTAATTATTGCCTGCGGTTTAATCATTGAAGTTAATGCACAATCTGTTGAGTACAAAGTAATCACAACTGTAGAATCAATTGTTCCAATGGGAATTGGTCGTTCAAGAATTATTGAGGAAAAATCTCCTATTGATGCAGCTGCCTTTACTACTGACAGAACAGATGGTAAAAAAAGTAAGCAAAAAGATGTTAAAAGAAAAGATGCTAAGGTTAGCTTATTTGCTGAAACTAAGTTGTTAAACTTTTACAGTATTGCAGGTATCAACTTCCAAAACATTGCTTCGAACGATGCTTTAATTTCTTCAAAAATTAACAAATTAACAGAACAAGGTTACGAACTTGCTTTTATTACCAGTGGTGTAGAAAGTGATAGCGGTAAAGGTGACGGTAAAGGAATCTTTATTACTCGTTTTGTATTTAAACGTTTAAAATAATACGAAAAAATAATTCATCAAATTAGCCTCGAACTTTGTTCGGGGCTTTTTTTACATCTAATTATCAGTAAATTAAAAAGGTAGGGTAAGTATGATCAGTATTCGGTTTATTAACAAAAGCATTTTGTTTCACTAAATTTTAAACCGATGATTCACAACAAGCTCGACAAACTATTCGGACAAGCAGGCTCCGTGTTAGGATGGCTACTATTGCTTGTCGGATTGTTTATTAATAAAACTGAAATTGCCATATTATTCTTCCTTTTTGGTTCATTTATGGCTTTATCCTATTCCGCTATACAAATCGATTCAAACAATAATCGATATAAGTTTTACTATTCCTTATTTGGGCTTATTTCCTTAGGAAAATGGAAAAGTTTGAATGGTATTGATGGTATTGCAGGCATCTCTCCTATTATTAATCGTTCATCGTATTTATCTGAAAATAAAAATCATCAAATCGAATCGGATGATTGTTTTGTAGTACTATTCAAAAATAATCCAAAGAAAAAGATTCCATTAAAAAGATGTAAAGATTTAATTGAAGCAAAGTTGGAAGCTAGAAAAGCGAGCCATTTGCTCAAGCTTAAAATAATTCATTAAAATAATGTCTATAAGAAGACGATACTCCTAAAACAAAAAAAGAACCCCACAAGTGAGGTTCTTTTTTATTTCTTTTAATTCAAAACTTAGAACATATAATCCCAAACTGGTAATTGAACCGGTTTGGTTTCAAATGCTTTCTTAGCTTTTTCATTCAAATATTTCTTGTTGATCACTACACGAAACATGTAAGCATCAAACCACTCATCAGTAAAAGTTAAATATCCTCCGTTACCTGCACTTTTTCCCCATGAATTTTCAAACTCCCATTTTACTGGCTTTTCATTTTCATCAACATCTACTCCAATAAGAGTCATAGCATGTGAAGAACCTGACTGACGAGTTAATACTCGTGCTTTCTTATCCATATCGAATTCAACACCTAATAAAGAAGCATAGTCGTATGTATTCACATCCATTATACCAGCTTTACGATTGTGTTGTTTACCCACATCGCAAGAAGCATACATAGCCTCATTGTTCTTGATAGAAGCAATGGCAAATTTCTTAATCTCCTCGTTCGGTAAGTTCAAGTAGGTCCAGTTGATTCCTTCAGAAACATTTCTGTAGTTCTTAATTTCATATACTTTGTAAAACTCTCTGGTAGGATCATTCATGATCATTACCATCTCTACACTAGCATATCCAGGAGCAACTTCTTCTAAAAATTGAAGTGGAGTATATGTTTTGCTTTCGCTAATATTTCCATCTGAATCCTTAAATCTCCAAGAAAACTCCACTGGTGGTTCTCCTAAACTTAAAGCCAACATTCTATAAATAGCTTTCAAAGACTCAACTTTTGCAGCTTTAATTTTCTTTGCAGAAGCTTTCTCTGCCACCAACTGACGAAGCTTATATCCTTCACCTCTCAATTTCTTATTCAATAAGCTTCCGATTTCACGAGTCTTATTACTCACCTTAGTTTCAGGCATAATTTCAGCAGGAACAACACCGTATTTTTTAGCAACGTTATAGAATGAATTCCATACACCCCCATCGTTTACAGGAGCTTTAAAATAAGTTACCACTTCACGATCATCCATCTTACGATCAGCAGTAGCTATAATATTTTCAAGAAAATGGTTCGATTTTTCGAACATATCCCAGAAATAATTGTAATTGTGTGAAAAATCAAATGCGTTCAAATTGAACTGCTTTATTACATTTGGACGTATGGTATTCATTGATGTAAACATCCAACATCTTCCTGAACTTTCCTGATCAGTAATTCCCTTTACATCAACTCGATATTTAAAATAATGATCAACCTGACCTACTTTTTCTCTATTAAGAGATAATTCTCTGATACTTCCAGAGTTTGTAATTGCATTCTGAATTGCTTTTGTAGATGCATCTAAGGTAAAGCTAGAACGAATTTCGTCTAGAGTTTTAGCATCAACAGATCCTGATTTTTGAGCATTTGCTGTTCCTAAAAACGCCAATGCCAAAGCAGGTACTAATAGTAACTTCTTCATCTGTTTTGTTTAAATTTTAGTGGTTGTCAATTGTCGACACAAACTTAAAAATTATTGAAAGAAACAAGGTATAAAATACAAGAAAAGCCATCCTATACAGAATGGCTTTGAGATAAAGAATATCTATTTCTTAAATATGTATCACCTCATCGTATGCAGCTGCAGCAGCTTCCATAACCGCTTCGGACATGGTTGGGTGAGGATGAATTGCTTTGATCAATTCGTGACCTGTAGTTTCAAGTTTGCGAGCTGTAATCAATTCTGCAATCATTTCGGTTACGTTAGCCCCAATCATATGAGCACCTAATAACTCTCCATATTTTGCATCAAAAATCAATTTCACGAAACCTTCGTTTGCTCCGGCAGCACTAGCTTTACCTGATGCCGAGAATGGGAATTTACCAATCTTAACTTCGTAACCAGCTTCTTTAGCCGCTTTTTCAGTCATACCCATCGATGCAACTTCAGGAACTGTATAAGTACAACCTGGAATTGTAGTATAATCGATTGGTTCAACATTCATTCCAGCAATTTTCTCTACACAACAAATACCTTCAGCAGAAGCAACGTGAGCCAAAGCCGGACCTTTAACGATATCACCAATAGCGTAAACGCCTTCAACATTAGTTTGGTAGTAATCGTCAACAACTACTCTTCCATTATCTGTGGTAACACCTTGTTCTTCAAGTCCAATTCCTTCGGTATTAGGAGCAATACCTACGGCAGAAAGTACAATCTCACATTCGTGAACTTCCATTTCGCCTTTCTTGTTCTTGATATTCACCTTAAGGTTACCTTCTTCACCTTCTACCGATTCTACAGTAGAGTGAGTCATCACCTTAATTTTATTTTTCTTAAATGAGCGTCCCATTTGCTTAGAAACTTCCTCATCTTCTACAGGAAGAATAGTAGGCATAAACTCAACCAAAGTTACCTTAGTTCCCATAGTTGAATAGAAGTAAGCAAACTCAGATCCAATAGCACCTGAACCAACAACGATCATTGATTTTGGCAACTTCTCTAAAGTTAATGCCTTACGATAACCAATAATTCTTTTACCATCTTGTGGAAGATTTGGCAATTCGCGAGAACGAGCTCCTGTAGCCAAAATTATATGCTTGGCTTCGTGAGTCGACTTGCTTCCATCTTCAGCAGTAACTTCTACCGATTTATTTCCAACAAGCTTACCAAAGCCATTAATTACTTCAATTTTATTCTTTTTTAAAAGGTATTGAATACCACTGCTCATTTTATCTGCAACACCTCTACTTCGTGCTACAACTTTTTCGAAGTCAGCTTTAACTCCGTCTACGCTTAAACCGTAATCATCAGCATGTTTCATGTATTCAAACACTTGTGCCGATTTCAATAACGATTTAGTTGGAATACATCCCCAGTTCAGACAAATACCACCTAGTTCTGCGCGTTCAACAACCGCAACATTCATTCCTAATTGTGAAGCACGAATGGCAGCAACGTAACCGCCCGGACCGCTTCCCACTACTATTAAATCGTAAGCCATTTTTATTTTGTTGTTTATGTTAGTACAAATTTCGCTTTGCTAATTTATATAAATCAATGATTTAAGAAATCATTATTTTAAATTTGATATTGATTTTCGTTTTCTTTTGATCGCAACCATACTGATTTGAACCAATTTAGCTACAATAAATAGCATCACAAAAGAAAATATAATGGTTGCTCCTGATGGAGCATTTATTTTATAGGCAACCAATAAGCCTAAAAATGAACCAAGAACTCCAAATCCAATCGATCCATAAATCAATTTTTTAAAGTCTTGTGTAAACATGTTAGCAATGGTCTGTGGTATCGTTAAAAACGATATAACCAATATAATTCCCACAACTCGGATGTTTAAAACAATTGCCAAGGCAACCAGGGCTATCATTAAATAATTTAAAAACTGTACCGGAGTTTTCTGCGTTCTTGCATATTCCTCATCGAAAGCCATAAATAAAATGGGTCTCAACATAAGTGAGAAAATCAAGCCTGTTAACAAACAGAGCCCCAATAAAAGGTACAAATCCAAGGCTCCAACGGTTAATATATTTCCAAACAGATAACTCATTAAATTTGGTGCATAACCAGGAGTCATGTATATGAAAATAATTCCTACAGCCATTCCAAATGCCCAAAGTATTCCAATTACAGAATCCTGACGCACATCTGTTTTTTTTGTCAGCCATTCGATTCCCAAGGCTGAAAGCACACCAAATACGGCAGCTCCCAAAACAGGATTTAAACCCAAAAACCAGGCGATCCCAATTCCTCCAAACGAGGCGTGAGTTATTCCTCCACTAATAAATACAATCCGTTTGGCGACAATATATGATCCAATAATTCCACAAGAAATACTTGCCAGTAAAGCGGCGCCAACTCCATTTAGGAAAAATTGATACTTAAATAATTCGAGTAATTCGTTCATAATTAATTGTGGTGCTTCAAAACTCGGTGAGGAACTTCGCCATGAGTAATCAAATCTAATGGACAATTATATGCTTTCAATTGTTCTTCTGAAATTACATTCGAATCGTGATAACACAGTGTCTTGTTTACACAAGCTATGGTTTTTACATGGGAACAAATGGTTCCTACATCGTGTGATACAACAACAATTGCCATTTTTTCATTCAATCCATCTAAAATATCGTAAAGTTCACCTTCAAAACTACTATCT
>Ga0193953_1001490_pt1 | contig 10777 bp, 4 predicted proteins | sample BB_4_MG_FD_140325 | JGI IMG/M metagenome (GOLD analysis project Ga0193953, IMG submission 140325) | Microbial mat bacterial communities from the Broadkill River, Lewes, Delaware, United States - BB_4_MG | ecosystem: Environmental > Aquatic > Freshwater > River > Microbial mats | place: USA... | reverse complement strand
TGTAAATTATATAAACCACTATGATAAAGAATTAGTAGAAAAGTTTGTTTACTCAAAAGATATAAAAAAATATATTTTAGGGATAAATAAACTCTCGAAAAGTATTTTAAAACACATCTTTGTAGATGGTATAATTGATGATTTTACAAGAGTTCAATCTTCAAGAAAAAAAGATATATTAAAAATTGAAGATGTACAAAAAGATTCAATTATCTTATGTGTAGCTACAGGCAGTCCTTTGGAAGTAAAAAAACGATTGGATGATATGGGCTACACACATATAAATTATCTCTCTTTTTATAAGTATTCATCTTTAGACTTAGTACACCCACCTTTTATAATAGACTTCAAAAAAGACTTTTTGAATAATCTTTCTGAATATAAAAAAACTTTTGATTTATTATCTGATGAAAAATCGAGAAAAGTATTTGAAAAAGTGATTAATTTCAAAATATCATTTGATTATACTTTTATGGAAGGTTTTACAAACAACCATGAAGAACAGTATTTTGATAAAGATTTAATTCCTAATATTAAAAATATTAGTTTTGTTGATGGAGGTGGTTATGTAGGAGATACTTTGCCAACCATCATCAAAAATTTTCCAGATTTTAAAAAAATATATTGTATTGAACCCAATAATTTACATATAGGAATAGCTAAACGAAACTTTGCGAAATACGAAAATATAGAATTTATAAACTGTGGACTGGGTTCTAAAAAAGAGATGTTTTTGTCTGATGAGAATATTCAAAATAATTGTGCTCATGATTATCAAGCTGCAAATATAAATACTATAGATAATTTGATACAAGAGAAAGTAGATTTTATAAAAATGGATATTGAAGGTGCAGAACAAGATGCAATAGAAGGTTCAAAAAATACTATAGAAAAATATACACCGATTTTAGCTATTTGTGTTTATCATAAAGCTGAAGATTGGTATAAAATACCTCAAAAAGTGCTTGATATAAATTCAAATTATAAAATATATCTACGACATTATATGGAAGGTATTTTTGAGACAGTAATGTATTTTATACCTAAATCAGAAGAAAAAAATAAATAAAAAACTCGAATAAACATTATAAAACCGTTTTCAGCTACTTTTAGATAGAATAATTGATTAATATTAATTAAAATTAATAATTCACTCAAGGAATAATCAAAAATGATAAATATATTTTCAAAAATATTTGGAACTAGAAACGATAAAGAAGTAAAGAAATATAATAAAAGAGCTCTTATAATATCAGCACTTGAAGAAACATTTAGTAATCTTAGTGATGAAGAATTACAACAAAATTTCAATAAATTAAAAGAGGAAGTGCAAAATAAAACAAAAACTTTAGATGAAGTTTTAAACGAAAGTTTTGCAATCACAAGAGAAGCTAGTAAAAGAATACTTGGTATGAGACATTATGATGTTCAGCTAATTGGTGGTATGGTTTTGCATGAAGGTAGAATTGCAGAGATGAAAACAGGTGAAGGTAAAACACTTGTGGGGAGTTTAGCTGTTGTTTTAAATGCATTAGAAGGTAAAGGTGTACATGTAGTTACAGTAAATGATTATCTTGCTTCAAGAGATGCCAAAGAGTTAGAGCCTTTATATAACTTTTTAGGTTTGAGTGTTGGTATTTTAACTGGCGAAATAAGTGATGAAAACTTTAGAAAAGAACAATATGCTTCAGATATCACTTATGGAACAAATAATGAATTTGGATTTGATTTTTTAAGAGATAATATGCACTATTCTTTAGATGAAAAAGTGCAAAGAAATTATAACTTTGTAATAGTAGATGAAGTTGATTCAATTTTAATTGATGAAGCGAGAACTCCACTGATTATATCTGGACCTACTAATCATAAAAGTACGGATTATTTAAGATCAAATGAGATCGCTTTAAAATTAATTAAAGGTGAAAAAATTGAAGCTAAAAAAGCTGATGAAACAGATCAAATTACAGGCGATTATATAGTTGATGAAAAAAATAAAGGAGTCCTTTTAACAGAAGAGGGTATTTTAAATGCTCAAAAATATTTTAATGTTGACAATATGTATTCTCTTGAAAATGCCTCATTATCTCACCATTTAGATCAAGCATTGAAGGCAAATAATATTTTTGAAAAAGATGTTGATTATGTAGTGCAGAATAATGAAATTGTAATCGTTGATGAATTTACAGGAAGATTAAGTGAAGGAAGAAGATTCTCTGATGGATTACATCAAGCTTTAGAAGCCAAAGAAGGTGTTCAAATTCAAGATGAATCTCAAACATTAGCCGATATTACATTTCAAAATTATTTTAGAATGTACGAAAAATTAGCAGGGATGACAGGTACAGCACAAACAGAAGCAACAGAGTTTGGTGAAATATATAATCTTGATGTTGTTAGTATTCCAACAAATGTTCCTATCCAAAGAGATGATAAAAATGATTTGATTTATAAAACAGAAAGAGAAAAATTTATCGCAGTTTGTAATAAAATTAAAGAAGTATCAAAAACAGGACAACCAATACTTGTAGGTACTGCTTCAATTGAAAAATCAGAATATTTGCATTCTCTTTTAAAAGCAGAAAAAATACCACATACAGTATTAAATGCGAAACAACATGAACAAGAGGGTAAGATTGTTGAAGATGCAGGACAAAAAGGTGCAGTAACGATTGCTACAAATATGGCTGGTCGTGGAGTTGATATTAAACTACCTCAAGAGTGTTTAGATTTAGGTGGATTGATGATTTTAGGAACTGAGAGACATGAATCAAGAAGAATCGATAATCAGCTTCGTGGTCGTGCTGGACGACAAGGTGATGTAGGTGTATCTCAATTTTATTTGTCATTAGAAGATAATTTATTAAGAATTTTTGGAAGTGATAAAATTGCTGGTGTTATGAGTAGACTAGGACTTGAAGAGGGAGAGCATATCGAATCTGGTATGGTTACAAGAGCAGTTGAAAATGCACAGAAAAAAGTAGAAAATATGCATTTTGAAAGTAGAAAGCATCTTTTAGAGTATGATGATGTAGCTAATGATCAAAGAAAAGTTATTTATACATTTAGAAATGATTTATTAAATGAAGATTATGAAATAGATGCTAAAATAGATGAAAATATTAAAGAGTTTGCTGCTGTTTTAATAGATAATGCAAAAGAGATCAGTGAAAGTGTAATGGCTGAAGATTTTTCTTATGACAATGTAATTTTAAAATTAAAAGAAGAGTTAAATATTGATGTAACAAAAGAAGAATTTGAAGCAAATGAATTTGACTTAATTGAGGAAAATCTTGAACGATGTCTAAAAGAGAGATATGAAGAAAAAATGTCACTGCCAGCACCTGAGCAAAGAAGTGAAATCGAAAGAATCTTATATTTACAAGTTTTAGATAAAGCATATAGAGAGCATTTATATTCTATGGATACATTAAAAACAGGAATAGGGCTACGAGGATATAATCAAAAAGACCCATTAGTTGAATACAAAAAAGAAAGTTATAATATGTTTATAGAACTCATAGCATCTATTAAACATGAAATTGTGAGAATTTTATTTTCTGTTCAATTACGAGATGAAGAAGAAGCAAAAAGAGAGCAAGAGGCTTTAGAGAGATTAAAAAAAGAGATGGAAGCATCTGTTGAAGATATCTCATTAAGTAGTGAAGAGAAAAAACCTGTATTAGAAAAAAAGATTGCAAGAAATTCTCCTTGTCCTTGTGGAAGTGGAAAAAAGTATAAACAATGTTGTGGTCAAAGTGGTCCTAAAAAAGGTATTTTGGCTCAGTAATTTGAATACAAAATTAATTAATTTTATAATACGAAAGTATTTAACATTTGATAAAAAAAATCCTTTTATCTCTGTTAGTGCTATTTTGGCATTTTTAGGTGTCGGAATAGGTGTTATGGTACTGATTATTGCAATGGCAATAATGAATGGAACAGCAAAAGAGTTTGAGAAAAAACTTTTTACTATGAATTATCCTTTGAGTATTTATCCTAAAGTTTCAGGAATGGTTGATGATACTTTAGTAAAAAATTTAGAAAAAAAATTCCCTGAAATGATTTTTTCACCATATATAACTTCACAAGTGATGATTCAAAGCGATGATTCTATGAGTGGTGGAGTTATTTTTGGTGTTGACAAACAGAAAGAATCCCAGATAAATAGTATTTATGCAGAAGCAGTAAAAAATATAGATAAGTTTGGAAAATATGATCTTATTGTTGGCCAAGGAATTAAAGATGAATTATATCTTTATGATAGTCAAAAAGTAACTTTATATTTTACTACAATTAATCCTAGTGGTTTTTCACTGATGCCTAAAATGAAAAGATTTGTATATGCAGGAGATTTTAAATCAGGTTTAACAGCATACGATAAAGCCTATATGTATACATCTTTAGAATCATTGCGTACAATATTAAAAAAAGACAAGTCATATTATGATGGTATACATGTTTATAGTAAAAATCCTTTTAAAGATAAAGAACTGATAGAAAAAGAGTTACCCTCTTATGGTATTGGTATTATTGGTTGGTGGCAACAAAATGGAAATTTTTTTGCAGCAATGGAGATGGAAAAAAAAGCATTATTTATAGTGTTGATGCTTATTATATTAATAGCATCTTTGAATATAATTAGTTCATTACTGATGACAGTTATGAGTAGACGAAAAGAGATTGCATTGTTATTATCTTTAGGTGCAAGCCAACAAGAAGTAAAACATATTTTTTTAAGATTAGGGTTAATTATCGGATATGCAGGGATAGTTTTTGGAGTAATTTTTGGGTTTTTAGGTATGTATTTATTAGAAAATTTCGATATTATTTCTTTACCAGCAGATGTCTATGGAACTACTAAATTACCATTATTACTTGATACTTTTGATTTTATTTCAATAATAATTGGCTCTATGATTATAGTACTTTTATCATCATGGTATCCTGCTAAAAAAGCAACACAAATTGATGTTTTGGATGTTTTAAGAAACGAGTAGAAATTTTCTACTCGATACATAAGGATTATTTAAATAAAGCACTTCCTACACGAACCATACTTGAACCTTCTAAAATTGCCATTTCAAAATCTCCACTCATACCCATTGAACAAATTGTTGCTCCTTGACAATTATCAAAAATATTTTTTGTAGTTTTAAAACTTTTTATAATATCTTCTCTATCTTCTGAATGTGCGCCAATACTCATAATACCTTTAAGATTAATGTTTGAATATTTTTTCTGAATTTCATTATAGATTGTCACCGCATCTTCTGGATTTACACCTGATTTAGAATCTTCTTGTGCACTATTTATTTGTAGTAGACAGTTCATTTTTTTGTTTTTTGCTTTTAACTTTTTATCTAAATCTTCTGCTAAATCTAAGCTATCTAATGAGTGCATTAAAATTGGATTTAAATCAATAAGATTATTGATTTTATTTTTTTGTAAAGTCCCAACAAAATGCCATGCAATTGGTAAATCATTGAGTTCATCTTGTTTTGATTTTAAATCCTGAACTTTATTTTCTCCAAAAGCTCTTTGTCCTGATTCATATAATTTTTTTATATCTTCAGCTGTTGAATATTTACTAATTGCAACTAATTGAACAATTTTATGATCATCAACCTGTAACCTTGAGAATTCAATTTTTGTAATTATATTATCAAGATTTTTTACTGCATTTTCATTTGTCATTATAATTTTCCTGTATTTTTTTCTTATTATACAAAATTTGTTGTAAAAAGAAACAATAATAATAATTGTATAAAAAATATACAATCAATAACTTGACATTAAAATTTAATTAGTTACAATATAGCTAATAAAAAAAAGGATTTCATAAATGGGAAAATTTGTTAATAATACAGAAGAGTTTTTTGAATTTTGTAAAGAAAATGAAGTAGAGTTCGTTGATTTTAGATTTACAGATATTAAGGGTGCATGGCATCATATTAGTTATAGAATGAGCGCTGTTACTCAAGGTCAACTTGATAATGGTATGCCATTTGATGGTTCAAGTATTGATGCTTGGCAACCAATTGATAAATCAGATATGATTTTAAAACCATGTGTAGAAACTGCATTTTTAGATCCATTTACAGCAGATAGTACTGTAATTGTGATTTGTGATGTATATGATATTTATAAAAATGAAGCATATGCAAAATGTCCTAGAAGTATTGCTAAAAAATCGCTCGAATATTTAGCAGAAGCAAATATCGGTGATGTTGCTTACTTTGGTCCTGAAAATGAATATTTTATTTTTGAGGATGTTCAAGTAAAAGACAATCCAAGTTCATCATCTTATAATGTAGATACTGAAGATGGAGAATGGAATCTTTCTAAACCAGTAGAAGGTGGAAATATGTCACATATTTCAGGAAATAAAGGCGGGTACTTCCCTGTTGCACCAGTTGATAAAGGTGTTGACTTAAGAGCAGAAACAATGTTAGTTTTAGAACAAGTTGGTCTTACTGTTGTTCTTGGACATCATGAAGTTGCACAAGGTCAACATGAGATTGGTATTGTTTATGATACTTTAGTTGAAGCTGCTGATAATGTTCAAAAACTTAAATATGTTGTTAAAATGGTTGCACACTTAAATGGTAAAACTGCTACATTTATGCCAAAACCAATTTTCGGTGATAATGGTAATGGTATGCATGTTCATCAATCAATTTGGAAAGATGGTGTAAATACATTTTATGAAGAAGGTAACTATGGTAACTTATCTGATACTGCTAGATGGTATGCAGGTGGTGTTTTTAAACATGCATATGCTTTAGCTGCAATTACAAATGCATCTACTAACTCTTACAAAAGACTTATTCCTGGGTATGAAGCTCCTTCTATCCTAACATATTCTGCTCAAAATAGATCAGCAGCTTGTAGAGTTCCATATGGTGCAGGAGCACCTGCTACTAGATTAGAGATGAGATTCCCAGATTCTACAGCTAATCCATATTTAGCATTTGCAGCACTAATGATGGCAGGTATTGATGGTATTAAAAATAAAACTGAGCCTGTAGGTCCAATGGATGAAGATTTATTTGAATTATCTCTTGATGAAATCAGAGAGAAAAATATTCCTCAAATGCCAGCAACTTTAAGAATGGCTGTTGAAGGTCTTATTCATGATAATGATTTTTTACAACCAGTGTTTACAAAAGAATTTATTGATACATATCAACATTATCAATATGACAGACAAATTAAACCAAATGAAGCACGACCTACTGCTTACGAGTTTGTTTCAACTTATTCTTGTTAATATTCAAATTTTACAAAAAAGGTAGAGTATATTCTCTACCTTTTTTTATGCCTATAAAACATCTATTTCTTTAACTACATTTTAAACTTCATTTCGATATAATAAAGACAATAACGCTAATCTATATAGTAATAATTATAGATAAATATAAAGGGATATAATGGGTTGTAACTTAGATAAATTAACTTCTTTTAAAGACAACTGTGGGTTTGGTTTAGTCGCTCACTTAAAAAATAAACAAACACATCAAAACTTAGAGGATGCGATTACATCGTTAGAAAGAATGATGCATAGAGGTGCCGTTGCAGCAGATGGTAAAAGTGGTGATGGTAGTGGTTTATTATTTTCTATACCTGACCAATTTATGAGAAAAGTAGCAAAAGAACAAAATATTGATCTTCCTCAACAATATGCTGTTGCTATGGTATTTTCAAAAACAGATGAACAGTTAGATATTTTTAGAACTTTCTGTGAGAAAAATGATTTAAAAGTTATTTTAAATAGAACAGTTCCTGTAGATACAAATGCTTTAGGAAAACAAGCACTAAGTATTTTACCTACAATTACTCAAATTTTTGTTGTTCCAAATACTCCAGTTTCTGCAAAAAGATTTGACGCAATGTTGTATCTTGCAAGAAAAGAAGCGGAACATGCTTTAGAAGTAGATGAAGATTTCTATATTCCAACATTTTCATCTAAAGTTATTGCTTATAAAGGGCTTGTTATGCCTACAACAATTAAGCAATTTTATGTTGATTTACAAGATGAAGACTTTAAAATCTCTTTCGCTTTATTTCATCAAAGATTCTCAACAAATACTTTACCAAAATGGAAACTTGCCCAACCTTTTAGAGGTGTAGCTCATAATGGTGAGATAAATTCTATTGAAGCAAATAGATTTAATGTAGAGATTAAAACAGAGGCTATTAAATCAGAGATATTTACAGATGAAGAATTGGAAAGAATTTTTCCACTATTACAAAAAGGAAGTAGTGATAGTGCTTCTTTAGATAATATGTTTGAATTTTTAATTGTAAATGGTCTTGATTTCTTTAAAGCTGCTCGTTGTTTAGTACCAGCACCTTGGCAAAATGCACCACATATGGATAGTGAATTAAGAGCCTTCTATGAGTATTGTGCAATTAGATTTGAGGCATGGGATGGACCAGCAGCTGTAAGTTTAACGGATGGAAGACATATTGGTTGTTTAATTGACCGTAATGGTTTAAGACCTTCAAAATATTTTCAAACAAAGGATAAACTGTATATCACTAGTGAGTATGGTACTGTATTAGTTCCTGAAGAAGAGATTGTAGATAGAGGTAGACTTCAAAGTGGTCAAATGATTGGCGTTGATATTAAAACTGGTGTTGTATTAAAAAATGATGATATTAATGATTATTTAAAATCTTCACAAAATTACGAAGATTGGTTAACAACAAATATTAAGTATCTTCAAGAATATATTGAAGATTCATTTTTAGATTTAAGTGAATATATTTTTAAAGATTTAGAAAAAAGACAAAAGTATTCAAACATAACATATGAAGTTTTAGATCAAATGATTATACCTATGGCAGAAGAAGCTAAAGAGCCAACTGGTTCTATGGGTGATGATACACCATTAGCCTGTTTCTCAACTAAACATAGAAATTTTACTGATTTCTTTAGACAAAAATTTGCACAGGTAACAAATCCTCCTATTGATCCATATAGAGAAAAAGTAGTTATGAGTTTAAATACTGGTATTGGTAGAACATATAATATACTTGAAGAAAATGAACATAATTCTAAAAAACTTAAAGCAGCTACTCCTATTTTGATGAAAGAGAAATTTGATGTTTTAGTAAGTTTTGGTGATGAAAAACATGCAAGATACGATGAAGATTATAAAAATAAAACTTTCAGTACAACATTTGAAACTAACTTACAAGAGTCACTTAAAGAATTATATAAAGATGTAAAAAATGCAATTGAAACTGAGAATGTAAGTATTGTTATATTAGATGACAGAGATGTATCTGAAAATAAAAAGATGATTCCAATGGCGATTGCAGTTGGGTATATTAACCATCAACTAGTAAAAGACAAAAAAGCAAGTAGTGTTTCTATTGTTGTTGTTACTAGTGAAGTATATGATCCACATAGTGCTGCAGTGTTATTTGCATTTGGAGCAACTGTATTATATCCATATATGATGTATGCATCAATTGTTGCTTTTTATGAGAGAAAAGATTTATCTACTATGGCTTTACAAAATAAACTGAAAAATAGTGCAAAAGCATTAGGTGCAGGTTTATTAAAAATTATGTCAAAAATGGGTATTGCTACTATGTCATCATATAGAAATTCATCATTATTTGATATTATTGGATTAAGTGATGAGATATGTGAAGAATGTTTTACTTATGCAAATACAGATCTTTGTGGTTTAGGGTATGAAGATATAGAAAAAAGAATAGAATCGATGCATTTTGATGCATTTTTTAATGATAAATCAATGTTCCCTCTTGAAATGGGTGGATTTTATAAATATCTTGATGGTGCAGAGTACCATGATTATGGTCCTGCAATTACAAAAGCTATGCATAATAAAAATCCATCAGCTGAAGAAGGTATTTCTGACTTTAAAGGTCTCAAAAGCCTTATAGAGGGAAGAGATAAAAAATTTATTAGAGATTTCTTTGAATTTAACAGTGATAAAGATTCTATTACAATTGATTCTGTTGAATCTAAAGAAGAGATATTTAAAAGATTTGCATCGGCTGCTATGAGTTGTGGTTCTATTTCTGTAGAAGCTCATGAAGCTGTTGCAATGGCTATGAATACAATTGGGGCTAAATCTAACTCAGGTGAAGGTGGAGAAGATCCTGCAAGATTTAATACTCTTAAAAACTCTAAAATCAAACAAGTTGCATCAGGTAGATTTGGTGTTACTCCTGGTTATCTAGTAAACTGTGAAGAGTTGCAAATTAAACTAGCACAAGGTGCAAAACCTGGAGAAGGTGGTCAATTACCAGGTGCTAAAGTTACACCTATGATTGCAACATTAAGACACACAACTCCTGGAGTTACATTAATTTCTCCACCTCCTCATCATGATATTTATTCAATTGAGGATTTGGCACAGTTGATTTTTGACTTAAAACAAGTTAATCCAAATGCATCAATTGCAGTAAAATTAGTTTCATCAATTGGTGTTGGTACAATTGCATCAGGTGTTGCTAAAGCGTATGCTGACAAGATTATTATATCAGGTGCTGATGGTGGTACAGGTGCTGCACCACTTACTTCGATTAAGCACACAGGTAATGCTTGGGAGATGGGTTTAAGTGAGGCACATAATTCACTTAAAGCAAATCATCTAAGAGGTATGGTACACCTTCAAACTGATGGTGGTTTAAAAACTGGTATAGATGTTGTAAAAGCTGCTATGCTAGGAGCTGAGTCTTATGCGTTTGGTACATCTGTTTTAACATTATTAGGATGTAAAATTTTAAGAATTTG
>Ga0193953_1001488_pt1 | contig 10786 bp, 12 predicted proteins | sample BB_4_MG_FD_140325 | JGI IMG/M metagenome (GOLD analysis project Ga0193953, IMG submission 140325) | Microbial mat bacterial communities from the Broadkill River, Lewes, Delaware, United States - BB_4_MG | ecosystem: Environmental > Aquatic > Freshwater > River > Microbial mats | place: USA... | reverse complement strand
TAACGGAAAATATACACGACCAGGAAACGGTGGTGATGGCGGTCATGGCGGAAATTCAGGAAACGGTGGAAATGGTGGAACTGTTCACATTATGATTCATCCAAATAATTCGCAGATAGAAACGAAACTGATGTACTTTACTGACGGTGGTAATCGTGGGAATACTGGTAAAGGTGGCAAAGCTGGAAAACCAGGGACACCTGTGACGGGTCAAACACCTGGAAGGATGGGAAGAACTGGAATTTCCGGAAGGTCTGGACGGAATGGTGTAGACGGAATCGTGAATCCATTGTCATTTACAACCTTCGACTTCAATCAGTTCAAATAGAAAGGTGAAATCATCAGGTAAACTACAACTCCACTTATAGCAACATACAGCCAAATTGGCCAAGTAATACGTGTCCATTTTTTATGCTTCTCAAAGTTTCCTTGCCATGCAAAAAGGTAAGTAAACAACACCAATGGAACAATGACTACACTTAAGATAATGTGAGAAATTAAAATCACGAGATATAAGCTTCTCAAATCGCCCCCATACACAGTTGAATCAGAAGTCATATGATACGCTACGTATAATGCTAAAAACACCAATGAGAGCATTAAACAAACGCGTATAATACCACGATGTAAATTCATGTTCTTCTTTTTAATAGCAACAAGTGCCAGGACCAAAAGTACAGCAGTTAAACCATTAATTGTTGCATAAACAGGAGGAAGAAAAGACAAGTTAACACCTTCTATTTTTACACCAAAAAGGATTGCTACTAAAACTGGGATAGCAATTGAGAGCGTATAGATTAGTGTTTTAGCTTTTTTCACCTTATTTTGATCCAACAATTCCATATTCTATTTCTAATAAATTTCTTAAATCTGTTTGCAATAAATCAACTTGTTCAGGATTTGTTCCTTGATAAATCCCTCTCACAAAACCTTCTGTATCAACAATTGCGAAATAGTCTGTGTGTCCAAAACCACCATCGGCATCTTCATCACGTTCAGCTCCATTAAAAAAGCTTTTTGCCAATAAATGAGTTGCTTCTTCATCTCCAGTAAAAAAATACCAGTTTGAAGTTTCTATATCATACAGCTTTCTGTACTCTCTTAGTCGTGTTGGCGTATCTCTATCTGGGTCAATTGAAAAACTTAAAAACTGAACATGATCTTTCAAATCCTGCGTCTCCATATTTAACCGAGTCATTTGAGCCGTCATTGGCGGACAAATTGTAGGACAATACGAGAAGAAGAAATCAGCTACCCAAACCTTCCCTTTCATTGATTCTGAGGTAATCATAATCGAATCTTGATTCAAATATTTAAATTCCGGAACTCTATGGTAAATTGTGTCAGCTACTTCTTTGCCATCAACCATTGAATATTCTACATCACGCTCACCAAGAATTGGTAATGCTCTCCCCTTTTCTTCTGTACAAGAAAACAAAAGAAACCCGATAAAAACCAGGATACTACTTCTTTTTAAGATTTTCTGCATTTTCTTTATCGTATTGTTTTTTCAATAAAGCGACATGTTCTCTCATACGTCGAATCATACCTTCAGATTTTCCAGAAAGAACCATTCTTAAATGATTGTTCTTATCTAATAATAGCATTAATTCCTGAAAGGCCTCACCTCCGTAATATTCTTCTCCTTCTTGAAGTAATCGCTCTTCATTATGTTCAAAATCGTAAAGTTTTTTCGGATCACCAGAAGCCACCAACCAAATATTTGGGTCATACCCTTCCACCTGATCATGAAGCATATCACTTACTGCAGACAAATCTTTCATCGGGTTCCCTTCTCCATCAGTAACAAAAGTAATAATACGTAATGAACCTCCTTTTCTTGCGTTATCACGCATTTTCTGATAAATCAAATGATTCAGGTGCCAAAAAGAGACAGAGCAATTCTCGGGGCATGTAGGTTGAAGAACATTTATAAGAACCGAGTATTCTTTGAACTCATCGGCAGTGTGCTTTACACCTTGAGCATCTACAAAGGAATAATTGTCGGCTACTCCAAAGTCGCTTAACTCTTTAAATTTATGATTACAACTTCTTGTTGAAATAAATATCAAAATAAAAGCCGGACCAAACAGAAGAAGAATCGCTAAAATTCTCTTTGTTCGTCCGGCAGTATTTTTTACAGCCATGTGTAAACAGTATTAACTTGCGTATGTAGCCAATGTTTCACCAACTGAAGTACCCTCCCAAAGTAAGATGAAAATCAAGTACAACATAAAAATGAAATAAGGTATTAAAATTACATACTTAAGGCCTTTTCTTTCTTCACCTAAGTGCATGAATACTAAAACAATGTATGCTGCTTTAACGATTGTAAGAACAATGAATCCCCACTTAACAAATGGCCAAGCTCCTGAATCTTGTTTGATTAACATACCTAAAATAACTTCCACAGCAGTAATTGCCGTTAAAAGTGCCGTTACGAACCAAATCTTTTTACGGATTTTAACACCAGCTTCTTCACTGTGGTGTCCGTCTAACGAATATTCTATTATATCATCTCTTTCCATAACCGAGAATTTAATTTTTTTTGTAATTATACTAAGTAGAAGAATGTAAACACGAATACCCAAACTAAATCGACAAAGTGCCAGTAAAGTCCAGTTTTCTCAACCATCTCGTAATGTCCTCTTTTATGATAAACACCTCTAACAACCCCCATTAGGATTAAGATGTTAATTAAAACTCCTGAAAATACGTGGAACCCGTGGAAACCAGTAATAAAGAAGAAAATTGTCCATATTGCTTAGGTCCATACTCATTCTCTTGAAGGTTCGCACCATAAGTAATTCTATGTGCATCGCCAGAGTTTACAACATCTTCATACATTTTAATTGCCTCAGCACCTTCAATTACAGTACCTTTGTCATATGTACCTCCTGATTCTTTAACTAACAATTTCATTTCTGAATTGTCCTTTTTAGCAATTCTTGCTTCCGAACCATCGTGCAAAGTAATCACATTATTATGAACATGACCTTCTGCAACAGCGTGTTGATACATATGCATGACATCTTCAGTAATAGTTTCATCCACCTTATGATGATGACCTGCTTTAGTTACAGTAAAGTTTTCAATTTCACCAAAATGCCCTTTTACAACTGCCAAAGAACCATCAGCCAATTCCACTTTACCGAATTCAGAACCGTGAATAAAGTGAGACCACTCCCATGCTTGAGAACCTAAGAAAAAGAAACCACCAATAATTGTAGCAACCATCCATTTGATCACACCTTTTTTATCCATTCTATGTCCAGCCTCTACCGCTAAAACCATTGTTACCGAAGAAACAATAAGTAAAAATGTCATTAAGGCTACATAAATAAGTGGATAACCATGACCTAAGAAAGGTAATGAATTAAACGTTTCCTCTCCAATTGGCCAAGACCCTCCGTAGTTGTGTCTTGTGAAGCCATAAGCTACAAGTAAACCACCAAAAGTTAAGGCATCAGATACCAGAAAGAACCACATCATTAGTTTTCCGTAGCTCGTGCTAAATGGAGAAATCTTACCTCCCCATAGCGTTTTAGAGTCAATTTGTTTAGAAGCGTGTCCTGCCATGCTTAATAAATTTTATGTGCAAGTTTAATGAATAAAAAGTAAAAAAAGTAATAAATAGAGCCATAATAATCCCAAAAAGTGCCAGAAGATGGCTCCCATTTGCAATGTTAGGTTTTCATTACCGTTGATTTTACCTGAAAATGAGTGAATTACAAGTTTTAAAATATAAAACAACGTTACAATAATATGTAGTAAATGAAGAAAGGTAATCAAATACAAGTAAGACGAAGCCGTATCCGCAGCTTCCATTGATTTAATTTGCAAATAATTAGTAAGTTTTTTACCGTTCATTTGTAATTCTCTATTCTTGTATTGTAATTCTTTTCCTTTATAGTAAACATGAAAATCTTTCCCGAGCGTACCTTTTACGAAAAAATCACCCCTCTGATCGCGCACATTAACAGCCAAATCTTTAAGTCTTACTCGATCAAGAAACTTTAACTCACCATCTTCTTCGGATGTCAACGCTCCATTCACAAGTTTTAGCGGTGTATTTAAAAAGTAGAGTTCAAAATCATCTCCGTACTGCTTAACATTGAATGGTTTTTTCTCATCAACCTCTAGGAATTGTGACATAAAATTTTGGTATGCTTTCAATTCTGCATCAGTCATTTTCTGCCCCTTCAAGAGAAAATCATTTCCGTTTATTTCAATAAAGTCGCCCTTATATTTCACTTCAAAATAATCACCGTACTTCCCATCTGTTACGATGATATGATTTCCAACAGCATGAACGCCATTGTCAACTAACTGACCATATCCTTTGAATTGGAAATATACAAATGCCAAGCCTAGCACCAATGTAATTGAAATTGCAGCCTTCATTGCTGACAAATTTCCTTTTTTCGCAAAAATGACAGCTGCCTGAATACACACACTACTAATTGCAATAATAGCTGTACTTACCCAAAATGCGCTTGGCAAAGTGAATTTTAACCAAAACGAATCACCCATCGAAACGATATATGCCGAAGTTAACCCAGCAAATAACATGATAATACTGAACATTGAAACATACACTAGATTCTTTCTAGCCTTATCCATTTGTTCTTTGTTTCCGTCTTTTGAAAAATCTTGTTTCATGACTTTTAACTTTTAATTATTTCAACAACGATTCGATAACATCCAAGTTTCGATCGAAGACATATACAAACTGAATAATAGGTAGGTAAATGAATGAAGCGAACATCAATTTACGCGCATCTTTATCATCACAGGTTAACAATAATCGATATGCATAATAAAAGAAACCTACACCTAATAATGTTGCTATAATCATTGACCAAACACCAGCAATTCCGAGTACCCATGGCAATAAACTAAATGGAATCAAAGCAACAGACCAAACAACAATCTGATATGCAGAATTTTTCGATTTACCATGTTTAGATGGAAGCAATGAGAACCCTCCTGCTTTATAATCATCAAAAGCAACCCATGCAATAGCCCAGAAATGTGGAAATTGCCAAACAAATTGCACAAAAAATAAGATCCCTGGAATAAAACCAAACTCACCTGTATAAGCGATCGCTCCAAGCATCGGAGGAATGGCACCAGGTATAGCCCCTACAAACACGGCCCATGGGGAAACACGCTTCATCGGAGTATAAACAAAAACATAAAGCACGTAAGCTAATAATCCTAGTAATGCTGATGGGAGATTTATGAGGTATAATAAAACTGTACCTACAATTAATGTAATTGCCACAACGACATAAGCCTCGGTAAGTGACATATTCCCTTGAGGAAGCGGCCGTTTTTCAGTCCGTTTCATTAGGATGTCTAAATCTCGCTCCCAAATCTGATTAGATCCATTTGATGCTGCAGTAACCAACAACCCACCAATTAAAAGGTAGGTTAACTCAAGTAAATCACTTCCGCCAACAAACAAATAACCGGAAAGTGCTGATACAATAACCAAAGCCGAAAGCCTGAACTTTGTAAAGACCATATAAGTCTTAAGTTTCCCTTTAAATCCTGATTTTGGTGAAGCACTATCCATGAAAGAAATTTTGCGTTCCAAAAATAGTTATTATTTGCGCGTTAAAGGCACGAAATACGTAGAATTAATATGAATTAGAGGTTCTTTACTATTTGATTTTATCGATAAATATGCTTTCTTTGTCGATTAGAATAATTGATTAAACATTGAATTAACGATGTTTATCCAATTGGCAACCAAAACCACTACTAACAAAAAAGGATGTTGAATTAATTCAACATCCTTTTTTATTCTTTAAAAGTTGCTTCAAACTTAGATGATCATCATTGCATCACCATAAGAGTAGAACTTATATTTTTCTTTCACTGCTTCTTCGTACGCACTCATCATCAACTCATGCCCGCCAAATGCAGAAATCATCATTAACAACGTTGATAGAGGTGTGTGAAAATTCGTAATCAACACATCAGCAATACTAAAATCGTAAGGAGGGAAAATAAACTTATTCGTCCAACCTTCGTATGGCTTAAGTAATCCATCTGTAGATACAGAAGTCTCAATTGCTCTCATTGAAGTACTTCCAACCGCAATAATTTTCTTTTTATTCTTCTTGGCATTATTCACCATATCAACGCAAGGCTGTTTGATTGAAATCTGCTCAGAATCCATTTTGTGTTTAGTCAAATCTTCTACTTCAACTGGACGGAACGTTCCTAATCCAATATGTAAAGTAACTTCAGCAAAATCGACACCTTTAAGCTCTAAACGCTTCATCAATTGTCTTGAAAAGTGTAACCCTGCAGTTGGAGCTGCTACAGCACCTTCTTCTTTAGCATAAATCGTTTGGTATCGATCCTCATCAGAAGGTTCAACATCACGTTTAATGTATTTTGGAAGTGGTGTTTCACCTAAATCCGTAATAGCTTTCTTAAAATCCTCATATGGTCCATCAAAAAGGAAACGTAAAGTTCTACCTCTAGATGTAGTATTATCAATCACCTCAGCGACCAACGACTCATCTTCACCAAAGTAAAGCTTATTACCAATTCTAATTTTACGTGCTGGATCAACTAAAACATCCCACAAAAGACTTTCACGATTCAGCTCTCTTAATAAGAAAACCTCAATCTTGGCTCCTGTCTTTTCTTTGTTACCATACATTCGTGCAGGAAACACTTTCGTATTATTCATGATCATCACATCACCTTCATCAACGTAATCAATAACGTCTTTAAACATTTTGTGTTCAATCTCTCCAGTATCCTTGTGGATTACCATTAAGCGTGCTTCGTCACGATTCTCGCTTGGGTACTCTGCAATTAACTCTTCCGGTAGGTCAAAGTTAAACTGCGATAATTTCATTTTATTCATAACAACAATCCTGTTTATGTTATTCCCGTTTTTCAGGGACGCAAAGGTACAAAAATTAACATTTTAGAGTGGAGAGTTCTCAATAAAATCAATCCATTCTTCTACACTCTTGCTTTCTTCTATGTTTTGCGCACCTGATTTTGTACGTCTTAATTCAATTAAAGTTGCGCCAGACTTCAATTTCATCCCAAAATCGTGTGCAATTGATCTGATATAAGTTCCTTTACTGCATGTCACTTCAAAACTCACCTCAGGCAGATTTGAAGTGTCAATTTTGAAATCATTAATCGTAATTCGATTGGATTTTAATTCAACCTCCTCACCTGCACGGGCTAAATCGTATGCTCTTTTTCCATTTACCTGTTTTGCAGAAAAGATCGGTGGTATTTGATCTTGTGCTCCAATAAAAGATTGACGCACCTCTTCAAACATCTCATCTGTAATGTGATCTATTGGAAACTCTTCATTATACTCAGATTCTAAATCGTACGACGGTGTTGTTTTACCCAGAAGAAACTTTCCAGTATAGGTCTTATCACCAATCATCAAATCATTGATTAGCTTCGTATGCTTTCCAATACAAATTACAAGTAAACCTGTCGCTAATGGATCTAAAGTGCCTGCATGCCCAACTTTTAGTTTTTTTACCCCCAACTTTTTTCTCAAATGCCAACGTAATTTATTTACCACATCAAACGATGTCCACTCAAGTGGTTTATCTACTAAAATTGTACTTCCTGCGGCAAACTCTGTGATCATAATTAATTAAAGATTGCCCAACCAATGGCAACAAGACCAACGATGAAACAGTAATATGAGAAATAAGTTAATTTGCTACGCTTTACAATAGCAATCATCCAAGTGCAGGCAACAATTCCTGTTACGAATGCAGCAATGAATCCAACTGAAATCGATCCGAATGAGATTCCCATGTCAACATTACCAGAAATCATTCCTCGAAACTCTTCGCTAGTCATGTCTTTGGCTATCTTACCAAAAATCAATGGAACTACCATTAAAAAAGAAAACCTGGCAGCTTTGGCGCGATCAACTCCTAATAAAACAGAAGTTCCAATCGTAGCTCCGGACCTGGAAATCCCAGGTAGTATTGCGATAGCCTGTGCAACACCTATTACAATTGCATTCGAGAAACTTACTTTCTTTTCCGTATTCTTTGCTCTATCGGCCAGAAATAACAGTAAACCAGTCAAGATTAACATACATCCAACCAATAAAACCTGACCATTAAAGAAAGACTCCAGAATATCGTCAAACATCACCCCAACTATTGCTGCAGGTATCATTGACAATAAAATTTTCATTGAAAACTTAAACTCGTCGTTCATTTTAAATTGAAAGAGCCCTTGAACTATCTCCAAAATATCCTTTCGAAAGACAACAACAGTACTGAGGGCCGTTGCAAAATGCAACACAACCGTCATCATCATACTTGTTTCACCAGAAAGATCTTGACCTTGGATTGCTTTCACTAGCTCCAAATGTCCACTACTACTCACTGGCAAAAATTCAGTAAGACCTTGTATTATCCCAAGGATAATTGCTTCAAGAAAACTCATTAAAATCTATTTTGAATCGTGCTTCGGTTTTTTCATAATCGCATAAGCAATTACGACGTAACCAGCTACAATTAGCATTGGTGCAATTGTGATACGCGTGTGACTAAAAAGTTCGCTTGCATCAAACTCATTTGGGTCTTCAGCAGCACCACCAATCATCAATATAAAACCTAGGATGTTAATCCCTAATCCAATGAGCAACAATTTATAGTTCTTTGCGCTAAATGAAAATGGAGCAGTCTTATTAAATTCCTTTAATGAAACCGACTCTTTATTTGAATTATTTTCTGTTGTACTCATTTCGCTAAAATTTGAATTGTTTGAACTCTGGTCCCAAATTTAATACAAATCATCCAATTTCATTCTCAAATATTTGTTAAGAGCGAACCAAGTTGAAATATAAGTAATTACCATCCCGATAATTAAGAGTGAACCCAGTAGCAATAAGAAAGTATTTATCGAGTATGTAATCTCCATAGAGTCGACTAAATTATTCAACGCATAGAACAATCCAAACAATAAAGCCATGGCAATTAAACCACTCACGATACCAATTCCAATGGCCTGTAGTAAAAAAGGACGACGTATGTATTTTGATGTTGCACCAACAAGTTGCATTGTTTTGATTGAAAACCGTTTTGAATATAAAGCCAATCGAATGGTGTTATTAATCATCGCTACAGCAACAATAATTAACAATAACGCCACTGCTCCAAATAAATAAACGAATTGTTTAAACCCAAGATTAACAGATTTCACACTCGCCTCGTCATAGCTAACTTCATCAATTCGATCTCCATATGCAGCAAGCAAATCAGCTTTAATTTGCTCCATCCCTTCTATTGTAGCATGCACCTCTTTAGGTTTGAATCCAACGGTAGGAGGCAATGGATTATCGCCTTCAAAAATTTCTAAAATATTATCGGCGTTTTGATCCTGTCCTGTAAACTCTTCAATAGCCCGTTCAGGTGAAACATAAAACACCTCGTTAAACTGTTCCCATGTTTTAAGTTCTTGTTCTACCTGTTTAATATCGGCAGGATTCATTTCTGGCTTAAAGAATAGGTCGCCTTGTAAGTTTTCTTTTGCCTGACGTTGAATGTTCTCCAAACCAAACACCCCACCCAGTACAATACCAATCATGAATAAAACCAAGGATATCCCAATAATTGTTGAGACATAGCTGGACTTTACCCCGCGTTTATTTAGTTTATCTACATTCGCTGCCATGACGTGAAAATAATGAATTCAATGTTATGCACATCAAGACTTAAAAAGAGTTTTGAATGGTACTTTGTGAATTCAGACTAGCACATGTTCAATTCTAATAAGAACATCCACCAAAAGAGAAGTGAAACATCGGTTTCAATCAATGGATTCCATGATATTTCTATTATATTTATACCTGCTCAGCACAGGAGAATTGTTGAGATTACAAAGCCAATAAACTTGCAAGAATGAATAAAAAAGTGTTATCTGATATTGAAATTGCTCAAGCAGCAAAAATGCAACACATTAAACATGTGGCAGAAAAATTAGCTATCGATGAGGACGATCTTGAATTGTATGGTAAGTACAAAGCGAAACTTCCATTGAAATTAATAAATGAATCTAACATCAAACAAAATCATTTGATTTTAGTTACTGCCATGACTCCGACACCTGCTGGTGAAGGAAAAACAACAACTTCTATAGGTCTTACCGAAGGAATGAACAAAATCGGAAAGAAAACAACTGTTGTTTTACGTGAACCTTCATTAGGTCCAGTTTTCGGCATTAAAGGAGGGGCCGCTGGTGGTGGATATTCTCAAGTTGTACCGATGGAAGATATCAACTTACACTTTACAGGGGACTTCTCGGCGATTGAAAAAGCCAACAACTTACTATCTGCTTTAATTGATAATAACATACAATCAAAAGTAAATAACTTGGGAATTGACCCGAGAACAATTGCATGGAAACGTGTAATGGACATGAATGACCGATCACTTAGAGATATAACTATTGGACTTGGAGGAACAGCTAATGGGATTCCACGACAAGATGGATTCAACATCACTCCGGCTTCGGAGGTCATGGCTATTCTATGTATGGCTGAAAATTTCGAAGATTTAAAATTACGTATAGGAAGAATATACATTGGATTAACTTTCGATAAAAAACCAATTTATGCGCGTGATTTAAAAGCTGAGAACGCTATGGCAATTTTATTGAAAGATGCTGTTAAACCAAATCTTGTTCAAACAATGGAAGGTAACCCAGCTATTATTCATGGAGGACCGTTTGCCAACATTGCTCAAGGAACAAGCACAATTTT
>Ga0193953_1001483_pt1 | contig 10822 bp, 6 predicted proteins | sample BB_4_MG_FD_140325 | JGI IMG/M metagenome (GOLD analysis project Ga0193953, IMG submission 140325) | Microbial mat bacterial communities from the Broadkill River, Lewes, Delaware, United States - BB_4_MG | ecosystem: Environmental > Aquatic > Freshwater > River > Microbial mats | place: USA... | reverse complement strand
TTGCACATTCACCGGGTGGCTGAAGAACGGCATGGTGAAAGCCTGCACCGGACGGTGGGTGAATTCCGCAATGGCGGCCGGGTCGGCGCCAAAGGCGATCAGCAGGCGACCAAACCAGAGACCGAAGGGCGTTGATGCGCCCCAGCCAGCGCCTGTTACGCCCATCAGCAGGGTAAACAGCACTACGATTACGGCGATACCGGTGGTCATGGACCAGCGAGAGACGAACAGGGCTTCATAGGTCTGGCGGCTGAAGAAGGGGTGCTGGCCCAGGTTGTGTGCCGGCTGTTCTTCCTGCGCTTTCTCAGCGGCAACACCAATATAGGTATCGTCACGACGGCGGCGCTGCTCGTAACGATGCGCGAGCCAGCTGACGATGGCGGCCAGCAGGGCAGTCAACAGGATCGCACCAAAGTAGCCTTTCATCGGGTCATTCGGGAACAGGTCCGGCAGGTAAACGCCCTGATTGGCATAGGTTTGGCTTGAGACCAGGGTATCGGTAATCCAGGGCTGAGTGGCCTGCAACGGAAAGCCGAGGAATACACCGGCACCAAAGCAGGTCAGGATCAGTGCCGGGCGGGTCAGGTTGCTGGAGAAATAGGTCAGCACGCCGGAGGCGCAGCAACTGGCGAAAGACATGCCGAAACCGAACAGCACGCCGCCCAGAATCAGTCCGGCGTTAATCGGGTTGACCCAGAGGTCCAGATCTTTCGGGTTCTGGTTGTACAGGAACGCGGTGCTGGCAATGGCGGTGGCGGTAAACATCAGCATCAGGCCGCGCATCAGCTTGGTGGAACCGGCACGATAGGCACGGTTGACACTGCCGGCGAAACCAAGCGCCGCGCGAGTCAGAGCATAGCCGAGGCCCAGGCCGATCAGCAGTCGGAAAAAGATATCGGGCTGCAGCGCCAGGCCGCCAGCCGTCAGAATCAGTGCGAGCAGGGCAAAGCCACTCAGGTTTTCGGTCTTGTTCATGCGATGTTCCGGTTGGGTGTACGTTGGACTCTAATGGTTAAAAGGGGTCCAATTGAGGATGGCAATGCTAATTCTTTTTCGGTATATATCAATTTTTATTAAAGACTAATATGTAATAAGAAAATAACTATATGAGTGCCGGGTGGGGTACGGCTTGTGCCGTTTATTTGTATCGAGCAGATAACAGGAAACCGGTCCGGTGCCCGCTCCGCGAGCGGAGGCCGTGCTTTTTCTGTTACACTTTGGCCCCCTTCATTCGATGACAGGAACAGCATGTCCCGGCGGCCCGATCTGCTCAATGCCCCCATACGCCCGACACTGGTGCGCATGACCATTCCGATGATGTTCGGGATCGTCAGTCTGATGCTGTTCAACCTGGCCGATATCTGGTTTGTCGCCCAGCTGGGCACTGAGCCGATGGCGGCCCTGGCCTTCACCTTTCCGGTTTCTTTCTCTGTGGTTAGCCTGGCAATCGGGCTGGGCATCGGCACCTCGGCAACGCTGGCCAAGCTTATTGGCAGCGGTAATGGCGATGGGGAAGGGGCGGCCCGTTTGGCTACCGACAACCTGCTGATGACAGTCCTGCTAATGGTCGTGGTGGGCACGGCGGGCCAGTTTCTGACCGATCCGGTATTTCGCCTGATGGGGGCAGCCCCGGAGTTGCTGCCGCTGATTGATGCCTATATGGAAGTCTGGTTCGCAGGCTCGGTGTTTCTGGTGCTGAACATGGTGTGCAACAGCACATTCCGTTCGTCGGGGGACACGCGGATGTCAGCGGCGATCATGCTGATCTCCTCACTGCTGAACATTATCCTGGACCCGCTGTTGATATTCGGCTGGGGACCCGTACCGGCAATGGGGATTCGCGGAGCGGCTGTTGCCAGCGTGATCGCCTGGGCAGCAACCAGCCTGTTGGCATTACACCTTCTCTATCATCGCAAAGGGATGCTATTGCTGTCGTTGCCACGGCCTCGGCAGATGCTGGGGCACTGGCGGCAGGTATTGTCGATCAGTTTGCCGGCGGCACTATCCAATATGATGACGCCCTTGGCCAATGGTGTCCTGACGGCGCTGGTGGCCGTGCATGGGGCTGAGGCCGTTGCGGCTTTCGGTGCCGGTGCTCGTATTGAATCACTGGCGCTGCTGCTGTGCTTGGCGCTGTCCATGACGCTGCCTCCCTTTATCAGCCAGAACCTGGGGGCGCAGAAGCTTGAGCGGGTCGGCATTGCCTACCGGGGGGCGGTACGCTTTGCCCTGGGGTGGCAGCTGTTGATCTTCGGGGTGCTGGTGCTGGTGTCAGGGCCGGTATCGAGGCTGTTTACCGACGATGATGATGTGGCGCGCTGGCTGCAACTCTGGCTGCTGATTGTGCCAGCCGGGTTCGGTTTCCAGGCCACGACCTTCCTGAGTGCGTCGTCCTTTAATGCCCTGCATCAGCCTCTGCGGGCGATGCGGATCAGCCTGTTCCGGTTGTTCTTCATGTATGTCCCCTTGGGCTGGTTGGGCAATCACTTCTTCGGTCTGACCGGCATGTTCGTGGCGTTGGTGTGTGCCAATGCCATCACGGCACTGGTGGCCAGTATCTGGATGCGGCGTTACCTGGCAAAACTGGCCTATCGTTACGGTGCGGCTCCGGCTTCCTGAATCAGGGTAAGCCCTGATGCACCAAAGTCATACTTCTGACATCCTTTTTTTGGACTATGATCAGCTGTAGTTACACCGTTGACTACACAACAAATAATTACCTCGTACAGTGCCTGACGGCCCCCACTCTGCCTGCAGGGTGGAGCAGGCAACGAGATCATGGAAAGGGATGCAAAGTATGAGCAAGCGTGTTGCATTGGTTACCGGTGGTACCGGTGGTCTGGGTGAAGCTATTTGTCGCAAGCTGGTAGATGCCGGTTTTCATGTCGTAGCGGGCTACAACAGCGGCGGCAACCATGACAAGGCCAAGGCCTGGCAGGAAAAGCAGCGTGAAGCCGGCTATGAGATCGACGTAGCCTATGGCGACGTGACGAGTGCTGAGTCCTGTGAAGCCTGTATCGCAACGGTCAAGGAGCTGACCGGTCGTGATATCGATGTGCTGGTCAACAATGCGGGGATTACCCGTGATGGCCAGTTCAAGAAAATGAGCTGGGAGCAGTGGGACGAAGTACTCACCGCGAATCTGGATTCCATGTTCCACATGACGCGCATGGTGATCAACCCGATGATCGAGAATGGCTTCGGTCGTATCATCAATATTTCCTCGGTCAACGCGCAGAAGGGCCAGTTCGGTCAAACCAACTATTCTGCGGCCAAGGCCGGTATCCACGGTTTCACCAAGGCGCTGGCACAGGAAGTAGCCGCCAAGGGCGTCACCGTCAATACCGTATCGCCGGGCTATGTCATGACGCCGATGGTTGCCAAGATTGACGATGCCATTCTGGAGAAAATCGCCAAGAGTATCCCGGTTGGTCGTCTGGGTGAGCCGGATGAGATTGGCCGTATCGTAACCTTCCTGGCAGAAGACGAATCCTCCTATATCACGGGTGCGGATCTCTCCATCAACGGTGGTCTGCACATGTTCTGATGCGGGTTTAGCCGCACGCGGAGCGCGCTCCTACACTGGACAGTAATTGTCCTTGCCCTGTGGGAGCTCGCTCTGCGAGCGATTCAAGTTGTGACAATAGTGGTTGTGATTTTCCCATCTGTAAGTGTTTACGTCCTTCCCAGTTATTCCCCTCCTCCTTTTATGTTCAGCATGATGTGTGCCATATCGACGATATGCCGCCTGCTTCGCAAGTGATTACATACCAATAGCCTGTTAAGGCATCCCTGCGCTTGACCCTGTACCAAGCTTCAGGGTTTATCATTCAGCTATCAAGAATCACTCACCTGAACAGGGAGATGGATATGGCTGTTTATCAATATGCGTTGCACAACGTGCGCTGTGCCGGCTGTGTGCGCAGTGTGGAAAAGTCGCTGAAGCAGACGCCCGAGATTGAGGATTTTGCACTCAACTTTGCCGATCGTACGCTGTCGGTACAGACCGCTGCTGATCCGAGCATTGTCGTTACAGCGGTTGAAGCGGCGGGATATGGTGCCTCGCTGCTGCAGGATGAAGAGGATTATGATCGTCGGGCCGAGCAGGAGCAGAATGCATTTCGGCAGACCCTGAGACGAAGCCTGGTAGCGCTGCTGGTCGGTGGTCTGTTGATGTTGGGAATGCTGGTCGGCTGGATGCCAGACCTGAATACGGCTGCAGGCATCTGGCAGGGCGTGGCGATGGGCGGTATTACCCTGGCGATCATGGTGTACAGCGCCGGTCATATCTACCGGGGGGCCTGGACGGGGCTGTTTCATGGTGATTTGAACATGGACACGCTGATAGCGCTTGGCACCGGAGCCGCCTGGTTGTATTCGTCGGGGCTGCTGCTGACATCGGCATTGGCGCCGGGGCTGCTGCCGGAAGCAGCCATGCATCTTTACTATGAAGCGGCGGTGATGATTCTGGGCTTTATTCTGCTGGGGCAGGCGCTGGAGAGTCGGGCACGCGGCAATACCAATACCGCGCTGCGCAAGTTGCTGGATCTGCAGCCCAGAGAAGCGCTGAGAATTCGTGATGGTGAAAGCCGACTAGTGCCGGTGGCCATGTTGCAGCCGGGAGATCAGGTGCGTGTACGTCCGGGTGAAAGCGTGCCGGTGGATGGGCGTGTTCTTGAGGGTGTCAGTCATATTGATGAGTCCATGCTGACCGGTGAGCCTGTGCCGGTCAAACGTGAAACCGGTGATGAGGTTGCCGGAGGAACGGTGAATGGTCAGGGTAGTCTGCTGATCGAAGTGACGGCCGTTGGGCAGAAAACCCTGTTGGCGCAAATTGTCGCCACCGTGCGTGAAGCACAGAATGCAAAGCCGGAGCTGGGACGTCTGGCAGACCGTATCGCAGGCATCTTCGTGCCGGTGGTCATCGCTATTGCACTGGTCACGGCACTTGCCTGGCTGGTGCTGGGGCCTGCGCCGTCCTGGACCTATGCGGTTGTCACGGCGTTGACGGTGTTGATTGTTGCCTGTCCCTGTGCACTGGGGCTGGCGACACCGATGTCAGTGATGGTGGGGGTCGGTCGTGCTGCCGAGCGGGGTGTGTTGATCCGCAATGGTGACGCCCTGCAGCTGGCACAGTCGATTACCACGGTGGTGGTCGACAAGACGGGAACGCTGACCGAAGGTCGCCCGGCGGTTGTGGATAGCCATATAGAAGGTGATAACAAGCACTTGTTGGCCTGTGCCGCAGCGGTGGAGCAACATTCCGAGCATCCTTTGGCACAGGCAGTGCTGGCGTTTGCCGAAGTTCAGGGAGTTAAACCTGGTGTAGCCGAACAGTTCGAGGCGGTTGCCGGTCGGGGGGTACGGGCGCAGGTAGACGGGCAGGCCGTGTTGCTGGGTAATGAGGTGTTCTTGCAAGAGTCCGGCGTCGATACCAGCAGCTTTACCGCGCAGGGGCAATCATTCAGCCGAGCCGGACGCTCACTGGTCTGGATGGCGGTGGATAACCGGGTGGCGTTGTTGCTGGCAATAGCCGACCCCTTGCGTGACGATAGTGTACAGGCGGTCAAGCAGCTTCATGAACAGGGACTGGAGGTGGTGATGCTGTCTGGTGACAATCGTGCCACTGCTGAAGCCATTGCCGCAGAGGCGGGTATTGATCGGGTGATTGCAGAGGTGAAACCGGAACAGAAGCTGGAGGCTGTTCGTGAGCTGCAGGCGCAGGGCAAGACGGTTGCCATGGTGGGCGATGGCATCAATGATGCGCCGGCGCTGGCACAGGCGGATATCGGTTATGCCATGGGATCGGGGACCGATGTGGCGATGACAACGGCCGATGTGACCCTGATGCGCTCCAGTCTGACCTCGGTGGTGGATGCCATCGCCGTATCCAGAGCGACCGTGCGCAATATCAAGCAGAACCTGTTCGGTGCTTTTATCTACAACAGCCTGGCGATTCCGGTAGCGGCAGGCGTGCTGTATCCGGTGTTTGGTTTATTGCTCAACCCGGCGGTCGCAGGGGCGGCAATGGCGCTATCCTCGGTAACCGTCGTGTTTAATGCAAGGAGACTTGGACAGCAGCAACTGGAATAGTTCCAATTGTCTAGGACGAATGTATTAAAAATATAACAGCTATTCACTACAATGGAGAAACACATCGTTGTGAGATAGGAATACCAATGTCCGGACTCAAACTTACACCCAAACTGCTGTTGCTGTCGTTGCTCCCTCTGGTGGCTGTGGTGACGGCCGTCATGCTGATTGTCCGCTTTGAAATGCAGGCGATGGGCGATGAAGAGGTCGAGCGCATCCGTGCTGACATGCTGGCTGGCAAGCAGGAAGAGCTGAAGCACTACGTGGAGCAGGCGGCGACGGCAGTCAAGCCGGTATTACAGAACCCGGCGCTGTCGGCACAGGAGCGCAAGGAACAGGCTGCGGCAATACTCAATGCCATGGCGTTTGGCACGGATGGCTATATCTTTGGCTATACCCCCGAAGGGATCAATGTTGTGCACGGCGCCAATCCGAGCCTCAATGGCACCAACATGATCAACGTCAAGGGGCCCAGCGGGATACCGCTGGTCAAGGAGTTGATCCGTGCTGCTCAGGGCGGCGGTGGCTATGTCGAATATGACTGGGACAAGCCTGAAACGGGTGAGCAGGCGCCCAAGCTCAGTTACGCGGCCATGTTGCCAGGCATGAACTGGATGCTGGGTACCGGGTTTTATATTGATGACATCGAACGTGCTGTGGCTCAGAAGGAGCAGGAGCTGCGTCAGGCCATCAATGCAACACTGGGGCTGATCGCCCTGTCCTCGGTGGTGCTGATCGGTATTGTTGCCTTTGTGTGTATTCTGGTTTCACGCCGTATTGTACGCCCATTGCAGCAGACGGCGGCCGCGCTGAAGGATATTTCCGAGGGTGACGGTGATCTGACCCAGCGGCTGCCGGTGGAAACCCGTGATGAAGTGGGCGATGTGGCGCAGAACTTCAATCTGTTCGTTGAAAAGATTCAGCAGCTGATTGTCGAAGTACAGCGCGGTATCGCTTCGCTGGGCCAGTCCACCGAGTCCATGCGTAATGTAGTGACGCGTACCCATGAGGATGCGCATACACAGAAAGGAGAAACCTCTCAGGCGGCGGCTGCCATTCATGAAATGGCGGCAGCGGTGCAGCAGGTGGCCGGTAGCGCTGCTCAGGCGGCCGAGTCTGCACGCGAGGCAGACAACGAGTCGGTAACCGGGCAGAACGTGGTAGAACAGACGATCGACTCGATCAACCGTCTGGCGGATGACGTCAACCGCTCGGCCGAGGTTATTGCCTCACTAGGCGGCAATGTCAACGAGATCAGCACGGTGGTCAATGTGATTCGGGATATTGCCGAGCAGACCAACCTGTTGGCACTCAACGCGGCCATTGAAGCGGCGCGTGCCGGTGAGCAGGGACGCGGCTTCTCCGTGGTGGCAGACGAGGTACGTACGCTGGCCAACCGCACTCAGCAAAGCACTGACGAGATCCAGCGCATGATCGAAGGGCTTCAATCCGGTGCTCAACAGGCGGTGCGCGAGATGGAAAGCTCTCAGGCACAGAGTCAGGATACCCTGCAGCGAGCTGATGAAGCACGCGGGTCACTGCAGCAGATTACGCATTCTGTCAGCACCATCACCGAGATGAACACGCAGATCGCCAGTGCCGCTGAAGAGCAGACGGCGGTTGCCGATGAAATCAGCAAGAGCGTGCAACAGATTGCCGATATTGCCGATCAGGCGACGCAGAATGCCGAGGAGCTTGCCGGTACGGCAACCAGCATGAGTGATCTGGAGCGTCACCTCAACCAGTTGGTGTCACGCTTCAAAACCTGACGCCATTAACGCTGGACAACAAACCCTCCTGAACCGTCGCAGCCATGGTTGCGTACGGGTTCAGGAGGGTTTTTTATTATGCAGGATCAGAGGTATCTTACGTGAGCCAATCAGCTCTTGATCGTTACGCACGGCTATTCGCTTCCCTGACGCCCGCCACGCTGGATGCACTCTGTGAACAGGTCACGGAGGAAGTCCATTTTCGCGATCCTTTCAATGACATCCACGGTCGGGATGCCTTTCGACACCTGTTGCAGGATATGTTTGCCCGCAGTGCGTGCCCGTCTTTCACCGTAGTAGAGGCCTGCTGGCACGATGCCTACGAAATTGGCTGGCTGCGATGGCACTTCAATGCCGAATTGCCGGTGATTGGCAGGCTGAGCGTCGAAGGTTGTTCACGTATTCTGTTGGATGAGGCTGGACGGGTGCGGGAGCATCTGGATTACTGGGACAGCGCGCCGGTATACCTGCAGCTGCCGTTGATTGGTTCGGTACTGCGCCGAATTCAGCGGCGTGTATCCAGCCAGACCTAGTGCTGCATCACACTTTGTGATGATTAACGACACTCTTTGGTGACAAAATTGACAGGCACATAGTAAGCTGAAGAAAAACAGATGTTTACATGTGCCGCGCGAGCCCCGCTAAGCTCCACGGCCTCTATGATGAGAGTCGAGACAGAGTATGTTGTTCAGAAATCATGCCAGGGAAGAAGCCGAGCAACTGCGCCAGCAGCTTGCTGCCGTCCATGACGACTATCGCCAGCAGATCGAGGGTCTTCAGGAGCTGGTCGCAGAAAAGGATGAGCAGCTGCGGGCATTACAATACAGGAGCGATAACGAGGCGCGGGTGCTTGCCTACCAGTTGAGTGGCAACGACATGCTCAACTCCATCCGGGAGGGTCTGGCCGGCAATGCCGAGCAGTTGATCGAAGAGCGCAGGTCGCTGGAACAGCTGGATGGCATTTTTGATCATACACGCGAGGCGGTGGCGCGCTTGCGTGAGCGGGCCGAGCAGATTAATCACCATGCCCAGTCCAGCCTTGAAGCAACCGAGGTGCTGGACAGCACGGCCGGTTCAATCAGCCACCTGGTGGTCGGTATCAAGGAGATTTCCGACCAGACCAACCTGCTGGCGCTGAATGCCGCCATAGAAGCGGCGCGTGCCGGTGAAGCCGGGCGCGGTTTTGCTGTAGTCGCGGACGAAGTGCGCAATCTGGCCAGCAAGGCACACCAGGCCAGTGCGGAAATCGAATCACTCATTACTCAGGTGCTGGAACAGACGGGTGCGATCAAGCAGATCGTCACGACCAATCATGAGAGCGCTGCCGAAGTTTCGGCATCGTCGACCCAGATCGACGGTGTTGTCAGTGAAGTGATTCAGCGCTCCAACCACATGCAGCAGGTTATTCGTATGGCCACCACGGCGTCCTTTCTGGATACCGTCAAGCTGGATCATGCGGTATGGAAGAACCGTGTGTACAGTCTGGTAGAACAGGGCAATTTTTCCCAAGGGGCAAACAGCCATACCGAATGCCGGCTGGGACACTGGTATTATGAGGGCTATGGCGCGTCGCATTATGGCCATCTGAGTGCGTTCCGAGCATTGGAAGCGCCACACCGTCAGGTGCATGAGGCCGGCAGAGCTGCACTGGTGGCGGGTCAGCAAGGTGACTTCAAACAGATGCTCAGCGATTTGGCAACCATGGAAAGTGCGAGCATGGAAGTCGTACGTGGCGTGGATCGGCTGTTGAGGGAGGTGCTGGGCTCGCCGTAAGGCGGACGCGCATGCACCCTCGGCCCGTATTACATGCCGAGTTTGTCGTTAACGACAGACTCGGCGGCTTCGACAAGAGGCTTTCAGCGCTCTGTCAGCGTTTGAGCCTATACAGACCGACGTCGATACGCCCCTGGCGAAAGCCGCCCTCGCAGTAAGCCAGATAGTAGAGCCACATGCGGCGAAAGCGTTCATCGAATCCGAGGGCCTGAATACGTGGCCAGTGTTCGATGAAACGGTGACGCCATTCACGCAGGGTATCGGCGTAGTCCAGCGCGAAGGTCTGTTCGTGCTCCAGTTGCAGACCCGCTGCGCGGGCCTGGCTGCGCAGTCGCTCGGGGCTAGGCAGCAGGCCTCCGGGAAAAATGTAGGCCTGGATGAAATCGGTGCCGTTGCGGTAGACCTCGAAGCGCTGTTCCTCAATGCTGATGACCTGCAGTACTGCTTGCCCGCCCGGTTTCAGGCACTGGCGCACCTGGTCAAAGTAGGTTGGCCAGTGCTCTTCGCCCACCGCCTCGAACATTTCGATTGAGACGATGTGGTCATATTGATCGTGCAGGTCCCGGTAGTCGGTCAGCGTGAAGCGGCAAAGTTCATCAAGGCCAGCCTGTTCGACCCGTTCGCGGGCGAATTGCAGTTGCTCGATGGACAGGGTGACCCCGTGTACCTGAACACCAAACTCGCGTGCCGCCAGTTCGGCAAAACCACCCCAGCCACACCCGATCTCCAGTATCTGCTGACCCGGCTGCAGAGCCAGTGACTTGCAGATATGTCGGTACTTGTTCTGCTGGGCCTGATGCAGTGCTGCCATACCCTGGCGTGGGGACTGAGCCGGGTAGAGTGCAGCCGAGTAGGTCATGCTCGGGTCGAGCCAGAGCGAGTAGAATTCATTGCCCAAGTCATAGTGGTAGGCAATATTGCGTCGGGAACCGCGCCGGCTGTTTGCACGAAGCAGGTGGCGCAAGCGGTTCAGGCTGTTGAGCAGTCGGTTGCCCTTAACCAGGCCGAGCAGGTGTTTTTCATTACCCAAAGCCCAGCGAAACAGGGAAACAAGGTCCGGGCTGTCCCAGTCGCCATCCATGTAACTTTCCGCCCAGCCGATAGCGCCGCCACGCAGTAGCCGGCGCAGTGCTCGCAGGTGGTGAATACGAATTTCGGCGCGCGGCTGGTCGTCCTGGGCATGGCCA
>Ga0193953_1001482_pt1 | contig 10824 bp, 10 predicted proteins | sample BB_4_MG_FD_140325 | JGI IMG/M metagenome (GOLD analysis project Ga0193953, IMG submission 140325) | Microbial mat bacterial communities from the Broadkill River, Lewes, Delaware, United States - BB_4_MG | ecosystem: Environmental > Aquatic > Freshwater > River > Microbial mats | place: USA... | reverse complement strand
GGCAATTCTGCTTTGCTCCCCGGCATTAATAGCCCAAAGTGACTTAAGTAAATCCAAAGGTAAAGACCTTATTAAAAACGACACTCTGGTCTCTTCCAAGTTTAAAGTAACCATTGGCGGTCAGCTAAAGCTCAATGGCATCTACGATTTCAATGCCCTTCAGAATCAGGAAGCATTTAACGTGCCATCGATTCCAACAGGCCCCAATGAAGATGAAACAGCCCGTTTCAGCATGGGCATTCGCCAGTCGCGCTTAAAACTGGGAGCTACCTATAACTCCGAAAGTGTAGGACCCGTGAACTGCTTTTTTGAAGGTGATTTCTTTGGCCAAGGAACCTTTAACTTCAGAGTACGTCATTTTCACCTGGATATTAAATCTTTTCGAATTGGTCAGTCCTGGTCACTCTTCACCGATGAAGATGTGTGGCCCGATGTGATTGATTTCGACGGCCCGCCAACAGGTGTGTGGGTACGATCTGCCCAGGTTCGATACACCAAACAATTAAAAGAAAACATTAAATGGGCCTTTGCCATAGAAACACCGCGGCCGGATATCCGACAGGTAGCAGATATAGATTCGACCTTGACAGAAACATTCCAGGGTTTTCCGGATTTGACAACCCATATTAATGCCAAGGGTGATTGGGGACACGCCCAACTGGCATTGGTATACAGGCGCTTGAATTATAAATCCAATTCAAAAACGTTGTCTTCCAATGCAGGAGGAGTGGCGTTATCCGGTCATTTGAATGTGGCTAAGAATGACAAATTCTTTTTTCAGGCAGCCGCCGGAACAGGTATTGCCAGTTATTTAGTGTCTTTTGGCGGTGGTGGTTACGATGCCATTCCAGCCGGTGATGGTACCTTACAGAACCTACCTATTTACGGTGGATATGCAGCCTATGAACACTGGTGGCAAGTTTCTAAACTGAAATCTACTTTTGTTGCCGGTGTGACACACCTGGAAGCCGATTTAGATCAATTCGACCGTAAGCGATCCACCGGCAAATTTTATTCCGGTAATTTATTTTGGATGATTGATGAAAATATTACAACGGGTGTTGAGGCCCAGTATGGAAATGTGGAAGACTTCTATTATGAGAAAGGCGATGCAGCACGCTTACAATTCATGGTATTATTTAATTTTTAAACATTTACCATAAGGAAAAAGGAGCTATCAAGCTCCTTTTTTTATTCTTTCATTAATGCCCTGATTCCTTGCTATCGAAAAAAACCACACCCCTATTAAACTCATTAATACCAGAATAACACCAGTAATCCGAACTTCCAACCACCGGTCAAAGGTCAGTGTCAAATCCAATACAGGGGAGTGTTTACCATACCTCAAATCATGGTCTCCTTGTTTAATCCTCCATCCTTTATAAGAAACTGTATTTTTATCATCCAATGAAAAGTCAGTGAATAATTTAGGCGTATCAAACAATCGAATAACAGAGGTCCGCTTCCCTTGACTTTTCAATGTAAGTATCAATTTATCATCATTAAAAGTAAGACTTAGCGGCTTGTATGTCTCCGATCCAGAAGTGATCCACCCCTCTGCCAAAGGCTCTTCATTTTTATTTTTCACAATGGCATAGATGGCATGTACTGCATTAATTGCCGTATCGGATGCCACATACGCCCCATAAGTATTAATCGCTTTAGGCAAGTAGTTGCTCAACGAAACAACATACATCCCAATATCTACTTCAGCCTGATTACCAACAACAATCGATTCTCCTGACAGTCCTTTATCATTAATTATTGATAGCTCTGAGATTTCATCATTCAAATAAAAATCCAAAAACTTAACAGCAAAAGGCGTTCTTAATTGCTTACCATCGTAATTTTGACCTGAAAAAATAGCCCTGTCCTTACCCACTCTCATCTGTAACTGATAATAGTCACCATGCCCCAATATAACAGAGGTAAAAAGCAACATCAACCCCAGATGAATACTAAGAGAGAAAGTCATCTTCCGGTTCCAGCTTTTAATGCTTTTAACCATCACCAGTACATAGCAAAGTATTAAGTAGAGAAACAGAAATACAAAAGTAAAACCGGAAAATAGAGAAAAAAACTTCAGGAAAGCGGTATTATCCACCGGAATATTCACCCATAGAGCAGAGGTAATAAGCAATAAGATAGTACCTGGCCAGTACATCTCCACCTTGGTTAATGCACTTTTCAATTGACCTCCCGGTAAATAACCCCAAACTAATGCAACGCCAATAAACACAGCTATGAACACAAGATTATCTGGCCAGACAGGCAAGGACCAGGGTAAAAACCCAATCATGCCATCTAAAAGAAATCCTGATAATAACAGAGTAAAACTGATGAGGATACCATTTAGGTATCCCCATTTATCTTGTAATTTAATCATAAAGACGAATTTGAAAGGTGACTAGTGAGATTCGTGATAGCCATCGACAATACTTTTAAAATTTGAGGTTAAACTAGCTCCCATGGTACTAAAGTAGAGATGAATGATTAAAAACATACTGGCAAAAAACCCTGCCGAAACATGAACCAGGGCTGTCAATAAGGTACCTCCTATGCCGTAAATATCATCAATAATTACTTCAGGAAACATTAAGGCCAATCCTGTAATAATTAATACCGGAACTAAGGCATACATGCCCATCACATAAGTAATCTGTTGTAAGTGGTTAAATTTCATATCCTCTGAAATAGGAAACGGAGGCTCCTGTTTCCGAAATACCCCAAACACATAATACATCGCTTGTTTGATAACACGTGGCATCAATCCTTTCCAGGTTACCTGATAATGGATTCGATTTCTAGAAAAACGGGTATAAACAAGAAACACAAGATAGGTCAACGCAATGCAAACGCCCGCCACATTATGGGCTGCCACACTAATGTCAAAAGGAATTAAGGGCAAATCAGGACTGGAGTACTGCATACTGATCCCTGTTGTTAACAAGGTCAAAAAGAAAAGGGCATTAAACACATGCCAGATCCGGATCCAAAGCGGATATAAGTATATTTTATCGGCCATGTTATTTCTTTTTAAGAAGGATGAGACGTAGGATAAAATGAATGCACAAGCCAATTACTGTCAGCCCGAAAATAACAATGCTAACCACATTTAAGGTCTTGTTTCGGTTAGCACCAATAACATAGCCTTCATTTAGAATGGTCGCATTTACAAAGCCCGATTCTTCCCGACTTTCTTTCACCCGATGCGCATACAGCGATTCCATTAACAATGAATTACTGGTGTGACATTGCACACAATTTCGAACAGCATCGGTCTTAGGCAATATTTTATGAGATACCAATATACCTTCCTGCACATCGGTATGGCAATCCACACAACGCACCTTATTAAAATGATGGGCCTGGTTAGGCAACCAACTATGAATGGCCGTGAGGTCCGACGGCGTTTTATTGGTTAACAAGCCAAACTCAAATTGATCGGTATGACAACGGATGCACATCTGATTACTCATGTGCACCACATCTTTAATTGACTCTTGCTCTCTTTGCGCCAATTGATAACCATGCGGATCGTGACACATCCAGCAATTGAAACGCTCATTACTATTACTAAAATGCACACTCTCCATAAAAGCCGATTCAATCCCTTCAAAATTAAATTTTGCAAAGGTCTCATCACCTCCATGGCAATCCATACAAGTATATTTCTGCTCCATCCGCAACTCACCGGAATGTGGAAATGTCTCATATTCGGGCGAGTGACAATCCGTACAGGAAAACGCTTTATGAACCGACCCCATCATGCGAATACTATCCACATGGTAAAAGGGATTCATGGTTTTCCGTTCGGTTTGTTCGGTCCATTCATTAAAATATTCGTAAAACACCTGCCCATGGCATTGCAGGCATTTTTGATTATCAGCAGGCTCTTGTGCCAAAGCAAATAGTAATACGCAACTACTGAACAGCCCGGTCAGTATTAAAAGACAACGTTGTATCATAGTGGAAAAGTGAAGATTATAAAACAAAACTGCCCGCTAAAAGATACGCGATCTTAAAGCCGGCAGTTAATCATTATACAAATACCATACTATTTTTTCAAAGTACGTAGATACGTCACAATCGCCCAACGCTCCTCTTCATCGGTAATTTTCTTTTCGAAGTTTGGCATGTCATCACGGCCTACAAACGACTGATAGTAAACCACACCATCTTTTTCTTCCTGAAACTCAGCATTGGAAAAATCACCTAAATCAGCATCAATGCTACGCGCTTTGGGCCCATCTCCTTTACCGAAATTGCCATGACAGGATTTACAATGCTTGGCATACATCATCTTACCCAATTTAATCATACTGGCATCATCTGCAGCCTGGGGATTGGTCATGCTCATGTATTTTGCCGGTACATCCCATGGTTTTTTTTCGGGTTTATCCTGTGCAACAGAGTTCATCGTGAAACAAACTATGAACAGGAACACACTAAATAAAGCAGTTAATTTCATTTTCATAATCCTCATTTTTAATTATGCATAAGATACTAAAAATTCCACAAGCGAGTAATATTGAATCCAAACCTTATTCCATCCTTATTAAACTCATTCTGATTATTCATGTACATCTCCTGTGGTAAGATACCCAATGAGTTGGTTACAAAAATCTGAAACGCATGCGTACTGGTAGATACTTCCCAACCAATACTTAAATGATGCCTGGGGTGATCAATAAACTCTGTTTGCTCCGAAAGTGCAGATATTTCAAGTGGTAATCCCCATTCAACTGTAATAGATGATTGCGGACTTACCCGAAACCGCGCGCCCACACCAACACCTATCTTATCATGGTCCATGATGCTATCCACACTGTTGAAGTGGGTAAAATTAGCACTGGCCATCACCGATAATGCATCGGTTACTTTCCGGCCTACAATGACTTCACCAAAATAAGTCAAACGATCTGCAAAGGTATAATCCATGCCAAACACATCTTCATCCTGACCATTAATGGCCATATTTCCATACACCGTTAATGAAACCGGAATGGTGTTGGCTCGTGTTTGTTGAAATGGTGTATATTTCACCTGTAAATCCTGGTATTGCTTTTGACTATTCGTTCCAAAGCCAACCATCACATTGTCTAAAATGGAATAATTGAATCCGATGCGAATATTAGCGCCTGGCGCCATGATACCATAAATATCACTGATGCCATTGTTCACTGAACCAAAGCGGTGATTGATGACCATTTCTAAGGTCTTGGCCGATTGAATCACACTGGTATGGTGATTGATCAATACCCCGGATTCCCAAGGCGCTCTAACCGGCTTATCAACTGTTTTTTCGGGTGCTTCAACATCTTCCTGAGCAATAAGCGCACTGCTCACAAAGAGCATTAAAACAACTAAATGGATATATTTCTTCATAATGTATAGGCTTTAGTTATCTTCAGCTCCTTGCTCAATCCAAACTTTAATTAATTCACGCTGATTACCAACATAATCTTTATCAGCATGCAGACCACTGCTGCCGGGCTCTGTTAAAATCTTGCTATTATCGACCTGATCTAAATCCAACAAATTATTTGTGGTTAAAGAATTATAAGCTTCTCCAGATTTTAAACTAAACAAACCCGAACCATCATGACACCCGGTGCACGCTTGCGTGGTCCAGATGGGCTCAACTTCAGCTGAAAAACTGATGGGCACTTCCGGATCAACAGGATCTCCTTTTTCAGGATTAATAAAGTTGTATTCACAACTTACCAAAAGAAAAATAAAAATCAAGCTGTAAATCACTACTATAATTAGCTTCTTCATTTTCAATTTTTTTTAATGAAAGCTACTTTGATTGAGTAAGCAATTAATAAACTTGATCAACTACTTTCTGTTATAAAATCATTCTGAAGGAAAGTAGCCATCAAATTATTGTACTATTTTATTGCAATGCAGTAATCGCACCGTCTAACAATGCAATCGCGTAATTAGGATTATGAATTCCATAACTGCCATCATCTTTTACTAATTTATAGTTCCAGAAGGCTGCTAATTGAGTTTGTGTGTAAGTACCCGTTATAATATGATCATGCTCATCCATGATATTGTCAGTCATTAATAAATCCTTTAGCTCTTCTAACTTACCTTTAACCGCCGTTTGACGGCCATTAATATCAAAATCATCAGTTAATGTGGTATGACATTCTGTACAAGCATCCACATAAGCTGTATAATCAGTCATTTCCTCAGTCACTTCATCATATTCCTTACGATTTAGGTTAAAGGCATGACCTCCAAAATATTCACCTCCACTCCCTGTTGCCCCTTTTTTAATATGACAACTAACACAGTCATGAGGACCATCATCTGCATCAGCAGCAAAATATCCTCCTTTTCCTCCATGAATAATACCTTGCGTACTATAGTGAGGTCCATAATGAGAAGACGAAATTGCTTTTGTTTCCGAGGAGTTTAAGTCCGGTGTATCCGTTCCTCGGTTTCTTGCCTGGTGACATTTAGCACAGGTGTTCGCAGGCTCACCAACGTCTACAAATTTATCAGAAAAGTAGTCCACCTCATTCATAATAAGATCTACTTCACCGGAATAATTCATCGCATAATCCTCTCGCGTATAATTCGTATGAATCTGATGACAAGTATAACAAGACATGGCATTAGCTTCTGAATGTGCCCCACCCACATTGGTATCCGATTCAACTGCAGCTTTAAAACCTTGGTGTGTATGACACATACTACAAGATCCTCCATAACGATCACCAAAACCTGTCTTTTCAACACCTCCTAAATAGTGCTTTGAAAACATAAACTGAGAGGTCTTCAATTTAATCTCAGCATCATCTGTGTGACACTGAATGCATCCGGCAGTTCCATCTGCTCCATTAGCCCCGTCAATACCATCAGTTCCAGGTTCACCTTGTGGACCTTCCTTTGTACAGCCAACCATTAAAGTGGCCACTATCATCATGAATACGTACAAAAATTGTTTCAGCTCTTTCATTGTCGTGGATATTTAGTATCTACATTTCGTTTTAACAATTTTAAACAATTATTCCTAAATAAGTGAAATGTAATATATTACAATCGAAGTTGACAAAAATCAATCATTCACACCTAACTCTTTAATTACTATGCATTAACAAAAAAACAATTCCAAAAATTCCTCTTCTTTATTTATATCTAGTTTAATTAAGCCTTCGACATTCCACTTATATACAACCACTTAACCAAACCTCATTTCACATCTCAAACTGATCTCAAAAATTAGATTTATCCTTTCCTACTCTAAGTTTTAAAATATGTGAAAAATTGTCTATATTCATATAGTGAATTAAGAAATCGAATACCTAATCACCCAAACCTCTCAAACATTTTATCGCCACCATTATGACAAACCTAAAATCCAAACTAATTAATTGTCAAACCTGTAAAGTCAAGTTTGATGGTTTTGAATCATTAACTGATTGTGAACTTCAATCGTTCAAGGAGTCACATTGCAACGTGGAATATCAGAAAGGTGAAACCATCATGAAACAAGGTACCAGATGCAGTAATCTGGTGTGTATTAAAAGCGGGTATGCCAAAATGCACGTGGAGGGCCTGGGTGGCAAAAGTGTTATTATCAAAGTATTGAAGCAAGGTGATTTTATTATCAGTCCGGGAATCTATGACGATAATATTAATCACTTTTCAGTATCAGCCATTACACCGTGCGAAACGTGTTTGATTAGTATTGAAGCTTTTGATAGTGTATTTCATGCGAATGATCAATTTGCGCAGATGATTCTAAAACACAATCATCAATTAATGAAAACGTTGTATCACCAATTGATTAACCTCTCCCATAAAAAAATGACTGGACGAGTGGCCGATACCCTTATCTATCTCTCAAAAGACATTTATCAATCCAACACTTTCTTTACCACACTATCCCGACAGGATATGGCGGATTTATCCAGTGTATCCAAAGAAAGCTTGATTCGTATTTTGAAAGATTTTAAGGAGAGTGGCATTGTTCTGGTCGACGGTAATCAGATTCATATCCAATCACCTAATTCACTCCAACATATCAGCCGGGTAGGATAACACTATACGCTCCACGTTTCTCACGATGAGTACAACATTAAAAAATCAACGTTACAATAGTGCCTGTACCTTCTTCTGAATGAATTTTCAACTGTCCTCCATGCAAGCGCATGACTTGTCGGGAGAGGGCTAATCCGATGCCATTACCATGGGGGCGCGTGGTATAAAAAGGGACACATACTTTATCCAATTCTTCCTGTGGAATCCCCTTTCCATTATCGGAAAGCTGAAAAACTAAATGTCCATTGTCCTGAAAGGCCTTCATGACAATTTTCCCTTGGTTATGTTCGATGGCTTCCATGCTATTTTTGACCAGGTTGATTAGGATCTGTTCCACTAGTTTTTCATCCAACTCAAAATCAATATTCATTGCCACATCTACCTCATGCTTAATAAGGCGCTGCGCCATTTCCCCCTGGTATAAGACCTGAATACGTGACAACAAATTATTGACATTACAACAGTGAGTTTGCGCACTTTTTAATCCTGCCAGGCTTCGGTAACTTTCCACAAAACGGGTGAGTCCTTTACTGCGGGAATGAATGGCATCCAAAGCTTCCACCATCTCCAGGCGATCGTCAGTATCCAGTTGAAGCATTTCAGCGGGCGCTTCATCAATCATTTCAAACCGTTGCTTTAAACTAGCCGATAAAATATTAACCGGGCTTAATGAGTTCATCACCTCATGGGTTAATACGCGAATTAATTTTTGCCAGGACTCCAACTCCTTTTGTTCAATTTCACCCCGAATATCCTGAAAAGCCAACAGTTTAAGCACTTGTTGATCTTGTTTCATAATTACAGATGTAACAGCCACTTGTAATAATCGACCATTCACCACTATTTCAATGAGTTTTTGCTGATTCGGAGCCAGTTGCTGTAATTGTAATGACAAATCCTTTTTAAACAGATTCAGCTTATCCAATCGATGAAGATATTTTAGGCCTAATAATTTAAAAAGGGCATCATTGGTCATAACTACATTACCCGATTCATTAACCACCAAAATGGCCACCCCGATATTTTTTAAGGCATTCTCAAAAAACTGGTATTCCTTTTCTTTATCAACTTTTAACTTGCGAAAAGCTTCCACTACCCTATTAAAGGATTGAAATAAATCTTTAAAAGAACCATCTCTGTCCTGATTATGAAAATGGATGGTAGCATCATTGTAACGAAATGATTCAATAAACCGACTCACCTCACGATTGGTTTTACGAACCGTAGAGATTAGTCCCCACACTTGCAAGCCATAACATACAATCAAAGCATAGCGGGAAATAATTAAGTTGGGCTGATTCCAAGTCATGGCTATTAATACCGGGGTTACAGCCAAAAATATGGACTGGATAATAATGGCCCACGAAAAATGCTTATAACCCATAACGCTTAATTTTATCGTATAATGTGGAACGGTTAATGCCTAATTTTTTAGCCGTCTGGCTCAAATTACCTTTACAATTCTCAATGGCTTTCTCAATCAACACTTTTTCATGATCGGCCAGATTAAGGCAGTCGTCATCCATAACAGCCTTTGATGATTTATTGAAAAACAAATCAGTGTGATCAATGGCCTTTCCATCTGTCAGGATAACTGCTTTTTCAACAGCATGCTGTAACTCCCTAATATTCCCAGGCCAAGCTTGCTCTTTTAATAGCTCAAAGGCTGCAGGAGTAAAGGACATGGAAGGTTTGTTGTACTTGGAAGCAAATTTCTGCAAAAAGAAATCGGCCAAACCCGGCAAATCCTCTTTTCGCTGACGTAAAGCCGGCATTTCAATGGCGATGGTATTAATCCGATACAATAAATCTTCACGAAAGGTCCCTTCATTAACCATTTGCTGCAACGGCATATTGGTGGCACAAATCAACCGGATATCTACTTTAACAGGACGTGTCCCGCCAACAGGTGTAATCTCCCTGTTTTGCAAAGCTGCAAGTAATTTAGCCTGTACAGGCAATGACAGGTTGCCGATTTCATCCAGGAATAGAGTCCCCCCCGAGGCCAATTCAAATCGACCGGTACGGTCGGCCTTGGCATCAGTAAAAGCCCCTTTTTTATGGCCAAACATTTCACTTTCAAACAAATTCTCGTGAATAGCACCCAAATCAACTGATACAAACATTTCATCTTTTCGGTTTGATAAGCGATGAATGGTGCGGGCCATCACCTCTTTACCGGTACCATTCTCACCCAGAATCAACACATTCACATCGGTTGGTGCCACTTTATGAATCATCTTCATGACCGACTGGATACTTCCTGATTTCCCGATAAAAGCATCCTGACCTTCATCAAGACATTCTTTTAAATGCTTTTGTTTCTTCTTTAATCCGCTTATGGCCAACTTCGATTTACGCAATTCCCGAACGGACAATAGCGTTGACAATATCTTACGTTCATCCCATGATTTTTCAATGAAATCAGCCGCTCCTTCTTTAATGGCTTTTACGGCTAATTCCACATCACTATATCCGGTAATAAAGACAACCGCCATATCGGGGTCCACTTTTAAGACCTCTTTCAACCAATAGAGTCCTTCGTTCCCATTATTTATTCCGGACGTAAAGTTCATGTCCAGTAAAATCATATCATACTGCTCTTTTCCCAGATGTTCTTTAATGCGATTGGGATTATGCTCGGTGAGTACCTTCTTAAAATGAGGTTGCAGGTAAAATTTTAAAGCCAACAACAACTCTTTATTATCATCAACAATTAATATGTGTCCTTCTTTTTTTGGCATAAGTTATCAATAATAGAAT
>Ga0193953_1001481_pt1 | contig 10825 bp, 9 predicted proteins | sample BB_4_MG_FD_140325 | JGI IMG/M metagenome (GOLD analysis project Ga0193953, IMG submission 140325) | Microbial mat bacterial communities from the Broadkill River, Lewes, Delaware, United States - BB_4_MG | ecosystem: Environmental > Aquatic > Freshwater > River > Microbial mats | place: USA... | reverse complement strand
CAACAAATGATGCATTAAGACTAGGCACAACTTTTCTGACTTTCCCTAGGTAAATATCACCTACAGAAAAATCATTGCTACCTTGTTCTTCATGCAACTCAATAAGCTTTCCGTCATTGAGTAAAGCAAGCCAAATGCCTTTTTTTCTAGCATCGACTATTAATTCTAAACTCACGAAAGCCTAATTTAAATTATAAATAATAGAAAAACTTAGCAGAACAAATCCACTAAGTTTCTCAATAACATGTAAGATGGAAGATTACTTCTTCTTCTTGTGACGGTTTTTTCTAAGTCTCTTCTTACGTTTGTGTGTAGACATCTTATGTCTTTTTCTTTTTTTACCGCTTGGCATAATTTCTTATATTTTGTTAAACTTTTCTAATGCTTTCTCAAAGTGTTTCGAAAAAAAACACCCTCATAAACTAATACGAGAGTGCAAAAGTAATAAATTCAATTGAAAGTTCACCTATCAATTGAAGGAATATTCTTATTTAACTTTAACACTTGTTTTTACGTCCTCAACAAATGTTTTTGCTGGTTTGAACGAAGGAATATTGTGCGCTGGTATGATGATAGCAGTATTTTTAGAGATATTTCTCCCTGTTTTCTCAGCTCTTTCTTTCACTACGAAGCTTCCAAATCCTCTTAAATAAACGTTTTGTCCTTTTGCCAACGATGATTTAATTGTTGTCATAAAAGCCTCAACTGCTTTTAATGCTTCAACTCTTTCTAATCCTGTTTCTTCAACAATGTCTGAAACGATATCTGCCTTAGTCATATCTACTTGATTTTTTGATAATTATATTATTCTCAATTGAGGGCGCAAAAATAGAGTTCTCATTTCATTAATTCAGTACTTTTGACGTTAAAATTTCATTTTTTTCCCTCAATGAGCGATTTTAGCCTACTAATAGTCGATTGGTATAGATTAAATAAACGAAACTTAGCATGGAGATCTGAGACAAACCCATATTTTATATGGCTATCAGAGATAATTTTACAACAAACAAGGGTCGATCAAGGGACCGATTATTATTTAAAATTCGTAAAAAACTATCCAACGGTTACTGATTTAGCCAATGCAACCGAACAAGACATCCTTAATGACTGGCAAGGTTTAGGCTATTATAGCAGAGCAAGAAACCTTCACTTTTCAGCAAAATACATCCGGGATGAGCTAGAAGGGACTTTCCCTACCACTTATCAAGAAATAATCAAACTTAAAGGCGTAGGTCAGTACACCGCTTCGGCAATTTCATCATTCGCTTTCAATGAAGCCAAAGCTGTTGTTGATGGAAATGTATATCGGTTGTTAAGTCGAGTCTTTGATATCGATTCCCCCATCGATTCGAACGCTGGAATTAAAGAGTTTCAGAAGCTCGCCGACAGTCTACTAGATAAAAAACTTCCAGGAGAACACAATCAAGCCATTATGGAAATGGGAGCAATGATTTGCACACCAAAGCAACCTAAATGCGAAGATTGCCCGTTGAAAGAAAAATGTTTAGCTCTTGCACATAAAACAATTGAAAGTCGCCCAGTTAAAAAAGGTAAAACAAAAGTGACGGAGCGATTTTTCCATTACCTCATCTTTGATTCAGAAAAAGAAACAATTATTGAACAACGGAAAGGCAAAGGAATATGGCAGAATCTATATCAATTCCCTGTCATTGAAACCTTCAATTTAAATGAGGAGATTGACATATCAGGTTTTGGAAATAAAGCATCTGAATCCACAATAAAAAAGCATGTGCTTAGTCATCAAAGGATTTATGCGAAATTCCACCATTTTAATTCTATCCCATCTAATTTGAACGAAAATTGGCTAAAAATCAAGCAATCAGACATACAGGATTATCCACTTCCAAGAATCATAGATCGATACCTCGAAGAACAAGACGTTTTTTAGTTTATTTTTGCGTACATTTAATCTAAATCAAAAGAAGATAAAACATGGCAGGAAGTGTAAACAAGGTCATTCTAATAGGAAACGTCGGGAAAGACCCTGAAGTTCGTCATCTTGAAAATGGTTCTGTTGTTGCAAATTTCCCTATCGCAACCTCTGAAGTCTATACCGATAGAAATACAGGGCAAAAAGTTGAAAATACGGATTGGCATGACATTGTGGTTTGGAGAGGATTGGCTGAAGTGGTAGAGAAATATGTAAAAAAAGGTCATAAAGTTTATATTGAAGGTAAATTGAAAAAACGTTCGTGGCAAGACAAAGACAACAACACAAGATATACGACCGAAGTTGTAGCCGATGAAATGACAATGTTATCAAGACCAAGTGGAAACACGAATGAAAATTCGAATGCTCCATATAGTAATGAGGGAACCCCTCCATCACCATCGAAAGTGGATGCAATTATCAATAAAGATAAGGACGACTTACCATTTTAATTACAAAAATGAATTTTACAGAACCCCCGAGTACCATGCCCTTTGACGGGGCAGTAATCAAAGCAGGATTTGGAACGATGGACATCGTATTCCGATCAATCTTACTCATACTCCTATTGTTATCCGCTTTAATTTCAGGATCTGAAGCGGCCTTCTTTTCTCTAAGCCCTATTGACAAGGAAGAACTCAAGAATGACTCCAGTAAAAAAGCAGGCTATGTAAAAGAACTACTAAATAAGCCTAAGCGCTTACTCGCTACAATCCTGATTACAAACAACTTTGTTAACGTCGGAATTGTAATACTCTCTTCGTCCGTATTATCTAAGGTTTTAGACAATTCAGAAGCAAATCACGCTTTTAATTTCTTTATTGAAGTTGTCGTGATAACATTAACCTTATTATTGCTTGGCGAGGTAATCCCAAAGATTTACGCAACAAAAAATGCCCTGGGATTTTCACAACTTATGGCTCGTCCTTTATACTTGCTTGACAAAACGCCTCCAATATCTTGGATGCGCTCTGGATTAGTGAGTGGAAGTAAATTTATTCAACGAAAAGTGGGTAAAGGAAAAGTTAGTATTTCTTCTGATGAACTTGAGCAAGCCTTGGCATTGACAAAAGAAACAAGTATTAATGATGATGATCACAAAATCTTAGAAGGTATAGTGAAATTCGGAAACACCGAAGTACGTCAAATCATGAAGCCTCGTTTGGATGTTTATGCAATCGCATCTACTACGCCTTTTAGCGATGTGTTAGAAATTATATTGGATTGCGGGCATTCTCGAATTCCTGTCTATGAAGAAAATTTTGACAATATTGTAGGGATCCTTTTTATCAAGGACCTTCTGCCTATCCTTGGAACGACAAAAGATTTTGAATGGTTAGAATTAACTAGAAAACCATTCTACGTCCCTGAAAACAAAAAAATTGACGATCTGCTAAAGGAATTTCAAGAGAAGAAAGTTCATATTGCATTGGTCGTTGATGAATACGGCGGGACAAGTGGACTTGTTACCTTAGAGGATGTTTTAGAAGAAATTGTAGGTGATATTACGGACGAATTTGATGACGACGAAATAGCTTATACTAAAATAGATGAAAACACGTATTTATTCGAAGGAAAGACGACTATCATTGACTTCTTGAAAGTATTAGACCTTACAGATACTGACAACGAATTTGAAACGAAAAATGCAGAAACACTTGGCGGGTATATCATTGAACATGCAGGAAAAATCTTGAGAAACAATGAATCTATTGAGATTGGTAACATTAAACTAATTGTCGAATCAAGCGATAAGCGACGAATAAAGATGATAAAAGCAGTTAAACTAAATGATAAAAATGAAATTAATTAGCATTCTATTCTTAACTCTTTTAGTTGTGGCATGTGGAGATCAAACCTACATTCCGAAACCTCCTACATACTTACGTTTGGAATTACCTGACCACACTTACAAAACATATGAAGATCAATGCGATTATGTTTTAACAGTTCCCGAAATGTTTAAGGTAAAACAAGTTGCAGATGCAAACGGACTTACCTGTCACAAGGATATCGAAATGGGACAATTAAATGGGACAATTCATTTTTCATTTATTGACATGGTTGAACCATTGTCGGCCTATGTAAATTTCGCCAATGACAAAGTTGATGAACACAAAATAAAAGCTACGACCATTAATGATTATAAAATAATTAATGACAGTAATCGGGTATATTGCACCATGTTTGAATTGCAGGGTGATGTTGCCTCACCATTTCAATTTTATATGACCGATTCAGCATCCAACTTCGTTAGTGGGGTTGTTTATTTCAATTCGACTCCCAATTATGACTCTTTAAAACCCTCTTTAGATTACTTGAAAGTGGATTTAGATTACATGATTAATAATTTCAAGTGGAAATGAATCAAGTGATTCTAAGTATCGGATCTAATATAAAAAGTAGATCTCAGCATATAATCAGGGCTTGCGAATTAATCAAAAAGAACCTTGGAACTATTACTAAGAAGTCGAATGTATATTTGACTCCGCCGATTGGGTTTGAAAGTGAAACCTCATTTTATAATTGCTGCTTATTCGTGGAAACGAAATTCAATCCAAATGAAGTTTTATTAATAACACAAGAAATTGAAAAAGACCTTGGCAGAACTGAAAAAACTCAAAATTCAGGATATCAATCTCGTACTATCGACATTGATATAATTTTCTTTAATCACGAAGTGTTAGATACCCCAAAATTAACTATACCCCACGCATTGTTTAGAGAACGAAGGTTTGTACTTGAGCCATTAAACGATTTAGCAAATCAGTATGTCGACCCTATTTCTTATCTAACTGTAGAACAGCTTTTAAGAAATTGCTCGGATAAATCAAAACTAACCATTCTAGAAAACCAATTCTTAAATACTTTATAATAGAATTAGCGAATGAGATACAATTCTTTTTCGTATAATTGCAATTGAAATTGTATTAGAATTTATTAGAACTAACTTATGAAAAAGCAAAGCATCAAAGTAATAGCACTTTTAGCTGTAGCTGGAACATTCGCTACAGGATGTGATTTACTTAAAGACCTTGAGTACACAGTTACACCAGACCCATTAGAAATGCACGGAGATTCAGTTCGTGTTAAGGTGGACGTAACTTTTCCAGAAAAAGGAATTAACAAAAAAGCATCTGCGGACATTACACCAATGCTAGGAAACACTGCATTGAAATCAATTAGAGTTCAAGGTGAAAAAGCAACTGGTAATGGCGAAGTAGTCGCTTATAAAGCTGGTGGTAAAGTAACATATACAGATATCGTAGCATATACTCCAGACATGGAAGCTACAGATTTAATGGTTACTGGTAAAGTGTTTAAAGGAGAAAAAGAGAAAGAGGACATTACTCCAACTAAAATTGCTGATGCTACAATCATTACTCCATACTTAGTAAACAAAGATTTCAAAGTAATTATCGCTAAAGATGAGTTTAGAAGAGTTACTGAAGAAACATTTGTTGCACAATTAAACTATGCTAAAGGACAATCAACTGTTACATCTTCAGAGATGAGACAAGATGATATCAAAGCATACCAAGCATTTTTAGAGAAAGCTCAAGCTGACCCTAAAGTTGCTTTAAAATCAGTAAACTTAACTGGTTTTGCTTCTCCAGAAGGTGAAGAAGATAAAAACAACACGTTATCTACAGATAGAGCCGCTACTGGTAAAGCTTCTGCTTTGAAAATTGCTAAGTCTGCTAAGAATGAAACTGCTGCTGGTGAGATTTACCAAGAGAAAGGTTCTGGTGAGGATTACGATGGATTTAAAAGAGAATTATCTACGGACACAAAAATGAACGAAGATGATAAAAACTTAGTATTACGTGTTTTAGAAACAATTAGCGATCCTGCTGAGCGTGAAAAAGCAATGCGTGATATGGGAAAAACTTTTAACTACCTAGACAAAAACATTTTCCCACAATTACGTCGTACTGAAATCGTTGCGGTTTATGATCAAACAGGTTTCTCTGACGAAGAGTTAATGGCATTATCTACTTCTAACCCAGACACACTTAACTTAGAAGAATTATTGTTTACTGCTACTCTTTATACTGATTTGAACGAGCAATTAAGAGTTTACAAAATCGCTGAGACAAGATTCCCAGATGATTACAGAACTTCAAACAACGTTGGTGCAGTGTTATACATGCAAAACAAAATGTCTGAAGCTAAAAGTCAATTCGAAAAAGCAAATGGTGTTCAAGACAACGCAGTATCTAAAAACAATTTAGGTGCAATTGCTGGTGTTGAAGGAGACAGAACTAAATCTATGGATTTATTAGATCAAGCTAATGGAGCTGGAGAGGAAGTAAATTACAATAAAGGTATCCTTGATATCCAAAATGGTGATTACGCTTCAGCAGTATCGAACTTAGGTTCTGATGCATCTTACAATAAAGCTTTAGCGCAATTGTTAAACGGTAACGCTGCAGCTGCAGTTACAACGCTTAACGATTCTGACGATGCTGAGTCTGCTCAAGGATACTACTTGAAAGCTGTTGCTGCTGCACGTCAAGATAACTTACAAGATATCGTAAGTAACTTAACGAATGCTTTCTCTAAGGATGCTTCTTTAAAAGCGAAAGCTGCTAAAGATCGTGAATTCTTAAAATATATGGAAAATGCTTCTTTCTCGGCAATCGTGAAATAAGGTATATTCTAATCAAATTTTTAAAGCCTGACTACATAGTCAGGCTTTTTTTTGTGTATTATTTTTTCGTTAATAATTTAACAAGGTCATGTGAATTGTTGAAAACTATTCAACTACACACTTCAGAAACTAAATCGTTTAGTAAACCGATTAAATGAATTTAAAACAAGTCAATACTTAGCTTCATACATCAACACGCAAGGTTGTAGTGTTCATAAGTGGCAACTCACTTGTTAGGGAGAGTCTTAATTTCGTTGTAAATTTGAATAGCTACAAAACGAAACGAAGTGCAAAAACTACATTTTATCACAAAAACTTTCCAAGTTTTTTTATTGGTTTTATTCCCATATTTATCCTTTGGTCAAATACTTACTTTTGACTTTAATGGACTTGCTGGAAATGAGGCAACAGCAGCATCAAACTCAAACGATCCAAACATTTCTGCAAGTGTTATCTCTCGTGGATCTGGATTGACTGCATCAAATAATGGAAATAGATTTAATGCGACGAATTGGGCTACAGGTTCAATAGCAAATGCAGTTTCCGGAAATGATTACATGGAATTCACAATAACTCCCACTGGCGGCTGTGATTTCAGTATAACATCAATCGAAGTTCAAATGCAACGATCTAGCACAGGACCTAGCGAAATAGCCTTAAGAAGCTCTGCCGATGCATTTGCAACTAATTTAGATGCTATTTATACAATAACAGACAACACGAGTACTCAAGTATTTACATTTACATTTACACAAATTAATATTGCGGTTGCAACAACTTATCGAATCTATATGTTTGCTGAAGCAACTGGAGGGTCAGGAGGCATAGGTGATGGTGCTGGAAATGATCTAATTGTTTATGGCTCAACAAACTGTGGAGTACCTCACGCAATTACAACAGGCGCTGTGGCTACTTCTCCTTTTAATGTTGATTGTACAAACTCCACTACCGCAAGTGGCACTGTTGCATTCACATCAACAGGAACCTTTGCTGCAGGAAACATTTATAGTGCTGAAATATCTGACGAAACAGGGAGTTTTGCGAGTCCAACAGTAATCGGAACAACAGCTTCAACTGCAAATTCAGGCACAATCAACATTACAATTCCTTCAACGTTTGTTACTGGATCAGGATATCTAATTCGTGTAATTTCAGATAATCCATCAACAACTGGATCATCAAGTGCAGCATTTACAATTAATCAAATTGACCCTTGCGTTCCAAACTCTATTACTACTGGTGCTATTACGGGGGGGCCTTTTACCGTAGATTGTTCCGGTACTGATGACACAGGGACTGTTGCATTTACTTCTTTGGGAGTTTATACTGCTGGAAATATCTATTCAGCTGAAATGTCAGACGCATCTGGAAGTTTTGCCAGTCCAATTGTTATTGGAACTTTAGCATCAACTGCGAATAGCGGCTCAATCTCTTTTACAATACCAGCTGCAATGCCGACTGGTACTGGATATTTAATTCGAATCGTGAGTGATTCTCCAATAACAACGGGTACGTCATCATCAAGTTTTTCTATTACTCAAACTGGCACTTGCGGCCCATCATTACCAGGTAGTGAAGGTTTAATTATTAACGAATGGTCAAATGGTCCTACTGGAAGTCAAGAATATTATGAATTTGTAGTTGCCGGACAGTGTGGAACAACCGTTGATATTAGAGGATACATTCTCGATGACAACAATGGTACATTTACAAACCCTGCGGATTATTCTGGCACAGCATCTGGAATTGCACCAGGCCATTTTAGGTTTTCAAATGCAGGTCAATGGGCTTCAATTCCGGTAGGTTCTTTGATTGTTATTTACAATAATGATGACATTAATCCAGATTTACCTGCTCCTGATCCAACAGACGCAAATAATGATTCATTGTATGTAGTTCCGCATGATGACGCACTTTTTGAACGTTGCTTATCATTTCCAACTTCATCCTCTCCGGATTCGATATATGTTCCCTGCACTTATTCTACTTCGCCGTTAAACGGTTGGGGAGCACTGAGTTTAAGAAATAGTGGTGACGCCATTCAAGTTCGGTTTCCAGATGGTTCATATTATCATGGGGTTTCGTATGGTGGCTCAGAAATATCTGGTGGACCTCATAACTTAAAACAATTCACTGGCGGCGGTGGTGGAATGGTAGGCTGGTTTAATTCGGGTGATTTCTTCGATGTTTCTAATTGGTCTTCAGGATCTACCACAGGAAATCAAACTCCAGGACTTCCAAATAATGCCGCAAACTATGCATGGTTGTTAGCAATGAGAGACCCGTTGGCTGCGACATGCCCAATTGTCGTGTTACCAGTTGAAATCTCATCTTTTTCTGGAAAGAAGATCAACGAGACAAATGTTTTAAGATGGACAACTGAAAGTGAGCGCAACTCAATGAATTTTGAATTACAAAGGTCGAATGATGGTAAGACTTGGGAAACAATACATACAGCCGTTGCTGGAGGAAATAGTTCGATTACATTAAACTATTCGCATGTTGATTATAGTTTTCCATTATTGGTTAATTATTATAGATTGAAGCAAAATGATATCGACGGCATATCTAATATTCATCCAAAAATTGTTGTGATTGACAATTCTGAACAAAATAAAGTACAATTAGTAAAAATTGTAAACATACTTGGACAGGAAATAAAACCAGACACAAAAGGACTCCAGATTCACATTTATGATGATGGAACCTCAATTAAAACATTCAAATAACTAAAAAGGGCTCGTAAGGGTCCTTTTTTATTTTCTCAATAACTCCAAATATTGTTGTTCTCTTTGACCTGGAGTTGCAGTTAATTGTGATTCACAACCTAAATAATAGACATCCATTATTGTTGAATACCCCGTTCTTGAAATAATACATTTTGATTTCATTATTTCTTTGTCCAATTCCAACCAATCCCCTTTCAATTGCTTAAATCGTAAAGGTACATTGACATCATTTTTAGCCACAACACTGTATAGGTTTGACGGATCCACATCGGGTTTTAAATTATCGATAAACTGCTGACCATAAACACTAGGACCACTCACAATCACCAAAGTCCCTTCTTTTTCCCCTTCAAACTTGTCGTACATTTCAAATCGTGATACTGCACCTAAATAATCAACCATAAAAGAAGCATTCCCTTTAGAAAGGTTTCCTGCTAATCGATGATCTGGAAAATCCAACACCCAAACACAATCAAACTTTTTCACGAGTGATTTATGCAACATTTGAGCAGCGATTTCAAACCATCTAACCGGCAATCGTACTTGATGAGTAACAAAAACAGAAGAAACTTTTTCACTTCGAAATCCATAGCGATGGTCAGAAACAACAAGGTCAATATTAAACTCTTCAACCAGCTTTTCGGTTTCTAACAATTCATTTTGATATCGCTTTTTAAGTCTATTAGAACTTCTCAATAAATCAAGTCCAAATGTTCGTCTACCAGAAAAACGAAAAGGATACCCTTGATGTGAAACAAATTTGTTCCTTGGAAAATACAGTTCAAGAATCAATTTCTGCTTTTGATTACAAGCAATAATCACCGTATTGTTATTTTTTTCGAGGCGATGAATTAATCCAATACACCGAGAAACATGTCCCATTCCCCAATTAAGTGGTGAAATTAAAACGCGCTTTCCTTTGACTAAATCAAATTTCATATCCATGAATATACAAAAGATGTAGCAAATGAACATCTTCACATGAATTAACGAATTTTCGATTTATTTTAATTGTCATTCCCAACTTTGCTTTTATCTTTAACGTTATAACATTTAGTTGGTAAGAAATTGCCACAAAGACACAAAAACAAACACATATGTTCAACGATAATGAATTTAAAAAATATGCAACTAAACACCTAGGTTTGAGTAGTATGCATGTTGAAAGCTATATTGAATCATCTGTTACCCCATATATTATTGAGGAACGTCAGATGAACATGACTCAAATGGATGTTTTCTCTCGTCTAATGATGGATAGAATTATCTTTTTAGGAACTGGAATTAATGATCAAGTAGCAAATATCATAAATGCTCAATTATTATTCTTAGAGTCTGTAGATGCGAAGAAAGATATTCAAATATATTTAAATTCTCCTGGAGGATCAGTTTATGCTGGTTTAGGAATTTACGATACAATGCAATACATCAATCCAGATGTGGCGACAATTTGTACAGGAATGGCAGCTTCTATGGGAGCGGTACTTTTAT
>Ga0193953_1001478_pt1 | contig 10834 bp, 7 predicted proteins | sample BB_4_MG_FD_140325 | JGI IMG/M metagenome (GOLD analysis project Ga0193953, IMG submission 140325) | Microbial mat bacterial communities from the Broadkill River, Lewes, Delaware, United States - BB_4_MG | ecosystem: Environmental > Aquatic > Freshwater > River > Microbial mats | place: USA... | reverse complement strand
ATTTATTGATCTCCACCTTGACAGAACCTCTTGCTCAACATGATAAAGTATCTGAAAAGAAAAAACAAAAAAAATTGTCTAAGAAAAAGGATATAGTGGTCTAGCGATTGGGGAGTAGAATAGGGGGATGATTTTCTAGTTATGGTTCGGGATGAAAAGGCAGACTTTAATCAACTGCTATTGGATGGTAATGAGCATTTGAAAGATTCAATATTGAAAGATATTAATGATTATAAGAAGCGGGTGCATTGGGGAAAAGATGAGAAAATAATCATCGCCGTTCATTGGGGGGGATATGGTTTGAATGAGTACAAGGCTTTCTTAGGAAATTTAAATGAGAAGAATAAAAACAAGGACTACGCATTTAGTTATTGGGGAAGTCAGGCCAAAAGTTATAGAAGTGGAGACCTGGAACGAATAAAAAGGGAAATTTGCAATTTGTCTTCCAGTTTTGTAAAGCTTAAGAACCTAGAGAGTGAGGAGATTAATGCTTTAAAACAAATATATGAAAAGTTAAGGATTTCAATTTCGAATGGGAAAGAAAAAATTGAAGGTGTAAAGAAAAGATACGAACTCCAATATTTTGATAATAGTAGACTCGTAAAGCCTTTTATAAAATCTAAAATATCTGCACACTTTGTTTTTTATTCTAGAAGTGAAACCCGCTTTGTTACCCTAAAGGATGATAATAAGAATCCATATGAAGAATATGATCTTATTCAGGATGATAAACTATACAATGAGGCCGAGAAAAACTATCAAAAAGGTGAGATATGGTCCGCGTTTAAAGATCTTTTAATGAATCGGTATCAGTTGGAGTCCAGCTTGGTTTTTCCTGATATGTTTATTCTGTTTGTTCTTCAGCAAGATTTGTCATCAAAAGATTTTATCGAAGCTATTTATAAAATGCGGGCAGATAATCGCTTTAAAAAACCAGTCATTACTATTTGCCTTAAAACACTTCGTGAAGTTATAGAAGATAAAGAAATTGAAGCTGAATCAAGGATTCAATTTCTAGATCATAGTATCTGGAATCGTTTTTTTGGCCTAAATGAGATTAATCTCATGGAAAACCATCAATATCCACAATTTGTAGAAGATTCTGATGGAGAGCAGTCGTTAGTGAACGATAAAAAAATATTAAATTTTGACCGGTTTATTGACTTTGTTCATGCATGTGTTGTACCTGTTGCAGGTTTAAAGCAAAACATCAAGTTCTACAAATGGTACCAGACAAATGTTGCCAAAGAATATGTAGAGTTTAATAATCGCTTGCTTAAAAACTCCCAATTAGCAGCCATTGGAGGTCATGCCAGGCATATAAAACCTTTTGTATTTCATTCTGAAGCCTTCATGCGTAAAAGTTATTTGAAAGGGATTGAAAAAGAAGTAAAATCTGGATTTCAGAAACTTAACGATACTAAGGTTTCATGGCGTTTTTTGCTCATTGATGATCATATTAATCTTCCTTTAAGTCCCTTTGAGACTCGAAGTACTGATTTTATGCACTTACGAAAGCATGAAATCGTTAAGAATCTACTTGAGATGGATGGATGGAAAATTGGAATGTCGGGAGAGCTGGCAGATCAAAAGGGAGATAATAGAATAATTATAGAAAGTGTTGAAACCTTGAAAAAAGCAGTTAAAAAGCTTAAGAAAACTACCTATGATGTCATTTTATTAGATTTCTTACTGTCTAATAAGCATGATGGAACAAGAGAATATGGTCATGAATTATTGGAGTTAATTGAAAGTGATAAAAATCTGCAAATTAAAGCTAATCCCCTAAATTATTACTGGTGCTTGATACTGTCAGCTTTCCCACAGGCTTTTATGGATAAACTAAGGGAAAGAGGATTGTCCTATCACTCTAATTATTGGCATTTGGCAAGAGGAGCCGATCCAGTTAATACACCAGAATTGTTTAAATATAGTCTGTACAAACTCATGGAATTACAGGTTAAGGAAGTTGAGTTTACAAAAGATGAAATCATTGAACACTTTTGGGAGCATTATTTTCAAAGTAAACAACGAGAACAGGTTCGTTCATGGGCCAAAAGTTATTATCAAATATTTATTTCAAAATTTGGTAGAATTCATTTGTTAAAGAATAATACGAGTAGTCTTTTTAGTCAATCATTTTGTCATTATTTTATAACGAAACGTAACCGTGACTTGGTCTATTATGAGAAAATGAAAAACTTTCTTTACCTGATAGCAAACGGCACTAGTAATGATAAAGGTCAATTGCAAATGAGTTATATGGAACTGGGCAAGGAAAGCTACTGGAACCTATTAAAAGAAGAAAAAGACAGCGATGGTCAATTATACCGGTATATACATTCCAAGCAGGGGCAATATGAACATTATTAAGACATGAATTACAACCGGTTTTTTATTATAAATCACGACCTTAGTAAAAGCACCAATGACCAGGTGTTTTATTATAACCGTGTCGTGCTGGATCAAACTGTTCAAAGCGGCAGTGGAGATTATCCACTTTACCCTTTTTACATAACGTTTAAACCTTATCGCATTGATTTTTGTTACTATGGACCCAAAGTGGTTTCAAATACTAATTCATACGGATTACCAGAGTTAGAACATAAGGTTATCTTTTCACTTTCATTGTCTTTTGATTATTCCGTTAACGATCTGCTGACAGGACAGTTGGTGGATTTATTTGATGCAGAATTTTCATATTCTAAGATTTATAAGTTTAACAAAAGCTTTGATTTTCAAGAGAAAGGATCTGCAGTCTTTAGTTATAATAATCTTGAAAAAGCATTGACTACGATACAATTACCAAGGAGAGGTTATGAAGGAAACCGCATTCGTTTGAGAGTGATGCTTTTGGATTTCTTATTTGATTTAAATGAAGTCAAGAAAAAGTATAACGATTTCAACTATTGTCCTTTCTTTGATGAGATTGAAACCCGCTTACGACAGAATGATTTTTTTAATGCTATCGCTACGAAGTTTTCATATTACTACAACTTGGATAGGCTGCAAGAATTGTCGAATGATAATGAAGGAGTTCAGTATTTAGATAACTATAAAGAGAAGTCAAAGAAACTTAATCGTTTATCGCAGGATTCTATTTTCATCGGAAAATTATGTTCCCTTGTACCTGAAAGATTTCCTGTTACGTCTTTGGATGAACCATCAATAAGAGATTTGATACATAAGGAGGGCATTGGATTCACATATAATGAATTATTGGATTACCTCGATTCTAGAATGTGGGAAGATGAAAGCGAGAAACGACATTGGATAGAAGAATTCTTTGCTGAATATAGACAGAAATATGAAGATGATCATTCCCGGTTGAAAATTGAGTTGAATAAGTTTATTGATGTCAGGAATAAATGGATTAAGATACTGCATAAAACAAATACACCATCTTACATTCTGACAGATTATAAATGGTGGAAACACTTTGAAGAAGAACTGGAAATTGTTTCTTTCGAGAACAACATTTCGGCGCATCTAAAATTTTTAAAAAAGGACGATGTTAACCGGAATGAAACAGCGAAATGGTACTCTAACCGGTATGAGGTAATTAAATCTTTATTATTAGTTTTGAGATTACCATTTAGCAATGGATCAAATGTTAAGGCATCGCTATTGCAGAAGAGTTATCTACTTTTGGCGGTTTACATTGCTATCATTTTCTGTTTTTACCAGCTAATTAAGGTTTGGACTTTGATTTCACATGGCTTTAATGATCTCATTAGTAATACTTCTACCAAATTAGTCTATTTCTCTTTGGCTCATGTTGCTCTGGCTTTATGCTTGTTGCTCTATTTTATTTATCAAGGAATTTTAAATCATGTAAAACATAAAAAAGTACTTCATAATTCCATAAGTATTCGTACTGCAGGTTTTTTTATGCCTCGTTTAGCAATGGCTATTATTAGTGGTTGGTTATTATTGGTTTTGGCGGGTGAGGAACTGTGGAAGTTTGAGCTTGATTTAAGGCCTCGGCATTATATATTGCTATCAGGTGGATTGTTGTTTTTGATGTATTTATTGCTTTACCTAGAGGTTGTTAAAATCAATCCAAAAACAGTCCGTAGCGCTTGGGTACGTACCTTAATGATCATCTATATTGGTTTAGTCTATTCCTTTATTATCGGATTTGTTGTGATGATGATTACCGGACGTAAAGTTATTGAGCGATCTGATATACTTGAAAAATATGCTTACAATGTAATAAGTAACAATTCTACTTATGCCTTTGCTAACAGCAAGAAAAGGCTAAATCTGCCTGTATTTAAACCAGATTTAAGTAATTATCAGGATACACTTAATGTGAGTCATTTTAAAGATTTAAAGGATTTTAAACGGTGGTTAAGTGATCAATATGGGTATGGTATGTTTGTGAATGATTCTCTTTATCACTTAGTTGCTCAAAAATGGCAAAACGTATATCGAGACCAAATGAAATTGTATCATTTTTTGGATACTATTCAGACATCTTATAATCGTGATTCTTTGGTGAGTATTATTTCCTTAATTGACAATAGAGAATACCTGAAAATAACTTGTCTTGATACTTTTAAAAAGAGAAATAACAACTTTTATAAGGAAATACCCTTGGTCAATGAGGATACTTTAGCGAGACGAGTACTTGATATTTTAGATAGCCGAATGGAAGCTGTTCGTGAAGTTAATAATCAATTATTAACTTTTAGTTTTCCCCGTCCACAATTTGACCATTACTTGTATGTTGATTTTCTTGAGCATGTCCGTTATGATGATTCAAGTTGGTGGGGAATTGATACTCATATTTGCCTTGTTGAACTGGTTGTTGTGCCAGCTCTAATTGAAAAAGAATATAAGGCTGATGGTGAGCCTGTAGCTAAAGAGAGTGATATCAACTGTAATAATAGTGTTATCATATTTCCGGGGTATTACATTTTGAATAGTGTATTGGCCTTGTTTATTGGGGTATTCCTACAAATGATTTTTGAAAAGAAAAATGTTGTTGAACCGATATAATAAACCTTAAAATGGATTTAAATAGATTTAGAAGCGTGTCGACTTATGTGATAATAATTGCAGCATTAAATTTTTTTAGTATTGTAATGCTTATCCTTAATCTTAGTTCTGATGGCTTACGTAGTGCGTCTATTGCTGTTATTATCTTTACTATACTTTCGTTTGGTATGTTAATATTCATGTTGGTTTGGGGTAGTTTTGAATTAGCTTTTAGCTATCGACCAGAATATGAGGAAAAACAGTTAAAATCACGGCAAAAGGAAAAAATGATAGATATTTTTTTTTCGAAGAAAGCGGATGAAATAAATGAGCTTAAAAGTACCTTATTAAAATTTGAAAACATTGTTGATAATTATTCTAGAAAAAAAAATCTATGGATTAACAGGCTAAATGAAATTATTAAATTGGAGGAAACTGTTGGATGTGAGTTTTTGAATGGTGTTATTGTATTATGTCAAAAGCTTGAGGCGTTAAAAGATCGGTTAACGGAGCGAGGAGAAGAGTGCTTGATTGGTGAAATAAAAGATACTATAAAGGTGCTGGAATTAGAATGGAAGGGAATGTACGGTAGGCTTGATAATGAAAAAGGAGTTAAAGCATTTGTGTGGGGAAAGGATATATTCGAAAAGGAAATTAAATCGATTTTAGATATGATTTCTAGTTTTAAGAATTTCAAGAATAATAAACAACATGCAGAAGCAGAAGATGTTAAGATGGATATATATAGAGAGTATAATATATTTGTGGATTATTATAAAGAGGGTGTTTTTTTTAAAGAGCTTAATCAATTCGAAAAAAACATGAATGAAAAACAGAAGGTTGCTATTTCTGAATTAAAAGATGAATCTAACAAATTTGAAAAAAGCAATGAAAAATTACTGGAAGCGCTAACGAAAATAATAGATCATAACGACATTGAGTTTTTATTGGGTGCAATTAAATAGTATTTGTTTAGCGTGTGTTCAATAGCGCATTTATTATTTGTCCAAGTATTTACCTGTAGTACCTACTACAATTCATATTTTAAAGAATGAAGGACTGTGTAATCGGCAATGAAATCCCAATTTTCCAAAATTTTTCGAATTGGGTGATTGGTTTTTCAAGTAGTGTGCGGTTTTGAAAATTAGCGGCTGATGAGGCATCCGGATAAATGATGCAGCAGGAGAGTAATTCATTGTTAGTGGCTTCTAGTTTTTTTCTAATCCTGGTATCGCGAGCGTACCCACTTATTTGACGGATGTTTTCTATGTCATAATAGGGATTGTTGTAAATCAGCTTGTATTTGGTATCAATCACTATTTTATCATCCAATTTTAAAAAATCGACATTGCCATATTTTCCTTTTTCTTGATACTTAATGGTGTTGCCATACTGTTTGCGAAGTTTACCATAGACGTATAATTCAAACAATAAAGACATATCAATCCAGTACGGCGGCGTTTTTTGTTTATCCTCTACTGTGGTTTCTGCCATCGTGTAGGCGAAACGTTTTAAAATCATTTTGGCAAGCTTTATAGCTTCAGCGTATTCTTTATAGATGGGGTTAATGCGTACTTTCTTTATTAACACTGCATCTACATTATCGGACACGTTCTCAAAGGCCGAAAAACAATAATTAATTGTGCTCATTACTGCTTTGTCCTTGTAGTATCGGTTTAGGTATGATGCTACAAAGAGCAATGTTTTTTTTAATAGTTGATTCTCCAGGCAATTGACAGAGTATTCCTGGTAATTACAATAGGTTTTATGATAGCAACCTTTTGAAATATTGTAACGAAGGTGTTGTGAGAATTTTATCTTTCCCTTGATTTTAGAAGATAGGTTATTCTCTTCTCTAATATAATCTTTCTTTAACCCTTTTGATACTATTTGTTTAAGTACACTTAAAAAGTGAATCAGTAACATAGGGGTTATGTCGAAGGATGTGTGACTTACCTCAATGGCAGGGCTATCAAGGTCGATATGGTAAATATCTTCTAATACACTATTTAGAACCGGAGTATGCATGCACTCCTGAAACATCTGCATGACATCAAGTCCTTTAATTTTTGGATCTACTTTAATGGCGTACTTACCCTTTTTCAGCCAATCGACACCAATGAAATAGCTTGTACAGATATTTGGGTTCAGTCCAAGGTATTTTACTGTATCTTTTGAATTGGAAAAATCCAGATGCAGTTCTTTGATTTTGTCAACGATAGGTCGTTCGAATGATTGATGTTCGATGGTTTCGAAAACCTGCATTAGCACTCTAAATTATTAAGTAAGTCATTGATATCATCTATCCTAATTGTAAGAATGCCATCCTTAATATACTCTACCAGTAAGGGTTTAATTTCGTATTCTAGCTTTAACTCTAGTTCATCAGGAGACGCAGCCATAAAATAACTGTGCCCCACCATAATATCTTTGTATAGAAACTCGGGAGATGAATTGTCTTTTACTATTTTTTCAATCTCATGATACAACATTTCAGCTTTATTTAATAGGCCCTCAACAGGCGAAGTGAGGTTGTTGTAGTATTCTTTGATGTATTTAATATCAGATTCTAGAGTGACAAACCCAAACCTGCGACGTACCGCATAATCGATGTGACCTAAGCTGCGGTCGGTGGTGTTCATGGTACCTATGATGAATAGGTTATCCGGAACACTAAATTCTTCATTTGAATAAGGGAGCTTGCATTTTATTTCATTTACCTGCCCCATACGTTTGTCTGCTTCCAAAAGTGTGATTAATTCCCCAAATATTTTGGAAATATTACCACGATTGATTTCATCTATGATTAAGACATAATTCTTCTTTTCTTCCTCACCTATATATAGTCCATAATTAGATTTTAGATATTCGACTACACCCTTATAATAGCTAAACCAGTATTCGTATTGGGATTTATCGTTTAATCCACTGTACAAAATTTCCTTTGTTAAAGAGCCTTGCTTTTTTAAAGGACTGCCTGTAAATAAATTTAGGTTCCCTCGCTGGTTCAATGAGACTCCAAATGTTTTACCTGTTAACGTTTTAAGCTTCAGGTATTCCTTTTCACTTGTAAATAGGTCATTTGTAATTTTTTTGTAGCACTCCTCAAAATTATTCTTCTTTTGCACCTTGGCTGTTTGACATAAAGCTTTAAAGGTGCCCGGTTCTATATCATAACTAATTTGACCTTCTTCAGTACCGGGTTTGAAGCCTTCAATAAACTCTTCATAATCGAGCGATTGATGAAATGTTGTAAAAACAATTTGTCCTTCTTTTACGCCTTTTTGGTAGGCTTCCATTAATTCTTCTCTATTATTAGAGTCGATGTTATTACCATTTATTATTCGAAGTGCTAATTCAGCTGTTGTATACGTTTTACCAGTTCCTGGAGCACCTTGAAGGATGATTTGTTTTTTCTTTAAAAGAAGATCAGCAATTTTCATATTGTATAAATTCAAGGTTCCTTGATTATTGGCTGGTTCCATTAAGTATTCTCTGGTTTGCCAAGGGTAAGTAATAATATCAAGATGTTTATATTCTGGTAGTTGTGCTTTGAAAAATTGTAAGAGCGCATAACTATTTTTAAACCAATTACCTCCATTGTTTTGGGGAACATCATCCACTTCAGCCTTTTTTAAATAGCGAAATAGCTCATAAAGATTATGCTCATTTACAATGGTACAAAGTAGCTCGGGCTGCAAAGCGGCTATCAATCTATTTGTAGATGCTTTTCTATCCTGTGAAGTATATCGACGGATTATTCTTTTTAATTCAGCGTAATTGTCCCAATTCGGTTCAGTTTGATTTTCTGCTATTTTTTTTAATAGGCCAGATATAGATGACCAGTTGTCTTTTAATTTGTTTTTCTCTTCGCCAGTAAAATATCCTTGCTTTAATGACGAAACACATTGGCCTGCTGACTTTTCAAAAAACTCATGAAATATTTTAGGATCCCAATCTTTCCAATCAGTTTTAGTTTTAGCTTCTACAATAAATTTTGGCACAAAAGATTTATAAGCTGAAAGCCAATCATCCCAAACGTCTATTTTTTCAATGATAGTTTTAAGTTTCATCAATTTAGAAATTACACTCTTTCGCTATCTGCTAAAAGATTATGTTATTATTAGAATTAATTAGCATACAATGCTAAATTTCAAATTGGCTTTTTGATTTAATTCTTTACACAAAAAGCCTTTTAGTGCAGTGTTGTAAAGGAAATCTATTGCATCACTACTCTTTAATGAATCAAAGATGCTATTGGTGAATGATATCATACTTTTGGAATCTTGATCCAGGTTATTTGAAATTGACAAAGTGCCTTTGTATTTGAGGTTACCTTGAGTAGGTAAATGCCCTTCAAAAACAACTAGGGTCTCTTTGAGTTGATAATTAACATTGATGGACTCAATAGTAACTTCTTTATCAGAGATTTTTAATAAAAATATTAACCTGCTTTTTAAAAGCTCATATTCATCTTCTTTGTCAATTGCCCACTGTACTTGATTAAAAAGTACCTGTATGGAAAGAATGTGATTTCTAATAAATTGGATGTTGTTAATCGATAATCCATAATTATCTCCAACCTTGTTTAACGTACAATTTTTATCCTCTTTGAGGATAGGAACTAATATTTTATGGTCATCTTTCTTATCTGGTTTTAATATAGACTTATTGTGGACAATCGAATTTCTGATAACTCTTAAATTACGTACATAGTCCAAAGGTCGAAGCTCGATAATATTGTTATTTTCTAGAATCTGTTTTATAAAATCAATTTCTCTTAAATTCTTACTGTAGCAGAATTTAACTGGTAGTTTTTCACTTACTATAGTATGTATTACCTCAGACTCAACAATAGAATACAAGGTGATCAACATAGATTTAAAAAACAATTCACTTAATGTATAATTTCTATCATAAAGTTCATGCTCGTCATGTTGTTGATGGTTTTCAAAATCAGCTTGACCGGACTCATGCGAGGCCATTTGTGAAGCTAATGGTTCATCAACTCCATCTTCTAAATACTTTTTAAACAACTTTTGATACTCCTGCTCAAGTTCTGCTTCATATGCTTCATATGCTTCATATGGCTCTCTAATCTTAGCTACCTTTTCTTCGTATTCTTTCTGCATGGTAGCATAGGTTTCTTCAAGTAGATCAGAAAGGTCATTTATTTTCTCATTGATAGAGTTTATAAAATTACTTAGTGGTGTTTTTTTCGATTCGCCAATGAGCCAATGAAATGTATATAGCATAGGTTTTTTCAGTTGATTAGGACTTTTAAATCCTTTTCTACATTTTGTTTTGTTTCTGGATCTAAAGAAACGACGCTCTCTAATCTTTTGATTACGAACTACTCTTCTGTTCTTGGTTTTGAACTTCCGGTTTTTATTTCTTTTCATTAAGATTTAGCACTTTGTAATCGGCTTAGATTATTCGACTTTTCTTAATTGGCTTTTGGGGCTATAATCCGGCAATTTATCTGACCCTTTTAACTTTAATATTGCTTCGCCTTTGCTAGCTATCCGTTCTTGTTTTCCTGCATTCTTTCCATATGCAACAGGGATTACGTGTTTAAAAAACACATCTTTACAATGAATTAACTTTCTGAAAATCATTGTTTTGAATGTTATTTTCAGTATCTTTAAAGTACTCTTTAACACTAACTTGTGTTAAAAAAAATGCCTAATTTCACTCCGGAAAACACTCATTATAATACATTTTCAATCTTTTTCGCTCAAATGACAGATCCTAGACGTACCAACAAGGGAAATCACCGATATCCCTTAGATGAGATATTTTTCCTTGTTATATCAGCTGTAATTAGCGGCTGTGAGGGTTGGGAAACCAT
>Ga0193953_1001476_pt1 | contig 10844 bp, 5 predicted proteins | sample BB_4_MG_FD_140325 | JGI IMG/M metagenome (GOLD analysis project Ga0193953, IMG submission 140325) | Microbial mat bacterial communities from the Broadkill River, Lewes, Delaware, United States - BB_4_MG | ecosystem: Environmental > Aquatic > Freshwater > River > Microbial mats | place: USA... | reverse complement strand
TCACAAAACCACTAAATATAGATTTTGGTACTGTGTTAGTAGTTTTTCTAAGAATAGCTTCAAGTGGTCCACCTGTAAACTGCTTAAAACCATCCTCCATAAAGAACATACCGACCATAAATATAGCAACACCTGCTGTTATAACCTGTAAGTCAGGTAGAAGAATTAGGAGATAAGCTAATAGTCCTAATAGTAAAAAACGAGACATATATTTTCCTTACTCAATTAAATATCTAACACAATTATAACAATTTGATTACATTTTAATAGAGATGATTTATAGAGTAGGTTTTTTCTCTGTTTTTCTGTTAAATCCATTCGCTATTATATATCTTATTAAGCAACAAATATAACAACCTTTAGTTTGACACACTAAAGGTTTCTGCTATAATTTCATAAAACTTTTAAAGGGAAATTATGGCTAAACATCAGTTTCAGACAGAGATTAATCAGCTTTTACAGTTAATGATTCACTCTCTATATAGTAATAAAGAGATCTTCTTACGAGAACTTGTATCAAACGGTAGTGATGCAATCGATAAATTAAAACTTCTTAACCTTACAGATGAGAACTACAAAAATTTAGAGTTACAACCACGACTCGACATTAAAATCGATAAAGAGGCTAAGACTTTAACAATTATCGATAGTGGTATCGGTATGACAGATGAGGATCTTGTTGAAAACCTTGGAACAATCGCTAAGAGTGGAACAAAAGCTTTCCTTGAAAATCTAAGTGGTGATGCTAAGAAAGATAGTCAGCTTATCGGTCAGTTTGGTGTAGGTTTCTACTCTGCATTTATGGTCGCTGACAAGGTTGAAGTTACAACTAAAAAAGCAAATACAGACTTAGCTTATAAGTGGGTTAGTGAGGGAACTGGTGAGTACGATATTGAACTTGCTGATAAAGAGTCTTTCGGTACAGAAATTAAACTATATATTAAAGAGGAAGAGGGTGAGTTTTTAGAGGATCATAGAGTTGAATCTATTATTAAAAGATACTCTAACCACGTTCCTTTCCCAATCTATTTAGAGAAAGAGGTTACTGTTGAGACTGAAAATAGTGAAGATGACTCTGAAGAGAAGAAAGAGCCTGAAACAACTATCAAAAATGAGCAGATTAATAAAGCTTCAGCACTCTGGACAATCTCTAAAACAGAACTGAAAGATGATGACTACAAAGATTTCTACTCAACAATTGCACACTCAAGTGAAGAGCCTTTAACTTGGATGCACAATAAGGTAGAGGGAACTCTTGACTATACAACTCTATTCTATGTTCCGAGTAAAGCTCCTATGGATCTATATCGTGCTGATTGGGAAGCTGGAATAAAACTCTACATTAACAGAGTATTTATCACTGATGGAGAGAAAGAGCTTCTACCACCATATTTAAGATTTATGAGAGGTGTTATCGACTCTTCAGATCTACCACTAAATGTTTCTCGTGAGATTCTTCAAAATAATCGAACTTTAGAGAAAATCAAGACCTCATCAACAAAGAAGATTCTTTCTGAACTAAGTAAACTTGCTAAAAATGATTCTGAGAAGTATGCAACTTTCTATAAAGAATTTGGTAGAACAATCAAAGAGGGTCTTTACAGTGATCACGGAAACAAAGAGAAAATCCTTGATCTTTTAAGATTTAAATCTTTACAGGGTGATAACATCTCACTTGCTGACTACAAAGAGAAGATGGGTGAAGATCAGAAAGAGATCTACTATATTGTTGGTGAAGATGAGAACATCTTAAAGAACTCTCCAGTTCTTGAGCAGTTCAAAGCTAAAAACCTAAATGTCCTTATTCTTGATGAAGAAGTTGATGCTATCGTATTCCCGATGGTTACAGAGTATAAAGAGACTCCAATTAAACAGGCTCAAGATGCTGACTTAGGTTCAAAAGAGGAAGTTGATTCTAAAGAGTTTGAAGACCTACTAAAAGAGTTTACAACTATTCTTGCTGATGAGGTAAAAGAGGTTCGTGTTTCTCAAAACCTTGTAGATTCTCCTGTATGTGTTGTTGCTGATAAAGATGATCCGAACTTTGCAATGGTAAATATGATGAAGCAGATGGGTCAGATGGAAGGTCTTCCAGAGATTAAGCCAATTATGGAGATTAACCCTAAATCTGAATTATTTACAAAAATCAGAGATAACCGAGATCAGAACCTTATCGAAGATGTTGCAAAACTACTTCTTGATCAGGCTCGTCTATTTAATGGTGAACAGATTAAAGATTCAGTAGCTTTTGTTGAGCGAATGAATCGAGTAATGACTAAAGCTCTTTAGTCAATTAAAAAAGGAATGGCTATTAAGCCATTCTTTGATTTTTAGATATTAACTGATATTAGTACCAATATCTCTTTTATGTTCTGGTCGAATAAGAGAGAGACCACTCTCATCTTTAGCAGCAAGTAGCATACCCTCCGATAAGAGTCCCATAAGTTTTGCAGGTTTTAGATTTGCAACTACACAGACTTGAGAATCTTGTAACTCTTCAGCTTTGTAGAACTCACGAATTCCAGCAACAACTTGACGAGGTTCAGCTTCACCAACATCAACCATAAGTCGATATAGCTTTTTACTCTTCTTAACCTCTTCAACTTCGATAATAGTTCCGATCTTGATCGTTGTCTCAAAGAACTTATCAATCGTAATAAGCCCATCTTCACTAACTGTTGTCTTCTTTTTCGGTTCAGACTTTGGCTTCTCTTCAATAACAGGGGTATCACTCTTCATAAGTGGCTCTTCAACTTTCGGGAAAAGTGCAGGAATTTTCTTAACCGTAAAACTGTTGAGTAGCTCACCATTAACGATAAACTTCTGATAAGTTTCACGATTTATCTCAATACCGAGTGATTCAGCCATCTTTTTAGCAGTCTCAGGCATTACAGGTGAGATTGAGATAGCGACTTTTGAGAGAAGATTTGCGATAAAAGTTAGAAGAGCTTTCACCTCATCAGGATCAGTTTTAATCTTAGCCCACGGCTCATTTTTCTGAATAGCCACATTTCCGATCGTTAATATTCTCCATAGATCCTCAAGGTATCGGTGAGTCTGCATATTATAGATATAGTCATTTAGTTTTGCTTCTATTCCACCGATTTTAGTTAACTCATCTTGGAAAAGTTCATCAACTCTAACACTATCAAAAGTTCCACCGAAATATTTTCCACTCATTCCGATAAGTCGATTAAGTAGGTTTCCAAGGTCATTTCCTAAATCCCCATTGATTCGGCTAATAAGAGCTTTTTCAGAGAAGTCACCATCACCACCAAACGGCACTTCACGAAGCATAAAGTATCGGAAAGCCTCAAGACCGTAAGCATCAACAACTTCACGAGGTTTTACAACATTTCCGAGCGATTTACTCATCTTTTGACCATCACGAGTCCACCAGCCGTGAGCTCCAATATGATCAGGAAGTGGCAGGTCAAGAGACATTAGGAAAGCTGGCCAGTAGATTGAGTGGAATCGTAAAATATCTTTTCCAACAAGGTGAAGTTTTGCAGGCCAGTAGTCCATCTTTTCATTATCACCACCGTAACCGAGAGCAGTAATATAGTTTAAGAGTGCATCAAGCCAGACATACATAATATGCTTCTCTTCACCCATCTCTTCAGGGAGTTTTACACCCCAATCGAAAGTTGTTCGAGTGATTGAGAGGTCTTTAAGTCCACCCTCTACAAATGAGATAATCTCGTTTCTCTTTGCTGGAGGTAGAATAAAGTTAGGGTTATCTTCATAGTGCTTTAAAAGTCTATCTTGATAGTCTGAAAGTCTAAAAAAGTAGCTCTCCTCTTCAAGTGTAGATGTCTCTTTACCACAATCTGGACAAGCTGTCCCATCGATAAGTTGGCTATCTGTAAAGAAAGTTTCACAACTTACACAGTAGTTTCCAGAGTAGACATCTTTATATATGTCACCTTTATCAAACATCTTCTTAAAAGCAAACTGAACACCTTTTTTATGTGATTCGTCAGTTGTTCGGATAAAATGATCATAACGGATTCCAAAGTCGTCCCATAGATCCTGAAAAGTTTTACTAATCTCATCAGCATACTCTTTTGGAGTTTTTCCTCTCTTTTCAGCACTCTGCTCAATCTTCTGACCGTGTTCATCAGTTCCAGTTAAGAGAAAAGTGTCATAACCGATGAGGTCAGAGTAACGAGCGATAGCATCAGCGATAACAGTTGTATAGCTATGCCCGATATGAGCAACATCATTCACATAGTAGATAGGGGTAGTTATATAGGTTTTTTTACAGGACATAAGAGCCTCTCTTTCTTTTTCAAAGTATAAAAGAAATTTTACCGAAGTTATTAAGAGAGTATTTAAACTCTCTTTTTACAGTTCTACTTACGGTACATAAGCGAAATTTGGAAGTCCAAGCACCTCATCAAATCCAGCCATAAGGTTTGCATTAGCAACAGCAAGAGAACTTGCACCTCTTAAAAGATTGTCGATAGCACTCTCAATATAGATAACCCCATCGGAATATTTTGCATATATATCACAGTAGTGAGTTCCTGCTACATCTTTCATAGATACAGGTTTTTCTCGAATACGGATAAACTTCTCATCTCTATAAAACTCTTTTAATAGAGCAATTGGATCAATCTCATTTTCAACTTGAACATAGATAGATGCTAACATTCCTCGAGTTACAGGCACAAGATGAGGTACAAAAATAACCTTTTCTCTCTCCCCTGAAACAGTAGATAACTTCTCCTCTATCTCTGGTGAGTGTCTATGAGCCATCGGACTATAAGCAAACATATTATCATTAACTGTTACAAAGTGAGTAGTTGTAGACAACTTCTTACCTGCCCCACTAACTCCACTTTTTGCATCTATTATGATAGTAGAGTTTTTAAGTTTATGTTTTAGAAAAGGAGCTGTTCCAAGAATTGAAGCTGTTGGATAACACCCTGGATTAGCAATTAGAGAGGCTTTTTTTATATCATCTCTAAAAAGTTCAGGAAGCCCATAAACAGATTTTTCTAAGTTATCTGGATCTATGTGTGGAACATAGAACTCTTCATAAGTCTCTCTCTTTAATCGATAATCTGCTGATAAGTCTACAATTTTAATATCAAACTTTGATAACTCTTTTACATAACTCATAGCTGTCTTATGTGGTAGAGCAAGAAATACGAGTTCACACTGTTTAGAGACTTCAACTATATCTGTTTTCTCAACATCAGCAGAGTAGACTCCACTAAGAGATGGATGAAGAGATTCAATCTGCTCATTACCCTCTGTTGTTCCAAGATATGTTATATTAAATTCTGGATGAGCTATAAGAATCTTTAAGAGTTCTAATCCCGTATAACCACTAACTCCTATAATACCGATATTCAAAACTTCTCCTATTTTTTACTGGATTATACCAATTAAGTAACTACTCAATATTTGTAATATAATCTCTATTTAAAAATAAATTTATTAGAGTAGCAGTATGGAAAATTTTGTAACAGAGATAGAGATAAAAAAGGTTCGACACCTTGAGAATTTAAAGATACCACTTTCAGAAACAGAGAGAAAACATCTTATTTTAACTGGTAAAAATGGAAGTGGAAAAACAAGTGTTTTAGAAGAGTTGAATAGAGTATTCAATAATATATTTTCTGATGAATATCAAAGATTATGGGAGTTAGACAATTTAATTATAAAAATAGAAAAAGATTTAGAAGAACATAAAAATTATAAAGATAAACCATACTATGATAAATCGGTTCAAGATAAGAATGAGTATGAAGAAGAGAGAAGAAAAATACTTAAAGGCTTTAGAGTTTACTTTACAAAACAAAATATAGAGCTTTTCAATAGTATTTCAAGCCAAGACTTTATATATTCTTATTTTGATATAGTACATAAATTCAAAGTTAATGCTTCGAATGGTGTTATGAAGCATCAATTTGATAAGTATTCAACAAAAAAAGAAAAACAGAACTCTAAATTTCTCCAATATCTTGTAAACCTTGAGATGAAAAGGTTACATCTATTTAGAAACAGGCAGTTAGAAGAGTTGGAAAAACTTGATAAATGGTTTAAAAGTTTTGAGAATATTCTAAAAAAAATCTTTAACGAAAAGAATCTAAAACTTGAGTTTATTTTTGATGACTACGACTATAAAATTCATATTCCAAACCGTGAACCTTTCGATTTTAATACACTTTCTGATGGTTACTCTGCTATTCTTGATATTATCACCGAGATAATTATAAAAATAGAGGCTTCAGAGTCTAAAAGTTTTGATATTGAGGGGCTTGTTCTAATTGATGAGGTTGAAACTCATCTACATTTAGAGTTACAAAAACAGGTTCTACCACTTCTTACAACACTATTTCCAAATATTCAGTTTATTGTAACAACTCACTCCCCTTTTGTTTTATCATCAATTGATAATAGTGTAATTTATGACTTAGAAAGTCAAGAAGTTATAGAAGACCTATCAAAATACTCTTATGATGTTTTAGTTGAAAGTTATTTTGATGTTGATACTTTTTCAATAAAATTAAAAGAGCATATAAAAGAGTATCGCAAACTATCCCTACAAAAAGAGTTAAACCCAGAAGAGAGAAGTAGACTTAAGTTATTAAGTGGTGACTTTGACAAAATGCCTAAGATGTTTATCCCCGATGAATTACAAATTGAACTTAATGAAATTAGACTACTTAAAAAGGCAAAGTAGTGGTTTATATAGAAAAATCTACATCAGTACCATCTTGCTTAGAAAGTGAAAAAAGCAAAAAGAGTGGAGACTATAAATGTGGAGATGTTTTAACACTTGTAAAAAATGACTTTCACAATAAATGCTATATTTGTGGAACTGATAAACCAACTACTATTAATATCGAACATTTTATACCCCATAAAGGAGATCTAAACTTAAAGTTTGATTGGAATAATCTTTTTTGGAGCTGTGGACACTGTAATAATACGAAGTTAGATAAATATAACAATATTCTTAACTGTACAAAAATAAAAAATATTGATGAACTTATAAAATATAAATGCTCCATTAAAGGACTTGAAGCAACGGTTTTAATAGAAGCCACTGAAAATAGTCCAAACGATACAACAGTTCAAACTATTAACTTACTAAATGATGTTTACACTGGAACAACAAAATTAAAAAAAATAGAATCAGAAAATATTCTTACACAACTAAAAAGCTCTATGAAAGATTTATCAAACAACTATATCGAATACAAATTTGCAGATACGGAAGAAGATCAAGAATTTTGGAAAAATAAACTAAAAAAACATATTCTAAACTCTTCTCCATTTACAGCTTTTAAAAGATGGTATCTTAAAGAGAAAGAGCCTGAACTCTATCAAAACTTATCAAATATCGATAGTTAGGCTATTATTTTAATAGATAAAAAATATAGAAATTTAGTAGAAAATATAAAAGGAGTATAGTGAACTTACTTGAAAATAGTGTTGATAATATATCAATTGAAGAGACTCTAAAAAAGAGTTATCTCGACTACTCTATGAGTGTAATTATAGGTAGAGCTTTACCAGATGTTAGGGATGGTCTAAAACCTGTTCATCGACGAATTCTCTACTCAATGAGTGAGTTAAATCTCTCTCCAAAATCGCCTTATAAGAAGTCTGCTCGTATTACGGGTGACTGTCTTGTTGCTGGTTCTCTTGTTTCAACAGAGAGAGGGTTAGTACCTGTCGAAGATGTAGAAGTTGGTGATCGTGTCTATACCCAAAGTGGTTTAAAGAGTGTAACAGAGCTTTTCTATCAGCCTGAACAGCCACTTTTAGAGGTTAAACCTGAGCTGAATATCTTTAAAAATCGTGTTACAAAAGGTCATAAATTTAAGGTTTTAAACTCTGATTTAACACTTTCGTTTAAAAAAGCTGAAGATTTAACAGCTGACGACTATCTTGTTATGCAACCGTCACTACAAGACCAGAAAGATAAATTTAGTGCTGATGAGGTCTATACTCTTGGTCTTTTCCTATCTGATGGAAATATAGATAGAAATGGTGACCTAAACTATCTCTGTTTTAGTGGTAGTGAAAAGCATATCTTAGAAGATGTTAAGAAGTTTTTCAGTGTTGAGAACAAAATTCAGCAACGAAAAGACAGCGACCTACACATCTTAAAAGTCTCTAACAAAAAGAAAAGCAAAAGCTTTTTAGAGAAGTTCGGTTTCCAAAACAAATATAGCCACAATTTAGAGGTTAATTCTCAAATTCTATCTTTCTCAAATAGCTCACTCTTATCTTTCTTAAGTGGTTATATCGATGGTGATGGATTTATCAGAGATGGTAAGAATGAGATTGTCATCACTTCTGTCGCAAAAGAGTTTTTAGAGAGACTTGCAATTCTGATTTTTGATAGATTTGGAGTTGTATCTAATCTGGTTTTAGCAGGTAAAAAAGATGAGATCAGCAATTATGATAGCTACAATCTAACTTTTACAGGTAGTAATGCTCTTTTCTTCAAAGAGAAGCTAAAACTACGAAATCGTAAAAAGAGAGATAGACTAAAAAACTTTAGTGAAACAAATTCACCATCAATTACAAGCTTTATCCCTTTCTATGGTGAAAATGTGTTTAGAATCTTCTCTGAAAAACATATCGGAGGAGGCTGGTATAAGTCTGAAGATGGTGAGAAGTTTAGGCTTGGAATCAAGTATAAGAACGGTTCTAAAATTCGATATAGTCGAGAGTTAGCTAACTCAATTAAGATCTACTCTGATACAGTAGAAGAGTTAAATATTCTCTCAAAACTAAAAAAACTTGATAGAGAACTCTACAAATCACTAAAATATATTGTTGATAATCGAGTGAGATTCGTAAAAGTCGGCTCTGTAAACCCATCAGCTGACGAGATAACTTACGATTTTACTGTTGAAGATGTTCACGAGTTTTTTGTAAATGGAACTGTTTCACACAACTGTATCGGAAAGTACCATCCACACGGTGATACCGCTGTTTACGATGCTCTTGTTCGTATGGCACAGGACTTCTCACTTCGAAATACAATTGTTGATGGACAGGGTAACTTTGGCTCAATCGATGGCGATAATCCAGCAGCGATGAGGTACTGTTCAGTAGGTTCAACAAAGATTCCAACTGAAAATGGACTTATTCCGTTATCTCAACTTGTTCCTAACAGTGAAGAGAACTCTGACAATGAGTTTAGTGGAAAAGTTATCTCTTTTGATAAGAAGATTCATTCAGCTTCAAAGTTCTTTAACTCTGGAAAACATAAGATTTTCAAAGTAGAGACAAAAGAGGGCTTTAAGATTGAAGGTAGTGAGAACCACCCTATTCTAACTTTTACGACTGATGAGAGTGGAAAGCCTAAATATGAGTGGAAAAGACTCGATCAGATTGATGGTAGTGAGAAAATTGTTATCGATAGAAGTGAAACCGAACTTGATAGTCGTGAAGCTTCTAAAGATGATATTGATTTAGCTGTTATCTACGGCTGTTTAATCTCTGAAGGCTCGATTTCAGATAGTCGAATCACTTTTAACAATACAGATAAAACTTACTTTGATAACTTTATATCGGCTTGGAAGAATCAGTTTGGAGATAGCTTTTACAGTTACAGTAGAGAGCTGAAGTCTGGAAAAACTATCTATGAGTTTGATGTTCAGTTACAGCATAGTAAAAATAGCAAAAAGATTAAAAACTCTTCTCTATTTGCCGAACTATCTGGTAAAAAAGCGAGAGATAAGTTTATCCCTGAAACAGTTCTATCTATGCCAAAACCTGCTCAGAGACTGTTTATAGAATATCTTTTTGAGGGTGATGGTTCTGTCTCTCAGCTACCAAAGAACACTATTTCAGTTCAATACTCAACATACTCCCAAAATTTAGCTGAAGATATTCAAGTTATGCTTTTACAGTTTGGTGTTGTTGGTCGAATCTCAAAAAGTGGTGAAGAGCTTAAAGTCTCTCTATCTGGATTTAGAAATATTGAGAAGTTTGCTAAAAATGTAGGTTTTGCAACAGAGAAAGAGGTTAAATTACAGACTCTTGTAGAGGCTGAAAAGGTTCGTAGAGAGTCTGAAAAAGGTAGTTTAAGTCGTGACTATATCCCTTTTATCGCTGAATATGTTCGAACTCTATCAAAAAACAGTTATCTTCAAAAGAACAACTTTGACCGATATGAGCGAATCGATAGTAATTTAGCCCAAATCAGTTCAGAACTTCAGAAACTTGAGCTTCAGAAAGAGTTTGTGGACTTCTACTATAACAACTACTACTATGCTGATATTGAGAGTTTTGGTGATACAGGTAGAGAGGAGACAGTCTACTCGATTCGAGTCGATAGTGAGTGCCACTCTTTTGTAGGAAACGGCTTTATTAATCACAACACAGAGGCAAGATTAACGAACTATGCTGAAGAGATTTTAAAAGATCTTGATAAGAATACGGTTGATTTTCAAGCAAATTATGATGACTCTTTAACTGAACCTGAAGTTTTACCGAGTCGAGTTCCAAATCTTCTAATTAACGGTAGTAGTGGTATCGCTGTCGGTATGGCTACAAATATCCCACCTCATCGACTTGATGAAGTTATCGATGGAACTATTCAGCTCTTAACAGATAGTGATACAACAGTAGAGACTCTACTTGAGATAATTAAAGGGCCAGACTTTCCAACAAGTGGAATTATTTTCGGGAAAAAGGGAATTATTGATGCTTACCGAACTGGTCGAGGTCGAATAAAGGTTCGTGCAAAGATTCACGAAGAGAAGAAGAAGAGTCGTGATATTCTTGTCATTGACGAACTTCCATATCAGGTTAATAAGGCTCGTTTAATCGAAAATATCGCTTCACTTGTTAGAAGTAAGTCT
>Ga0193953_1001475_pt1 | contig 10845 bp, 8 predicted proteins | sample BB_4_MG_FD_140325 | JGI IMG/M metagenome (GOLD analysis project Ga0193953, IMG submission 140325) | Microbial mat bacterial communities from the Broadkill River, Lewes, Delaware, United States - BB_4_MG | ecosystem: Environmental > Aquatic > Freshwater > River > Microbial mats | place: USA... | reverse complement strand
AAGAAAAAAATGTTTATCGGGGGAGCAACAAAAGAGTCAGCAGAGAAATTGTACGGACCCATTGATTATTATGTTCAAACGCCGTTTAAACACGCCTATGAAGAAATTGATTCGTGGTGGCCACTCATTGAGAAACATGTCCATGACGTAGAACTGATTATTCCCGCCGTTGGCAGCTCGTCAAATGTTATCGCAAAGCGGCTGTGGGATATGGACGTGCAGGTTCACTTGATTGATATTGGGTCAATTATTGACGCAGTGGATGGCAAAGTTTCAAGAACATGGCTGAGGTTGAGAGGGCATCTGGTGAATAAAATTGTTTTGCCGGAATTTCAGGAAAGATCACTGAAAAAAAGATGCCAGTACCTGTTGAAAGATATCAGGTTCTTCTTTCGGAATCAGTTTATATAAAGATGCCTCCGGCGGGTCGCTTTTTTGAAAAAAAACTCCGCAAAAAAAATTTTCGGTTGCAGCAGTCCGAAAAAATATGGCGTATCGAGAGAAATGGAAATACCTGTTTGACAAACTTTTCAAAAGTTTGGTCCCGGCAGGGCCGCCGGAGGCGACTTGTATTAGAAATGAAATGTTTCAGCCTGAATATTCAGAAGATCGATGTGGGCCATGGAGGTGTCTTTCGGAGAGAGTTTACCGAGAAGCACGCGCACGATCTGGGTGCATTGAAAGCCTGCGGCGACAGCCGGGGTGACGGCGGGGGTGCCCAGGGCCGATTCTGCGGTGGATTCGGCGTCGCTGCCAAAAAGATCGCCGAAGGATGGTCCGTCGGGCCAGAGCACCATGATACGCGCTTCAAAACCGGAGATGGTGGCATGCACCATGGGAACGCCAAGACCTCGTGAGAGAGAAGAGAGCCTGGCCCGGTCTTTGATGGTGTCCAGGCCGTCGGCGATGAGATCTACGCCCGCCAGATGTCTTCGGGCCTCCTCGCCGGTGACGTCCAGTTTGTATGCCGTAACCAAGGTGGATGGGTTGATGCCGTTGATGGCCCGCCTTGCCGTTTCGGCTTTGCCCTTGCCAAGGGTCTCCCTGGCGGCAAACACCTGTCGGTTGAGGTTGCTCGCCTCAAACAGATCGGGGTCAAACAGGCGAAGGGTGCCCACCCCCATGCGCGCAAGGAACTGGGCGATGTACCCCCCAAGCCCTCCGCACCCCGCAACAGCCACAACCTTCCCCAGAAGCTGGGCCTGCTCCGCGCAAGAAAAGCTCCCCGCGTTCCGCACATACCGCTCCGGCCAGACATCCATTTCCAAGGCCGCTTTGTAAACGTTCAACAACGCCACGCCCATCTCACCGGAAATCCTCTCCGCATCCAGCTCAGGAAGCATCACATGCCCATGCTCGTTGGTTCGGGCTGCCGGTTGAATCTTTTTTTCCATTTTATAAGCCTTCGATAGGTTAAAGTGCTTGGAAAAACCAAGCCTCCGGCGGCAAGGTGTGCCACCTTGAAAGCGGGTTGCGAGTGATCTCAACCCTCGTTCCTCGGGTCGAGATCACTCGCGAAGGCTTCCGTAAGAAACAGCCATGACCTGTTTGTCGAACTTTTCAAAAGTTTGGCCCCCGGCAGGGCCGCCGGAGGCAGGCTTTTTCCCCCGTTATGAGCGCCGCTTTCAGCCAGTCGGTGGCGTGGGTGAAGAAGCGGGCCTGGTGGTCGGCATCGCTCATGCGGTGGTCGCCGCCGTTGTTGAGGATGAGTTCTTTGGGGGCCTGGGCCATTTCCATGATTTTGTGGGCGTTGTGGACGGGGACGATGTCGTCTTCGTCGCCATGGACCACGAGGATATGGTGGATGGCGGCAAGGCCGGGTGTGAGGTCGAAGCCCATGTTCTCCTGGTAGTAGGAGAGGGGGACATCGTGAAGTTCTTCCTGGGCGGCGATGGCCGCTTCGGTGATGCCTTTGCCGTCCACGGGGGCGGCGAGGCTCACCATGCCTTTTAAGGGGAACCCTTTTTCCATGAGGGGGTTCCAGGCAGCAAGGCAGGTGGCCCCGCCCATGCTGCTGCCAAAGAGGGCGAGTCCGTTCTGGGTCAAGCCGAGGTCCTCCAGCATGTTTGCTGCGGCCAGAAGGTCCTCCACCCGGGTTTCAAGGTTGGTGTCGAGGAAGCGGCCTTCGCTCTCTCCGCAGGCCCGGTGGTCCAGCCTCAGGTAGGCAGCGCCGAAGGCATTGCAGTGTTCGGCAAGGGTGATCTGTTTGCCGGAATCTTTGGTGGAGAGGAGGCCGTGGGAGCCGATGATCACGGGTGGGTTCTCATGGTCAGGCAGGTGAAGCACACCAGCGAGGTGGAGTCCGGAAACGGGAATGGAGATTTTTTTAACAATCATGGTGTGCGCCTTTCGAAGGGTGATAAACCTGCGTGGTTGACCCTATTCAGCGATGCCTCCGGCGGGTTGCTTATTCAAAAGGGTTCAGCTACGCCGTAAAAAGCCCGTCTTCCCCTCCGACTATGTTGTGACAAGCCGCAAAAACGTTGCAGTACATTCGTTAAAGCCAGAACCATATGGCTTGTCAACATCGGTGAAACAGGCGAATAGCTTTTAAGGCCTGGTTGTCAAACCCTCATTTATAAATAAGGTCAAATGTTTGGCCCCGGGCAGGATAGCCAGCGGCTTTTTGTCCGCTTATGAGAGCTGAATAGTCCTGTTTAATGTAGCGTGTGAGCCTAGTGATTTCAAGGGTGAGCCGATATTTGACAAGGGACGGGGGCGTGTGGCCCACACCCAACATTCGCTTCTGTGGGAGGGGGCGTTGTCTGAGGGTGAGTTGTGGAGGAAGTTGAGCCCTTGCTAAGGAACTATCATTCCAGAAAAAAGCAATTTAATTGCTGAATGGTTTTGCTTTGTGGGGTGTATTTTATTATTGTATTTCCTGAATTTTGTGAGACGTCATTGTTGGGGTGTCGGTTGGGGATGATTATGAATAGAGAAGGGAATGGCTTGGCGCGTTAAACTGTTTGAAATTAAAGTTAGATATTGGGTGGGATGGCTATGACACAGAAAAAAGAGAGCCGTAAACTGGTTTTCAAGCGCAATATTAACGCCGACATGGGGGAGGCGACACTAACGTCTCACATGTTCGAACTTCTGACAGCCTTTGATGGAAAGAAAACTCTTGGGCAGGTGGTGGACTCCGTTTCCATTCCCATACCACAGGTAAGGGAGGCCTTGACTGGTCTCTACCGGCAGAAGTTGATCGTTGAGTTGGAGCGCAGGGACGTTCCGATTCTGGGCAGGGATGTTTTTATGTTGGCGAACACGCTCCTGGGGGAGGCCTTAGGGCCTATGGCATCCGTCCTTATTCAGGACGCGGTTCGGAAGATGGAGGAGAACATCGAATGCTTTCCCGAGGATCGCGTCGAAGAGCTTCTGGGAGAGTTGTCGGCTAATTTTTTTGATGAAAAAGAAAAGGGTCAGTTTTTAAAGGCCATAAGACAGCAGGTGGGGCTTTTTGTCCGGTGATGAAACGGGATTGAGGAATTGATTTGTGGATTTAACATGCAGTGAATGTGGTAAAACGTACAACGTAGATGAGTCGAAAATGGATAGGGCCAGAGGCCGGGTGACCTGTCTGGTGTGTGGTCACGTCATCGTGGTGGAGGCGGCCCCTGTCGATTTGAGGGAGAAGGAGACTCTGGCGGGTGTTGACCTGAGGCATGTTCAGCCCAAGATTCAAGGGATGTCCATTCGGATGAAAATCACCCTGATTATGGTGGCCCTGGTTTTGGGAAGCCTGTCCGTGGTGGGGGGGATTGCCACCGTGCAAAGTGGAAAGGCCCTTTCAGAACAGGTAGAGAACCAGCTTCTTATGAGCGTCAGGCAGAAGGCCACCCAATACAGCCTTGTTTTTGAACGGATCCAGGACGAGGGGCTTGGCATCGTTGATTATGCGTCAAAGATTTATGGGCGCAAGGATATCGAAGCGGACCTGGATTATCGAATTCTGTTGCCCTGGAATGGGACGGACTACACCGTGTTTGAGATGCAGGATTCAATGCAGCAAGAGATCTTGAAACTCCAGCGGGTGGGACATACCCTTCAGAGTATCGTAAGCAACAACCCGTATCTCGACTGGGGTTACATGGGGACAGAGACGGGCCTGGCGGTGTTTAACGATAACGAGGTCACCGTGAAGTCCATCGAAGAGGAGGACGGGTATGTTGTCACCGATCGCCCCTGGTATAAATTGGCCAAGAAAGCGGGTCATACCATTTGGACCCAACCCTATGTGGATGCTACCGCTCATACCCTCGTGGTAACCTGTGCCACTCCTGTTTACGATGGTCATCGTTTGGTGGGGGTCATTGGGTTTGATGTCCTTTTGGACACCATGAAACGCGACATCCTCAAAATTGATATTGGTTACAACAGCTACGCGTTTCTCATCAATCAGGATGGCAAAGCCCTTGTCAAACCGGACATGACAGCCAATGGGGTGTCGTGGGACAAGGAATACACGAGTGAAAATCTTACAACGACCGCCAACGAAAGTTTTAATGCTGTTATTAAAACCATGGTGGGTGGCTCCTCGGGCATTACCTCCTGCCAAGAGGCCGAAGGCGTGAGCTACATCTCTTATGCGCCTCTAAAAGTGATTGGTGCCAGTCTTGCCATCGTCGCCTCTAAGGCTGAGGTGGTCAAACCCGCCCTTGCGATTCGAAACCTTATACTTTTCATATGGGTGGTGGTTCTCCTGGTCTCCATTCTCATCGGAATGCTGCTTGGCAACAGCATTACCCGTCCTCTCAACCGTCTCACCGTCATGGCTGATCTGATCAGCCAGGGTAAGATGGACCTTGAGGTGATTCAGGACAGCCGCAAAGACGAAATTGGCGTTCTCACCAAATCCATTAACCGTCTCGTCATCAGCCTTAAGCTCGCCATGAGGCGATAAAAGGTTTCCCGTCAGGGCGATCTGGAATAGAGAAACAGAAAAACCCACGTGGCCGATGCTGCGGGGGTTTTTTGTTTTAAGTGGGGAGGATAAACATGCCTCAGGCGGCGAGGGTGGCGAAGCCATCTAAGCAAACACACTTTAGAAAGCGTCTCTCTGCAACGTTTTACCCCTCGTTCCTCGGTTTAAAATAGCCCTTGTACAATTTGCTACATATGCATGAAACACCCCTCATACGGTGGGGTTCTCCACCTCTTCCGCCCTTTAATCCCCCCTCTTTTCTACAGCTCGTAACAGACCGTTACACTTCCCCAACAGACTGTTTCCCACCCTTTTTGGCATCTTGTCCCTGCAGCGAATCAGCCCGGGTGCCTATGGATGAATCATTCCAATTCACAGGCGCGGCAGGTTCGTGAGGTACCCGGGCACTCTTTTCAGTCCAGGGAGCAGTTCCTTCTGTTCATGCCGTGTAACCCTTGCGTGGTGCACCGGTGTTGAAGGTGGCGTTGGCTTGCTGGGGACGGTGGAACCGTCACATTTTTACCCTAACTTATGATGCGAGCTACGCCATGACTGATCATTCCCTTGTAGTATCGGCGGCCCAGCCGTCCAGCCCCACGACGGCAGAACGGGCCCACAGGGCATTTGGATCCCTGTTCAGCGACAGATTTGCCATTATCGGCCTTTTTATTGTTATTTATCTTGGGATCAATGCCGTTACCCGGACCCTACTTATGATTCAGTCCGCATCTCAGGTGGATTGGGGGTTGGTGCAGGTCGGGGCCATTTACGGCAGGGGTCTCTTCTATGACGGTGTGACGGCTTTTTACTTTGTTATTCCCGCAGTCATCTACTTTTCCGTGGTCCCGGACGGGGTCTTTCGGCATCGGTTTCATCGCCCTGTCGTTTATGCCTTTTTCCTGGTCGGTATTTATATCCTTTGTTACGGGGTGGTGGCCGAGTGGCTTTTCTGGGACGAGTTCGGAAAGCGGTTCAACTTCATTGCCGTGGATTATCTCGTCTATACCACCGAAGTGATCGGCAATATCATGGAGTCCTATCCTGTCTACCCCCTTCTGGCTCTTCTTTGTGTGCCGACAATCCTTATCTTTATTGTCTCCGTGCGTACCCGGACGTTCAAGGGAGCCCTGACGCAGACTTCACGGCTCAGGGAACGGTCGGTTTCAGGGTTTATGTTTCTGATGCTGCCAGTGGTCTGCTTTGTCGGGGTGAACAGCACCATGGCGCGGGTCTCTGACAATGCGTTTAACAATGAGCTTTCTAAAAACGGGCTGTATGAGCTGTTTGCCGCCTTTCGAAACAACGACCTTGATTACGCCACATTTTATGAGCAGCGGGGCTCCAACGAGGTGCTTATTCGCCTTCGGGAGCTGGTGAAGACGGAGAATGCCACATTTTTAAGTGAGGACCCCAAAGAGATCACCCGCATGGTGGTAAACCCAGGTGCAGAGAAACGCCTCAATGTGATGTTTGTGACCGTCGAGAGCTTGAGTGCCGAGTACATGGGAATTTTCGGGAACGGGGCGGGCCTTACCCCAAACCTTGATAAGCTGGCCAGGGAAGGGCTCTTTTTCGACAACTTCTACGCCACCGGAACCCGGTCGGTTCGCGGGCTTGAGGCCCTGACCCTCTCCACCGTCCCCACGCCGGGTCGGAGCATCGTGAAACGGCCCGGCAACGAAGAGATGTTCTCCCTGGGTTATCTTTTTAAGGAGAGGGGGTACGACACCAAATGGGTCTACGGCGGGTATGGGTATTTTGATAACATGAACTACTACTACGGCAGCAATGGGTTTTCCGTGGTGGACCGGACAGACATGACAGCCGAGGAGAAGACCTTTGCCAACGTTTGGGGCGTGTGCGACGGCGACCTGTTCAACAGGTCCCTGAAGGAGGCCGACGCCTCCTATGCAGCGGGCAAGCCATTCATGAACTACGTCTTCACCACCTCAAACCATCGTCCTTACACGTATCCGGAAGGGAAAATTGATATTCCTGTCAAGACAGGCCGTGCCGGCGGTGTGAAGTACACGGATTATGCCATCGGTGAGTTTATGAAAGCCGCCAGAAAAAAACCGTGGTTTGATGACACTATTTTTGTCATCGTGGCGGATCATTGCGGCAGCAGCGCCGGGCGGACCAGCCTGCCTTTGAGAAAGTACGAAATCCCCCTTATCATCTACAGCCCCGGAAAGTTGACACCGCAGCGCATCAGCACCCTGAGTTCCCAGATTGATGTGGCCCCGACTCTTCTGGCCCTTCTCAACTGGGATTACAAGAGCAAGTTCTTAGGCAAGGATATTCTCTCCATGAAGCCCGAGGAAGCGCGTGCTTTTGTGGGGACGTACCAGAAGCTGGGCTACCTGAAGGGGGACCTCCTTACGGTGCTTTTGCCCAATGGCAGCAGCGAGACCTATGCCTACGACCGGGTGACCAAAGACCAGGTAAGGGTAGGCACCAGCCAGTCTGGCCTGACCGATGCCATCAGTTACTATCAGTCCGCCTCCTGGCTTTACAAAAATGGGCTTACCCGGCGCATCAAAGGGGAGTAATCCATGGAGCGTGCGAAACATATTGCGCTGTGGGTGGTCCTGCTTGTTGGTGTGATTGTTCTTTTTGAAGTGACCAACCTGGACCTTCAGGTTCAGGACCGGCTCTTCAATATCGAGGCCGATGGCTGGATGGTGGACCGTGAGGCACCGTTGCCGCGTCTTCTCTTTTACACGGGTATAAAAGGAGTGATCGTCGCCTTCGGGGTGACCATCCTCATGCTCTATGGGCTCTCCTTCAGGGGAAAGTGCGGTGATGAGGCTGGGCGTCAGTCTTTGAGGCAGCGGTATCTAACGGTTATCCTGTCCCTAATTATCGTCCCTTCAACCATTGCGGGCCTCAAGGCAGAAACGAATATGTACTGCCCTTCACAGATTGAGCGGTACGGCGGTGACAAGCCCTACGTAAAACTTTTCGAGGCGTATCCGAGTAGCTGTGGGCAGTGTGATTCCGGGCGCTGCTTTCCAGCCGGCCATGCTTCCGGTGGCTTTGCGCTCATGGCTCTTTACCACGTGTTCCGGAAGAGAAAACACAAACGTCTGGGGCTGGCCATCGGCCTCGGGCTGGGATGGACCATGGGGCTTTATCAAATGATGAAAGGTGCTCATTTTCTCAGTCACACCATGGTGACCATGCTCGCCTCCTGGGTCATGATTCTCTGCATCGTGGATGTGGCCAGACGGGTTCACAGTACGGGGGAGGTGGAAGCTCTGGAGTCCGGGATGGTGTGCGGGAAGAAGGTACAGGCTATCACCATGGTAAGCCGCAGACACTGAAGGTGACGTGCCTTACCTTGACCATTACGGGACGGGCATTGCCCTGCTTTTTCAATGTCTCTGTGGTATGAAGAAATATTGAATGTGACGTACCTGAGGAACGAAGGTACGGAGCATTTGCAAATTTGGGGTGCAGGGGATCATCCCCTGCCCGCCGGAGGCATAAGCTGTATGGTTTCGAAAGGAACAAGATGAAACAAAAAGAGATTCTGTTGGTGGAAGATGACCTTCCCCTGGCCGGACTGATCCGTGAATACCTGACGCAGAACGGGTATACCGTTGAGGTGGTGAGTGCCGGAGATGATGCGGTGCAGGTCATCTTGGAGTCGGTCCCGGACCTGGTGATTCTGGATTTGATGCTGCCTGGACTGGACGGCCTGTCGGTCTGCCGGGAGGTGCGGCCCCACTACCCTGGACCTATTTTGATGCTTACGGCAAGGGAAGACGACATGGACCAGGTGGCGGGCCTGGAGATGGGAGCTGATGATTATGTAAAGAAGCCGGTGGAACCCCGTGTCCTTCTGGCTCGTATCAGGGCCCTTTTCCGACGTACAGAGGTACCAGCCAACGGGGGAGAGGAGCCGGGTGTTTCTCGGGATCTCTGTTTCGGAGGCCTTTTTATCAACGTCTCCACTCGGGTGGTGAGTTTGGGTGGAAAAGATGTCAATCTTTCCACCACCGAGTTCGATACCCTTTGGGCCCTTGCCGCCCGAAGCGGAGAGGTTCTTAGTCGGGATGACTTGAGCCACGATCTTAAAGGGCGCGAGTACGATGGGTTTGATCGTTCCATTGATATCTGCATATCCCGGCTTCGCAGGAAGCTGGAGGAGAACCCTGAAAAACCGGAGCGAATCAAGACTGTGTGGGGGAGCGGGTATCTTTTTGTTCCCGATGCCTGGGGGGAGTCTGACCGTGGTTGATAACGATACCTCTTTTTGCGAAGGAGGGGGCCGTCCGTGAAACGCATCTTTCTCACCATTTATGTGCTCATTGCCTGTACGGCTCTGTTTGTGATGGTTGGCCTGACGCCTGTGGTGGATCGTCTGATGACGGGGATAGAGCTGGAGGAGGAACGTTCTGAGTTTCGGGGTGTGTTTGCCCTGATTATCAAGGATCTGGAATCCATGCCGGAAAGTTCCTGGCAGGGATACATGGAGGGGGTTGGTCGGTCTTTTGACTACCCGATTAGCGTGGAACCAAACCACACCCTGGAGTTGCCCGGTGAGTATCGGCAGCATTATGCCGACGGCCTTCTCGTTCCGGCCAGTGACGAGATTGAGGTGCTGGTCCAAAAGATTCCCGGTACAGGCTATAGTCTCAGCCTGGGGCCCCTTCCTGAACTCAAGTACATTGATATCATTGAGATGCTCATCGTAGCGCTTGCCTTTGTGGTGCTGGCCATTCCGGTGTTTGCCTGGTCCCTGCTTCTCTGGCGGGACCTTTCCCGGATGGAAGACGCCACCCGGGCCTTCGGGCGGGGTGATCTTACCTCCCGGGCGGAGGTGGCCAAGTTTTCTAGCCTCTCTGATTTGAAGGGTACCTTTAACTCCATGGCTGATCGTATCGAAAAGCTGATCGCCTCTCACAAAGACCTTACCAACGCGGTCTCTCATGAGCTTAGAACGCCGCTCTCCCGCATTCGTTTCGGGATGGAGATGGTGAAGACCGGCACATCACGCGATGCTCAGGAACGCTATTTCCAGGGGATCGAACGGGATGTGGGGGAAATTGAAACCCTGGTGGACGAGATGCTTACCTATGCCCGGTTTGACCGGGAGCCCGGAAGGGTGGACCCTGCCTCCCATGAAGTGGTGGCCTGGCTCCATTATCTTGTCGCCTGCGAAGGCCAGGATCGCGCCGAGGTCAGCCTGGAGTTGGTTTCACCGGAGGGTCCTGTTGAAACATGGTTTGATCCCCAGTACATGGCCTGGGCAGTGAGGAACCTTATTCGAAATGGTATGCGCCATGCCGCAACACAAGTGCGGGTCAGTCTGGAGTGCCATGAGAAGAAGGTACGTATTACAATCGATGACGACGGGCCGGGTATTCCTGAAGCCCATCGCGTGCGCATATTTGAACCCTTTGCCCGCCTTGACGACAGCCGCACCCGAACATCCGGAGGCTACGGCCTCGGCCTTGCCATCGTCAAACGCATCGCCATTGCCCATAAAGGCACGGTCACAGTGGATGACTCTCCCATGGGGGGAGCCCGATTTACCCTGGAATGGCCAAAAATCTTGCCTCCGGCAGGCAGGGGCTGAGCCCCTGCACCCCAGGTTCGCGAATGCTCCCGCCCCTCGTTCCTCGGGACGTTCACATTCGCTGACGGGCTTCGCCCGTGGAGCACAGCTAAGGTGGTTTGGTTATCGTGGTTTTACATAAAGGGCGCATGATAAGGAATCGGTCGGACCCTCAGGATCTGACCGATTCTTTTTTTGCCAGAAACCTTCCTCAAGGCTCAAAACGAGTCGTTTTTCTTTGACAACCGATGGCTTTCCAGTATTTTCCTTTAGCCTTTAGCCTTTAGCCTTTAGCCTTTAGCCTTTAGCCTTTAGCCTTTAGCCTTTAGCCTTTAGCCTTTAGCCTTTAGCCTTT
>Ga0193953_1001474_pt1 | contig 10845 bp, 12 predicted proteins | sample BB_4_MG_FD_140325 | JGI IMG/M metagenome (GOLD analysis project Ga0193953, IMG submission 140325) | Microbial mat bacterial communities from the Broadkill River, Lewes, Delaware, United States - BB_4_MG | ecosystem: Environmental > Aquatic > Freshwater > River > Microbial mats | place: USA... | reverse complement strand
TAGCATCAGTCACACTTACTTCCAAAGTAGTGGCTCGCTCTTCTGTTGGGGCTCCACCCAAAGCTTGGGTAACAGAAGTGTTTGTCCGGAACATTTCATTACCAACCACACGGAATTCACCCATTTTCTCCTGAATAAGGTAAACCAAGTCATCGTTATTGGCTTTTTTTGCAAATGCCGTGGCCTTTTTCTTTGACAATGGCACTTTTAGCGTCGCTTTGTTCAGGAATGAACGGGAGGATTGTTCACCTTGTGGTTCAAATATAACAGGTGATTTCTCATCCAGTAACGACATACGCTTAAAGGTTTTTCCGACAGCTAAGCCAAAATCACCTACATAGGTCACTTCCTCATCATCATTGGCTGGGGCAGCCGCGAATGTAGGCCACACAAGGATATCCGTATTTCGGATAAAAAAGACAACCGGGCGGATCCCTGGTATGTTCACCGCACCGTCTGCCCAATCTAAGTTATCGTAATTTAAACTCATAGTTGTCTCTTTAAGGATTAAGCATTTGATCCTCCAATGTGACCAACCATCAATCTTTCCTTTGAAAGACTTTCATACTGCGTACCGAAGAACAAGGTATTGATGAATTGAAGCAAGAATGGATTATCACCACGTCGCACCTCAATCTTCTCCTCGGCACCGGTTTGGTTAACCCCAATTAGCATGTTGCCTTTGGTTGAAAGCTGGATATAATCCGAAGCTTTCTTACCAACCAATGGCACCAGCTCACATAGGTCATCCGATCCTTCCAGGAAGGTCTTTTTGTATTCCTTGTTATATGGAGTACCCCCCGTAGTCGCTTTATAATCTTTATTGTAAGCATTATAAATGGACTTTGGAATATACAACTTCGACTTTTCGTCCTGGAGCTCATCCGAAGCTGCCTCATAAATAGACTGAAGCACATCAACCGCATTGGTATCATCAATAACACCTGGCAGATTCATCAGGTTACCTTTGGCAAGGGCAATGCCTCCATCGGTAATCTCTGTAGCTGTAATGGTATCTAAACCATTAAACAGAGCCTTAGTGGTTGTACCAGCTGCATTACGCACTCCATCAAAAAGCGACTTATTCAAGCCTCCGGAGATTTTTTTCATCATTAAAGCCAACACTGCTTTGGTGATAGGTACACCTTTCAAGGCATCACCTTGCGTTACTGAAGCCCCATAAATGGATGAAACCAATTTATTTGGATCAAACTCTTTAACACACGAACCTAAGTAAGTGTAAAGTGTGCGACCATCAATAGCCAATCCGTCAGTGGCATTTTTATCACCGGTATACGGTCTTAATTCAATGGGGCCATCTAATTGCCCAACGGTTTCGGCATAGCGAATTCCGGTGCGCAAAGTAAAATGCGGTAATGAGCGTCCCAAGCCCAAAACAGCCATGATCAACAGTTCTTTTCTGAACTGTTGAGCTGATTTATTAAGATCAGTGTGATTAACTTGCATTATAAATAGGTTTTAAAGGTTAATCTTCAATACCTGAAACAGCTTCGTACAACGACTTTGCACTGGCATATGCATCCATAGTGTCGTCTTTGCCTGTTTCTTTGGTATCATCATTCTTCACCACAGTGGTAGTTCGCTGAGCACCGGCACTACCCTTCAAGGTGGCTACCTCTGTTTTTAAAGTGTCACGTTCACCTTCAGCAGTGGCTTGTGCCTGTTGAGCGGTTTCAAGGTCAGACTGCATTTGCGCCTGATTCCCAAGGGCGGAGTCAAGAGCCTCTAGTTGTTCCGCATTTAGCGTAACAGTACCATCGGCACTTTCGAGCGACTCAACACCCAAAATAGCATTCACATGTTCAGATTGTTTCATGGAAGTATGAGATTGATTCGTATTAGTACTTTGTTTGTTTGCAAGTTCTTGAGCACGTTCTAAAACATCCTCAAATGTTTTAACATCGTCAACCAGGATGCCTTTGACATCTTTCGCAAAGAAGACTGAACCCGATAGGTGCTCTTCAGTCACATTAGGAAAGTTCTGTTTTACAGTATTAATGAATCGTTCAGCCAGAGGTGTTAGATTCGTTTTGCGGTACTCTTCATAGTTCCCTTTTTTAACTTCCTCAAACAAGCGGTTTTTATCACTGCTCTGCTCTGCAACAATCGTGTGAAACTTAACACCCAACTTCTCTAATGCGGGTTGTACATCGGCAAAACTCATCATAACACCAATCGAACCGATCCGATCCATGTCATCACTGGCATAAGTCTCATCACATTCTGAAAGCAATCTTACACCTGCACTACAAGCCATACCATTAACAAAACCTAGGGTAGGCTTTTGGGTGCTACCAATAATTGAAGCCAATCGTTCAAGACCATCAATTCCACCTCCTGGTGTATCAAACACGATAACTTTCGAACCAATATTGTGATGTGCATCAGCCTCTTGAATGAGTTTTCCAATTGATTGCATGCCTTTGGGGCCACAACTCTGGTCATACTTCATTAAAGCACCCTTGACACTGATAACGGCAATACTATTGGGTTCTGCTTTATCAAAACTATCCCATCGAGAATATTTAGCCTCTGAGGCGGTAGCTGAAGGAGTACTGAGTGCATAAAAAGAATCTTTGTCTTTTTGCGCATCAAACTCAGCCCTATAATTGAATACGTTTGCCAGTAATGGTAAATAAGATTGAGCCGCTTCTTCATCGATGGCCCAAACACCTCTAATTACACCTGAAAGAAATTGAATACCATTCATAAAAAGTAATGTTGCACTGATTCACATTGCAACATTACCACGGTATTAAGTAATCGGAAAGGACTTGAAAAAGTGTAATTACTCGATAAAGAGCAGATCAAACGGCGATTTCAGCGTGATTTTAAAACTGTATCCACGCTTACCGGTTGGTGCCGGTCCATTGCCGGAAGCATATTCAAACTTTGGCCGAAACTCATTATTGCCTATTAAGTACTTCTGACCATTCACATCCGTGACCTTATAAATATGCTTACGCTGAAAGAGTCGGGTTAATAGTTGAAGGCTGGTAGTGTTTATTCCAGGGATGAAGCCATTCATGTTAATGGTGAAATAGATTCCTGCTTTACTATCTTTCCCTGAAGATGCTAATCCCACCGATCCGGGAAAGGCTTCCAGTGTTTCCCAGTTGTGAATAGTGGTCCCTTCCAGTGAGATGGGGATGGATGGATCACTGATCAGAGGGATGGTGATGTAACGCTCTTCGATGAATTCTACTTTGGCGATTCCGGGTATGTTCATGGTGAAAGGTATTTAAGTGAGTGTATAATTAACATCGGACACTATAAGGACAAACCTTTGACAGTTTTAGGACAAAACAGCCGAAAAAGTAGACGACATTTTACGCATTTTTTTCACTGTTTTCTTCTTTTCGTGACTCCGGTAATAGTCTTTGTACAATGAATTGACTTTGTAGTGATCCGGTTGGATCTGGTGGGAGTCACAAAAAAGGATGATGGCTTTGTTGATATCCATTTTATTGATGTGCTGCCAATACTCAATGTGTTCCCGCAGGTCGAAGTAGAACTTCCTCTTTACCCAGTCGCGGATGATCGATTCGGAATTTTCACTGAGGTAGTTATTATACATCACATTCAAGTCGCGGTAGTAGGGCAGGATCAGTTCCACACATTCTGACGGCTCGTAACGCTTGGGTTTATAATCCCGGGGTGGTTTGGTTAATAGTTCTTTCACCAAGGCACCCAACCCAGTTTGAGCAATGGCCACCTGGTTGTTATCATCATCAGAGTAGTAGATGGATTTTAAGTAATCAATGAAGAGCGGCCGCATGAGCACTTTGACGGTTATTGGTGATGGCATATATCTGTGTATGATTGATTTCCACTATAAAAATAATCATTTATAGACACTTTACATACAAATACCATACAATTGAACAAAAACACACTACTCTGAAACGCTGCAAAAAATAGTGCAACTGTACTTTAGTGCAGCAAATATTATAAAATCCTGACTTTCATGCAGTTCATTTAAACAGCCAAATATTTAGTGCCGTTAGTGCGCTTTTGTGCAAAAAAGTGCGCTGTAACTTTCTGAACTATCGAACACAAAAAAAGTGCGCACCAAAGCACATTTTTTTACAGCTTTTTAAACTAGTTGCTTTTAAGAAAAGAGAAAATTATATATAAAGAGAATATATATAGGCTGCCGCCGCGCTACCTCTCTGATTATGAACTCATTTTTGAACGATCGTGCACATAAGTTCAATCATTTTAATTCAATAATAAAAAGGGGGAATGGGGGAAATGCTCAAAAGAGTGGAAGAACAATGCTTAAAACTGTGCAGAAAATCCCCCCCCTTTGACCCTCTATAAAAATGGGATGGTGCGGTCGTGCACAGAATGGCTTAAATTTGCAATATGGAAGGAGAAATCAAAACAATCATCGAGCAGGAGTTTAAAAGCAACGACATTGAGGCATCGGTACGGGTAACACCCTTTACCTGGCAAGGCAATACACTGGAAACATATGCTGTAGATGTAAGTATTGGAGGGCGTAAGTACTACTCGCTACGAATAGACGCTTCTCAGCCTTTTGGAATGGTATTAGGTGTGACCGGTATGCATCCCACAGAAAAGCTTCGCCACCACCTGGAAGTAATTGACGAAGCTTTGAAGGTATTGCGTTCTAAATACTAGAATAAAACGCACCCAAATACCGAATTAACTTACACAAAAACCCCGGATTTGACATACCGGGGCTAGAATAATACACTAAGAACCTTTATTCCTCCGTTAAGAGTTGATCCACTTCTGTGGCAATAAGCGGGATGAACTTCTATGTAATACAACTGGGCAGTACCTGGAATTTCCGTTCATTCTCACCGTCAAACTCAACCATTAAACGTGGGTTACGTTCAAATTGCTCTTTTGCTTCCTCTAATTCTTCGATTAGTTGTTGCTTTTCATCCTTCATAATAGTATTGTTAGTAATTATTAAATCCTCGTTTTGTGAGACTACTTTACCAGTTTAAATCAGATTCACCTTCGCAGTATTTACATGTCCATTTACTTCTTTTTTCTTTCACTGTATGTAAGTGGCCGCAAGTTTCACATGTGAATTTTTGTTCGTCTGTCTTTTCTTTATTTTCCGTATTCATATGTACCCACTCAAAATTGAAATCAACTATTTTTGTTTCAATTATATCAAATGTCTTATGATCAAGCTCATCATCCCAATAAATTCTAAACATAACGGGTACATTATTGATGTTAAAAACAATGTCTCCGTTAAAATCATATTCTAAAATCTTCTTTTTTAATTCACTGCATTTTTCCCCTACAGACTCTGATTCTTCAGCTTCTATCGTACCTTTTTTATGAGAGATACCGATACTCATGCCATATGGGATGTACTCTTTTATAATCTCTATTAATTCATTGGGAATATTGTTCTCCTGCCATCTTTCTTGAATGTCCATATGGGTTAAATGGGGGTGTTCAATTTTTATCTTTTTCATGTTTTAATCGTTTTAAAGGTGGTATAGTTAAACCTGTGTTTTTTGAGACATCTTAATAGAGTTCTTCTTCATTTTCCAATTCACGAAAGACAGATTTCAAGTATTCAAATTCTTCATTATCGAATACTACTTCTATTTCCTTGCCTCGAATGTGAAAGAAGGTTTTACCTAAAACAGAGGTCGCAGTAGTTGTTGAATTCAGTATGTCATTCTCCTGCTTTTTGATTTTATTGTCAATTATCTTGTTTACTATCATAGCGTATTTAATTAGTTACTTTTTCAAATAAATAGATCACAATTCGAGACTCAGGTTTTAGCTGTGGCCAACGTTCTAATAGTTGCCCGGCCAGTTCTTTTCCCGTTACCCCATAGGCCCACAAAGCATGGTAATCACTGATGCTTTTCAGTTGATAATCCATAAAATCGATAAGTCTGGCTTTTACGACCTTGCCATTGAGAACAAACTCTTTCACTGGCTTCTGTTCAACCAAATCAAAGCGACATGACTTTTCAGGGAAAGGAGCTGCATAAGGGAAATAATTGTGTTGGGGTTGATTAAATGTAATTGGCATAGTGTAAGAACTTAATTAAAAGGTATGTCATTATCGTTGTGTGTAGGGCCTTGTGAGATGGTGAAATATTCCACACCAGCGGACTTATCATTCTCACCTACAAAATTGCGACCGCCACCTTCCAGGAAGTCATCGAAGGTGATACCCATTTCTTTGTGTGGCTTATGGGCATTGAAGTGATAGCCTTTGTACTTACAGAACCATTTCACACACTTACCAAAACGAGTGGGTGTCATGTGGCGCGATGCCCTGGTATGTTTCTGGATGAAATCATTGTATAGATCATTACGGGCACAGCGAGTATTCAGATTGTTCTTATCCAGCTGGTGATCATCCACAGCCGGTGAGAAATACTCCTCAGACCAGGTCAGGAAATCTTCGCCCATCTGTTGGCGCAAGCGTCGGAGTTCAATATCGGAACTCGGTGCACTCACCAGGCTGTGCTGAAAATACAACTGCAGGCAGGTGGCCGTCATGTTATAAAAGAGGTTCCATTGCTTCTGATCCCATTCATCAAAGAAGAGCACACCAAAATCATCCGTGGGCTTTTTGTTGTCGTTGTAATAATCTGAAAAGACAATGTAATGCTGACGATCCCGGAAGCTGGCACCATCGCCATTGATGGCATGGTTGGTTGTAAATAGTAACTTGGGTGAGGTCTCAGGTGGTAAGGTAATGCGCCCCACTCCTTTCCGGTTAATCATCCACCGGCCGGTTATGTTAGGGAAGAAGAATTCGAAGTCCATATTAGCCCGAATATCGTCGAAAAATACATTCTCAATCTTCTCGGTCACTTCTTCAAATAGAAACTGATCCTCGGTCAGATTTCGACGCTTACCGCCAATGTAAGCCTGTGGTAATATCTTGGATAACCCCATTCCAAAGATGGATTTACCCGAACGACCATTACTGGCCCCTACCTCACTCAACTTACCATCCATACAAATCACAGCTTTGGCTGTACTGGCATTGTGAAACCGGTGACACATATACCCAAAGGTGGTCAGCTTACTCATTAGGTGCATGGAAATGTCGATGTACTCTTCAATCTCGTCTTTTCGATCTTTCTTTTTATCCTTATCGCGCCAATAAAAGTTCGAAGCATTCTTTAGGAATTGCAGGAAATGGGCCTCTTCACCCGTCTTGGTCATCTCCATCCAGAACTTCCCCACATAAGCGGTCAATGCATCCCTGTCTTTAGCAGGCCGGCTTTCAATAAACGTTTCATTAATCTCATGAAAACGCAGCAAAGGCTCAGATGTTTGTGTAGCATCAAACTTGATGATCTTATCTTCCCAAATGGTTTGACTCCTTTCGTTGGGCAGATGTTCCGTAATACCCTCGGATGTGACCTTCCAAAACTTGTTTGCAAAGTGCATATTCTGAGAATCCTTTCGTGGCCGTTCAAAATCAATATCGAAGTACTTCAGATTTTCCAGCGAGTGATCCCCAAGGTAGAAGTGGCCACCCTGGTAAAGTAAGTTTTGCACATCTTCAGGTGCAATCTGTTCGGTAACATCCATCACAAAATCCTTTACATCACCCCGCTCCACGGTCTTAATTACGTGGTTTTGAAACTGCACATAAGGCTTAGCACCTTGCATGCGGATTCGACCAAAGCCACGGTTTTTTAGGAACGTGTAACACCGTTTGTAATTAAATGAGGGTTTATTCTTGTGGTCGAATGCCCAATAACGTTCCTCGTTTTGAATGGGTTCAGCCAGTTCCAGAATACCATCGTCATTAATGCGGTACTTGGTTTTGTTGATAGTAAACTCGGGAATATGCCGGAGTACCTCCTTGTGCAGCTTGGCAAAATTGGCATAGCTATTTAGCTTCCAGAAGTCTTTAATCTGGTAATCTGTAAGCGCGGTAATCTTATGTATTTGCAAATATTCACCATGCCCATCCTTCGTGTTTATGGCTGTTTCAATATCCTTTACAAACTCCTCCTCTTTACCCTTAAACGGACCGGCCAAAATATCGTCCACACCTTTCTCCTGGCAAGAAGCTTTGGGGGCACCAAAATAAACCTCCAGGTTAATATCCAGATTGCGGAAAGTAAGCATGTACTCTTTGAAATTCTTCACTGCATAAAAGAACGTAAGGGGGCGTTTCTGTACATTATCACCAATACGTATATTTCTGGATAAATCCTGCCAATCGGCATCGAGTAGAAAAACCACTTCTTCCACCTCACACTTTTGGATAAGCAGTTGCAGATCTTTAGGCATTATATTTTTTGAACCCACATTATGAATGCCCATAATACCCACACTATTGATACCATGCTTACAGGCTTTCTCCGCCTTCTTCTCTCCTTCTTGCAAATAAAGGCGCTTTATCTTCCGGCCGTTGATATACATCTTACGAATCTTCTCGGGCACATATAAATGGGAACCACTTCCTTTCGGACTGTAGTACTTAATGGGTTTGCCAAATTTATCTTTACGCTCCTCCGGATTCTGAAAGCGCACCCGGTAGAAAGGTTCCTCCTTGCGGCTTTTTTCCGGCATGAAGGTATCTTCCTTGCCATCCAGGGTATAATAATAGATCACCATGTCATCGCCCTCACCAGGTATCAGACGGTAATATTGATTAAGCGTCCCTGTTTGATATGGAACCTTTTCATAGGATTTATCATCTACCTGTACCGTTGCACGAACATCGTCCACCGATAGTCCGGAGGAGGCAAGCTGCAGGTCACGAAACGACTTTTGGTTTTTCTTACCCTTCTTTTTGTTTTTTGCTTCCGCCTCCAGGTACTTTTTTTGTTTCTTGTCGTCGATGGGTTCGATGCTGTATTTTGTGGATAGGTATTCCAAAGCATCCGGATAGCTTTTTCGCTCCATCTTCATCAGGAAAGCAATGGCATCTTTCCCGCCTTCGTTACAACCAAAACACTTAAACATCTTTTTGGCGGGAGCTACAGTAAAGCTCCCGGATCCACATAACGGACATTTTCCTTTTAGGTCCTTACCTGCTTTCTGCAGGCTCATAAAATCACGTATTACCGCTTCAAGATCAGCGGCATTTTTAATCTGCTCAACGTTATATTGAATGTGCATGAGGAATTACTTTGAGAGTTATTCAATAATTAATTGAACACCATACTGAAACTGATTCTTTAGTAACTGAATGTGCTCGTTAACTTCAGCTTCTTTTTGTCGTGTATAAGGAACTAAAATGGTGCGTTCCGCTTCAAGCTGTTTGACTTCAAAACCAGCATTTCTGAGATATTCGATTTGTTGTAATTCGATGGATGACATATTAAGCTGATTTAGTTTGAGCGTTGAAGTATTCTTCCAAAGCCTCTTTATTAGGTTCTATAACAGCAGCAGCCAGTCCTGTGGGTACGGAATTACCAATCAACCGGATGGCCTTTTTGTTTGACAATCCTTCAAAATAACCTTCCGGGAAACCCATAATAGCACCAAGCTCTTCTTTGGTTAGGAAGCGCATCTTAATATCGAAATCAATCAAACCATCTTTTACTGCAGTAACAAGGGCCTTTTTATTTGCACCCGTTAAAATGGTATTCATTGGGTTATGGATCGACTGGTTCTGGGACTCAGGCCTGCCATTAGAATTGAAATAAGCGGTAATGAACTGAAACTTTTCCTCAGTAGTGATTGATTTTATTGGTTCATCAATTGACTGATTATTTGCCTCTGGTTTACCGTTACTGTTGTACTGTGGACTTAGAAAATGAGCCTTCGTGGAAATTAGCGCATTATGATCAATCGTTGTAATTGTGGGTATTGGATTATCAAGATCAGATGCATGAATACCAGAATAGTGCTGTACTAAAAACTTCTTTTCCAACGTAATCAACTCCTTAGTTTGCCGGGTTAATTGAGGCCTTAATGGATCAGAAAGTGCCTGGTGGCTATCAGTGTGACAATGGTCATTAATAAACTGCATCTTTTCAATTGTAACCAGGTGCTTTGAGTTAGCACATGTAATTGCATTAGTTGGTCCATCAATGGAGTGTGCAGTATTATCACGCCCATAGTAATCCTGCACAAACTGCAACTTATCAACCTTTATTAAAGCATGACTTTCTTTAGTCCGGATAGTGTGCAATGGGTCTTTTACTGAGTGACAGTTATCACCATTGCCATAATACTTCATTATAAAGAACATCTCAGGAGCAAACTTCTTCATACCTCCTCCAATACGGCGGAGGGTATTTTTAGAGAGAGGCTTGCGCAAATGCTTCCGAATATTCATGTTAAACTTGCGCCCAAAGATCGAGTTACCCTCATTCTCCAAATCAATAAAGGGTTTACACGGTAACCAGTTGTTATTACTGGTTGGTTCTTTCCACAATATTGGTAAGCCTTTCTTAGCAAAAACACCGAAATAGCGTACGCGTCTGGTTGGGCAATCGTAGTCAGCTGCATTCAAAAACTTGTGGTCATACTCATACCCCAAATCTTTTATAGCATCAACCCAACGCTGATACTCTTCACCTTGTCTCTCTTTAATTGGATTACCCTCTTCGTCAGTCGGGGACCATTTAACAAACTCAGAAACGTTTTCAACAAGCAGATAAAAAGGATCGCAATGTTTAATGTATCGCAGCAATTCCCAGCCTAATGTGTAAGATCCAATGTTTTTTGATCCTCCTCCCTTCGCTTTGCTGTGTTGCGTGCATTCAATGGAAGCCCAAAGTATATCAACGGGATCCACTTCTTTTACAGTTTGGAGTCGTATGTCAGCCTGAAAGTGTTTTGTTTCGGGGTGGTTTTTTCCATGAGTGGCAATGGCCACCGGGTCAT
>Ga0193953_1001471_pt1 | contig 10860 bp, 8 predicted proteins | sample BB_4_MG_FD_140325 | JGI IMG/M metagenome (GOLD analysis project Ga0193953, IMG submission 140325) | Microbial mat bacterial communities from the Broadkill River, Lewes, Delaware, United States - BB_4_MG | ecosystem: Environmental > Aquatic > Freshwater > River > Microbial mats | place: USA... | reverse complement strand
TACGAAGCGCTCATAGTCGCGGCTCAACATTTCAAACCATGCCAGCAAATGATGCCCAAACGTGACCGGCTGCGCGGTTTGCAAATGCGTAAAGCCAGGCATAATCGTGTCAGCTTCTTGTTCAGCCAACATCAGCAAGCCTTCTTGTAAACGCGTAATTTCGGACAAAATAAGATCAATCTCATCGCGCACATACAAACGGATGTCGGTTGCTACTTGATCATTACGCGAACGGCCGGTGTGCAGCTTTTTACCTGTAATCCCGATCTTAGCTGTTAGTGCAGCTTCGATGTTCATATGAACATCTTCCAGCGCTATAGACCATTCAAAGCGCCCAGCCTCAATATCTTGCTGAATCTCAGACAATCCCTGAATAATAGCGTCACGCTCCTCTTCTGTAAGCACACCCGCTTCTGTCAGCATGGTGGCATGAGCAACGGAACCTTGAATATCTTGTCGATACATACGTTGATCAAACTCAACAGATGCCGTAAAACGTGCGACAAACGCATCGGTAGGTTCATTAAAACGACCACCCCATTGCTGGTTGGTTTTATTGCTCATGCGAAGGACCTCATTGCTCAATCAGGACAGACCTTTCTGGTCTGAAGAATGTCGCGATTATAGCAGTTTTCTGCTCAGATGGAGCCATCTCTTGATATATGCCAGCCCCCACAATGGAGATGATCTGTTACAATCGCCTGATTCGCCGTAACAGGCTGGTAGACGTCATTACTTCAGGACAGGATTATGCAGAAAAACCTTGTGCGCATTGCAACCCGGAAAAGCCTGCTCGCCCTATGGCAAGCTGAATACGTAAAGGCAGAATTGGAAAAACACCATCCAGGTATTCAAGTTGAGCTGCTGGGCATGACAACACGGGGCGACAAGATTCTGGATACACCACTTGCCAAGGTTGGCGGTAAAGGCCTGTTTGTCAAAGAGTTAGAAGTCGCCATGCTGGAAGATCGAGCCGACATTGCTGTTCATTCAATGAAGGACGTTCCTATGGAGTTTCCAGATGGACTCGGACTATCCGTTATCTGCCCCCGCGAAAAGCCTACGGATGCCTTCGTCTCTAATAAATTCCAATCATTATCTGAATTACCGCAGGGCGCCATAGTCGGCACCTCGTCACTTCGCCGTCAAGCACTCCTTAGAGAACAACGTCCCGACTTAGAGATTCAAGATTTACGAGGCAACGTACAAACACGCCTAGGCAAATTAGATGATGGTCAATATGACGCCATCATTCTGGCAACAGCGGGACTGGTACGATTAGGGCTGCAAGACCGAATCAGCAGTGAACTGTCCGATGATATTAGCCTACCTGCAGGCGGACAAGGCGCTGTCGGTATCGAGTGCCGTACAAATGACGAAGCTATCAAGGCACTGCTAGCCCCCTTACACCATCCACAAACGGCGTACTGTGTACTCGCAGAGCGCGCCATGAATAAGCGTTTAGAAGGCGGCTGCCAAGTCCCTATCGCCTGCTATGCAACACTCAACGACGCCGGTAATGAAATCTACCTTAGGGGCTTAGTTGCACGCCCTGACGGGACGACTGTATTACGCGATGAAGAGCGAGGCGCACCTGACGACGCCGAACAGATCGGTATTCGCCTTGCCGAACGGCTACTCGCGGCTGGAGCTGATGAAATTTTGAGTGAAGTCTATGCCGGCAACAACAACTAATAACGACCTGCCAGACCTTTCTGAGCAGCACGTTTTAGTGACACGACCAATCCATCAAGCGGCAGAACAAATCCGTCTGCTTGAAAGCTGTGGTGCAGAAGTTACCCACCTTCCTATGCTGGATATATCACCAATAGACAGCAATGATGCTCGTTACGGCCTTTTAAAAACACAGATGATGAATCTGGACCTCTACCATATCATCATCTGTATCAGCCCTAATGCAGCCACATTAGCCCACGAATGGATTGACCAATATTGGCCACAACTGCCTATCAACATTGACTGGTATGCAATTGGGAAAAAAACAGCGGCTTTACTGAATAGTTTTGATATTCCTGCCCGATACTCTCCGGCAGGTTTTGACTCTGAGGCTATGCTTACCATGCCTGCGCTACAGTCACTGAACAATAAAAAAGTTCTTATTCTAAGAGGAAGCAGCGGGCGAACCACTCTCGCAGAAACCTTAACCAGACGCGGCGCCCATGTTGAGTACGCCAATTTATATGATCGACAAACACCGATTTATGGTGATAGTCATATCAAAAGTACTATTTATAATAGCGCCCTTTCCTCTATCCTGATTACCAGTGGCGAAGCACTCGCCAACTTTGTTACAGTTGCTGCAGGGCAACACAAACAATTCAGCACTGATTCACTGCACGGACTCTATCTTGTGGTTCCTAGTGCACGCATTGCTGAGCAAGCCCGACTGATGGGATTTACACGAATAAAGGTAGCGCAAGGACCGGATGATATCTCCATGGTAAAAGCGCTAAACCCAGCCAACGACTCGGAAACCGACGCATGAAAAAGACCGAGAATACACCGAAAGATACGAAGAATAACGACGTAAACGAGCCAGAGAAGGCATCCGTAGACGCACCCGAACCAACCACTACCGAATCAGCTGAGTCAATCATAGATACAGCGAATCATGATTCTAAGGAAGCTTCTGCTGACAGCGAACCAGCTCCGCAGAGCACTGAAAAGATCACCGATGAGGCCATATCAGAGCCAACATCCCCAGAAGCTCCCGTAGCAGCCTCTGCCGCAGCATCCAGTACTGCTGAAGCAAAACAAGGCGCCACCTGGCCTGGAAAGCTCGCACTCGTTGTTTCGATCATCGCTCTAGGGGCCAGTGGTTATCTGTACTGGCAATCCATGCAGAAAATGCAGTCTGACACATCTACTATTGCTTCGCTCCAGTCAGACATGAAACAAGCCGTCGAAGAAGCCAAAGCCCAAGTGACCGACGCTAAAGCCCTTGTCACCTCCCAAGTTAACTCGGTTAACCAAAACCTCACCATGCTGCAAAATCAAAGCAGTAAGGAGCAAAAGGGCATTGAGGAGCTACAAGCACGCCTGACCCAGAGCATCCAGCAGGTCATGGCTAAACAAACCAACAGCCGCAAAGATTGGCTCCTCGCAGAAACGGAGTATCTCTTACGCCTAGCCAATCAACGGATTTTGATGGAGAACACCTCGGAAGGCGCTCTAGCGCTACTGAAGTCTGCTGATAAGATTTTAAAAGAAACCGATGATGTTTCCATCTATGCCGTACGAAAAGCACTGGCATCCGATATCGCAGCCCTAGAGTCTGTACCAACCTTTGATCTGGAAGGCAGCTACCTGAAGCTAGCCGCACTGAACGAGCAAGTAAACAATTTGCGTCTCATTCCACTAACCGACAAGAATAAACTACCTTCCTTAATCAAAGAAGTTACACCAGAGAGTGTTAGTGAAGCGTGGACACAAGACTTGAAAGAGTCTTGGGCGAAGGCTGTCGACAAACTAGAAAAACTGGTTGTTATTCAGCATCGCGATGAAAAGATAGAACCACTACTCTCACCAGAGCAAACCTATTATCTACAGCAAAATCTGCACCTGATGCTAGAGCAAGCCCAATTGTCATTACTGCAGAAAAAACAAACGGCGTTTGATCGCAGCCTCGAAAAAGCAGAAGGTTGGATTAATACTTATTTCGAAGAGAAAGACCCTACAACACAAGCGTTGCTTAGAGGCATAGGTGAACTGAAAAGTCTGAAAATCTCTCCAGAGATGCCCGATATCAGCGGCTCACTTAATTCGCTCAAAAGCTATCTCCAACAGATGACCAAACTTAAGGAAGAAGGAGCAGCCTAATGAAAAAACTGTTTCTGCTTCTCTTAATCGTTCTTGCCCTTGGCGCTTGGGTCGGCGAAAAAATGGTGCAAGACCCAGGCTATGTTTTAATCGCTTATAACGAGAGTACGATTGAAACCAGTTTGTGGGTTCTACTTGTTGCGCTATTTCTGGGCTTTTTACTGGCTCACTGGGCCGTTAATCTGTTTTTTAAAGCCCGGTTCCCGACCGCCAAATTGCGCGACTGGCGTGAACGTCGCTCTGCTAAGCTAGCACAAGGCAAAACACTCAAAGGCTTGTTGGCTCTATCTGAGGGCCGTTGGTGGAAAGCTCAACGCCTGCTCACACAGTCGGCGGAAGTATCAGGACAGCCTCTGATTAACTATATCGCCGCGGCCCGTGCAGCCCATGAACAACGCGAAGATAAGGCGGCGGATGAGCTTCTGCAACAAGCGCGCAACAGCGTCCCTCAAGCAGAACTTGCCATTGGTATTACTCAAGTCCAGATACAATTGGAAAGAGGCCAATTAGAGCCTTGTTTGGCTACACTTTTGCGCTTACGCCGGTTAGCTCCTAAACATACTTATGTACTGCGCTTACTTAAAGATGTTTATGTTCGCCTACAAGATTGGCAAGAGCTAACTAGCCTCATCCCTGAGCTTCGTAAACTCAAAGTTTTAGATGAGCAGGAGATCGCATCCCTTGAGCAAACCTGCTATGCCAACTTGCTGGGTAGCGCCTTGGCGAAACTGCCTGTAGAAGCGGATGACGACACCCGCCTGAAGACGCTCACCAAAGAGTGGCAAAGCATCCCCAGTGGCATGGCCCGTGATGAATCACTGGTACGCAACTATGTTGAGCTACTTGTTGAAGCTGGCTCCGAAGCTAAAGCCGAGCAGTTCTTACGAGAGCAAATCAAGCGCCAGTGGGATGAGGGTCTTGTTAAAATGTATGGTCGCGTTCAGGGTGAAGATGCACACAAACAACTGGAAGTCGCTAAAGGCTGGTTGAAGAAATATCCGGAAAGCGCTGCATTAAAACTGACTCTAGGCCGCCTCTCTATGCGTAATGAGCACTGGGGAAAAGCGGCTGACTATCTGGAAGAGAGTTTGGCAATCGAGAAGTCCCCAGAGGCTTACGGGGAGCTTACACGCCTTCTGCAGCACCTTGGTGATAGCGAGCGCTCACTTAGCATTATGCAAGAAGGGTTAACACTGATGGGTGAAGAGCTTCCTAGCTTACCTTTGCCCGACAAACGCCCAACCCCATAATTTGCGATGCCTTGATTAGCAAAAAGCTCGAAGCCTAAAACGGGTTCCAGCTTTTTGCTGATTGTCTTTATTTGTGACTCATCTATTTTTTAGGTCTTGGCGCATAAGCAAATACATCAGAGTGCATCTGCTCCTCTTTCAGCCCTTTCTCTTCTAATGCGTCCAATAACGCATACACCATCGCTGGAGACCCACTGGTATAAACAACCACATCCTCCAATGAATCAAAATCTTGTTTGATTGCATTGGGCAACAGATCAACACGCCCCGTCCAACCACACTGATCACCGGGTTCGCTAACAACGGGATGGTACGTTACGTTAGGATTTTGAGCGGCCCACTCAAGGGGCAACTCGAGGTGATATAAATCACCTGCGACGCGCGCGCCCCAATAAAGGTAAATGGGGTTATTCTTACCACTAGCTAACAGGTGCTCCATGATGCTTTTGATTTGAGCAAACCCTGTACTAGCTGCTGCTAAGATAACAGGGGTGTTCTCAGCAAGCTGATCTGCCCGCAAATAACATTCCCCTTTTGGAATCTCTATCTCCACCTGCTTTTTTGTCTGCAAATGATGAAGAATAGCGCTCGACATATCACTGCCAGCCACTTCTCGAATATGAAGTTCCAAGTTTCGCCCAGCTTCAGGGGCACTGCCGATAGAAAACGCCGCCTGACGCCCATCCGGCAAGATGATCTCCAAATACTGACCTGCATAGAATGCTACAGCCTGAGATGCCGTTGCAGGCAGCACTAACGAAACTCGATAAACGTCGTTATTCAGCTTCTCAACCTGTGCAATATCACAATTCAAACGTTTCACTGTTTGTTCTCCAGGGCGCTTCAGCCCTTTTATATTCACCCATAGATCACTTAACGGGACTGACGTACACGCCAGCCCGACAATATCGCTCTCCTTTTTATTGTTATACGCATGGAGATGCTTTTTCGGATAGTGTTGTTGAATCTCTCCCAAGATCAGCTCAAACTCGCAAATTTCGCAGACACCATTACGGCAGCTACGTGGCATACGGTAACCATGCCGCTCCAAAAGCTGCAGCAAAGTTTCACCAGGCTCCACGTCTAACCACAGCGGCTGATCATTTAAACGGACCCTAAACCTACTGGGCGTCATCCATTATTCCCAGCTCATCCCACAAGTCGTCAACTCGCTGCTTAATCTCATCGGACATTTTAATCGGCTCACCCCACTCACGATCCGTTTCACCGGGCCACTTATTGGTGGCATCCATACCCATTTTTGAGCCAAGGCCCGATACTGGGGAAGCGAAATCCAAGTAGTCGATCGGTGTGTTATCGATCATAACGGTATCACGAGATGGATCCATTCGCGTGGTGATTGCCCAAATAACATCATTCCAGTCCCGTGCGTTCACATCATCATCACAGACAATCACAAACTTGGTATACATGAACTGACGTAAAAAAGACCAAACCCCTAACATGATGCGCTTAGCATGACCCGGATATTGTTTCTTCATCGTCACTACGGCCATACGATAAGAACAGCCTTCTGGTGGTAGATAGAAGTCAACGATTTCCGGAAACTGCTTTTGCAGAATAGGCACAAACACTTCGTTAAGCGCAACACCTAAAATGGCAGGTTCATCCGGCGGACGACCAGTATAGGTGCTATGGTAGATAGGTCGGTTACGGTGAGTAATCCGTTCCACCGTGAATACGGGAAACCTGTCAACTTCGTTATAGTAACCAGTATGATCACCAAATGGGCCTTCATCTGCCATCTCATCAGGGTCAATATACCCTTCGAGAATAAATTCAGCACTCGCAGGCACCTGAAGATCAGATCCAATACACTGCGTAACCTCGGTTTTTCCACCACGCAGTAAGCCTGCAAAGGCATACTCAGAGAGCGTATCAGGCACCGGTGTGACAGCACCCAGAATAGTTGCTGGGTCTGCACCCAGTGCAACCGCTACAGGAAAGCGCTCCCCAGGGTGCTGCAATTTCCATTCACGAAAATCTAACGCACCGCCTCGATGCGCCAACCAACGCATGATCAGCTTGTTCTTAGCAATCAGCTGCTGCCGGTAGATGCCTAGATTCTGGCGCTCTTTATTAGGCCCTCGAGTAATCACTAATGGCCATGTTACCAACGGCCCTGCATCGCCTGGCCAGCATGTCTGGATAGGTAATTTACCCAGATCAACATCATCCCCTTCAATAACATGGGCCTGACAAGGCGCGTTACGCACCTTTTTAGGGCCCATATTCATCACTTGCTTGAAGATAGGTAATTTATCCCAAGCATCTTTCATCCCCTTGGGTGGTTCTGGCTCTTTAAGCATTGCCAGCAGCTTACCAACTTCACGAAGTGCCTCAACGCTATCCTCCCCCATACCGAAAGCCACACGTTCAGGTGTCCCGAACAAATTCGCCAGTACGGGATAGTCATATCCCTTGGGGTTTTCAAAGAGAATAGCCGGACCACCCGCACGTAACGTGCGATCACAGATTTCTGTCATTTCCAGATGAGGGTCGATCTCTTGCGAAATTCGCTTGAGCTGCCCTTTTGCCTCAAGCGCCGCGATAAAATCTCGCAGGTCTTTATACTTTGGATTCGACATAGGCTTGATTTCTTATCCATAAAAAAGGGTAAGCAGCCGCTTACCCTTTCTAATCACAATGATTCTATTATTTGCGTTTCATTGACATGAAGAATTCATCATTCGTTTTGAAGTCTTTCAATTTATCAATAACGAATTCAGTAGCAGCAGAGTCGTCCATAGAGTCCAGCAACTTGCGCAGGATCCACATACGCTGCAGTTCATCTTCAGTCGTTAACAGATCTTCGCGACGAGTACCGGAGCGACGAATGTTAATGGCAGGGAAGACGCGCTTTTCAGCTATTTTTCGGTCCAAATGAACTTCCGAGTTACCCGTACCTTTAAACTCTTCAAAGATAACTTCATCCATTTTAGAGCCCGTATCAACCAATGCCGTTGCAATGATCGTTAAGCTTCCGCCTTCTTCGATATTACGAGCAGCACCAAAGAAGCGCTTCGGACGCTCAAGCGCATGGGCATCCACACCACCTGTAAGCACCTTACCAGATGATGGAATAACCGTATTGTAAGCACGTGCTAAACGGGTGATAGAGTCCAGCAGAATCACGACATCTTTTTTATGCTCAGTAAGACGCTTAGCCTTCTCGATCACCATTTCGGCTACCTGCACATGTCGGGCTGGCGGTTCATCAAAGGTTGACGCGACAACCTCGCCACGAACAGTGCGCTGCATATCCGTTACTTCCTCTGGGCGCTCATCGATCAACAGTACGATCAAATGGCATTCAGGGTTGTTACGCGTAATACTGTTAGCAATGTTCTGTAACATCAGCGTTTTACCCGCTTTAGGCGGTGAAACCACCAATGCACGCTGACCTTTACCCATTGGGCTAACTAAGTCCAGTACACGCGCTGTAATGTCTTCAGTACTGCCGTTACCCAACTCCATACGCAAACGTTGCTGCGCAAACAAGGGCGTTAAGTTTTCGAATAGAATTTTGTTCTTAGCATTTTCAGGACGGTCGTAGTTAATTTCATTAACTTTCAACAGTGCGAAATAACGCTCGCTATCTTTTGGGGGGCGAATTTTACCTGCAATGGTATCGCCGGTACGCAAATTAAAACGACGGATCTGGCTTGGAGAAACATAGATGTCGTCAGGGCCCGCTAGATAAGAAGAGTCCGCAGAGCGTAAGAAACCGAAACCATCCTGAAGAATCTCCAGGACACCATCGCCGTAAATATCTTCGCCACTCTTAGAGTGTTTTTTAAGGATTGCGAAAATGACATCTTGTTTGCGTGAGCGGGCCAGATTGTCGAGTCCCATTTCCTGAGCGATTTCGAGAAGTTCAGGAACGCTTTTAGTTTTTAATTGGGTAAGATTCATATGCTTTGAAGTGAGTGCCTGAGTAGGCTGAAATTGAAGAAAAAATAAGAAGAAATATAAAAAGAAAAATGACTCGCCTTATGTGCTCAAAAACTGATCAGGAGCATCAGACGGATCAAATATAAAAGGTTGTTCGGTGAGTGTCTAGTAAAATGGAGAAGAAAAAGCAATAAATGCTGTTTTCCCCTCCAATATCGACCTAATTATAGGTTTGAGTCAATAAAAGCCGCTAGCTGAGACTTGGATAAAGCCCCCACTTTTGTTGCTTCTACATTACCACCTTTGAATAACATCAAAGTTGGAATGCCACGAATACCGAACTTCGGTGGCGTATCGCTATTTTCGTCGATATTCAGTTTGCAGACTTTCAACCGACCTTCGTAATCTTTAGCGATCTCTTCCAACACAGGCGCAATCATTTTGCATGGGCCACACCACTCAGCCCAATAGTCTACCAGCACTGCGCCTTCTGCTTTCAGTACATCTTCATCAAAAGATGCATCAGTAACATTAACGATATTTTCGCTCATTGAACCCCTCTCCAAACACACCAGAAACGTTAAGTGCTTCTAAAACAAAGCCAGATCATACCATCTGAAGAAAAAAAATGTGAACTCTACTTACACCATTGTTGTAATTCACTGATTGTGTAACCTTCTTCTGGTACTCTTGGCTTCTTCGGTGTGGATGGATAGAAGATAGTTTGCATGCAGAAAACAGAATCACCTATTGAGCAAGAACGTGAAGACTCCCTGTTAGCAGCGATTGATTTGGGTTCCAACAGCTTTCATATGGTTATTGCCCGCCTCTCGCAAGGAGAGCTGACAACGCTCGACATCATGTCAGAGAAGGTGCAGTTAGCCGCAGGGATCAATCACAAAAAACATCTGAGCGACGAGGCGATGGAGCGCGGCTTAGCTTGCTTAAGTCGTTTTGCCCAACGACTGGGGGATCTCCCCCCCAGTTCAGTGAAAATTGTAGGAACCAATGCGTTAAGAGAAGCGGCTAACCGACGCGACTTTGCCGAAAAAGCAGAGAAAGTACTTGGTGTTCCCATCGAGATTATTGCCGGGCGAGAGGAAGCACGACTTATCTATCTTGGCGTGTCCCATACATTGGCCGACACAGCTGGCGCGCGCCTTGTTGTCGATATTGGCGGCGGCAGCACAGAGTTTATTATCGGTGAGCGCTTCGAACCAAAAGAGCTTGAAAGCTTACATATGGGTTGCGTCAGTTACACCCAACGGTACTTTAGCGATGGCACATTAAGCGAGCAAAGCTTTCGCAAAGCAGAAAATGCCGCCATGCGTGAACTGCTATCCATTCGTGAACGCTACCGACAAACCGGCTGGACCAGCTGTGTTGGCTCTTCCGGTTCTATTAAAGCCATCAAGAATGCCGTGGTTAGCTGTGGACTCGACGATGAATTCATTACCCGCAAAGCGCTCGAACAGCTAAAAAGCAAAGTACTAAGCTTCACTGACATAGAAACATTGGAAATCCCCGGTATCAAGCCCGAGCGAATGGCGATCCTACCTGCGGGCTTGGCGATTCTAATCGCCCTCTTCGACTCACTCGGGATTGAAGAGATGGCGTTTTCCGATGGAGCCCTACGGGAAGGTTTACTCTACGACATGGCCGGGCGCCTGCGCCATGAAGATGTTCGCGAGCGCTCTATTTCCGCATTAAGCCAACGTTATTACGCCGACGAAGCACACGCTCAGCGCGTAGAACAAACCGCACTGCTTGCGCTTGCGCAGGTCAAAGCTAGCTGGAAACTTAACCACCCTGATTTCCATGAAATGCTTAGTTGGGCAGCCTGCACCCATGAGAT
>Ga0193953_1001470_pt1 | contig 10869 bp, 5 predicted proteins | sample BB_4_MG_FD_140325 | JGI IMG/M metagenome (GOLD analysis project Ga0193953, IMG submission 140325) | Microbial mat bacterial communities from the Broadkill River, Lewes, Delaware, United States - BB_4_MG | ecosystem: Environmental > Aquatic > Freshwater > River > Microbial mats | place: USA... | reverse complement strand
TAGAGAGCATGATCAGAGTACATTCAGTTGAGTCATTAGGTACGTATGATGGGCCTGGCATCCGCCTCGTTTATTTTTTGCAGGGATGTAATTTTAAGTGTCTGTATTGTGCCAATGCCGATACCATTGAGATGAAAGGTGGCAAGGCAACTTCGGCTGAAGAGGTCTTAAAGATGGCTGAAAACCAACGTCCGTTTTTTGGTAAAAAAGGGGGTGTTACATTCTCAGGTGGAGAACCCCTGGTACAAGCCAAAATGTTGATTCCAATTTTAAGAACTCTGAAAGAGCAGGGGTTTCATATTTGTATTGATACCAATGGAAGTGTTTTGAACGATGAGGTCAAGGAAGCCTTGGAGTTTGTGGATATCGTATTGTTGGATATTAAACACATGCATCCGGATTGGCATCGGAAAATCGCCGGACAAGGCAATGGGCGCACTTTGGAAATGGCAGCTTATCTGCGTGAGATAAATATGCCGGTCTGGTTAAGATATGTGTTAGTGCCCGGTTATTCAAATCAAACAGCAGCTATCCATGATTTGGGAAAACACTTTGCCGCTTATGAAAATATTGAAAAACTGGAGATTCAACCTTATCACGAATTGGGTGCGCATAAATACGAGCACATGGGATGGACTTATCAATTGAAAGATAATCCGGTAAATACGCCTGAACAGTTGGAAGAGGCCTATGAAATTCTTTCCGGGTATTTTAAGGAAGTGGTAATTAATTAAATCGTATTACGAATCAATCTGATGAAGCGTCCATGATTAAGGAATTAGTATCTCACTCACGAGGAGGAATGGATAATCATGGTAAGTTGCTTGCGACCATTGAAAATTATATTTAAACGCATGAATTATTATACATCAAAAGAAATTGTAGGTCAGGTTAATAAAGTAGCACAGGGCAAAGCTTTTACATCTGTACCTAAAACATTTATCTTGGCTATTTTGGCTGGTGGATACATTGCCATGGGTGGTTTGTTGGCTGTTGTTGTGGGAGGTGGATTACCTGGTCTGGCAGCTGAAAACCCTGGGTTACAGAAATTATTATTTGGCGCTGTTTTCCCCTTGGGACTGGTCTTGTGTGCCATTGCGGGAGCGGATTTGTTTACCGGTAATACGGCTTATTTTATTCCCGGCTTACTGTCTGGTAAAACGCGGGTAGGTACCATTCTGAAGAATTGGGGCATTGTTTATTTGGGGAATTTCATTGGCTCTGTCATTGTGGCCTTGCTTTTTGCTTATTGTACCGATTTATTTGCCAAAGATCCCTGGTTGAGCAGTGTCAAAGCCATTGGTGAGTACAAAACTTCCAGTGTCTTTTACAAAGCATTTATCAAAGGGATAGCTTGTAACTGGATGGTGGCCTTGGCCATGTGGTTGGCTTATGGCGCAAAAGATATTTCAGGGAAAATCATCGGTATCTGGTTTCCAATCATGGCTTTTGTGGCCATGGGTTTCGAACACTCCGTAGCCAATATGTTTTTTATTCCCACGGCTATCTTTTATGGGGCCGATGTAACCTGGGCGTCCTTTATTGTGGATAATCTGATTCCGGTTACACTGGGTAACATTGTGGGAGGCGCTGTATTTGTAGGCGCTGCCTATTGGTATGTTTATGAGAAATAAAATGTGTAAAGAACAGGAAAAAGGATGATTTGCTTTTTGGCCTTTATCTTTGTAACTTAAAATATACTACTCCCTAGTATAGTGAATGCACTAATTTCTGCCAGAAGGCAGGGGTTGGTGCATTTTTTTTAATAGGTTTTGTTTGAGCATAGTGCTTAAAACTCTGTGTGTTATACCAAAAGTGCAACAAAATGATTAATATAATATTTTATTTGTTACTAGAGTTAAGTGCCGATACACAATCAAAAAGTGATGTTTTTATTGCTCATTTTGATTGATCAGTATAATTTGGATGCAGGCGTGTATCAGCTGGCACATCCTATTAATTTACCTATTTTTGTCCCCATTATTATCGCAAACATCATGAACAAACTGGATTTAATCAAGCGTTTATTGCCCGGCTTTTTGCCCATTTTGGTCTTTATTATTGTAGATGAATTTTGGGGTACCTGGTATGGGTTGATCGTAGCCATTGGTATTGGCGTGGTAGAACTTGGTATTGGTTTGATCCGGAAACGACAGGTGGATCGGTTTGTTATTTTTGACGTCGCACTTTTACTGGCTTTAGGGGGTGTTTCATTGTTGTTGGATAATGACATCTTCTTTAAGCTCAAACCGGGTGTCATCAGTTTATTGATGACCGGAATGATTGGTTTTTCAGCTTTTTCACGTCACAATATTTTATTGCAGATGTCGCAGCGATACATGAAAGGTGTTGAGATGAATCCCTACCAAATGTGGATGATGCAACAAACCATGAAACGGATTTTTTGGTTGTTGTTGGGATATTCCTTGTTATCCATCTTATCTGCCTTTATTGGTCCAAAGTCTGTTTGGGGGTTTTTGAACGGCCCTGGGCTCTTTGTGGTGATGGGGTTGTACATGGCGCTGGAATGGTGGCAGAAGAAATTCCAAAATCAACGATTCCAACAGGAGGAGTGGGTGCCTCTGGTGGATGAAAACGGACAGGCAAAAGGAACCGCACCGCGTAGTATTGTGCACAATGGCTCCGGGTTATTGCATCCCGTCGTGCATTTACATGTGTTTTCCGAGGCCGGTCTGTTATTGCAAAAACGTCCCTTGCACAAGCAAATTCAACCTGGCAAGTGGGATACAGCTGTCGGTGGTCACGTGGATCCCGGTGAAACCATTGAGAAGGCCTTACAACGAGAAACTTCTGAAGAAATTGGATTAAAGGAATTCAATGTGCAATTTGTTAAAAAATATGTGTGGGAGAGTGCTGTGGAGCGGGAGTTGGTATTTGTGTTTAAAACCAATCATAAAGGGCCTTTTTGCAAAGCGGATGACGAAGTGGAGGAATTGCGTTTTTGGTCGATGCCAGAAATTGAAGCGAATCTAGGTAAGGATCTCTTTACCCCTAATTTTGAGCATGAGTATAAAGGACTTCTCAAGTAAGATAAGGGATTGGTAAGTTATTATTCCCCAGTGTTGAAGTGCCTTGTTAGATTTAAGTCTGATAGAAATAAAGCTTTGAATTTTGAAGAATTAACTCCTCTAATAGGTTCGTGAAATGCTAGATTAGATGCTTATATCTCTTGAAAAAATATACATAATTGACAACGGGGAACAACTGACTGGAGCTTAATTTGAATCAATTTTCATAACAGAATTTTCGGGAGGTTTTTCCTGGCATTATTAACCTGTTAAACAACATGTTTTCCCTCCTTGATATTATACAAAGCCTCTCTCTGTCTGGGATTCGAGTATGGTCAATCACTATCTTGAAGAATTCACTACTTAAATATGGTGAAAACTCCGCTAGCTCGGGTGAGTATGTTATGTATATTTCCAATGGTTTTCCATCAGTGAAATTTGAGTAGAATTGTTGACTAATTACCATTCTCTGGTACCTTCCGGGCATTCGGTACCACCGGTAAATTTTTCTTTTCTACAGGTTGCACTGTAAAAAAATGATCGATCGGGGTAACATTCTTTTGAGTGTTTTAAATGTCAGCTTTCAGTTTTGAAAGTACATAATTTGTACAGGTATCAGATACCTGTACCGGGATGAGCTATGTGTTAATATTACATGGTTCGATAATCCCTAAGCTATTTATTAACTAAACTTTACACAAAAACTGTGCGATATGAATAAAGTACTTTTACTCGTTATGGCATGTTTACTGAGCGTATCATTGAGTGCGCAGGTTAAATGGCACAAAATTAGTACCACCAAATCCGATGGAAAAGCATTCCATATGGTATCAGCTACCGAAAAAGAGCAAGTGATACAGTTTGATCTATCGGAGTATGGGACTAATGAGATTCAAACACAGCAGGGTAGTGAATTGGTATTTCGAATTAAAAAGGGGGCAAGGCTTCTTGACAAAGGAGCACCGGATTTAGACAAAGTGACTCAATCCATTATTATTGATCAGTCTGCTGCTACTCAAATAGAAGTGGTATCAGCTGATTTTATTGAATTAACGGATGTCAGGGTGGCACCTTCCAAAGGTGTATTAACCCGGGCTGTTAATCCCGATGAAATTCCTTATGAATATGGGGACGTGTATCAAAAGGATACGTTTTACCCCGGTAAGCTGGCTGAATTGGCCGAAGCTTATAATATTCGTGATTTGAGAGGACAAGCCATTAGCTTGTATCCGTATCAATACAACCCGGTTACTAAAACAATGAAAGTTTATACCAGCATCACTGTTAAGGTAACAACGTTAGCTGAAGAGGGAGCAAATCCTTTACCGGCTTTAAAATCAACGCAACAAATCGATCCTGTTTTTCATAGTGTTTATGGGAATCACTTTTTAAACTATGCATCTTTAAAGTACACACCGATTCAAGAAACTGGTGGTAAAATGTTAATTATCTGTCACGATGCCTTTGCCAGTCAGATGCAGCCGTTCGTAGATTATAAGACATCTATTGGCTTTCAGGTTCAAATGGTGAACTATTCGACCATTGGAAGCTCAGCTGCTTTAAAAACCTATGTGGCGAACCATTATAATACCAATGGTTTAACTTATTTGTTGATAGTTGGGGACAATGCACAGGTGCCGACTTCTTCAACATCAGGGGGGGATTCTGATAATAACTATGGTTACATTGTCGGAAATGACCATTACCTGGATATTTTTGTTGGGCGTTTTTCGGCTGAAAGTGCAGCAGAGGTGACCACCATGGTTAACCGGACACTTTATTATGAGCGCGACATGTCCTCCAGTGATGCCATTATTACAAAAGGAGTGGGCATTGCATCTAATGAAGGCACCGGTGGTGGTGGCGATATGGATGAAAGTGATGAACAACATATGAATAATATTCAAACGGACCTGAATGGCTATGGGTATACCATTACCAAGTGTTATCAGGATGGTGGTAGTACATCTCAATTGAGCACATTAATTAATAATGGAACAGGCCTTATTAATTATGTTGGGCATGGTGGCGATTATAATTGGGTAGCTCCTAATTTCACTACGACTAATGTCAATGCTTTGACCAATACAAATAAGTACCCGTTTATCATTTCGGTAGCTTGTGTGGTTGGTAATTTCAAGACCAAAACGTGTTTTGCTGAGTCATGGATACGTGCCACTCACAATGGTTCGCCCTCTGGTGCGTTGGTATTCTGTGGATCAACGATTAATCAGTCGTGGGCCTCACCTATGCGGGCTCAGGATGAGATGAACGATTTATTGGTAGCTAATTCATTCAAGACTTATGGAGGCATGTTTGTCAATGGTATGTTCAAAATGATAGATGCCTATAATGCCGATGGTGAAAAAATGGCGGATACCTGGACGTGTTTTGGTGATCCTTCAGTACAGACACGTACACCAGGTCATCCGGATAGCCCAGGTGGTGGTACACCACCGTGTGGCATACCTGCTAATCTGCAATCATCAGCTTTGACGAATACATCAGCTACGGTTAGCTGGGGTGCTGTAACAGGCGCACAATCCTATGTGTTAGCGTATAAAGCGTCAGCAGCTACTTCATGGACGGAAGTAACCCAAACAGCGACTTCTAAATCATTATCAGGCCTGACTGCAGGAACGGCTTATGATTTTAAAGTAAAAACAAATTGTGATGCGGGTGCATCTGCTTTTTCAGCAATTGCTAATTTCACGACCACTGGCGGAAGTCAGGATTATTGTAATTCAACCAGTAATAATGCCTCTTATGAGTGGATCTCCGGAGTGACTTTCGGTTCATATACCCATACCTCAACCGGTGCCGGTTATACTGATTTCACCGGAGAAACGGTGAGTATGCCAATTGGTGGTTCGGTCAGTGTGGAGTTAACACCTGGGTTCAAAAGTACAACATATACGGAGTATTGGAAGGTATTTATTGACTTCAATGGTGATAAAGACTTTGCCGATGCTGGTGAAGAAGTGTTCAGTGCTAACGGAAAAGCAGCAGTTACTGGTACCATTAACGTGCCTGCATCTGCTTCCGGATCAACACGCATGCGGGTGGTGATGAAATACAATGCAGCACCACTTAATTCATGTGAGACGTATGATTATGGGGAGACCGAAGATTATACTGTTAATTTTGGAAATCAGACCATTACATACTGCAGCAGTAAGGGTAATAACTCATCCTATGAATGGATTTCTGGTGTGACAGTGGGAACCTTTACCAAAACATCCACAGCTGCCGGATATACTGACTTCACTGGTGAACAGATTAACTTGCAGGCCGGAAATAACTACAGTGTTGCACTGACGCCTGGATTTGCTTCCTCAGCCTATATGGAGCATTGGAAAATCTGGATTGACTTGAATGCCAATGGTGACTTTACGGATGCCGGGGAAGAGTTGTATACAGGTAGTGGAACAGCTGCTGTTAACGGATCTATTTCGATCCCGGCTTCTGCTTCCGGTACGACACGGATGCGTGTATCTATGAAATACAATGCGGTGCAAACATCTTGTGAAGCCTTTAGTTATGGTGAAGTGGAAGATTATACTGTAAATATTGCCCGTACGCGTGACATGGGGGCTCCATTGCAAACGGTATCGGATCTTCGTGTTTATCCGAATCCTAACAAGGGTGAATTCTATTTGAATTTATCTGGTGAAGAAGGTGACGTAAAAGTTTCCATTACCAGCATAACAGGTGCTATTGTTTATCGCAATGCTTTTGCTAAACCACAAGGTGAATTTAGGCAACAAGTCAATGTAAAACACCTGGTAAGAGGTACATACATTGTTATTGTGAAACAGAATGGAAAAGTAATGAGAGCTAATGTAGTTATTCGTTAACAGCTTGTTAGGGCAAGAGTTGCGCTGTGCAATCCGTTGAGGTGCCCTTACAATTGGTTTACTATAATCAGAAGGCTGCTTCCAAATGTGGAAGTGGCCTTCTTTTTGGTGCTATTAAATTAGAAGGTTGGTAATAATTGATCATTAAAAATTAATCATTACCCCAGGATTAGAAAGATAGCCGGTCGTTTCTGAATGTCTGGCAACTTCCCGCTTTTCCATTGGGCCACCGTTTTGGTAATGATGTATTCTGTTTCCAGTGTGATATCACAAGCGATGCAAAGACGCGTTTGGGGCCGACATGTAGAAAGCAGGCTTTCCAGCATCTTCTGATTGCGGTATGGGGTTTCAATAAATAGTTGGGTCTGCTTTTCCCGGATGGAACGTTCTTCCAGTTGCTTAATCGTTTTAACAGCATCCCCTTTCTGAACCGGCAGATAACCATTGAAAGCAAAACTTTGTCCGTTTAATCCGGAGGCCATCACTGATAACAGGATGGAAGAGGGGCCAATCATGGGAATCACCCGAATCTTCTTTTCATGGGCCAGTTTCACAATGTCTGCACCGGGATCGGCTACCGCAGGTACACCTGCTTCCGATAACAAGCCAATGTGATGACCATCTGCAATAGGCTTTAAAAAAGAAGGAATATCATTGGGATTGGTATGTTTATCAAGTACAAAAAATGTCAGTTTATCAATCTCGATGGCTTTATTGACACGTTTCAGGAAGCGCCTTGAAGTACGGATATCCTCCACAATAAAATAGGTCAGTGACTCAATGGTATCCACGACTTCTTTGGGGAGGTTGCGTTCAATAGGGCTATCACCCAGAGTGTTTGGTATAAGATATAATTGACCTTTCATTTTTGCATATTCTTTTGAGAGATAGAACAACAATCTCTATATAACTTCGTTTTGTCGGCAAAGATAGGAAAATACCGTTTTGAAATCATTAAAGATTAATGGTTGTTCATGTGTGTATGTGTTGGTTTTTTCTATATGCAGAGTGTTAGGTAGTTAGGGATTGAGGTGATTGGCACAAAATATTTTAGTGCAAGTTGTAATTCATATTTAGTTAGATTACATTTGCTATTTAAATAAGCTATCTATAATTATGAAAAATAACTTTTGCTTGATTTTTGCTTTTTTATTTGTTTCAATTTCTGTATGCGGACAGGCCGTATGGAGACAATGTCAAGGTCCCTATAGTGGAGAGATGATTTCTTTTACTGCCAATGAAGGAAACTTATTTTGTGCAGGGCAGTTATCTGCCATCTTTATGTCAAATGATGGAGGGGATACCTGGCAAGAAACAGGGATGGATTATGGAAATACTTATTTCTTGTATTCTTTTAATTCGAAAATTTTTGCCTGTGTGAAAAATAGTGTTTATGTATCCCGGAATAATGGATTAGATTGGGAAAAGTGCACTGGCATTGGTTCAACAAGGGCACTATATGAATTTAATGGCTGTTTATTTGCTACTGGTTATAATGGCGTTTTTGTTTATAACGAGGCTACTAATTCCTGGACGAGCGTAAACAGTGAATTAAACGGAAATACTTTTGCCAGTGTGGGGGATGTTCTGTTTTGCGGGACTTATGGGGATGGTTTACATTTTACTGAGGATCTGGGTAAAACCTGGGAAAAGGTTCCGGAACAAGCAGGTATAGACATTAGTAGTGTTTATCATTTAATTAGCTTCAAGGATAAACTAATTTTATCAATATGGGATAGTGGCCCCAAAGTGGTATTTTCCAATGACGCGGGGAAGAGTTGGTCAGAAATAGAGTTCTCAAATAGCGATATTCGTTTTAATGGGTTTGCTCGGTTTCAGGAGAATTTAATTCTTGCTACGACTGACGCAGTATATCAGCTAAATGAAACCAATTTGACCTTTGAGGTCTTTAGTAATAAAACCTTTGGTTATGTTTTTTCAGATGGATCAGGATTGTTTGGTAGCAATAGGTCAGGGCTTTACAAATGGAATGAAACGGATTTTGTATTATCCAATACAGGGATTAATTCTGCAAGAGTAAATGACTTGGCTATAATTAATAATAATCTGTACTGTGCAACTGATGGAGGTGCTTTTTATTCTACCCATGATGGAGATACATGGAATATGATAGAAAAGACGAAAGATTATTGGTGCTCCACGATCGAGTCAATTAATGATAAGGTTTTTATCGGAACAGATAAAGGTGTATTGTATTCCTCCCGAAATCAGGCAAACTGGCAGTCGACTAATAATGGATTAGGTTCTGAAACTATATGGAAAATAAAGGCAGTAAATAATGTTCTGTTTGCGGCCACTGATGCGGGACTTTATAAATCAACAGATGAGGGGCAATCCTGGGAACATGTTCGAAATTACGATAGCCAGATTCAGAGTATTGCTGCTGAAAACGATTTGGTTTTAGTCGCTCCCGGCTACTATACTATTTATAAAGTATCGCGAGATAAAGCTTCCCTAGAAGCATTTGTCTCTTTAAATGATGGAATTCATGTAATCGAAGGTGGTAATTCATCGCCCCAATTGATATCATTTGACGATACAAATGTTATCGAAAATATCCATGTGTTTGATGGCGTTATTTATTTGAGTATTGGAAATGCAGGTCTGTTTAAATCATACAATAATGGTATAACCTGGGAAAGAAACAGTGATGTAAGAAGTCAGGATTTGACAAAAAGAGGAGATAGCAATTTCTATGCAGTTTGGTATGGCGATGTTTATACTTCAATGGATGATGGTAAAACATGGACAAACAGGTACGAGTCTGGGTTGTCAGGCTATTATGCCAATCGTATCCTTCATGGTGAAAATAAAATGTTTGTAGGCACTTTAGGAAAGGGAGTGTATGCCAGAGAGTATTTAACCGATACAGAATTGTTTTCAGATAGTTATAGTGTTAATGGATCAATCATTTCAAATGTTACCGGTGGGGTGACTATAGAAGAGTTGAAGTCAAACTTATATTGCTCATATGGTGCTTCAATTTTTATATCGCAAAATTCACCAAGCACGAATTCAACTGCGAATGAAATCAGAACCATAAAAGTAGTTGCTGAGGATGGTATAACAGAAAAAGTATATACCATTGATTACAGTACGAATATAGGTGAATTAGTTATTGGTCAAGTTGAAATATACCCTAACCCGGCAAATAGTGTGATTTTTGTTAAATCAGATTTTGGAGCAATTAATCGTGTACAAGTATATGATATGCAGGGTGAATTATTGATAGAAAAAGATGATGTAAAAGGTGGAGTTAATATAGGATCTCTGGCTCAAGGTTTCTATTATGTAAAAATTATTCATTCAGAAGGAAGTTCATCACAAAAGTTCCTGAAGCAATAGCATTTAAAAGTATAATTGTAAAATCCTTTGCTGATCCAGTACTAAATGGAATAGCAAAGGATTTTTTGTTGAATAGCAGTGATTTATGAACAATGATGAGCTATTTGTATTTATTCTAAATAAAAATTGTAAGTTTGTGCTTTCATTGATTAATACTCGGATATATTCCATTAATTATGCGACACATCATAGCTTTTGTTCGAAATAGAAACTTCATCTTAATATTGGCTGTTGTTATTGGCCTTTCGTTGGGCGATTTTGCCCATTTTATTAAAAATTACACTACCTGGGTATTGGCCATTGTAATGACTTTTTCCATGACTAATATTAGGACTTCGAGTCTTTATCCCCCCAAGGTTTTATTGAAGCCAATGCTGGTGGGAGCGCTGCTTAATTACATGATCTATGCCATTATCATGATCGGTTTGGCCAAATGGCTTATTGATGATCAAATTTTATTTTATGGATTTGTAGTAATAGCCACCACACCGCCAGGGGTAGCTATTGTACCTTTTTCTTCCATTTTGAAAGGGGATGTGGAGTATTCCATTAAAGGGGTGTTTGGTGCATTTATGTGTACTGTGTTTATTACTCCTTTTGCAGTTGGGTGGATTACT